>Ga0302319_10014462_pt1 | contig 14715 bp, 9 predicted proteins | sample Bog_T0_2_FD_203319 | JGI IMG/M metagenome (GOLD analysis project Ga0302319, IMG submission 203319) | Peat permafrost microbial communities from Stordalen Mire near Abisko, Sweden - Bog_T0_2 | ecosystem: Environmental > Terrestrial > Soil > Wetlands > Peat | place: Sweden: Abisko, Stordalen Mire... | reverse complement strand
CGCAGAACCTTCTGCTTGCCTGTGGCGAGCACTGACTTCAGGTCTCCAGAACTGCTGCTGCTCAGCACGTCGAGTTGTAGATTCCTGCCAAGTTCGACGAATAGGCTCAATTGACCGGCGCCCAACGTGACCCTTGGACGAAGCGTGACCTTCACGGAGCTGCGCGCTAGTTCAGTCGCCGGGACGACGACTTCGACCCCAATGCGCCGCTCTTGCATCGCCACGCGCGAGATGAGGTGCGGAATCAGGATCTCCTGGAGCGTTGCGCCGCCGTGGGAGAAGGACTTCTCAGCCGAGAAGAAGGCGAGGCCGGGCGGCACAGCAACCCTGATGCTGTTGTCCCAAGCGAAGGGAAACGTCAAGAGCGGCAGATCCGCGCTCGCCGGGACCAGCGCGAAGCGTTCCTTGCGAACGTAACACCAGTCTTTGTCGCAGGTAACCTCGGGCGGTAGCCTCTCTTCATCGAGAAGAATGAACCCATGGTCGGTGACAACGTGCACTTCGGGATAGCCCCAATGGTGCAGCCGCCGGATCAATAGCGCCAGACGGTCCACTTCGCGGTCAACATGCCGGATGAGCGTCTCTGCGCTACCGTGGCCCAGATGATCCACTTCCTCGTGACCGAAAACAACCAGAAGCTCGCCACATTCACCACCGGCGGCGGTCATGTTTTCCACCGCTTCGATCTCACGGCAATCCGCGCCATACTCTTTCAGGAGCGCCAGCCTGTTCGACCGCGCCGCCGCGTCCTTCCCGTTCACTCGCGGGTGCAGTGTGTTTGCCTCTACCTCGAATGTCACGTGGACCCCGGCTAAAGGCAACATTGCCGTCATCCCAATCGGCGTGACCGTGGGCAGCATTGCCCGCACCGTGTGGACTTCGACGTCGTGGCCGGTCAGTGCTTCCTGGATAGCGAATGCCCCGTCCAAGCGCAGGGCGTCGACAATGATGACCGCGCGGCGGCCAGACCGATGCCAGAGTTCCCGCTGCAGATGCTCAGTAACCGATTCGATTCCAGGGATTTCGCACGTCCCCTGTGCGGCGTAGAGCCCGACGAATTTGTCATTTAGCGGCTTTGCATACGCGGCGTAGGCCCGGTCAGCGACTCTGCCGACCACAGGAAGGCCGACGATCATCGCGCCGCTGCGAAGGCGGATATGCTCGCCTTCGATTCGAACCACCATCGAAGAGTAAACTCGCGCCAACTCAGCAGGCGAGTTCAGCCGCTGTACCTGTCCCTCTGCGTCATTGCAGGAAGCGATGAACTTGTCGAGCTGGGCCAACAAGTGCCATGCCCCGACCGGAGCGGGATTCGCCTTGCCGAACTCCACCTCGCGGCGAATCGCGGCACGGTTCTTAGTGAAGTACTCAAGCGTGCTCGACGCCCGGTCCGCCGCCGCAGCAAACTCCTGGAGTGTGCGGCTCCAGCGCAAAGCCACAAGATGCGGCATGGCGAACGAATGGCCCGGCTTGTCGGCAGCCCACTCGGACAGGTCCAGGTCCACTTCCACCTGCCTGATCCACCGCTCCCATACGGGCCGGCCTTCCGCGTCCTTCAACCACCGCTCAAGTAGTTGTTTGTGGTGTTCTCGGAACGTCGGCGCCGGCAGTCGTTCCAGGAATGGGAAGTCGGGCTGCTCCCGGTATCCGAGGTAGGTCTCCGTGAGCGCCAGCATCTCGATCAGCCCTCGTACCCATTCGGTGGGGTTGGCCAGCGCCGCGGAGAACCCATAGCGATCCCGGACCATCTCGGTGAACTCCGTCACCAGGCCGCTTGCCTCCAGCGCCTTCCACTCCGTGTCCGGCGCCGCGGCGACGTCCAGAATCGTCTTTTCAAGGTCGCCGATCAGCTTCGCCTGCACACTCTCGGCAGTCAGCGTCTCGCGCCAGAACGACACCGGACGGTCGGCAAACTTGGCGGCGTACTTCGCCAAGAGCGAATTCCGGCCGCCGTCGTACAGCCTTCTTTGCTCGGCCGGATTCTCGGGCAAGCCCACTCCGGCCTGGCGCAAGAAGCTGAACAGCGTCGGCTGCTTTCCGTTCAGGCGCCATGTGATGCCAGCGATCCGGTACTCGGTCAGAAGCTCCAGGTAATGCTCGCCGTTCGAGTCCGGGGAATCCAGCCGTTCTTCCGACAGCGGGAGATAGACCACAAAGTGCTGCTCGGCCGTGCCTCTGCGCACCTGGTCCTTGAGCCAGATCTGGCCGTGAAACACGTCCGGCTCGTACTGAAGCAGTTGAAACGGAGCCGGCGCGCGTCCGGCCAGGCACTCGTTCAGCTTCGGCAAAAGGGCGTCGAACTCGCGCTTTTCGTCGAACCACAGACACACACGCGCCCGCTTCTCGTGTTGGAAGCGTCGCGCGAGCTCCTCTATGAGTGCCTCGAGGATCATCAGACCACCTCGGCGATGCGCAGGACGCCGGCGCGCTGAAGCGGTTCGATGTTCACCTTCACGCCGTCATTGATGTCGGGATCCCATCCCTTCGGCCGCGCTCCCTCAGCCTTCCATGGCGTGAGGATCCCGAAATCCGCTGCGCCCTCGTGGAAGCCCTCCTGAACCTGCTGCAGCCGCCGGTCGAATTCTTCGGCCTCTTCTACCTTGGCTTGCCACTCCAGCCGGTCGTCGGCACGTCCCTCCTGTCCGGCGAGCGCGGCCTCGCGGCGAAATGCGGCGAGAGCCTCACGCAGGTAAACGCCGCGCAGCTTCGCCATCTGGTCTTTGTCGAATCGGTGGTAGTGGACGATAGCGGAAAACGCCGCCGGGCCTTTGCCTTGCCTGCTCGAGATGTGCCAGAAGATCGGCCGGTTCTTGTACATCGAGGCGTGGTAGTCGAAGTAGGCGTTCTCAAGCCACTCCCGAAGGCTCTCCACCCGTTCGTAGCCCTTCACCTTGCGCTTCAGTTCATTGACGATTTCGATTTCAACCTCGCTCGAATCTCGCCCAGGGAACAACTTCGCCAGTTCCGTGTGCATCCTTTCCAGGAGCGGCGTCTTGCCAGGAACTGGCGTAAGCAGAACCAGCCCATCTACGTCGTGTTCCACGACCCTCTTCACCACGTAGGAGAGCAGGCGCCAGACGTGTTCCATCCTCTTCTGATCGGAAGCTTTACCCTCCATCTGCGGCCACACGGTTTCGACCGGCCGATCTCCCATTACGTGTCCAATCTCTACTCGCACGTCGGCTGGAATGCCATAGAGTTTGTACGCGTACTCGTTTAGGAGGCTGTATTGTTCTTGCACAACACGCTCTTTGTCAGCCTCCTCCTCAGAAAGGCGGTCGAGCGTGGCCGAGATGGGGGAGCACGTGACATCTTCACGAATCAGCACCCATGGCCTCTCAAAGCGCGTGGCCACCTCATTCCCCTGGTCCCACTCGGCCTTTAGCTGATAAATCGATTTCGCGAGATTGACTACTTGATTCCTTTGTTCTGGGGCAGGTGCAGGGATTGGTAACCGCCTGATAACACCCACCTCCCAAGAGCCGAAGGACATGAGACCGCGCAGCAAATACTCGGCCGGCGCCGAATTGGCTATTCCCAGCAAATAGAAGCTATCAGATTCCCTGTTCGGGAAGATTGCCGGGCCCTTGTCGGCGAACACACATCCGGCTGGTAGAACGCGAAGGTTGAAGCCCCTCTGAGTTCGTCGCGGCCAGGTAAGACCAGGACGAAAATAGAGTTCCTCACTAGGCAGTGCATTGCCCGACTCTTTCAAAGCTCCACGTTTCTCTGGCCGCCAGTCCAGAACTAGATCAACCGAAGAGTAGAACCGGCAGTAGTCACCTCCCTTGGCGAACGGGACCCAGCCGGACTCAGCGGTCACCTCCCACCAGTGCCTGACCCATCTGGGATCATCTCCCGTAGCCTTGCCTTGCCTGGCGATTCCCCACCCTGGTTCGAGAGCGGGCACTTCTCGGAATATGTGGGCGACAGCGCCGATCCCTCGGAAGTCCAGTGGTGCGCCTTCAATTGACGCAAAATCCCGCCGTGCGACATCGAATCGCACCCTATCAATGCCGTCGCGCATGGTGCGAACAAAGACTTCGTGCCGATGATCGCCATCCCCTTTCCCGGGTTTGAACCTATCGAGGTCGAAGAACGCTGTCTTGTCCCCCTCGGTCACCACGTAATAGGCCCGGCTGGCTTGCGCCGCAGTCGTCTGGATTCCCTCTCGCGCCTGTGTGGCCTGAATTGTCGAAACCATCAGCTTGCGACGCAGGTCCGAACTGGCAAGGATCTTCTTCAGATCGATACGCTTACTGCTCATCTGCCATCCCCTCCCAGCGCGCCATGGCTTCCGATTCCCACTCTGCGATCAAGCCCGCCAGGAGCGCGTAGTTCCCCTGGAGGCGCCCGGCCTCACACGCCGCGTAATACGGTGCTTCGTGGCGATGCTGATCGTACTCGCTCAGCGGAAGAAGGCTGTTTTGCATCAGAATCAAATCGCCCAGTATAAAGGCTGTTCGACCGTTGCCCTCCCGGAATGGATGGATCGCAAGAAACTCACTCATGACCTCGCTGGCGAAGGCGAACACGGCCTCGTTCTCATCCGCTATGAACGGCGTTCGCGCCAGGATCTTGCGTTCGAATTCGTCCATCCGGGGCTGAATGCCGGTCGGCGGCAGAGGCCACTTCGTCGGTCCATCTCCTTTGTGCATGGCGACGGTCCGCCACTCTCCGGCAAACGGGTAGATGTCTCCCATCAGCTCGCGGTGAACTTGGCGGATCAATGACGTGGTGAGGGCAGCGGGTTCGGGCCGATCCAGGAGGGCGAGCACGAACTCTCGCGCCCGCGCCACGCCTTCGTCCTCTCGCCGGGCGATCTCCTCTGGATGAAGGCATCCGGCGTAGTTCAGGCAGATGCCATCCGAGGACTTAATCCAGTCCCAGTGAAGCGTGTAGTTACTCCAGGGATTGACGACGACCTGCGGCGCCGTCGGGATCGTCGCGGCTTCGGCCAGCGCGTCCACTTGATCTTTCTCAAGTTTGCGCTGATCAGGGGGCACGACATAGAACTCTCCCGGCTGCTTGGCCTGGTAGTACTCCGCAGCGTTCTTACCCTTTCCGCTCTTGAAGCGGAAACCGAAGTCCTTCTCTTCCCAACGCCATCGAATCCGGGTCATCGCGCGCCACCCTTCAGTACGATGGCTGCCGCCTCAACCGTGGCGTCGTCCAGGATTCCGTAGCCGAGGTCGAGCATGACGATCATCGGGTTTCGCTTCAGCAAGATCTCGGTTCTGAGCTTCTCAAAGTCTTTGAGGTTCACAAACGTGCTCGAAACCAGCGCGCCAACGTAGCCGACGTCTTGCACCAGTTGCGTGGCGCGCTCAATGAAGACGGAGTAGATGTTGTTCTTGGTCAGCTTGTACGCGGTGTTGATGAAGTCCTTCACCTTGGGCACGAACGATCCATAGGGTGGATTCATCACAACCACGTCGTAGTGCCTGGACAGGATCTCCAGCAACTGCAGGCCGCGCGCGGTGTCTTCCGCGAACAGGCGTTGGGAAGGATCGACCGCCGACCTCGCGGCGTCCTTGAGCCCGGAGAGAAGCTCCTGCCGAATCAACTCCGCCTCATCCTCCAGAAGTTGACGCTCCAACTCTAACTGCTGCCGTTGGTCCTGCACCAAGTCCGACACGATCATCTCTAGCGAGAGCTGCTTCGTCTCCTTGGGCGCACGGATCCGCGTGATCCCTTTAGCCTTGGCCTGGCGGTCTACCCATTCGTCGAGGACGCGTGTCACGCTTTCGCGCACCTGAATCAGGCTGCCCAGCTCGCCGACGTTCTGTAGGTTTTCCCAGAGCGTCTTGAAGAGCGCCTCCTGCAGGCTGCGCGATCCGAGCCGGTCATCAAGGCCGCCAACCAGCGCGCGCAGTTGCTCCTCGCCGATGTCCACGGCGTTCGCAACGACAAGATTCGTTCGCCGCAGCTTCACTTTCAATGGCGATCGGCCCTCGCCGACCGCCGCCTCCTTTGCCGTCAAGAGAAGCGAGAGGGAGGCGATCTGAATCGCGCGTGCATCAATGTCGATGCCGAAGAGATTGCGCTCGATGATGGCGGTCGGAATCTCATCCGGATCTTGAATCGACGGCTCAGCGGGCCAGCCCGGCTCGCCGGCGTGCTGAATCTCATCGAGATACATCTGCCGGAATAACCCGAAGGCGTATTGGCCAAAGTGCATGGTGCCGCACGCAGGGTCCAGCAACGCGATGTCGGCGGCTCTCTTGAACGTCTCCACCTGGCCGTCATCCGTGAGCCGTTCGTAGCGGATCTTCTCGCCGGTGTTCGGCACCAGGTAATCCGCGACCGGCCGGTACCAATTACCCTCCTCCGGCAACGGCGGTGGGGTCGTAGCCCGAAGCGAAGAGTCCGGGTGCATCTGTAACCACAGCCGTCCCAGCGTGTTGTCCACCAGCGCCTTCACGACCCACGACGGCGTGTAGAACTGATTGATCACCGAAAGCTCGTATGAGCTGCGGGGCGTGCCCTTGTTTTCGTCGCGAACTCGCTTCTTCTCGTCACGGTTGAAGAACTGGTAGACCCAACCAAGGAAGTCCTGCGCCTGGTACGCGGCGTCGGGGAGATCGTTGTTGATCATCTCGATCACCTTCGCCAGGCACCCATAGGTGGGCCAGAGGCAGGCGTATTCGTGTTTGGGGTCGAAGAGGATTCCAATCTCGGACGTCATGAAGCGGTACGCCGCGGTGAGACCATCGCGGAGCAGACTCTCTTCCGCGTCGTCGCCGTACTTATATCGGCTGCCTCCAGCCGCGCGCAGGTCGCGCAGGTAACGCGACCTTGCCTGGCCCTCCTCGAACGTAACGACGCTCGTCGGCTCCGGCGCGCCGTGTTCGTTGTCGGCCGGCGGGAGATACAGCAGCCCGCGAGCCTCCATGCACTTCAAGCCCACCAGCCGGTTCAGGCAGGTGTAGCTCAGCTCCCGGCGGACATTCTCGTATCCCTTGGACTCCGACCCTTCTGCCAGCGAGTCACGGCGCAACAAGGCCTCGACGCGGGCCCTGATGCCTTTGTCGGCCTCGGGAAGGCTCATCGTCTCGATTGGCACGGGCTTGCCGGTCGCAGGGATTCCGAGCCGCTTCAGCTCAGCGGTGAAGTCCCGGTCGAGGACGTCCCGCACCTTCGGCACCCAGGTCTTTACGGCATTCTTGAAGTCGTCTGGCAACGATTGCGGCGCGCTGTTCACTTCACCACCACCGTGAAACCCTGACGAATCTGTGACTTGATCTGTTCTCCGACTTGGCCGAGCGCCGCATCGACGTCCGATTCCTTCTTGAATCGTTGGCCGGCAAGAATCGATGCCGGCCGCCACTCCCACACCTTCTCGTCAGGCGCGGGAGCCGGGACGGTCAATGCGCGCAAATCTGATTCCACTTGGGCCTGATACGCGGGCAACGCGACCACTGCTTGCGCCAGCGAACTGAGGCTCCGTTTCGCCGCGGCATTCAGGAGCAGGACGGCGGAGCCGAGCGAAAGCGCCGGGTAATGGCACGGGCCACCCGAGCCGAAGACCTTGTCAACAACGCTGTCGCGGGTTGTCTGCGGCGCCGCCCGATAAGCAGCGCCGCTTCGAATCTCCGTCACCGCGCGTTCTGCCTGCTGGAGGACCTGAGTGTACGCGTCGCGGTAGGCGTCGCCGTACGCCCGCTGTGCATGTTCGAAAGCGAGTCGGTAATCGGACCACCTCTCCACTACCGACTTCTCTGCGATGATCGCGTCCATGTCCTTCAGCGAGCGATCCAGAAGCGTCCGTGAGCCGTGGTTTGACTCGACGGGGTGGTTCGTGACGAGTTCAGCGATACGGCGCGATATCTCGTAATCGACGTGGCGCTGCTCGATGAGGAACGCACGTAATGCTTCTATTGAGAGTCTGAGCGATTTCCACTCCTCTGTGCGTGCAAGGAAGGCGGTTACGACCTTAGTAGGATCCTTTGCAGTCGTAGGCTCCGCAAGCGCGGTACCGCCACCGAGCACTGAGTCGCGGATGGGGAGGCCGCGGTCCGCATGCGTTCGCGCTTCCTGAATTCCGGCCTTGAGCGACTCGCCCAACTTTCGAACGGCACCGGCGATGGCGTTTCCGGACTCGGCCGTCCCTGTCACGCCCATCGCAATCAGGCTCTTGTTGGCCCGTTTGATCTCGTCCACGGAGAGCCGGGTTTCAGCCACACGGAAGGTGAGTTTATCGAAGGTCTTGATCTTGAAAAAAAGGTCGTAAGAGTCCTTGTAATCGTAGAGCGGTGTGGGGCCGGCAGACGTGGGCCGCTCAATGTAGATCGCCCCGGAGCGGAAGCACGCCGCAAGAACGAGGCGAACAAGTTCGCTTGACCACCCAAAGGGCGGACGGCTGAAGCCGCGGAAGCCCTTTCGGTCAGGCGCTTCGAGGAGGAGCCATCCCGCTGGTTCCACGTCTTCATCTTCGAGATCCGAAATTACTTCGAGCACCTGTGACACGAGCGCCGACTGCTGCTGCAAGCTGCCCTGCGTGTCGAACAGTTCCAATTCCGGGGCAACCGCATGCCACGAGGAAGTCGCCGGATTGAGGACAGCCTTCAGTTGCCGGGCGAATTCACAGGGGCGGTCCCCAATGCCGAAACTGGCGTAGATGTTCGGAATGATGGCGCTAAGTGCAGTCTGTACTGGCGCTTTGAAGTCCGTGATATCTTCGAGGGGCTGTTCTTGCCCAGCATAGAATAGGGTTCCAGCGAGGAACGCCTTTTCCAGGTCCTTCACGAGAGCCGTCCGGAGTTCGTCCCGTTCCTTCCGCTTCTCCGAAAGAGCGTCTTGCGTGGCAGAAGAGCTGTCTTCCGCGAAGCGCTTGTCAGACGTGACTTTGAGGAGCGCCTCGTATCGTTTGAACCGAGTCTCAAGATTTACGGGGGTTGCAGCGGCCCAATAAACCCGTCGCCCTTTCGTGCCAGCGGCCTGGTTCTGTTGCCGAATTTCGTCAAGCGTCGGCTTCATCTCCTGAGCCAGCGGTCCTATGTTCTGTAGCCGGATTTCGTCGATCGTTTGCTTCCGACCTGAAGCCAGCGGTCCTATGAAGTGAACCTCCAGCTCCGAACCGGTCTCTACCGCTTCGCCGTCCAGGTACACGCCATAGGGGAAAGTGGCGTTCGTCTTGCCTTGGACTACAGTGAAGTTTGCGAGCTTCCGCTTCGTGACCAGGTCCGTCTTGGCCATCTCCTGCGATGCCCGGCGAACGGTGGCGACACTGATGCTCCTTGGTCCTCCGGGCCGCACCATCTCTTGGATGGTCTGCTCGATGGTGCGCTCTTTCTCATTTAGGAATTTCCACTCGCCCGTGGCCTCGTCGCGTGCCACGTAGCCGGCTTCCTGCAGTTTGTCGAGGGTCAGTTCAACCTTTTCGCGGAGAGGCGGAATCTCAGTCTTCAGATCGCGCACTAGCAATTTTGCGAGCGTCTCCGGCACGCGCGGTACCCATGCGATCTTCTGCAGCAACCAAAGGACCTTGAGAAGCCGAGCGGGATCGATGGGTGTTCCAGGGACCCGCTCAAACGACTCGCGAATCGAACGGACGCCGGAGGCACCAAGGTACTCCTGCGATAGAAGATCGTTTTCCACGGCATCGAAAATCATGTCAAAGCTGACGATGGATCCGAGTTCGTCGTCAGCTACATCCTGGAGCGATTCCATGACAACCGTAATCATGGACCTCACGCCACCGGAGACGCGGAAGCCGGCAATCGCCTCGAAGATGTCCTGGGCCAGACGAATCTGATGCGGTAGTAGGGGATAGCAATCAACGAATGCCCGCTCTGTCAGCGTGCCGAGGTGGCGGCTGGCCTTCAGGTCGGCCAGTTGCGCAACGTAGCCTTCCTGGTAAAGCGCGCGCACCTTTCCTTCTTCGGATGGATGCTTCTTCAGGATTCGCTCAGCAACCACCTTGTTGATCTCATCGGATATGAGCTGTGGTTTCAGCTCGAAGCGAGCATTGAGGCGGCCGACGAGAGCAGGTTGGAAGTTCGTGCGATCGACGACTTTTTCCAGATCCAACTGGCTGGTGCAAATCATCCACACCTTGCCTTTGCCCTTGTTGCCAATCATCTCGGCCAGGCTGTTCACCTCGGAGATCTTGTCTCCGGAATCGCCGATGAAGGAGCCCATTTCGTCGACGACGAAGATCAGATGCTGCACTCTGCCGCCAATGGTCTTCTGCTCGTCCACCCAGGCGACCAGTTCGTCCGCGATCCCCTCCGACGTAATCTTCTCGTGGTGAAATGCGTCGTCGAGCGATTTCTTGGCCTCCCGCACATCGGCCCACTCAACCAGGTCGATGCGTGGCAGGATGTCGGCAAGCCTGCGGCGAACCGTCATCAAGTCGTCGCGACCCTCTGCGCTCTTCCAAGGAATGCCGAACGTAGCCTCGTAATCGGTCTCTAACGCGGCCAGCAAGCCCCGCCGTGCGAGGCGGCGCTCGATCCGTGCCACGATGAAGTTCTCAGAGAGTCCGATATTGCGATAGAACTCACCCAGCAGGATTTCTCCCACCGATGACGGATTGTTCAGTGCCTGTCGACTGCGGATCTCGAAGGCCAAGGTTCTGATCTGCGTCGTCTGCTTGATTTCGCCCAGTCGAAGCCGAATATCCCGCCCGCGCGGCGAATCAGAGAGATGCTTGAGGAAGACGTCGATACAGCGCTCGCCCGAACCGTCACCCAGATCCTCATTTTGCAGGAGATACCCGAGAACCTTGGCGAAGTGGGATTTTCCAGACCCGAAGAATCCTGAAACCCACATTCCCATGACGTCGCGAGAGCGGCCGCCGCGGCGAAGTGTGTCGCTGACCTGTGTGAAGGTGTCGAAGATCTTCTTGAGTTCATCTTCGATCTTGTCGGTAACGACATACTCCCGGAACTCCGAGGCGAGCGAGGCGCGATCGTAGACCTTCACGACGCCTTCGATCTTTATGCCGATGTCTCTCTTTATGATTTCGCGAATCGTCATTGTGAGCCTTCCACTACTTCCAGAACAACTTCACAGCGAGATAATTGCCGCCATCCGGCTGGTTCATGAAATGGAGCTTCCCGCCGCGCTCCTCGCCGGGAAAAGCCAACACAGTTCGGCACGGCACGTCCCGTAGCTCGCGAAGGACCTCGCCAAAACGAACTAAAGGATACAGGGCGACGGTCGAATGCACGATCACTGCGCACCCTGGTGACTCCCCCGCCAGTCGCGCGATGCGGGTACGCAAGGACGTCTCGACCGTTGTCGACAGACCCTGTTTCATCCACCGATAGTCATCGAACTCATCTTCCTGGAGGTTTTGGATGGTCTCCTCGCTGAGCCCTTCGAATAGAAAACCAGCTAAGTCCAGCAGTCGGAACGGGACACCCTCGGCCTTCAGTTGCGGGATAAAAGCATCGATGAGGTGCTCGCGGAAATCCAGTTCCTTCTCAGGCGGGTAGATCATCAGGATCGAATTGTCGGTCTTCACGCCGCCATTCAGCCTGAGCGGTTCCCTGATGAGCTCTAGCAGTGCCGAGAAAAAGACCTGCATTACTCCGCACCCCCGATTTCAAGTTCGATTACGTCACCCTGCATCCGGAAGCGGAGTTCGCCCTGCTGATTCAATTCACCCAGAGCATCGATCACTTCCGTGCCTTCGAGCGCAAGGAGTCGAAAAACGGGGGACGCCAAAACCTCAAGATCGTTGAAGCGCGCCAAACGTAGGGCCCGCACCAGAAACCTTACCGGTGCGCCGTATAGTGCAGGGCGCAGACTGAGTTTCTTGCTCTTGCCGCGGGCTAAGCCGAAATCACGAATGCTCGCCATATAGTGCTGGGCGATATGGTGCTGCGTATCCTCGGTCCATCCCTTCACCTCGGGGTGGTCCGCTTCGGCGGCGCGCCGGATGAAGTTGCGCACTTCTTCTACTCGAAGCTCAGCCGGGGCGCGGCGAAGATACACGTACAGCCACTGCATGCCCAGATCAGCGACAAGCCGGTCGTTCAGAGCAAGCAAGGCGTAGGCGGTGAGCCCGCGCTCCAGGTCGGACTTCGAGCGCTGCCACTCGCGCCAAAACGCCTCATAGAGAGGTCGGCGCCGATCAAGAAGGTAGCGCCCGCGAAGCTCGGACCATACCTTGCGTCTTGCTGCGTTCGAGGTCCTGCTCAAACAGTTCGCCGCAACGACGAGGTTGCGATACTCTTCTGACGTGAGTGGCCCCGGGCGACCGTCCAATAATAGTTGCAGGTCGGTGAACAGCGCGGACCGCGCGGACAGCCGCGATGAGTAAGGAGCGCACGGATCCAGCGCGGGCATGGCGCGGCCATCTCTATCGCCGGCGGTCGCGTCTCCAAGAGCTCCCATCTTACTCCTGAGCCCCCGCATGTTCGGCAGGATCCTTGTCGGCGCCTCGGCCAGACTTCACCCACTCGTCGATCTCGGCTTCCTTGGATTTCCAGGATCGTCCTACCTTATGTGCAGGAAAGCCCCGAGCGTCAATCCACCGGTAGACCGTGTCGCGGCTCACGCCGAGGTACGTCGCAATCTCATCAACAGATAGCCATCGACTTTCCATGGTTTGCAGCCTGATGCACTATTATGTCGCTTCCTGCGGCTTATTGCCGACCAATGCACCTAGGGGTTGGGGGTGGAGCACGAGGATAGAAGCGCGGAGCAGCTACCGCGATGAGAACCTACCCAGGCACCGATCACTTTTCGGCAGTCTGGCAGAGTCGTTGTTGATTGCGGCGTCAAGGAGCAAAGCACCGCAGAGCCTCGCCGCGTCCCAGTCGGCCGTTGCAAAGTACGAGAATGTATTCCCTCATCGCGCAAGCGAAATGGTCGCGTGCAATTTCATGCTTGAGAACGCTCAGTTGTGAGGGGCCACGCTGTACCAGCGACCAGAGTGGGTCGTTGGCGTGCATTCGTTCAAGGTTACGGCCGCAGACGAGTTCTGAGCTACCACTTCGAAGTAGTCAACATAGGAGCGAGGTTCTAGGATCGAGGTTCTCCGGAATGAGATTGGGCGTAGTCTTGTCTGTCTCTTGAAACCTCTTGTAGTGAGTCGGAGGCTGCATAAGGGGCTTGAGCCCCTTATGCAGCCTCCGCCTTTTGGGCGCTCTGAGCGCGCATCCAATCGACTGCGGCCTGAGCTTTTGCAGCGGCTGTGAAGATGGCGCGCTTGTCCCGCTTTAGTACGGTCAGCCAACTCGAAACATAAGCCGCGTGGTCTGGACGAGGTTCGTTGCAGAGGGCAAGGTCCGCACAGATAAATGCTGCACCAAGTTCGGCTAGAAGTTCCTCGGCGCCATAAGCCTCATTGCCAAACCTGCCCGACAAATCCCGATTCAAGCGAGAGGGCGCGCCTGTCCAGTGCGTTGCCTCGTGGGCTAGCGTGCTGTAATACGAAACCGGATCAATAAACGCCTCGAACACGGGCATGTGAATCGAATCAGTGCTCGGCTGGTAATACGCGCGGTTGCCGCCGTGCTGAATTGTTGCGCCTAAGCTGGCAAAGAACTCCTCCGCGCATGCGATTCGCTCCGCAACTGGTTGCTCTGCAGCCTCAGGCGGGACAAAACCATCGACCTGGGCGGCATTGAACACCGAATATCCACGGGCCAACACCAAGCGGCGGGATGCTTCGTCGGCGGTCGGAGTGTCCTCGTCTTCGCTCTCGACATTCGAGAATTTCCAGAACACGACAAGCGAGGACTTCTCGCCCTTGCGCACCTGGGCGCCCATTTCTTGCCATTGCTTGTAGGTGGCCCAATACTCGGTCGCATAGCCCTGTTGTTGAGCAGCTGCCCACAGGCTGAGCACGTTGACACCTCGATAGGGTTTCTGCGTGGCGGCGTTCAAAGGCGAGAATGAATCCTTGCCCGTGCAATGCCACGGCATACGCCAATCGGCTGCGCCTTCCTCGATGGCTTCAACGATCTGATTCGTGATTCGGGTGTAAACGTCGGCTAGTTCGGTGTTCATGGTTTTGTTCTCCTTGGTAAATGGGTTGTGTGGGCTCGCTCACGAAACCCTGACTCGCCGGCGAGGCGCGGGGGTAGCAAGAGCAAGGGTTGCGGAACCTGCCTGAAGGTTTTTTTGGGGGACCGTGAGCGTAGCGAGTGGGGGAGCCAAAACCCGTAGGGCCGCGCCCTTGCCACGCGAGTGGGCGGAGCCCCTAGGGAAGTTCGGAGGGAGCAGCCGACTGTCTGGCGATAGGTAAAGGAGCGTGAAAAGAGGCCGCCCCGGAGGGCGGCCTTTGGCGCTGCGGAGTGAGGGAGAGTTACCAGGGCGCGTCCTCCACCAGCTCGGCGGCGGCTTCGGGCGAAGCGTCGGAGGTGCTGGCGTTCTTGCGCTTCAGCATCTCCAGGGTGTTGGCGCGGACGGCGTAGGTTTCGACCTTGCCGTTCTTGCCCGCGAAGGACTGGGTGTAGATCGGGCCGGACGCCGCAACCAGGTCGCCCTTCTCGATCGTCGCCGCGAACTTCTGCAAGCCGCCGTAAACCGCGACTTTGTGCCAGGTGGTGTACTCTTTGCGGGCCTCGCCCGTGCCGCGTACTTCCTTGGTCGCCACCGAGAATGTGGTGACGGTCGAGCCGTCTTGTTTCTTGAGGTCGATGACTTCGGCGTTTCGGGGTATTGGGAACAACTGGACGGAAAGTCCGGTTAAGCGTTTTGATCGGTTGGATCGCGCAGGGGCCGCAGTCCTCCACGGGCGACGATGTCGGGCAT
>Ga0302319_10014460_pt1 | contig 14717 bp, 3 predicted proteins | sample Bog_T0_2_FD_203319 | JGI IMG/M metagenome (GOLD analysis project Ga0302319, IMG submission 203319) | Peat permafrost microbial communities from Stordalen Mire near Abisko, Sweden - Bog_T0_2 | ecosystem: Environmental > Terrestrial > Soil > Wetlands > Peat | place: Sweden: Abisko, Stordalen Mire... | reverse complement strand
GCGCTGGTCAAGTACAAGAAGCTGGTTGGCGGGGGCATGATCAAGATCGTCAACAACACGGTGCCGGATGCCCTGTTCAAGCTCGGCTACTCCGACGAAGAGGTCAACGCTATAGTCGCCTACATCGACGCCACCGGCACCATCGAGGGCGCACCTGGCATCAAGTCCGAGCATCTTTCGGTCTTCGATTGCAGCTTCAAGCCTGCCAAGGGTACTCGCTCCATCCAATACATGGGCCACATCAAGATGATGGCCGCAACGCAGCCGTTCCTCTCCGGCGCCATCTCCAAGACCGTCAACCTGCCGCAGGAGGCGACGGTGGAAGATGTGGCCGAGGCCTACGCCGAGAGCTGGCGCCAGGGCATCAAGGCCGTGGCCATCTACCGCGATGGCTCCAAAGGAACGCAACCACTTAACACCAGCCTGGACGCCAAGCGCGAACCCTCGCAGCTGGATGCGGCCGGAAGCCGCGTTCTGGCTCACCTGGCCAACGGCCAGGCTGCCACGGAAGCGGACCTGAAGACGCTGGAAGCGCACATCGGCGACAAGCTCGAGGTCAGCGCCCGCTCGGTTGTTGCGGCGGCGGCTTCGTTCGAGCGGGCCATCGAGGAGATTTCAACGGCCGCTGCCGTGCCGCTCATCCAACCCACGCCCGATACCTCGATTGCCGACGCAGCGCAGCAAGACCTCAATGCTCCGCCACGTGCAGTGCGTCATCGCTTGCAGGACGAGCGTGCCTCCATCACCCACAAATTCGCTCTGTCGGGTCATGAGGGCTACATCACCGTCGGCCTCTACCCCAACGGACAGCCCGGCGAGATCTTCATCAAGATGGCCAAGGAAGGGTCAACGGTCTCCGGCCTCATGGACGCCTTTGCCACCTCCATCTCCATCGCCCTCCAGCACGGCGTGCCGCTGAAGGTGCTGTGCGAGAAGTTCGCGCATACCCGCTTTGAGCCTTCCGGCTGGACTGGCAACGCGCAGATCGGCTACGCCAAGAGCCTGATGGACTACATCTTCCGTTGGCTCAACCTGCGCTTCCTCTCCGGCACGCAGCTCACGCTGTTTGCAGGCCTCGGGTCGCAGGCGCCGCAACTGCCCGCATCGCCCACACTGATCCCCGATCCTGACATGGAAGAGGACTCGTCGCAGAATCATCTGGCGCGTCTTGCCGAGGAGGTTGCCCGGCGCATTAACCAGGCGAGCGGACACGGCGGCTCGGCCCCCGGTGGCGGCATTCCGCCGGAGACGCTGGGCTGGGGATCGCCCAGCACCGCGCCCACCCATGGTCCCGAGCTCAAGGACCGCGGCATCTACCACGCAGCAGACGCCATGCGCGAAATGTACGAGATGGGCGACGCACCCAGTTGCTCCACCTGCGGCGCCATCATGGTCCGCAATGGCAGTTGCTACCGCTGCATGAGCTGTGGCTCAACCAGCGGCTGCAGCTAGACGCGAGCCCAGAGAAGGAAGACTGTGTGGGCGAAACGAGTTGGAATGAAAGCCCACACAGTCTGATTGGAATCTGGACATCCCGGCATCATGGAAAGTTAGTTATTTCATTTCAGATGACTTGCAAGCCATGGATTGAGCGCCATGGCTTGCTTTTTGCCCAAAAGTCGAGAAGCCTCGCGCGGCTGCGACATTTGGGGAGTCGGCGCGGGACCTCATGCCGGGCGTGATTGCGACGGCCAAAGTCAGCAGGATCGCGGACGCAATTGCGATTCCGGTCGGTACCATCGCCGGCGGGTTGAAGATGAGGACCGTCTCCTGCTTTCATGCGCTCGTCTGAAATGAAACCGCTATGCCATCGGGGACGAGAATACCGCCCACGCAAACATAAAACCTCGGAGGAGCAGATGGGATTTCAAGAAGAGAGGAGAATGGACGCGGTGGATGGCAATCGTCTACCCTGTTGTGTCTCTCCATTCTCATCATTCCAGGGGTTCCTATGCAATATCCCCGCGTACTTATTGGCCTGCTTGTACTCCTGACGTCCTCTTCTTTCCTCCGCTCTCAGGCAGTTTCCGGCTCTGGACTCACCGCCGATGACCACAAGACTCCCGCAGTCTCCCTCTCCGGATTGCCGCTGTCCTTCGAGCCAAATGTCGGGCAGGGGGTTGAGGGGCAGCGGTTCCTCTCCAGGGCGGGAGAGATCCGGATCGGGTTTTCCGCCGGCGCCATCAGTCTTCGCTTGCCTATGGCCGGGCAAGAGCAGGAACTCGAGGTGACACTGGCTGGCGCAAGCAAGGATGCGCGGATTACTCCGGGAGAGAAGCGCAGCGGAGAGTCAAATTATCTGCTGGGCAACCAGCCATCGGCATGGAAGACGCATATTCCCCAGTATGCCCGCCTGACCTACAGGGACATCTATCCAGGCGTCGACCTCTTGTTCTACGGAACGGGCCAACAAGTGGAACACGACTTTGTTGTGCAACCCGGTGCGGACTACCACCAGATCAGGATTCGCTACCAGGGAACCAGGAGGATTGCACTTGCCGGAAATGGCGACCTGCGATTGGCGATGGACGGAGGTGAGGTAATCGTCCGGGCCCCGCAAGTCTATCAGGAAGCAAATGGACGGCGGCAGCAACGAACCGGGTCCTTCATTCTGCGTGCCAACGGTGAGGTGGCGTTTGACGTGCCTCAATTCGATGCCACTTTGCCGCTGGTCATCGACCCGGTCTTTGGGTTCTCCACCTATCTGGGCGGGACCGGTATGGATATACCGTCGGCGGTCACAACAGACTCGGCCGGAAACATCTTCGTGACGGGACACACAAACTCGGCCGACTTCCCCACGAAAAATGCAGAGCAGCCGCACATCGGTGTCTGCAGCCCCGGTTCCGAATGCTCTGTTGCTTTCATCACCAAGCTCGATCCAACCGGGAAGACCCTCATCTACTCCACCTACCTCGGCGGGTCGTATCAGGATGAAGCAACGGCTATTGCGGTGGATTCGGCCGGAAATGCCATAATCGCCGGCAATACGACATCTTGGGATTTTCCGCAGGCAGGGGCCGTTGTATCCCCCACCTGCCAGACGAATCAGTCCTGCTACTTTCTTGCCTCGCTCAAACCGAATGGATCGGCCTTGAACTATGCTGGCGCAATCGGCGGAACCACGGGTTTCTCCCAAAACGGCTCCATGGGCCTGCTTGCAATCGACCCGTTGGGCAACGCGTATCTGAGCGGCGTCACGGACGATAGCCAGTTTCAACTCACGCCCGGCACACTCTCATCAACCGTCACGGCCTACCCGAATGAAGAGTTGTTTGCGTTGAAAGTGGATTCCACGGGAAAGCTCGTCTATTCAACCGTCATCCCAGGAAACGCGCCCTCCACCGGATATTCGGAATTCCTGAACGAGTTCCAGCCCGCCGGCCTTTCTGTGGACTCCGCAGGCCAGTTGACAATTGCCGGAACAGCCGGCCAGGGACTGCCCACAACTCCAGGCGTGCTCCAACCCACATTTCCCAGCAATGCCAACGCCGAGGGCTTTGTGCTGCAGTTGAATGCCAAGGCTTCGGCAATCAACTACGCCAGCTACCTTCCCGGCGCCGATAATGCCGGAGCACTGGCCGTGGATGCGAATGGCAACCTGTACATCGCAGGTAGCACCAGCCAGAAAAGCCTGCAGGTGAGTTCAAATGCCTATCAAAAGGTGCCGACGTCATCTCAGTATGGGGGCATTTCCAGCGGCTACGTCCTTAAGCTCGACGCTGCCGCCACAACTGTGCTGGCTGCCACTTACCTCGACGGTACAGCCTCGAACTCAAATGAGAGCAGTTCGTTCACGGCCATCGCATTGGATAGCCATGGGAACGTCTTCCTGGGCGGCACCACCGGGTCCCCCGATTTCCCTCTCATGGATCCATTCACAACAATCCCTGAATCCGCCGGGTGGGCCTGGGACATGGTGCTGGCTGAATTGAATCCGGACCTCAGCTCCCTCCTCTTTGGCAGCTTTCTCGATGCTCCCGACCTGAGTTATGGAGGTTCGACCTTCAGCGGAATTGCAGTAGACCCGAATGACAATCTGGTGGTTGCCGGCTCAACGTATGCGCGTGACTTTCCCACCACGGCGGGCAGTTTTGAGCCGCAATTGCCTCCCCCCGCGAGCGCCTATTCCACGCCCTCTCACGTCTTTGTGGCAAAGATCGATATGGCCACTCCAGCTCCCTCGGTCTGCCTCGACACGGAGACCATAGCCTTCGGAGGGGCGCCGGTACATGCCACTGTTACCCAGACTCTCCATGTGACGAATTGCGGAAATGCTCCGTTGAAGATCACCTCACTTGCTTCATCGGATCCCACCGTGGTGGCCAGCCAGAAATGCGGCTCTATTGCGCCCGGAACCGCTTGCCCGGTAACTCTCAGTTTTGCGCCGGTGTCCAACGGCGCGGTTGCGGGCACCTTGACGATCACGGATAACGCGGTCCTGCCTCCTCCCGCTGTCAGCTTTTCAGGGCAGGGGCAGGCCCCGTCGATCTTCGTCCAACCGGCCAGCGTTGTCTTCCCGGCGCAAGTGCTGGGAGATACATCGAGCGCTGCCATTGAGACCGTTTTCATCCAAAATAGAGGAGCTGCGCCTCTCACAATTGATGCATCCCAGTCGAAAGTTACCGGCGACTTCAAGATCGCCAATGACTCCTGCAGTTACCCGCTTTCCTCCAACCTTGGCTGCGCGATCGGCATCGCTTTCTCTCCGTCGGCATTGGGAACCAGAACCGGCACTCTCACGATTGCCAGCAACGACCCATCGAAGCCGCAGCTCGCCGTTTTCCTCTCCGGCACTGCTCTCGCCGCCTATCCGGCCCCATCTGTCACCAGCATCTACCCCCCTTCCGCCGCAATCGGGACAACCGGAGTGTCAATATCGGCCACCGGCACAGGCTTTTTTCCAGACTCCACCCTTGTGGTTGGCGGAGAACCGTTGAAGACTTACTACAGCAGTTCAACCGTCCTCTCGGCCACGGTGGACCCGTCCCTCTTGTCGATGGCCGGCGAACTGCCCATCACTGTTGTCAATCCTGCGCCCGGCGGGCAGAGCAAGCCATTGCCGTTTGTAGTCTTCCAAGCATCGCCCATCTCCGCCGCCGGCATGGTCTATAACTCTGCGACTCAGATGCTCTACGCGTCGATTCCAGCCAATGCGGGGAACAATGCGAACACCGTCCTGCCTATCGATCCTTCGACGGGACAAACCGGCATTCCCATTCCAGTGGGCAACGATCCCGGCAAGCTTGCCCTGTCAACCGACAACGCATACCTATACGTCTGCGCAAACAAAGACCACACCTTGCAGAGAATCAATCTCGCGACCTCTGCGATTGAACGCACATTTGCGTTGCCGCTGGACAACCTGACGGGTGCGACCAATGTTTACGATATGCACGGCGTTCCTGGCTTGCCAAAGTCCGTCGTCGTCTCTCTGTCGCGATCTGCATCGCCCTCCGAAGCCGGGGCGGCGCTCTTCACAGACGCGGGTCTGGTCAGGTTTCTGGGAGACACCTACCAGGATAACTACTACGACATTGACAGCTTCACCTTTGCATCGAGCCCATCTGTCTTTTATGCCTATCCCTTCAACAAGGGCTTCTTCAGCACGACTGCCGTCAGCCCAACCGGTCTCCAAGCGATCAATCCGCCCGGGGATTCATGCTGTGACGAGACAACCGGGTCTCTGGTAGCCTCAGACGGAACTTTGCTTTACACAAACTCCGGCCAGGTATGGAACCCCGCGAGCAGCACCCTCCTGGGAACATATTCCGCAGGCTCGCGCCAACTGTTCTACGAGCCCGCGGTGGTGCCCGATACCTCCAACAAGCGCACTTACTTTCTCGATACAGACGTTGGCTACAACGGCATTGGCGGCTATACCGACATCCTGAGTTTCGATCAAACATCGAAGGCACTGGTGGGGACCGTTGCTTTGTCGCTTCAGAGTGCCGGCTGGATAGCTGACCTGGCACGATTCGGTTCGAACGGCTTCGCTTTCAGGGCGTACCTCGCAGGCCAGCCTTCCAGCAGCAACGAAATTGTTCTGGTGCACAGCAGCATTGTGCCCACCGCAACGGGCGGCACACCATCCTTGACCAGCCTTCAGCCGTCCAGTCTGGCCGTCGGCAGTCCCACGACGCAAGTCACCGTCAACGGCAAAGGGTTCGTCCCCGGCACAACCGTCTCCTGGGGTGGCGTCGCGCTTGAGACAAACTACGTCAGCGCCACGCAATTGATCGTCCTGGCTCCATCCACGGAGTTTGCCACTGTGGGGAATGCACAGGTCACCGCCACCAATCCATCGCCAGGCGGGAAATCCGGCGGACTCACATTTAACATCCTGGGTCCGAAGGTTTCGTTATCAAGCGTCACAGCCAGCCTCGGTTCGGTCACTGTAGGAACAACTTCCACCGCAACGCCGATTAAGATGACGAACTCCGGGACAGCGGCGCTTACTGGAATTGCTTTAGCCTTCACCGGTGCGGATGCACCGAACTTCGCCCAGACCAACACCTGTGGCGTCAGCCTGGCAGCTGGCGCGAGCTGCACGATAAGCCTCACGTTCAAGCCATTGACCTCCGGCGCCAAACTGGCAGCGCTCACGTTGACTGACAGCGCACCCGACAGCCCCCAGACCATCGGCCTTTCCGGTACCGGAACGTTGGCCGTGCCGACACTGGTGTTTGCGTCCATCGCAAGCCATGCTTTCGGAGATAGCCCCTTCACCGTCTCCGCCAGTTCTGCCAGCAGCGGGCTCATCACCTACTCAGTTACCTCCGGTCCGGCAACCTTGAGTGGCGCAACCGTCACCATCATTGGAATCGGAAAAGTCGTGCTGGGAGCTATCCAGGCGGCCACAGCTCAGTATGCATCGGCAAGCGCTTCAGTCTCCTTCACGGTCGGCAAGGGGACGCCAGCGATCTCGTGGGCAAAGCCCGCGCCGATCGACTATGGAACGCCGGTCGACGCGAGCCAACTGAACGCGACCTCGACGGTCGCCGGCACGTTTGCCTACTCTCCCGCGGCTGGGACGGTATTGGCTCCCGGACCGCAAACCCTCTCGGTCACTTTCACTCCGGCGGACGCGTCCGATTATTCATCGGCCAAAGCCTCCGTCGTTCTTACAGTAAACAAGGCTTCCCAGACCATTTCCTTTGCGCCTCTCGCATCTCAGGTAAGTTATGGCGTCAGTCCTCTCAAACTCGCCGCCAGCGCAAGCTCAGGGTTGGCTGTAGCCTTCGCCGCGAGCGGCCCGGTGACACTGACTGGTACGACTCTGACCATTACGGGGGTTGGAGCTGTTGTTGTGACTGCAAGCCAGAGCGGCAACGGCAACTACGCTGCGGCGCCGTCGGCTGCGCAGACCATCACCGTCGTCAAGGGCATGCCGGCCGTGGCGTTGTCGGCTTCCTCGAATTCAATCGCCTATGGATCCTCTGTAACCTTCACGGCAACAGTCACAGGGGGAGGAGTCAAGCCCGCCGGCACAGTAACCTTCTATTCTGGGTCCACCGCGCTGGGAACTGGCACACTGAACGGTAATGGGATCGCGACCCTGGCACAGGCATTGCTTCCAGTTGGTCCAAACAGCATCACAGCAAGCTATGCCGGCGATAGCCACTACGCACAGGCCACTTCCACAGCGGTTATAGAGACCGTCAATCAGGCAACGCCAACCCTCAAGGCAACCTCCTCCGCGGCCTCGGCGGCCTATGGCGCATCCGTCAGCTTGCAAGCTGCCGCATCGGGCAACGGCGCAAAACCTACGGGCACGGTGATCTTCTCCATCGGCTCGGTTCAATTTGGGAGCGCGGTGCTCAGCACTGCGGGCACAGCCACTCTGGCCGTCATATCGCTCCCTGTGGGCAAGGACTCGGTCACCGCATCCTACGGAGGCGATAGCAACTATCTTCCCGCTTCGGCCACGGTGAGCGTCACCATCACCAAGGCTTCGCAGACCATCGCCTTCAGTGCTCTCCCCGCCACGGCGACATATGGCGTCAGCCCTCTCCCGCTGTCGGCCACGGCAACCTCTGCCCTCCCGGTTACATTCAGCGCGGGCGCTCCCAGTTCCGTAAGCGGCAACACGCTGAGCATTGGAGGAGCAGGCACAGTGGTTGTAACGGCGAGCCAGCCGGGCAACGGAGACTATTCTGCGGCCCCGGCTGTTCAACAAACGATAAAGGTGAGTAAGGCCACACCGGCCGTGAGCCTGACTGCGTCGAGCAGCACGCCTGTGGCTGGCGCGACCGTGGTTTTCACTGCCACCCTCACCGGTGTGGGCGTAGCGCCGACCGGAACGGTGAACTTCCTGGATGGAAAGACCCAGTTGGGCACGGCAACACTGAACATTTCTGGAGTGGCAACTGTCTCCACCAGCAAGCTCGCGGCAGGTGTCCACAGTGTGACAGCCAGTTTTGTTGGCGACGGCAACTATTCCATGGCGTCCTCATCGACGCTCAATGTTACCGTCACCGCACATTAAGCTGTTGGGCTGTCCCGACGCCTTCAAAGCAGGATCGTTGCTTTGGACACATCGGGGCTCACCTGGACTCGGGTGAATGTCTGCAATCGGAGTCTCTCGACCGAGTCAGTAGCTTCCTGCTTGTGTTTTCAGCGATGGGAAGTCGCGAGTCGATTCGCAAAGCGTTACAATCGACACACAGAGCACATGCTGTGTTTTCGGGATTTGTCCTTTCATGGGACCCCGGAGGTTATTTTGAAAAGTCTTAACGGAGTTTCTGCTGCGTTACTGCTGGCGGTGTGCGGGCTTGCGGTGAGCCAGTCCCACGGATCAAACGGGAGCAAGCCATCGCCGCTCTCATCTAAGGCCCGTCTTTCAGACGCCCGCTCTTTTCGATACCTTTCCCAGTCTCCCTCAAGTGCCGGTCTCCTTCCTTCGCCCTTCTTGTCTGAAACTTTCACCCCAGGCATGATCTACACCTACGTTGGTGACGGCCAATGGGGCTACAGCGGCGATGGCGGGTTGGCGAACGACGCCGCCGTAGATCTGCCCGACGCCGTGGCATCCGATGCCGCCGGCAACCTCTATTTCTCCGACACAGCCAATCACGCCGTTCGCATGGTCTCTGAGGCCACCCGAATCATTACGACCATCGCCGGAAATGGATCCGCCGGATACGCAGGAGATGGCGGCCCCGCAACCGGCGCTCAGTTGAACAACCCCATGGGCCTGGCGTTGGATGCAGCCGGAAACCTCTTCATTGCAGACTCCGGCAACAATCGCGTCCGCAAGCTGAACCTGGCCACAGGCATCATCGCGACGGTTGCGGGGAATGGGAATGCTGGAAGCAGTGGTGACACGGGCGCGGCCACCAGCGGCGAGTTGAGCAACCCAGTTGCGGTCACGCTGGATGCCAAAGGGAACCTTTATATCGCCGACGCAGGAAATGATCGAATCCGTTCAGTTAATGGGTCCTCCGGGGTCATCTCAACCTACGCAGGAAGCGGAATTCAGGGCTTTAGCGGAGACGGTGGCCCCGCGTCCCTCGCCGAACTCAACAGCCCGGCTGGAATTGTGTTCGATAGCTCCGGCAATCTGATCATCGCCGACAGTATGAATCAGCGCATCAGGACCGTCGCGAGTTCCACTGGGTATATCTCCACCGTGGCTGGAACCGGAGTGTACAGTTATCGCGGGGACGGCGGCCCGGCGATCCAGGCCGATCTCAATGTGCCGACCGCAGTAGCATTTGACAGCGCAGGCAATCTCTATATAGGAGAACTCGGGAATCTTTGCATTCGCATGGTCTCAGCGAAGACGGGAATCATCTCCTCGGCTCACGGCCTCGCAGCGGGAGGTCAATGCGGAATCGGAACCTGGACAAACTCGATGCCGCCTGGCGCCTCTCTTGGGCTTGCCTTCGATGCTGCGGGTGACCTGTTCATGGCCGACCCCTACTATGCGCAGATTCTGGTTGCCATCGCGCAACTCAATCACGATCCCATCCCGACAACCACCACCGTTACAGCCTATCCAACGACATTGAGCTACGGAGAAACCGTGACCCTGGCTGCCACGGTTACCGGGGCCAGTGGAGCTACGCCCGTTGGAACAATCTACTACCCAAGCGGTATTGCAGGATCGAACACGCTCGGCACGTTAGACAACAATGGGGTGGCCGTCAATGTTGGGACGCCCGACCCTGGAGTCTATTCCGTCACAGCAAACTACAGCGGATCGCCCTACAATGCTAGTTCCACTTCTTCTCCGGCCGTGATGGTGACGGTTGCGCACTCACCCACTACGACGAGTCTCGCGGCTTCGTCCAGTATGCTGACAGCCGGCGAACCGCTGACGCTGACGGCCACCGTTACCACTCCAAACGGCACCACACCAAGCGGCTATATAACGTTCTCTACCGCCGCGGGGAACCTGGATTATTATCCAGTTCCGCTGAATAGTGCGGGCATCGCGCAGATCACCTATGTTCCGCAGGCAACGGATGGCTCCATCTATGCCACCTTCTCCGGCACGTCGGGAGCCTCTGGTCATGCGGGATACCTATCCTCCAAATCCTCTGCCATCCGCGTTGTTGTCAACAGCGCACCTCAGCCGCAAAGCATCTACACCATAGCTGGTACTGGAGTCAGCGGCTTCAGTGGCGACGGCGGCTCTGCACTTACGGCCCAGTTAGGCGCTCCCGTGGCGGTCGCCGCAGATTCCTCAGGCAACCTCTACGTGCTGGACCCGTCCAATCTGCGCGTCCGCATGGTCAATGCCAAAACCGGAATCATCTCCACGGTTGCCGGCAACGGAACGATGGGCTCCGGGGGAGACGGCGGCGTGGCAACCAGCGCGCAGTTGAACGGCCCAACCGCAATTGCCCTGGATGCCGCAGGCAATCTCTTCATCGCCGATGCAATGAACTACCGCATCCGCAAAGTCAGCGCCAACGGGGGTGTCATCACCACAGTCGCTGGAGACGGGCAGCGGGGCGCAGCGAGTCCTGGTGGCCAGGCTATCGCCTCGCATATTGGTGCAACCACGGGTTTGGCGGTCGATATTCAGGAAAACCTCTACATTGCAGATAGCGACAACAACGCGATCTGGATGGTGGCCGCAACAACGGGAACAATCTCAGTGCTCGCGGGCAACAGTCCGGCCGGGTACAGCGGCGATGGCGGTCCAGCAAGCCTCGCGGCCATCAATCTGCCTGCCGGTGTGGGAACAGACGCCGCTGGAAATGTGTACATCACAGACACCGGCAACTACCGCATTCGTAAAGTGGACGCGGAGACAGGCTTGATCAGTACCGTTGCCGGCGCAGGAACCAGAGGCTTTTCCGGCGACGGAGGTTTGGCCACGACTGCTCTGCTCGACAGGCCCGCAGGCATCGCGGTGGACCTGGCGGGCGACATCTACTTCTCCGATGGCAGCAACGCTCGCGTGAGGATGGTGAACGCAAGCACAGGCATCATCGGCACGGTTGCCGGGAGCGGCGTCCCAGGCTTTGGCGGCGATGGCGGGCCAGCGCCAGCCGCGCTGATCAACTCAAATGATGGACTGGCAATTGATGGCGCCGCAAACCTCTATCTTGCCGAGCCTGCCAATGCGCGCATCAGGGTTGTGGGTGCAGCGCCCCACTTCAGCCTCACGCCCACCACAACAACCGTCTCATTCTCTGCCACAAGCGGGCAGTACGGGATTGGCCAGCAACTCACCCTTACTGCCGCGGTAACTGCCGCCAAAGGTGGTACGCCCACCGGAACTGTCTCCTTCTTCAATGGACTGGTTTGGCTTGGCAGCGCACCCCTCAACAGCAGCGGGCTAGCTACCTTGCCGCCGTTCCTTGCGCAGAACCAGACAACCCTGTTCATTGCCGCAAGCTATGGCGGATCGCCAACCTATGCCGCGTCCACTTCAACTCCCCCCTTAATGGTTGTCGTGGGGAGCCAGGCTACAGTTATAACACTTTCCATTTCAAGCAATCCGCTGCAACCGGACCAGACGGCAACATTCACCGCCACCGTCAGCCCCGTCGGCAGCGGCAAAACCCCGCAGGGACTGGTCACTTTCTCGGGTGATCTAAGTTTAGGGAGTGTCAATCTCGACAAGACCGGCGCAGCTTCCGTGCAAGCAACCCTGCCTGTTGGAACCTACGCCATCATCGCTACATTTATGCCGTTCGACCAATATGCGGCATCGGTCTCTGCGCCTCTCAGTGTGGTGGTGAAGGATGTCCCGTCATCCTCCCCCCTTATCTTTAACTTCGCGGGCACTGACCAGGTGGGGGTTCCCGGCGCCGGCGGGCAAGCCTCTGAGACAATCTTGAATGGCCCTTCCGGAATGGTCGTGGATGCTGCAGGAAACCTCTACTTCTCCGACAGCATGCACAACCTCGTGCGAAGAGTCGATGCTGTAACAGGCATTCTTACCAACTACGCGGGCAACGGCGGCGTGTATTCAGGCGGTGACGGCGGTCCCGCCACGAATGCCAACATCTGGCGTCCCGGCGCTCTCGCATTCGATCCTGCGGGCAACCTCCTCATCGCCGAGTTGCAAAGCGGCTCCGTCAGAAAGGTAAATAGCCAAACCGGCATCATCACCACGGTTGCGGGCACTGGCAGCCAGGGATACTGGGGAGACGGAGGACTCGCCACCAAAGCTCAACTCAACTGGCCGGCCGGAATCGCCGTTGATTCGTCCGGAAACCTCTACATCTCCGACTCGACCTACAACAGCGTTCGAGAGGTTGACGTCTCCACGGGTATCATTCACACCATCGCAGGCGGCATCAACTGGAGTGCCACTGGAGATGGCGGCCCGGCAATCAATGCCGTGCTCAGCGCGCCTACTGGCTTGGCCGTGGATTCGGCCAACAACCTATATATCTCAGAGACGGGGGGGCGCAAGATTCGCAAGGTTGACGCGAAGACGGGCATCATCACCACATTCGCTGGAACCGGCACTGCGGGTTACAGCGGCGACCAGGGGTCCGCAACCGGTGCAAAGCTTCAAGGTCCAACTTGCGAGCTTTTTGATAGTGCCGGCAACCTCTATTTTGGGGACTCAGGGACAGTAAGGAGGATCGATGGAATGACCGGGATCATCACCACTGTAGCCGGCACCGGGATCGTCGGCTATAGCGGGAACGGGGGACCGGCGGACCGGGCAAAAATCCAATGGCCGCAAGGGCTGGCATTCAGTTCAGCCGGCGGCCTCTTGATCGCTGACAACGGAAACAACCGCATCCGCGTGGTTGGCCCCGCAACCCCGATTCCAACGATCACCACCTTCACTGCCTCGCCGGCGACCCTCACCGTGGGTCAGACGCTGAATCTGAGCGTAAGCGTCGCGCAGGCAACGGGCGCCGTCCCGAAAGGGACAGCAAGCTTCTACGATGGTTCCGTCATTCTAGGCAGCGCCCTGCTCGACGCCAGCGGAACGGCGACCCTCGCGTTGACCCCTTCCGCTCGCATCTATCACATCAACGCGCGCTATGGTGGCTCCTTGCCCGATGCGGCTTCTATCGCAGAGACGATCTTGACGGTAACTGTCAACGGCCTCGCAACCACGACCTCTCTCGCGCCGATCCCTTCGTCCGCCCAGCCGGGCGACTCGATCCCGCTCACTGCCGCCGTCACCAGCCCCTTCGGCACGCCCACGGGAACCATCGTCTTCTACGATGGCTCGTCCGAACTCGGCGTGGCTTCTCTCGAATCTGGGGTGGCAAGTTACACCGCGAACTCCCTTAACCCCGGCTCGCATAACATCTATGCCGTCTACTCTGGGGGCCCGCGTTACAGCGCCAGCGTTTCAAACACGCTTGTCGAAGCGATTACCGGCTCGGACTTCAGCTTAACGGTCTTGCCTTCCTCGGGCTCGCTCTTTGCGCCAAACCAGTTCGGCTACATCGTTGCGGTTACTCCAAAGTCCGGCTTCAATCTGCCTGTTGAACTCGCTTGCGCCGGACTGCCCGCCAATACTTCCTGCACCTTCTCGCCCTCCACTATCACCGGCGGCAGGGGTAGCGCTCGGCTCGTGGTCAAGACCACCGGGGCCACACGGGTTGTAGCGGCTTCGGCCTTCAGTTTCACCAGCGGTCTCGCGGCATTAGCCAGCCTCCTGTTGCTCTTCCTTCCGTGGCGCATTCGCCGCAGTTTGAAGCGGTGGCCCTTGGCACTCTTGCTGCTGGCCTCTCTGGTTGCAGGTGCGGCTCTGTCCGGCTGCAATGGGCAACTTGCCGTCACCGGCGCTACTCCGCTGGGCATGCACACGATCACGGTGACAGCCCATGCCAGTAACGGAACGAGAACAGTCAGCCACTCGACGGCCATCGCAATCGATGTCGAGCCTCAGCCGTAAAAGATAGCCACATCTCCCACTCAACCGTGCCAAGCTGCGCAATCGAAGGGGCAAGGAATCTGGGACTCCTTTCCCCTTGTTCTGTTTGAAATGGGATGAGTTAACAATTGCTTCTCTCTGGGGCGCAGATTCATGACATGGAACCTTAGCGCCGCAGAATCGAAGATCTCATTGTGCCTTGATCGTGAACGTCGACCCGGCGGATGTGCCGCCCGTCGTCGTCACCGTAATGCTCGCCGTGCCTTTCACCGCAATCAGGCTGGCAGGCGCCTGCGCGGTGAGTTGAGTCGCGCTCACCAGGGTTGTCGCCAGGGAGGTTGCGCCCCATTTGGCCGAAGCGCCGGCAACGAAGTTCGTCCCATTGATGGTCAGCGTGAATGCGGAG
>Ga0302319_10014458_pt1 | contig 14718 bp, 6 predicted proteins | sample Bog_T0_2_FD_203319 | JGI IMG/M metagenome (GOLD analysis project Ga0302319, IMG submission 203319) | Peat permafrost microbial communities from Stordalen Mire near Abisko, Sweden - Bog_T0_2 | ecosystem: Environmental > Terrestrial > Soil > Wetlands > Peat | place: Sweden: Abisko, Stordalen Mire... | reverse complement strand
GTCGTCTCCATCGCGAAGAAGTACACCAACCGCGGCCTGCAGTTCCTCGACCTCATCCAGGAGGGCAACATCGGCCTCATGAAGGCCGTGGACAAGTTCGAGTACCGCCGCGGCTACAAGTTTTCCACTTACGCCACCTGGTGGATTCGTCAGGCCATCACCCGCGCCATCGCGGACCAGGCACGCACAATCCGCATTCCAGTCCACATGATCGAGACCATCAACAAGCTCATCCGCACCAGCCGTCAGCTGGTGCAGGAGCTTGGCCGCGAAGCGTCTTCAGAAGAAATAGCCAAGCGCATGGACATCCCCGTCGCGAAGGTCCGCAAGGTTCTTAAGATCGCGCAGGAGCCCATCTCGCTTGAGACTCCCATCGGTGAAGAGGAGGACTCGCATCTAGGCGACTTCATTGAAGACCGCATGGCCGTTTCGCCCGCCGACGCCGTCATCTCGGTCAACCTGAAGGAGTACACCAGCCAGGTCCTGCGCACGTTGACTCCCCGTGAAGAACGCGTCATCAAGATGCGCTTCGGTCTTGAGGACGGCTCCGAGCACACCCTCGAAGAGGTCGGCCAGAGCTTCCAGGTCACCCGTGAGCGCATCCGCCAGATTGAGGCAAAGGCCCTACGCAAGCTGCGTCACCCCAGCCGTTCGCGCAAGCTCAAGGCCTTCGTCGACGGCGTGAAGGACCTGTAACACCCAACTGGAAACTGATAGCCGGAAAACTGGGACCTGAAGCTATCCTCTGCGCGGACCGTGCCCTCACCTCACAGTCCGCGCAGAAATTGCTTCAGCTCCGCACCGCAGTCCTCCAGCGCCTCTGCCAGCGTCCTCATCCGCAACTGCGGATGCTCTATGTGCAGCCGCGCGTTTTTGAGCCCAGAGTCCAGCGGACGCGCCGCGGGCTGATTCAGCTGAGTGGTTGTCACGCCCTCCAACAACGACCCATCCAGCCCCAGCGCGCTCGCCACCCGCTGAACGAAATCCAGCCGTCCCATCAGCTCCGGCCCGCCCACATGAAACAGACCGGACGCGCGCGCCTCCACCAGCCCCAACGCCGCGCCCACCAGGTCGCGGTTGTAGGTCGGCGTCGATATCTGGTCCGCCGGCACTTGCATGGCCTTACCCACGATCAGGCTGCGCATCATGCTGTACAGAGAATTCATCTGCCGAGCATCCGCTCCATACACCCACGTCGTGCGCAGCACCAGCGCTTCGGCATGCGCCTGCAGTACGCGCTGCTCGCCCTCCAGCTTGGTCGCACCATAGACGCTCAGCGGATTCGTCGCAGCATCCTCGCCATACGGCCCGGGATGATCCCTGGCTCCATCGAAGACATAATCCGTGGAGTAGAAGACATACGGCACGCCGCGCTGCCGCGCATAGCTTGCCAGCACGCCAGGCCCCCGCGCGTTGGTGCGATGCGCAAGGTCGGGGTCTTTCTCACAACCATCCACCCACGTCATACCGCCCACGCAGTAGATGGCGTCTAGCTCGTGTGCATCGAGCAACACCGCGGCCTGCGCGGTCTCCGCAAGCTCCGCCACATCGAAGACCAACCAGCCCTCGCGCGCCAATCGCGAGGTGCCCAGCGCCCGCTCTCCCAACGAACCCAGCATCTGCGTCCCCACCTGCCCGGACGCGCCCACAATAAGAGTCTTCACCTGCGACATGCCGCCGTCATTCCTCGCTTACAGCATCCATAGTAGCTTGCGGCGATTCACTGAAGTGCAAAGGCCACCATGGCATCGCCCAGCGGCGAGCCATCGCCATGGCCGCCGGCCGCGATTACGACATACTGTCTGCCGTCGAGCATGTAGGTCATCGGCGTGGCAATGCCCGGCAACGGCAGCGCCAGCTTGCGCAACTCCTCGCCTGTTGCGGCATCGAAGACGCGCAGCCACGGGTCCTCGGCTGCGCCCGTGAAAACCAGCCCGGACGCCGTAACAATCGGCCCGCCGAAGTTCACCACGCCTGTCGTCTGGCCTGAGACCATCGTACCCAGCGGCTTTTCCCACACCTTCGTCAGTGTGTTCAGGTTGACCGCCGTAATGCCGCCCCATGGCGCTGGTGTGCAGTTGAAGCCACTGCCATCCACCAGCGGATGCCGCTCCACGTAGTAGGGCGACTTGCGTTGCGGCGAAAGTTCGTACCCGAAGTGGTCCAGCACCAGCACCTTCGGCGGCGGTGAGAAGACGTCATGGATCGCACTGCCGCCGTAGACGCCAGCGCACGCCAGCGCCGCCGCCAGCGTAGCCCATCCGGCTCGCACCCTGCGTCGCCGCAATGAATCCGCAACCAGCGACGCCGCAATCAATCCCAACCACAGATAGATGCTGAACAAGGTGGCCTCAAGATAGCCGCTGAAGATCTCCCAACTATGCCGCGGTACCAGCCGCGTCGCCGAAGCCAGACGGTTGGTGTCGGCATATAGAATACCGGTCCCGGGATCGAGCGCCGCGCCACCCCAGTTCACGCCGCCGAGGTTGCCTGGATACGCAATGCTGCCCTCCAGCGTGGGCGGCGTGTACAGGCCGTCGTAACGCAGACCCGCAAACTGCTTGCGGCAGATCGCGTCATCGGCTGCGGAGCGATGGTAGGTGGAGACTGACAGGTCGTAAATATCCAGCGGTGCCAGCGCAGGAATGTTCTGGAAGGGTTGCGTTGGCGAAAGCTGTTCCCCCGGAGCACCCGACTGCGGCACGGGTCGCTCCTCCACCGGCAGCAGCGGCCGGCCATCGCGGCGGTCGAGCAGGAAGATCATGCCCATCTTCGTCGTCACCGCAATCGCAGGTGTGCTTCCACGCCACGTAAACAGAATCGGCTCGGACGCGATGTCGTAGTCCCACACATCGTGATGCACAACCTGGAACGCCCACACCTTCTTACCAGTCGCTGCGTCCAGCGCCACCACCGAGTTGGCGTCGCGATCATTACCCGGCCTCATACCGCCATAGATGTCTGGAGCAGCGCTGCCGGTGGGCAAATACACCAGGCCCAGAGTAGGATCGGCGGAGATCACACCCCACGTGTTGCCCGCTCCGGTGCGCACCTTCTGCGCCTGCGCCCAGGGCAGGGGCTCCCACAGCCAGAGCCGCCTGCCGGTCACTGCATCATAACCACGCACCGCGCCCGACTCCGGGTTCACCTGCTGGTTGTCTCCTACCACGCTGCCGCAGATCACCACGTTCCCCACTACTGTCGGTGGCGACGTCATGCCGTAGGAGCCGATGTTCTGGAAGTGTATGTCTCTGGTCAGGTCCACGCTGCCGTTATCGCCGAAGTCCTTGCACGGCTGTCCGGTGCGTGCGTCCAGTGCTATCAGCCGCGCATCCAGCGTGCCCTCAAAGACCCGCTGCCTGCAAAACCCGGTCTCGGCCTCCACATCCGCGCCCGCCGGCCACAGCGCCACGCCACGCGAGGCGACAATGCCTCCCGGCGTCTGCCTCGCGATCTTCGGATCGTAGTGCCAGCGCTCCACGCCGGTGCGCGCGTCGAGCGCAAATATCACGTTGAACGGCGAAGTCACCAAGAGCATATCGCCGGAGAGAACTGGTGTGCCTTCAAATGACGGAAACACACCCCCGCCCGGCGCGCGGTCCAAAGCGTGTGTGTGAAAGGTCCACACTGGACGTAGCCGGTCAAGGTTGGAGCGAGTAATCTGCGCCGCCTGCGAGAAACGCATTCCGCCTGGATCGCCCCCATAGGTAGGCCAGCCTTCGCCCACGCCGGGCAGCGTCTGCGCCTGTCCAGTCAGGGCACACGCCAGTAGCTTCGCGAGAATGAGGGTTCGAGCCGTATGGGTATATGACATTCTCGAATCCATTCTCAACCTGCAGACATCCATAGTACCGAGTGAACTCGTTTCGCCAGATTCGGGCCGGGCAACACCGAAGTGGAAGTCATCTAGGTACTTCCTCCACAAATTCAGCAAACTGCAACATTGCATCGATAGAGTGATCCTATGCGCCTGAGTTTCGTCGTCCCCGCGTACAACGAAGAGGCCTACCTTCCGGCATGTCTCGACTCCATTCTCCGCCAGACCGCAGCCTTCCCCGGCCAGACCGAGATTATCGTCGTCAACAACGCCAGCACCGACCGCACCCGCGAGGTCGCGCTCAGCTATCCCGACGTCATCGTCGTCGATGAACCCCGCAAGGGGCTCACCTTCGCCCGTCAGGCCGGCTTCGCAGCCAGCTCGGGTGATCTCATCGCCAACGTCGATGCTGACTCCCGCCTAACACCCGGCTGGGTCCAGCAGGTCCTCACCACCTTCGCCGAAGACGCCATCCTTGCCGGCCAAACCCCCGGCAGGCGTCCGCTCGCAGCGCTCTCAGGCCCGGTCATCTACTACGACCTTACGCCGCGTCAGCGCGTCCTCGTGCAGATCTTCTATCTCACGGCCTGGACAAGCTACGTCGTCAATCGCTACATCCTGCGCGTGGGCTCCATGGTGCAGGGCGGCAACTTCGTCACCGCCCGCGCCGCGCTCCAGGCCATCGGCGGCTTCAACACCGCCATCAGCTTCTATGGAGAGGACACCGACATCGCCCGCCGTCTGCACGATGTCGGCGAAGTCCACTTCACCTTCGACTTGAAGATGTTCTCCTCCGCACGCCGCCTGAAAAACGAAGGCATGTTGACCATGGCCGCCCGCTACTCCATCAACTACCTGTGGACCACCTTCTTCAAGCGTCCCTTCACCTACGAGTACGTGGACATCCGCGAAGTCAAGGCCATCGAAGTGCAGCCCGAGGGCTGAGCCTCTTGCCTGTTCATTGTCATCCTGACCCTGAACGCGGTGAAGAGGAAGGATTTGCATCTGCTCTTGCAGTAGGCCGCTGCTCCAGCCAGCAACTTTCAATCGCTGCAAAAAAATGGGGCTGCCTTCAAAGAAGGCAGCCCTAATTCCCGTTTACTGTTCGCTGTGTTTTAGTACATAACGGGCGGCTTTGCACGTCAGTACCCCTTTAGGGGCACAATGCGTTTTCCACTTCGGAACGCTCTATTCAATATGGAACAGCCATCGCGCTGCGGTAGGACTACTGGTCTCTTACTCCGCGCTCAACTCCGCGCCCAGCCGCGAGTCCAAATTGTTCACTCCGGGAAACGCCAGGCTCAGCGGTGCTGAAACGCCGCGCACGGCACCCAACCGAACCAAATGGATCGCCGCCATCAGCAGCCGTGGTGCATGGCCGTTCGGCCACAGCTCTGCGAAGGGCCGCATCACGCCGTCCTTGTCAGGATGGAACGCGCGCTCGTCCCACCGCTGCCACCCTGGCATGAACTCCGGAAAGTCCGTCACCGCGTTCAGGGTAGACCGCAGGATGCGCTGCTCCCAGCGCTGCCGGTACTGGTCCATGAAGTGAACATGGCTCACACGCTCCACGCGAATCTCCTCCACGAACTCTGTGAAGCTCATCGCCGTCGTCAGATTGAGGTTGGCGTTCGGCTCTAGACCGTGGCGGTCGCCGCCGGAGATCACCATGTGTCCGGTCTCACGCGCCAGCCGCACCGTGGCGCGGTTCTCCCGCGCGTGCCGCAGGCCGTTCAGCTCAATCGCATGGATGCTCTCGCCCGCCTCGGCGAGAAACCGCTTCACCTCAGCCACGTGCACCGTGCCCACGGTGTGCAGATCCCACAGCGGATGGTTGAACACCGTCAGCACCTGCTTGCACTCATGCAGCTCGCGCAACATCGCGACTAGCTTCGCGTCGCCGGGGCTCTCCGTGAACTTCTCAAAGCGCCGCATCCACGCCAGTCCATCGCTGCTGGGCAGGTTGTGAATCCCCAGATGAAAGATCGTCTGCCCGAACGGCGCTGACCACTCCACGCTCACCGGGATGTGCCGCGACGAGGGAACCGTGCGCAGCAGCATCGGCGCTTCAATCGTGTCGTGATCGGTGATCGACACCAGCGAGTTCAGGTTCAGTCGCTGGATCTGCCGCGCCTCTACGTCATAAGCCATGCGCGGCTGCAATGGTGGCCGCCAGTTGGCGCGGTCGAAGTCTAGCTGGATTCCATGCCGGCTCGACCGCTGGGCATAGTGTTCAAAGATGCGCTTCAGCCCTGGCATCACCACGAACATCGCGTGGATAAACCCCAGCGTCTCCTCCGAGAGGCTGGTGTGGCTGTGTAGCGAGACTCCAGTGGTAAACAGCTCTGTGGCCTGGGGCTCGATCCAGTTGGTTGTAATCCGGTTGCTTGGCGTCCGGAACATCGGCTGCATGGAAACCCTCCGTGCGTACTCGCACCTGCCTCAAGCTTGGTCTCCGGATGCAAACATTCCATGACCGCAATAAGAAAAGCTGCTGAATTTACAACAGGTGCCCGGAAAGGCACCTAGTTCGCGCCTGCCGGCTCAAGATCCATCTGCACTGCCGGCTTCGGAGCGAATACCGCACGGTTGCGCCCCTGACGTTTGGCCTCATACAGCGCCTCATCGGAGCGCCGCAGCAACGTTTGGCGGTCCGTCCCGTCGTCGGGAAACAGTGCCGCTCCGATGCTGATGGAGAGCTGGATCTCGCTCTCACCCAGCGTCACGGGAGTAGCAAAGATACTCAGCAGGCCAGCCGCGATCTTCGGGGCGTCCTCCGCACTGCTCAGCCCGCCGATGATCGCGGTGAACTCCTCGCCGCCGGTGCGCGCCAGCGTGTCCACCTGACGAATGCGGCTCTGCAGCCGCGCAGCTACCGCCTTCAGACACTCATCGCCCACCAGGTGGCCGTAGGTATCATTCACCTGCTTGAAGTAATCCACGTCAATGGTCAACAGCACTGACTTCCGCTGGTCTCTCGCGCTGCGCTCCAGACAGGCATCAATGCGGTCGTACAGCTCATGCCGATTGGGCAGTCCGGTCAGCGCGTCATGGCTCGCGCGGTGCTGCAACTCTCGGCTCGCGCGCTCCATCTCCGTCACGTCCACCGCCATGACGAACCGCGCCGGCTCACCCTGGAAAAGAATCCGGTGTTCAGTCACATCCACGGCGATCACCCGATTGTCCTTCAGCCGATGGCGTAGACGCACCGGCTCCCCAAGCACGTCATCGGCTTGGTTAGCCGCGGTCTCCTCGTCCGGCTCCGGGTCTGCCAGCAAGTCCATCACGTCCATCTCCAGCAGCTCGCGCTCGCTGTAGCCGTAGGCCCGCACCGCCGCGCGGTTAGCAGAGACAACCCGCGAGGTCGCTTCGCTGCAGATCCACATCGGATGCGGGTTCCGCTCAAACACAAGCCGGAAGTCCTCATAGAGGTCGCGATAACGGTCTGCGAGCTGCTCCTTCTCGATGCGCGCATCCTCGGACATCTGTAGCACCATCGAAAATGCTACGAGGTACTTGGGGACGTTCCAGAACACACCAACCCAGTGCAGCCGAACGGGCAACAGCGCAAACGTCACACCGCCGTCCAGCAGATAAAACACCGCCCACGCCAGAAAGCCCAACGTGCCCGCGAAGCTCGCCAGGCTGCGGCGTTGATCGTCCGCTCCATACAGCACACAGCAGCACAGCAGCAGCTCCGCCAACACCCAGTCCTGCACGTCGAGATTCTTGTCCAAAAGCAGATGTGCCACAAAGGCAGACCCGTATCCAATGCAGATGCACAGGATCATCAGCCGCCGCAGCCGCCACTGCGTCGGCAAAAGGGCGTTCATTCCATAAACTCCATAGACCTGCCACAACACCACGGCCGACACCAGCATCGTCAACGGAAAAACCGAAATCTGATGCGCATTGAAGGCGAGCACTGCTGGCACACCGACGATCAGGCCCACCAGCACCACCTGCGGCAACCGCTTTGCCGATGCCACAAACGACGTCACGAACGTCAGTTGGGCCAGCAGCAACAGGTCAAACCGCAGCGCATCCCGCAGCGCATCCAGAACAGGATTCGGAAGCCTGAACTCCCACACCACGTAACTCAGGAAGAAGAACACCCAGCCCGCGAACCACAGGCGGTTGCGCAGTTGCGGGCGTGCATACTGCTGTATCCCAACGAACAGAATCAGCAGCGCCAGCAGCACGAGATCGATTGCAGGTCCTTGCATTCTTCCTTCCGTCTGCTCAACAGCGCCGGTTCATCCTGGCGCGCACGAAAGAGTCACCGGCATGGCTGCGCCCTTCTCTTCCAGCTTACGGCTTAATCCCCACAGCCAGCTCCACAATAGCCGCAGCGACCGTCTTCGCCAGTGCCGGCACGTCCGCCGTGGCCGCCGTCAGCATCTGCTCCGCAACCGTCTTCCTGTTCGATACCAGCCGGATTCGCACTTTCACTTTGTCCCCGGAAACCGTGTACTGCAGCTTCGGAGCAAGCGCCCCGGGTAGTTCATCGTCCGTAGCGTCCATATACATGACTGGTGCCTCGGGCGCTTGGCTGCCGTCGCCGCGCACCTGCACATCGTTCAACGCACGCAACTGCTCGCGCAGCGGATCACGCAGGTTCAGTGGATCGTCCTGGTTCTCGTCCTCACACAGCACGCGCAGCAGTTGCGGCTTAGGCAGCGCAAGCGGAATCTTTGCCCGGTCCTCCACCGTCAGCAGCACCACCGGGAACCCCTTCCCTTTCGGCGCTGCAATCTCCGGCTTCTGGATGCCACCGATGCTCACCGCTAGGTCCGGCACGCGCTCGCTGGCATGGGCAAACCATTCGCCCACACCCAGCCGCGATCCATCATCAAACGGCCCGTTGCGCATCCCCTCCAGCAGCGCATAGGTCAGCAGACCTTCGCCGTACTTGCTGGCCTCATAGCTCACCGCATCCGCTGCCGCTCCCATCAGGATGTAGGTCCCCGTCGAGTCCTTCAGCATTTCGATCGCCCGCCGCTGGTCCGGTGGAATCTCGCGCTGCGTCGTCAGCTTGCTCAGCGCCTCGCTCGCGCCGCCAGCCGCGCACGTGTCCAGGATCACCACCTCCTTGCGCGGCATCGTCTTCACAGGCTCGCGCAGCCACCCCAGCAGCTCCGTGCTGCTCACCGTGGAAACGTCCTTCAGCGTCGGGTCCTTCTCCACATCAAACGTGCGCGCGTCCGCAGTCAGGTAGTAATACAAATCCCGATCACTCGCGGACATCGTCCCATGCCCCGACAGATACACCACCAGCGTGTCCTCCGGCCTCGCCAGCCTATGCACCTGATCGAATGCCGCGCGGATATTCGCCTTCGTCGGCAACCCATCGGGAGACTTCGCATTGCTCTCCAGCACCCGCATCCACACCTTGTCCTTACCGTATAGCCGCTCCGCGCCCAGCCTCAGCGCCGCAGCGAAGTTCTCCGCGTCCTGGGCGGGAAACGTCAGATCGATCCGCGGATCTCCGAACTTCGACGTGCCGACCACAATCGAATAGAACTTCCCCGCGTTCCCCGCCTCGTCCGTATCGGTCTCCACCGTCTCCAGACCACGGGCCTGTGCCGGCATCGCATAGTTCGCGACCGCATCTATGCTCTCAATGCGATTGCTCGCGTCATACGCTGTGATTCGAATCGTATTGTTCCCCGCCAGGAATGGCGCATTGCTCAGGTCCAGAGGCAGCGTAAGACTCTTCCACTCGCTCACCTCCCCGGGCTTGTCAATCGTCGTAACCAGGCGGTCGTTCACCTTCACCAGCAGCTTGCCCACGCCGCCGCCGTCGTTCGTCACAGACACATCCAGCGTCTTCGTCTTCGGATCGTAGGCATGTGCAACAGCCAGCAGCGGCGGCAGCGCCACGCTGTCCATCCCCGCCACATCCGGCAGCCGCTCTCCGCTCAGCGCACGCGCCAGCAGCCCCGGTGTGTAGTACTCCTTCTCCAACTGCCCTAGGTCGATGCTGCGCCGGTTGTCCGTCACCCAATACATTCCACCGGAGTTGTCCGGGTCCGACGCATCATAGTGCCCCTGCGCATCGACGACCGCCCAGCCGCCATCGCGGAAGCTGATCATCCGCACCACCTGCTCGCCGGTCGCGCGGTTCCAGATCGTCGTCACGCCGTCCAGAGAGCCGGAGACCACATAACGCGGGTCGCCGTCGAACGCTACCTGCATCACGATGTCGGTGTTGCCCGCATAGGTCTGCAGCAGGTTGCCGGTCTGCACGTCCCACAGCCGCATCGTGTCGTCATAGCTTCCGGTCAGCGCGTATTTGCTGTCCGCGGAGAACGCCATGCTGATGATCTCGCCCGTGTGGCCGCGGAACTGCCGCACTTCCTTGCCGGTCTTGGCGTCCTTCAGGTGCGCCACCATTCCCTTAGGTTCCAGATCGTGGCTGTAGTAGAAGTACAAAATCCACTTGCCGTCCGGCGAAAGCACGGCCTCGCCGTCAGCACCACCAGCTTGGGGCGGCGGGTCCATCTGAGCCTGCTGATAGAAGGTAGGAAAGCTCTGCAGCAGGCCGCCGCTGCTCTCGTCCCACACCTGCGCCAGGTCCTCGCTCCTGGTATAGGCATAGCGGCTGTCCGCCGAGAATCCCACCTGCTCGATCGGCCGGCGATGGCCGCTCAACGTATGCACCTTCCCGGCGGCATCCTTTAACTGTGCAACGTTAGCTGGCCGGGAATCGAATCCAACGCTGAAGCTCGACAGCGTTGCCTTACCGTCCGGCGATGTGGCCCTGGGAACCTGATTCGAACCGGGCACAAGGCGCATCGTCTGCGTCCCGCTCGCGATGTCCCAGACCTGTGCCGCGTCGTCATCCTGCGTGAAGAGAGCCTTGCCGTCCGGCGAGGCGGCCAGCGCTTGCACCTCCGCATTCTGGCCTTGCAACCGCTGGGTGATTGTTGCGGTCTTCATGTCCCAGACATACGCAGCAGACGGCACGTCGCGCGAACCCCCGGTGAGCAGACTCAACCCATCCTGGGAGAAGGCCACCGGTGCGCCTCCCCCGGGGGGCAACTGGAGCAACACCTTGCCGTCGGCCACATGCAGCGCCGTCGCCGTCGCCAGCGCCGGATTTGGATACCCAGCAACGAACAGCACCTGGCTGTTGCCCGAAAATGCCAGCGCCTGCTCGGGCCCCACGCCGTTGACCTGGTTCCAGCTCCAGGCCAGCCGCCCACTCTGCAAGTCCCATAGCTGCACCGAGTGGCTGCCGCTGTCCGCCGCCGCCACCCAGCGGCCGTCCGGCGAACAGACGATGGACCGGTAGACATACATCCCATTGTTCTTTGAATCTTTCCCGCGCGAGACAAATTCGCGAACCCGCTCTCCGTTGGCGGTATCCCAAAGCTGCACGCCGTCATCGGTGCCCGTGACTACATACTTCCCCAACAGCGACGGGTCGGGATTCTGCGAAAACGCCACCGCCCGCATATCGCTCAACTCATCGCCCGACACAGTATTGCCTGTTGCCACATGAGGGCCCTGCTTGCTGGTGAACCGGCGTATCTCCCTGCCCGAGGCGACATCCCACAGCCGGGCTGAAAAATCTGCACTCCCGGTCAGCACCTGCTTGCCATTCGGCGAGAACACCACCGCATTCACGGCGTCCAGATGCCCCACGAACCGCTGCACCTCGCGCCCGCTCTCGGCATCCCACAGCCGCGCTGTCTTGTCGTCGCTTCCGGTCAGCACATACTTGCCGTCCGGCGAGTATGCTACGGCATTGGTCCTGTCCGCATGGCCGGTGAACTGCCGCAGCTCTTTGCCGCTGCGCACATCCCACAACACCGCCGCCCGTCCCCCAGCGACCACCGCATAGTGCCCGTCCGGAGAGAACGCCAGCGACGTCACCGACTCCGACTGCCCGGTCTGGACCATCAGGCTGGCATGGTGGGTCACCACCGGCTGCTGCGCGGACGCGCCGCCGCACCCCATCCCCAGCGCCGCCGCACCCGCCCAAACCGCCTGCCAACGCATCGTCAACCTCAACCCGCTGTCTCTACACCCATTCTGCACCTTACGCCCGGCGCAGAGGCCTTTAAACCCGTGATTCACACCACTTTCCAGAAGCTTCCGATGTCGTCTTTCGTACCCTCGCAACCGCTATAATAGAGCCTGCATGGCAGACGATCAGAACCCCGAACTCCCGCTCCAGCCCCCCTCTCCGCAGGACGCAAACTCCAACGACCCGCCGCCGGGCGGCGCAGGTGGCGACGGCCCAACGGCCCCCACCGGCCCCGGCGCGCTCATCATGACCTCCATCAATATTGAGGAGGAGATGCGCCGCTCGTATCTCGATTACTCCATGTCGGTCATCATCGGGCGCGCGCTGCCTGACGTCCGCGACGGCTTGAAGCCCGTGCATCGACGCATCCTGTATGGCATGCAGGAGATGGGCCTCCAGTTCAACAAGAAGTACACCAAGTCCGCCAAGGTCACCGGCCACGTGATGGGCAACTACCATCCGCACGGCGACTCCGCGATCTACGACACGATGGTGCGCCTGGCGCAGCCGTTCAGCCTGCGTTACCCGCTCATCGATGGCCAGGGCAACTTCGGCTCCGTCGACGGCGACCCGCCCGCCGCGATGCGCTACACCGAGAGCCGCATGACGCGCCTCGCCGGTGAGCTGCTCGCGGACATCGACTCCGACACCGTCGACTTCGTCCCCAACTACGACGAGTCCACCACCGAGCCCACCGTTCTGCCCGCGCGCATCCCCAACCTGATCATCAACGGCGGCACGGGTATCGCCGTCGGCATGGCGACCAACATCCCGCCGCACAACCTTACCGAGGTGCTGAACGCGACCATCGCGCTGCTCGGCAAGGAGAAGTCCGACACCCGCCACGACCTCGCCATTGTGCTGGAGCACGTGCTCGGCCCGGACTTCCCCACCGGCGGCTTCCTCTACGGACGCGGCAACATCGCGCAGACCTACAAGACCGGCCGCGGCCGCTTCATCGTCCGCGCCAAGTGCTTTACCGAGAACATCACAGGCGGCCGCCAGGCCATCATCGTCACTGAGATCCCCTACCAGGTCAACAAGTCCACGCTGATCAAGCGCATCGCGGAACTCGTCACCGAAAAGATCGTTGACGACATCTCTGACGTGCGCGATGAGTCCGACCGCGACGGCATGCGCATCGTCATCGAGCTCAAGCGCGGCGCGCAGCAGGAGATTGTGCTCAACCAGCTCTACAAGCACACCTCCATGCAGGAGAGCTTCAGCATGATCTTCCTGGCCGTGCACAACGGCCAGCCGAAGGAGCTGCCGCTGCATGAGGCGATTCACGCCTTCATCGATCACCGCATCGACGTTGTGCGCCGCCGCACCGCATTCCTGCTGAACAAGGCCCGTGAGCGCGAGCACGTGCTGCTTGGCTACCAGATCGCGCTCGACCACCTCGACACGGTCATCAAGATCATCCGCCAGTCCAGCAGCCGCGCGGACGCCCGCGAGAACCTCTTCGCCTACTTCAGCAACAAGCGCATCACGTTGCGCGGAGCGGAGCTCGCCGGCATTGCGCTGGACCCCGCCAAGTACGCCATCGACCTGGCCGGCGGCAGCGTCTCCGCGCAACTCGCGAACAATAGCGCGGGCACACTGATCCTGAGCTACCGCCAGATTGACGCCATCCTGGAACTGCAGCTCTACCGCCTCACGCAGCTCAGCATCGACGAGCTGCTCAATGAATTGCGTGCCGTCCGCGACAACATCGCCGAGTACGAGAGCATCCTCGCCAGCGAGAAGAAGCTCCGCCGCGTCATCACGAAGGAGCTCGAAGATATCCGCGACAAGTACGGCGACGCGCGCCGCACCACCATCCTCGACGAGTCCACCGAGCTCACGCTCGAAGACCTCATCGCCGACGAGCAGGTCGCGGTCACCGTCTCCAACACCGGCTACCTGAAGCGCACGCCCATCACCGTCTACCGCCAGCAGAAGCGCGGCGGCACCGGCCGCATGGGCATGAAGACGCGCGAGGAAGACTTCGTCTCGCAGCTCATCATCGACAGCACGCACGCGTACCTGCTCTGCTTCACCAACACGGGGCGCGTCTACTGGCTCAAGGTGTATGAGATTCCTGACGTCGGCGCCGCGGGCAAGGGCAAGGCCATGGCCTCGCTCGTCGACCTGCAGCCCGGCGAGAAGGTCGTCACCATCCTCCCCGTCCGCGACCTCGAAGAGGAGTCGAAGTACGTCCTCTTCGCCACGCGCAACGGCGTCGTCAAAAAAACCGCGCTCAAAGACTTCTCCAACGTCATGGCGCGCGGCATCATCGCCATCGGCATTGACAAGGATGACGAGCTCATCACCGCGCGCATCACCGACGGCCAGCAGGTCATCTTCCTCGCCACGCATGACGGCTTCGCCATCCGCTTCGCCGAGCAGGACCTGCGCGCGATGGGCCGCCCCGCCTTCGGCAACCGCGGCATCAACCTGCGCAAGGGTGACTACGTCATCGGCGCGGCGGTTACGCCCTCCAACGAGGCGCGCAATGCGCAGCGACTCGCCCGCGCCGCAGCCGCCGGCCTCACCTCGCAGGTGGAGAAGGTGCTCGACGAAGCGCAGGACTCCGCCGCCGCGCAACCGCTCGCGCTCGCCGAAACCGACGACACCCCCGCAGCGCCCGCCGTCTCCGACGAGGTGCAGGAGAAGCTCGCCAAGCTCGACGAAAAACTCGGCCTCACGCCGTGCCTGATCCTCACCGTCAGCGAGAACGGCTACGGCAAGCGCACGGACGTGGACGCCTACCGCCTGCAGTCGCGCGGCGGCAAGGGCGTCATCAACATGAAGACCGGCGCGAAGATCGGCAAGGTCACCAGCATCAACCTCGTCGACGACACCACGGAGATGATGGTGATCT
>Ga0302319_10014455_pt1 | contig 14720 bp, 14 predicted proteins | sample Bog_T0_2_FD_203319 | JGI IMG/M metagenome (GOLD analysis project Ga0302319, IMG submission 203319) | Peat permafrost microbial communities from Stordalen Mire near Abisko, Sweden - Bog_T0_2 | ecosystem: Environmental > Terrestrial > Soil > Wetlands > Peat | place: Sweden: Abisko, Stordalen Mire... | reverse complement strand
AGAGCGATGCCCAGGGCCGCGCCTACGAGATGAACAGGGAAGGGTTGCCGTGTGACGATCACGATCTGCGCCGGGAGGAAGAACAGCGAAGCCAGAAGCCATTTGCGCGGGCGTCGAAGGTTGGTGATACTTAGCAGCAGGGCGGCGGCGAACCAGACCGCCGCGGTTGAGATCAGAATGACAGGGCTGAACGCTGGTCCATGGACAAGCGCCATGATTTTTTCGCGCCACACCAGCAGGCTGGATGCAGGAAAGGCGGGAAACAAGAGCGACGCGACCCAGCAGAATAACAGCGCAACTGCCGAGGGGTCCGATGTTTTCCTGCCCAGCAGGCGCGTCGGCGTTATCGTCTTTTCGAAAACAATCCCAGCGATTACGCCCGCCGCCGATCCTACGATATTGGTGAGCAGATCGGCCGTGCTGCAGTTGCGGGACGGTGTATAGAGTTGCGTCATTTCGACGCAGCCGGATAAGACCGCACCCAGAAGGACAGGCAGTGCCCAGCGAAATCGGATGTTCCTGAATGCCAGGAAACCCGACATTCCCAGCGGGATATAAATCGCGATGTTGACGATTTCATCGGCCAGGAAGCGGCGTCCCGTCATGCTGTCCCACGAATGAAACAACAGGTATAGAGGGCTGGCCGGCAGTTGCTTCACGACGAACTGCCAGGGGTAGAGGGAGCCATAGACGATGAGGACTATGACCGCGATGAGTATGCCGAACAGGTTTTCATCTTAGCCAACAGGCTGATATGATCGGCTGGAAATCGCTATGAAACGAACTTGCCGAATGATTCTGCTTGCTGCCTTGTCTTCCGTGGCAGCCTGGTCTCAGCTGCCTCCCGATGGCCAGATTCTTCCGCTTTGGTCCGGCGGCGCACCGGGCGCCCAGGGAACTCAGCCCGCGGATATCCCCACCATCACGGTCTATCAGCCGCGTTCGATTACGCCGGGCATGACGGCGGTGATCGTGTGTCCCGGCGGCGGATACGTTAACCTCGCGATGAACCATGAGGGCCGGCAGGTGGCGACGTACTTCAATTCCCTGAACGTGGTTGCGTTTGTTCTGAAGTACCGGCTGGGGCCGAAGTATCATCATCCGATTGAACTGGGCGATGCGCAGCGCGCGATTCGTACTCTGCGCGCGAAGGCTGCGGAATGGAGCATCGATCCGAATCGCATCGGGATCATTGGTTTCTCCGCGGGCGGGCACTTGACCGCGACGGCTTCGACGCACTTCGATGCGGGTAAGCCGGATGCGGCGGATCCGATTGACCGGGTATCCAGCAGGCCGGATTTCGCGGTGCTGGGCTATCCGGTGATTTCGCTGGTTGAGCCGTGGACTCATCAGGGTTCGAAGACGGCATTGCTGGGCAAGGATGCGGATCCTGAATTGGCGAAGAGCCTTTCCGGCGAGAACTCGGTGACCGCGCAAACGCCCACTACATTCATCTTCCAGACCAATGCAGACACAACAGTACCGGCTGAGAATGCGATTGCGTATTTTCTGGCGCTGCGCAAGGCCGGGGTGAAAGCTGAGATGCATATCTTCGAGACGGGTCCGCATGGAGTGGGTCTGGCGGCTAACGATGTGGCGCTGGGCGAATGGTCGCATCTGCTCACCAACTGGCTGAGAGTAAGCGGCCTCATAAAGTAACCTGTAAGGTTCATGGCCGATTTGCTTAAGGGAAAGACCGCGATCATATCCGGTATCGCGAATAAGTGGAGCCTTGCCTGGGGGATCGCGGAATCGTTCTCGCGCGAAGGAGCTTCGCTCATCGTCACGTATCTGAATGAGAAGCAGCGGGACTCGATCGCGCCCATCATAGGGCACATGCGGGTAGAGAAGATGCTGCCGTGCGATGTGACGAAGGATGAGCAACTCGCGGCGCTTGCGGAGTCGCTCAAGGGTTTAGGAAAACCGGTGGATGCGCTGGTGCACAGCCTGGCTTTTGCGAACCGCGAGGACCTGGGCCGTCCCTTTGTGGAGACGGATCGCGATGGCTTTTTGCTGGCTCAGAATGTGAGCGCGTATTCGCTGGTGGCGATGAGCAGAGCGGTGGCGCCGGCGATGACGAACGGCGGTTCGATCATGACTTTGACTTATCTGGGGTCGACGCGGGTGCGGCCGAATTACAACGTGATGGGCGTGGCTAAAGCGGCTCTCGAAGCTTCGGTGCGGTATCTGGCGAACGATCTGGGGCCTTCGAAAATCCGGGTGAATGCGATTTCGGCGGGCGCGGTAAAGACAGCGTCGGCGCGGGCGGTTAAGGATCTCACGACGATGCTGGATGCGACGCGCGATATGGCTCCTCTGCGGCATGTGACCGAGGCCGGGGAAGTGGGAGATGCGGCAGCGTTTCTGGCGAGCGATTTAAGCCGCGGAATTACCGGAAATGTTTTGTTTGTGGATTCCGGGATGCATTTGCTGTAAGGTCAGTGGCCAGGTTTGCGTTTCGCGTTCGCGGTTGGCGCGGTGAGCGGCGCTCCGATGGCGCGAAGTTGTTCCTTCGCCTGAGCGGCCGCATCGGAAGTCGGGAACTTCGTATAGACCAGGCGCCAGGCTGCGATCGCGGCCGTCCGGTTCGTGCTCCTAAGCGCCATGCCCTTCATGAAATAGGCCTTCGGAGTCAGATCGACATCGACGGGATAATGCGTGATCACGGTGTCGAAATCCTGCGCGGCGATATCGAACTTCTGTTGCGTGTAATGGTTTTCTCCGATGTTGTACTGGGCGCGCGGCGCGTTCGGGTTATCGGGATAGAACTTGATGAAGTCCTGGTATTCCTGAATGGCCAGATCGAGCTTCCCACCATTCTGATCGCGAATCGCGCCATTGAACACAGCTCCCGCATCCGGGGGCGGTGCGGACTGGCCCGTTGTCGGACCAGGGGGCGCGACGGGCGGCGCGGCCAGTACCTTGATGTTGCTGTTCATATCGGCCAGCATCTGCTCGATACGGTTGACCTTCGTGTTGAGATCGGCGACTGAGTTGCGTACTTCGGCCACGTCGTTATTCGTGTTATCGACCTTGGCCGCGAGACCGGCGATGGGCGTAAGCGCGTTATGCAGTTCGCGCTCCAGCGTGGACGTTACACCGGCATTGAGCACGCTGACATTGGTATTGGCCCTGGTGGACGCGTCGAGCGCCTGCTGGGTGAGCGTCTGCAGGGTTGCCATTTTCTGGTCGATTGCACTTTGCAGCGTTCGGACCTGATCCTGAAGCTGCGCTATGTCGCGTTGCAGTTCCATCATTTCCTTGCTGGCCCCGGTGGAGCCGGAAGGAAACAGTAAGAAGACCGCCAGAAGAGGAATGTAACGTGTGAGCCTCATATTGTTTCTATTGTCCCCCGTTATTGGCCGGTTGAAAAGTGGGCCCGGCGATTCCGCTGCCAGCACGATTCGTCGGACTCCGTGCAGGTGGGCCGCTCCTTGCCATAGCTGATGGTTTTGAGTTTGTCGGCAGGCACGCCTAACTGCACGAGGTAATCGCGCACCGAGGTGGCGCGGCGATCGCCCAGGCCGAGGTTGTATTCGGCCGAACCGCGTTCATCGCAATGCCCTTCGACGTTTATGGAGGCGGTGGGGAAGTCGGCGAAGATTCTGCGGATGGCTTCGGCGTCGGCGATCAGGACGTTGCGGGCGTCATCGCGGATGTTGTTGGAATCGTAATCGAAGAGGACGTCGTGAAGATCGTCCTGCACGCGCCGATCGAGGGTGCCTGTGCCCCGGTTGATCCTGTTGTCCGTCGGCGGGGGCGGGGGCGGCGGGCCCGTCACAGTAATGGTCGCGGTCGCGGTGGTGGTGCCGCCGGAACCGTTGGCCGTAAGGGTGTAGGTGATGGTGTCGGTGGGCGTCAGACGGCTGGTGCCGGTGTTCTGCACTGTTCCGATGCCGTGATCGATCGCGACATCGGTCGCACTGCTGACCGACCACCGCAGCACAGCCGACTGGCCTCGTTCGACCGACGAAGGTTCGGCGGTGAACGAGGCAACCACGGGCTTCAGATTCGACGAACCGCCGGAGGCGTTATTGTTATTGCCGCCGATGGGTCCTGGAGGCGGAGGAATAGGGGCCTTCTTTCCGCCGCACCCGGCAAGGAGCGCCACAGCAATCAGCGCGCAGGAAAGAACTCTGACGTTCGTCGAATCGTTTTTCATAATCACTTTGTTCCCCAGACGGGATATCGGTTGTTGCCCTGCTGCGTCAGGCGCGTGACATGCGTCCCATCAGCAAGCATTGTATAAATCTGATAATTCTGGCCGCGCTGGCCGCGCGTGGAGGCGAAGACGATATGCCTGCCGTCGGGCGCCCAGACGGGGTTTTCGTTGCGGCCTTCGCTGTGCGTGAGCTGCGAGTATTCGTGGGTGGTGACGTCCATGACGAAGACGTTCCAGTCGCCCTTGGCATAGCCTCGCGTCCAGGAGAAGGCGATGAACTGACCGTCGGGGCTCCATGAAGGATTCGAGGCTTCGCCCTCTCCGTTGGTGACGCGCTGCACGTCCAGACCTTCGGCGGTCATGCTGTAAATCTGCTGGGCACCAGGACCGCTGACAAAATAGATAATATTGGGGTTCTTCGGGTTGACCTTAGGCTCTACGTCGATTGCATTGCGACGCGATACGCGCTTGAAATCCTGCCCGTTCAGATCGGCCTGGAAGATCTGCGCGAGACCGGCGGCGGTGGATGAATAGTAAATCTGCTTGCCATCCGGGGTGAAGTTAGCGAAGGCGTTAAGCGAGGCTTCCTGGTTGTAGAACGGCAACAGGCGTCCGGTTTCGGTATTCACCATCATGATCCGCGGCGTGCCTTTGCTCCAGCTGGTGAATGCCACGCGCGAGCCATCGGGTGAGACGCCCGGATAGAGAGCCATGTTGTTCAGGTGTGTGAGTTGTTTTGCGTTGCCTCCATCCCAGTCCATCGCCCAGATCTCGCTGTCGCCTGGTTTGCTGCCTCTATTGGAGACGAAATAGATACGGCTGCCGACCAGAGTTGCGGCGCCGCCGAATTTCTGAATAATGTCGTTGGCGAATTCATGGGCGACTCGGATAGCGCCCGCTTGGTCGAGCGATCCGGCATAACGCTGCGAAAACAGCTGAGCGGACTCGATCCTCTGGCGGGTGTCGTAAACATTGCCATAAAGCGCAAACGCGCCATTGGCGGCTGCCGCATAACCGAAAACCAGATGCGAAGCGTTGACCGGCGCACCGCCCCAGTCCGGCAGCGCGTATCCCATATGATTGTCTTCGGGACGAAGATCCGAGGGCTGCTGCGGATTGTTGAGAGGATACACGCTCTTCGGTTTCATATCGAAGAGGCCGGAATTCTCGAGATCGCTGTAGAGGGTGGAGTTGAATGCATCCATGAAGGGCTGTGCGCCGCCGGATGCGCGAAAGTTGGGCGCCGCGATCGCGGGCTTCCCGCCTGTTCCAATGATCTTATCGGTAATCCTGCCCTGCTGCCCATTGACGGCAACTGAGCAGAGAACAATCACGAACAGAATAGCTATGAAAACAGTTTTTCGCGTCATTATTTTAATTGAAACCAAAGTGTTACGGGAACCTCGCTGCCTGAATACTGAGCAGGCAGCTCGGGGAGTGGATTGGAATCGAGGATCGCGCGCTTAGCGGAGTTATCCAGCAGATAATTACCACTGGGCTGCGCGACCTGAACATTGCTGACCGCACCGTTACGCGCAATCACAAATGAGATTGCGCATTTCTGCGAAGGCGCAGCACGAACCCCGGATTGATTCCAGTTCTGCTGGATGCGCTGCCGCATGAGATTGACATAGGCCCCAAACCGGTCGCCTAGTACCGAGGCTGGTCCGATATCGATCCCGCCCGCGCCCTGCATTCCGTAGAGCGGCGAGTTCATGGCCTGCGGAGTTTTAGAGTAAACCTGATTGTCCTGGTAGGCCTGAGGCTTGAACATGGTAGTGGCTACCTGCGGCGGCTTTTTCGGCTCGGGCTTCTTCGGCTTTTCCACGCGATCCGGAATGGGGATCGCCTTCGGCTCCGGCGCCTTGACTTCAGCCTTAGGCTTTACGGGAGATACTTGTTGAGGCGCGATGCTCTTCGTTTCGTTCGCGAGAGGATTGACCGGACCCTGGCGGTGCGGGATCGGGATCGTCTTTACCAGACTGACTCCCACCGCTCCGCTGCTGGCATGAGGCGACCCCCAGAAGTCCACCAAATGGAAATAACCCAGGGCCAACACTGCCGCCACAACCCCGGCATGAGCGGCCACTGAGCCAAAGAACGCCTTGCCCAGAGGCTCACGATCATAGATGCCCCATGCAGCAGCGGCCATGGTCAGCGCTTGCCCTCATCAAGCTGTGTCACCACATTTATGCCGAATTTCGCGTTGCCCAGCACACTCATCACGTTCACGCCGATATCCATAGTAGCCTCAGCGGAAGCTTTGATGTAGACGGCATTTTGACCAGGATAACGTTTATGAATTTCATCAACCAGGTTATTGATATTGATCGGATTTTTCCCGAGAAACAACTCGCCGGCCTTATTGATGGACACGACAACCGGGATGTCTTTGCTGATGGTATTAACGGTCCTGGTTTTCGGCACGTCGACTTCGATCCCCGAATCCATCGCATGAGCGGTGATCATGAAGATGATCAGCAGGACAAGGGCCACATCGACGAAGGGCGTGACGTTAATTTCGGCCATGGCGGGCAAGCCCCGCGATCTGCGACCGCCGCCGCCCGAGCCCCCGATGTTGATCGCCATCCGGCTATTCTCCGAAACTGCGCTCGACCAGATTCAGAAACTCGAGCGAAAAATCGTCCATCTGTCCGCCCAGTTCCTTCAGGACATGGCCGAAGTGGTTATAAAAGATCGCCGCGGGAATGGCGGCGAATAAACCGGCGGCAGTCGCAATGAGCGCTTCCGCAATGCCGGGTCCTACCGATGTCAGGCTCGAACTTCCCGCGCCGCTCAACTGCTGAAAGGCGCGAATAATCCCGAGCACCGTACCAAACAATCCTATAAACGGCGAAACCGAGGCCGTGGTTGCAAGAACACTCAGATTGTGTTCCAGGCGGGACAGTTGCTGGTTGGTTCCAATCTGCAGGCTCCTCGAGATGGCTTCGCGATTGCCCAGGTTGCCGCGAGCCTTGACCTGACGGCTGACTTCCTGATATCCGAAGTCGAATACCGTGACTAGAGGCGAAGGACGGAACTGTTCGCTTGCCACCATCACGGCTTCGAGGCCATTCGCTTTGCGAAAGGCGCGCAGGAAACGCGAGTCGCTGCGCCTCGCGGAGCCAAATGCCGATATCTTGGCGAAAATAATTGTCCAGGAGTAAATGGAAATCAGGATTAAGATGACGAGTACGACATTCGCCAGCGGCGATCCTTTGCTAACGAGATCCCAGATGTTCGACTGCGCTGTGGTTTCCTGCAAGAGAGCCGCGAGCGGTCCCGTCAACTTGTCTCCTCCTTCCCAAATCTAACATGCTGAATGGTCGGGCCGCATTCTTCAGCTACTCCTAACAGACGCGGGCCGGCGTTGAAAAGTCTCCGGCTTTTGGCAATGAGAGTCACTTCTATAATCGGAGACAAGTGCTGCACGAGCTTGTGGTTGAAAATTACGCCGTGGTGGACCGGCTCAGGGTGCGGTTCCACACAGGCCTAAACCTGTTGACGGGTGAGACGGGCAGCGGGAAATCGATTATTGTCGACGCCCTGGGGCTTCTGCTGGGCGGTCGCGCCTCGGCCGAGATGATTCGAACCGGCGAAGAAAAGGCTCGTGTATCGGGCGTTTTCGATTCATCTGAGGGCGCGGGACAGGTGCTGGCGCGTGCGGGGTTTTCCACCGATAACAGCGAGTTGCTGCTGGAGCGCGAAATCCTTTCGAACGGCAAGAGCCGGGTGTTTGTAGATAGCCGGCCGGCGACCGTTGCGTTTCTGCGGGAGATTGCTTCATACCTTGGCGATATTCATGGGCAGCACGATCAACAGTTGCTGTTCGACCCGGCGGCGCAGCTTACGATCCTCGACACCTTCGCCGATGCGGGTCCGGATCGCTGCGCGGTGCGCGAGATTTACACGGCATGGCGGCGGGTGGCGAACCAGATTGCGGAGCTGGAGTCGCAGGACCAGGAAAAGCTTCGGCTGCTGGGTCTGTGGCAGTTTCAGCGCAATGAAATTGACGCAGCGGAACTGCGCGCGGGCGAGGATGCGGAACTGGAAGCCGAGCGGCGGATTCAGCAGAATGCGGGGCGGCTGATTGAGACGGCGGGCGTGGCTTATGAGGCGCTTTATGAGGCTCCGGATTCGGCTTCCACGGTGGCACGTTCGGTGGCGAAGAAGCTGGATGAGCTGGCGCGTATCGATGAATCGATGCTGGCCGTGAGGCAGGCGCTGGATCCGGCGCTGGTGGCTCTTGAAGATGTGGCGTATTCGCTGCGCGATTATTTGGGGCGCGTGGAAGCGAATCCGGACCGGCTCGAAGAGATCGAGGCGCGGCTTGCGGCTATCGATAAGCTGAAGCGCAAATATGGCGGTTCGGTTGAGCTGATTCTCGCGTTTGGCGAAGATGCGGCGCGCAGAATTGCCGAGGTGGAAACGGCGGGCGAGCGTCTGGAAGAGTTCAAGGCGGAGCAACAGAAGCTGGCTTCGCAGTATGAGAAAGCGGCGGGTGCGCTGACGACGAAGCGCAAGGCGGGCGCCGCGGAATTGTCGTCGCGGGTGGAGCGGGAGTTGAAGCCTCTGGCGATGGAGCGCACCGTTTTTCGTATTGAGCTGGAACCGGTGGCGTGGTCGGAAAGCGGATCGGATCGCGTGCGCTTCATGGTGTCGCCGAACGCCGGTGAAGAGCCGAAGCCGATGGAGAAGATCGCTTCGGGCGGCGAATTGTCGCGAATCGCTTTGGCGCTCAAGACATGTCTGGTGGGTTCGCGCAACGCGGGCGACGGGCCCCCCCGCACGTTGGTATTTGACGAGATCGATACCGGCATCGGGGGACGCGCGGCGGAAGGTGTGGCGCGGCGTCTGAAGAAGCTCTCGGAAGAGAATCAGGTGCTGTGCGTGACGCATCTGGCGCAGATCGCGTGCTTCGCCGATCATCATTATCGTGTGGGTAAGGTCGAACGCAAGGGGAGAACGATTGCGGAGATCGAAGAGCTCTCGCAAGCCGACAGCACCGAAGAAGTCGGCCGGATGCTGAGCGGCCATAAACTGACGCCGGAAGCCCTGCAAAACGCCGCGGAGCTGATCCGCGCCGCAAAATCTTAAACAGCGTTTGACAACTGTATACTATTTCTATACACTAACACGTATGGGAGCCAGCATTCGCTACGATCCTGAGTCGGGCGTTCCCGCTATACGGCAGATCACCGATAATCTGCGAGTTCTACTGGTGGAGGAACGACTGAAACCGGGTGCTCAACTGCCCTCGATGCGCAGGCTGGCGATGGAACTGGGCGTTCACTTCGGCACGGTCGCGGAAGCTTATCGCGAACTCGCGGCGGAAGGCTGGCTCGATTTGCGGCATGGCCGCGGCGCAACAGTGCTCGCCCGGTCCGCGCCTTCGATTCGTCGCAAGGCATGGCTCGACGAGTTTCGGGATCGACTGCGCGGATTAATTGCACAAACACGAGCCGGCGGAGCTCCCGGCGATGAGGTAGCCGAAGAACTCCGCACGGCAGCAAAGGAGATTGCACGATGATTCGATTCATTCAGAGTTTTATGTGCGTGTTCCTCGGAGGGTTGTTCTACATAATTCCGAACATGACGAGGCGCGGAATTCTGTTCACGGTAAACGTGCCGCCCGGTTTCCGGGAAAGTCCGGAGGGCCGGGAATCGGTTTCATCTTTCCGCCGGCTGTTGGGTTTGGTCGTGTTGATCGATTTGCTTGCGATTACTTTTTCACCCATGAGCATAATGGCTCCCGTGATGTTGATCAGCCCGCTCCTGATCATCGCCGTAGCGGCATGGGGATTTGTCCGCCAGAGACGGAAGATCGAACCCTTCGCAGTGGCGAGAACCGTGTGGAGGGTTCGCCAGGCGGAACTCTCGGGACAACCCGATCGACTCCCGTGGTTCGCTTGGCTGGGCGCGTTTCCGTTTGTTTTCCTGGCAGCCGCGGCAGCGTACCTCTACGCCAACTGGGATCGCATTCCGGCGGAGTTTCCCGTCCACTGGGGCCCGAGCGGTCAGCCGAATCGCTGGGAGAGCAGAACCGTGCATGGGGTTTACGGTCCGCTGTTTTTCGCGGCCGAACTCTGTCTGTTCTTCGTGGCGCTGGCTCTTGCCGGATGGTACGGCGCTCGCCGTTCTTACATGCGCAGGGTGATTTTGGGCACCATGGTCGCGGTGGAATTTATGCTGGGGCTGCTGTTCGCCGGGATCGCCATAAACCCCATCGCGCAGTTTCCGATTTGGGCGATCGTACTGGCGCCTCTCGCGGCGATGGGTTTTATCGTAATCGTGGCGGTGAACCGGATCCAGGAAACAGATGAAGCGGCCGAACCTACACCCCAGGAATTCTGGCATGCGCAGATCATCTATTACAACCCCGGTGATCCCGCGTTGCTGGTGGAAAAGCGCACGGGCATGGGGTACACGCTGAACTTCGGCAATGTCTGGTCGTGGATGCTGATGGCCGCGCTGGTCGCGATTGTCGGCACGATCCCGATTCTGCTTTAGCGTTCGAGAGCGGCGAGCAATTTTCGGCCTCGCGCTTTCATGGCGTGTGTGCCGGTGCGCGTCAGACTTCGGATTTGTTCGATGATACCGGGCCTGAGCCGCGCATCCCGTATGGCAAGATCGGCAAGGCCCTGCATCGCCAGGGTCTTTACTATTGAGCTGCGGTCGTCAAGGTAATTGAGGAGAGCGTCCTGTGCGCGCTTGCGTTCCTGGGCGCTCAGGGTCAGGCGGGGGATCATGAGCGCGAGGTGCCATCGGAGTTCCTGTTGCACGGCCTCTTCCATGAGTCCGAGCAGTTCGCTTTTATGAGGCTGAAGAAGTTGTGGACTGGCGAGTGAGGCCTTTTCGGCGGCGTCCGCAGCTCGCATTCGAACCACCGGGTCCTCATCCCACAGGCATTCCAGGAGTTCGCCGAACCTCGCTGGATGGGTAGCAATTAAACCGACGGCTTGATCCGAATGACCCAGCGATCGACGGTCGCCACCTGTCAGCAGATCCCGAATCATTTCCAGCGAGCGCGAATTCGCACCGTGCGGTCGAGCTCATCCTTTACCTCAAGTACCTTCAGCCGCAGGTCGGGATCGAGATTGGGCTGGGCCAGAAAGTCGTTCACGATCCTTTGCGCTTCGGCGGACGTCTGCGTTGCGACAAAGCTGCTGAGCCAGCCATTGACGAAGAAGATCTTCCGCTGGCGCTTCACCAGTGGCAAGGCATCGAGCGCGGGCCTTAGGTATTTCAGCGTCAGGTCCTTCTGGTTCCATGCGTTGAAGCTGCCCAGACTGGCGGTCACGAAGTCCTCGGGTTCGGCGCCGTCTTTCAGGTACTCGCTGAAGTATTTCTCTTTGTTCTGCGCTGTCGCCACACCGGCGAGCGCCGCGTAAGCCGATCTCTTACCGTCTTCGCTGAGATCCTGCTTCTGTTCGACGGCAAGCACGGATAACGCTTCGGGATCGCCCATTCGAATGAGCGCCGCGATCATGTTCCATCGGTCGCGCTGCTGCAGCGGAACACCGGGGACAGTGCTGGTTCCGGCGAGCAGTTTATTCAGTTCCGCGAGAGCGGGTGGCGTGGAGGCGGCTGTTGTGAAGGAGCGAAAGTACGCGATCCGGAAATCGCGCGATGCCGAGTTCATCATACGATCCATCAGCAGTTGCTCGTATTTCCCAGCCATGGATTCACGTAGTGCGTCGGCCACGTAACTTACGATGGCGGTATAGGTCCGGCCGACGACGCTCTGAGTGATATCGAGATCCTCCTCGCCTGGCAGGCTTTTGATCGCAAAGTCGGCATAAGCCGCCGGAGCCATCTCCGTCTCACGCACTGCATCCCAAAGCGCGCCCCAGTGCAGAGCGCGTTCCAGCGGATCGGCGACGGAAGGCATGGCCGCCTGGACTCCCGCGATACTCTTGTTGTCGAGAAGGAACCGGCCATAAGCATGATCGCCGCTGTTGGCGAAAATGTAATCGGGACAGGCCGCGCCTGCGGATATCGGAATAACGGCCTGAGCTTTGTCGAAGGAGACGTCTATAGTCCGGTTCGCCGCCCCACCTAACAGCAATTGTGTCGAGATCGGCCACACATGGCCCTCGTTCAGCGAATCGTGCTGAGAGATCTCCAGAGTGGAAAGCCGGCCAGCGCTGCACGCCCACTTCACGGTCACAACAGGCATGCCGCGCTGCGTCACCCACGCATTCGCCCACGCCCGCAGATCCTGCTTCGACGCCGTCGAAAACGCAGCAATCAGATCCCGCCATGTGGCATTGGCATAAGCGTGCTCGCGCAGAAAAATTCGCACGCCGCCGCGAAAGCCATCTTCCCCGATCCGGTAATTCAGCACACGCAAGAGGCTGGGAGCCTTCTGATAAACAATCGGCCCGTAAGCCGACTTCGCATCCGCCAGATTGCGAACCTGCTGGTAAATCGGTGCGGTTCCCGGCGTGGAATCGATGTTGTATGCGATCGGCTTAACCGTTTCGTAGAAGCGCTTCCAGACCTGGTCGGGCGGCTCCAGTTCGGCCAGCGTATGGAATGCCATGTACTGCGCGAAGCCTTCTTTGAGCCAAAGATCGTCGAACCATCGCATGGTCACCAGATCGCCGAACCACTGGTGGGAGAGCTCATGCAGCACGGTTACGGAACGCCGCTGATGATCGGTGATATTCGGTGCGCCGCGAAATAACACGCCATCTTCGCGCAGGAAAGTAGCGCCCGCATGCTCCATTCCTCCATACGCGAACCCGGGAATCAGGACCTGATCGTATTTCGGAAACGGATAAGGCTGTTCGAAGAACGCGCTGAGCTTCTCCATTCCCTGACGCGTATAGCGAGCGACTTCGGGCCATTCTTCTTTGGCCCGGGCCAATACGGATTTACGCACAAAAAGCCGCAGGGGAACGGCGCTTGCCTCTGCACTCGAAAGCTGCTCAAACGGCCCCGCGGCGAACGCGAAGAGATACGTGCTGATGGGCCGTGTCTCTTCGAAGCGAGTATGGCCGTTCTCAACCGCACCCGCGGTATTCGAGATCACGGTCCACTCAGCGGGCGCCATAACATCCAAAGTGAAGCGGGCCTTCAGGTCCGGCTGGTCGAAACAGGGAAACGCCAGGCTGGCGTCCATCGGCACGAACAGCGTGTAGACGTACTCGCTCGAATCAAGCGGATCGATCATCCGTGTGATGGCGCGATTCGATTCCGCAATTGCCGAGACAAAATCGAGTTCGACGCGATTCACGCCAGCCCGCAGCATCTCCGGCGCAATCAGAATGTGTCCATTGCTCTGAACCGGCGAGGCGCTTGCCGAGTTCACATGAAAATTCGATATGCGCCCATCGGCAACTTCGCCTGCGGCATTCAGATCGCGAAAATCGATGGCCAGCACCTCAGCCGGAACACGCGCGAGATCGAACTCGATGACTTCATGCCCAGCGAGAGTTGGCGATTTCGGCTTCAGCTCCAGTGACAGGCGGTATCGGACATTCGCAACCAGGCTGGCCCGGCTCTGCGCCAGAGACTGCGAAACCCCCAATGGAACTGTCGCCGCAATCAACGGTACCGCCGTGAAAAACAGAAGAATAAAATTGCGCATAGCCGAAGTAAATTCAGTATGACTCAGTAAACTTGTCATTATGCCTCGTCTTCTGCTGCTCTTCGCGCTTGTGACCGGCCTTGCGGCCGCGTCCCCTGAAACCGATATTCGCAAGGTTCTCGACGATCAGGTCGCAGCCTGGAACCGCGGCGACATCCCGGCTTTCATGACTGGCTACGATAACTCGCCCGATACGACGTTTGTTGGCGCGAATGTTACCAAAGGCTATGCCGCGGTGCTTGAGCGATACCAGAAGACGTATTCGTCGAAAGAAAAGATGGGAACGCTGAGTTTTTCGATTGTAGAAGTGCGTATGCTGGGCACGGACCATGCCTGCGTCATCGGCCGCTTCCATCTCGACCGCACGAAAGAAGCCGGCGGTGAGGCCAGTGGCATCTTTACTCTGATCTTCAATAAGACGTCAGCCGGCTGGAAGATCGTTGTCGATCACACCAGTTAACGGTTAGTGCGGCACAAGACCGTAAACGTTCACGGCGTTATCGTAATTCGGAACGTAGACGCGGCCGTTTGCCACTACCGGGGGCACAAACTTGACAAGCGTGCCCAATCGATCGCGCCTCGGCACTTGCTCGCTGTTCCAAAGCTCTTTCAGCGATTCGGCATCGTAAGCGCGCAACACGCCAGGAGCATTGCCGTGGTCCGCGCTCTTGTTATTCGTATTCGTCGCCCAGACGATTCCGCTGCCGGCGGCCTTGCCATCGGAAGACAGAGTCAGCATCCCACCCGGAGAGCCCTTGTTGGGAATCGTCCCTTTGAGAGACGGCGTTGTCTCCAGGGCTCGCCCGTCGAATCGAAATCCTTTGATCACATCCGCTTCGCACCAAAGATAAAGCACGGTTCCGGCGGGCCCGTCCCAAAACGTCGGTCCGGCCAGGATGCGACCGCCGTTCACGGGCAGGGTCTGAAGAAGGCCATCGCCCTCTGGCGTCATGTGGCCCAGTT
>Ga0302319_10014454_pt1 | contig 14720 bp, 7 predicted proteins | sample Bog_T0_2_FD_203319 | JGI IMG/M metagenome (GOLD analysis project Ga0302319, IMG submission 203319) | Peat permafrost microbial communities from Stordalen Mire near Abisko, Sweden - Bog_T0_2 | ecosystem: Environmental > Terrestrial > Soil > Wetlands > Peat | place: Sweden: Abisko, Stordalen Mire... | reverse complement strand
GGGTTCCCCTGGCAATAGAGGTATTTGTGCACTCCCGATGCAAAATCGTAGCCATAACCGGGGTTTTCTGACGGCGTGCCAATGGGTTTTGCACTTTCCTGGGAAGCAAAATCAGACGAAAAAACCGGAGAACCCCCGACGCGATTTTCTGGCCGGCAAATACCCCATGCCGGCGAGCTCGTCAGCGTCAGCAGCAACGCGCAGAACAGCACTTGAAGCAGGCCCCGGTTCACGGCTGGAAGCGTAGCAAAAGCGGCTGGCAGCTAAAAGGAAAAATCAGGCCGGCGGCGGCAGCTTGGCCAGGTGCGTCAGCCGGTGGACTTCAATCAGCTTCTGGATGTTGACGTGGGTGTAAATCTCGGTCGTGTTCAGCCGGGCGTGTCCAAGCATCTGCTGGACGTAACGGAGGTCGGCGCCGTTCTCCAGCATCAGCGTGGCCATCGCGTGCCGGAAGATGTGGCAACTGCCGGCTTTGCCGATGCCGGAGCGCTGCACGTGGTCATGCACCAGGTTGCCCAGCACGCCGGGCGTCAGGCCGCGTCCGGACACGCACAGGAACACTTCGCGCTCGTCGGGTTCAACAATGAGTTTGGGGCGTGCTTCCTCCAGGTATTTGTTTAGCCACGCGGCGGCGCGCTCGCCCAAGGGCAGCAGGCGGTCTTTCTTGCCCTTGCCTTCGCGGATCATCACGGTGCCGCGTCCCAGGTCGAGGTCATAAAGGCGCAGGCCGACCAGTTCCTTGCACCGCATTCCGGTCGAGTAAAGGATTTCAAGCACGGCGCGATCACGCAGGCCGATGGGCGTTGAAAGGTCGGGCTGGTTCAAAACCTGTTCGGCTTCGTGCGCCGTGAGAACTTGCCGGGGCAAACGCTTCTCGACTTTGGGCAACTCCAGATCGGCGGCCGGGTTGGCGGTGATGTGATATTTCCGGCAAAGCCATTTGAAAAAGCCCTGGATGGTGACGAGCCGGACATGCTGCCCGGCGAAGCTCAAGGGCTGGCCATCCGGTTTGCGATGGTGGAACAACACGCGCTGGTAACGTTCCAGCATCGGGCGCGTCACGTCCTGGGCGCGTGTGACGCCACGCTCGGCCAGCCAGTCAATGAACCGGCCAACGTAAAGGCGGTTGTTCTGTAACGTGCCTTGCGCGTAGTTGCGCGTCTCCATCCAGCGGCAATGTTCTTCCAAAAGCTCCTTCATGGTTATGATGTAAAAATTACGATATGATGGCCCGTGCGGCTCGCACTCCAGATGTGCGAACCCGTCAGGCCGTCAGGTGAGCGCCAAAGCCGTGTGGCCATTGCGCGAAACAGGTGGCGGGGGTGTTTCGTCACCCCCCGCCAGGTGCCCGTTTTGCCCCGCCACCCCCACCCCAAAACCCGCCAGGTTTCGCCGTAGTTTCTCCACTTCGATCAAGCCGACATGGGCGACGGCTTCCGGCGTGTCCAGGTCAAAGAGGATTTCATAAACGAACTGGCTGCCGATGCGGCCATGCCGGACGGCGAGATATTCCAGTTCAACGAGCCGTTCCAGGTGGACGCGCACTTGTGTCAGGCTCCACCCGCAAGCGTCGCGCAACTCCCGGCGGCTAAAAGATGAAGATGCCGGCGCACGGCCACGAGCGCCGCCCGGTTTGTTCGGCTTCATCAGTTCGCGGATGTGGGCGAGCAAGCGGCGCGTCTGCGGTGGCAGTTCGTCGAGCGAACGGCCCAGCACTTCAGGCGCGAGTTCGTTCGCCAGCGCGATGTCATCGAGCGTGACTTCGATATAACGCTGCCCGCCCGGCAGGTCCTTCGTCTGCCGCTGGTGCTGGTGAAGCAAGGCGATGGCGTCAATGAGCGTAAGATATTTTTCGTGGTCGCGCCGGTTGCGCGTGCGCGCCGTGGCGAACGTCAGCGCCGGCGCAAACGGATTGAGGATCGCCAGCGGTTGCAACAGCCGTTGCGCGTTGCGGAGTTTCTTGAGCACGTCTTTGCGTTGCTCGCGGGCAACCAGGCCCGCCAGCGTGCGGCGCTCGCGTTGCACGCGATGAATGCGCCCGGTCTGCTCTGGCGTCTCGTCCACCGCCAGCGTCAGGCAACGGTTTTGCAACTCCTCGTCCAGGTCAATGGCCGTGGTCGTCAGGAAAATCATCACCGGCCCCTCGACGTGATATTCCTGCGTCACCATCTTGCCCGTCTGCGGGTCTTTGCCGGTGCTGGCAATGGTCAACTCGCCTTCGCTCTGCAGCAGCTTCAAGGCGTAGCTGGCTTTCTCGGCTCCGGCTTCCTCCACGACGGCGAGGATCTTGTGTTTCAGGTTCGTCTCGCCCAGGTAGTAAAGCGATTGCCCTGTCATCGCTGAGTATTTGACACGCTCTTCCTCCGGGAAGAACGACAGCACTGCGTCCATCAAAGTGCTTTTGCCGGCGGCGCTGGCGCTCTGGATGATGATGGCCAGCGGCCGGTCCAGCTTGCGCGAGACGCCCGCCAGATACGCAACCAGCGTGTTGGTTTCCTCGCCGATGATGCCGGCCAGGTGGAACGCCTCGCGCAAGCGCTCGATGAGGTTCGGCGCTTTGAGCCAGGCCAAAGCTTCCTCGCGTTCCTCGCTCGTTATGGCGGGGACCGGCTCCGCCGGTTTTAGCACGCCAAGCAAGCGGCGGTCGCGCACGCCTTCCAGTTCAAGCAACACCTTGGCCAGATCGCGTTGCACAAGTTCCGGTTCAAGGCCGGTTTCTTCCACCGCCTGTCTGACGAACGCCTGGCGCTGCCGGGCCTGATACAAGTCGAGCGTGTCGAGGTGGAACCGTTCGTTGTGAAGCAGGCGCAGATTGACTTTGAGCAGGTCAAAGCTGGCATTGTTCTCCACGCCACGAGCGCGCCATTCCCGCTGTTCGATTCGCAGCGTCACGCTGCCGTTTTCTTCAACCACGGATGAACACGGATGGACACGGATATTTTCCTCTTTAGCTGCCGTACCTTCCTGGCTGCTAACAGAAGCAGCTAAAGAAGAAGAAGGCGCGCACGCGACGGCAGGCGGTGGGGTAAAACTGGGGCAAGAGTTGGGTGGCGGCACACCGCCACCTTTGAGCCATTCCGCCGCGTTGATGAGCAAGCGCAACGATTTATCCGGGGGTGTGACTTTGCGCGTGTATTCGTTGGCGTCCATGCCCAGCGGGAACTTGACGCGCAAGCATTCGATGCCGAAGCGTTGCAGCTTCTCCGCGTCGCGCCCGGCGGCGCGGTCGCCGGCATCGTCCCGGTCGTAAGCCAGATACACCCGCCGCGTCTTGTGCTGGCGCAAGGCCTCCAGCAGTTCGTCGGTAAAACCTTCCGTGCCGTAAATGCAGGTCACGTTCTTAAAACCGTTTACCCAAAACGTCAGCGCATCAATCACCGCTTCGCACAGGATGATTTCTGGCGATGCCAGGCAGTCGCGGTTGAAGATGCCGACATGCGGCCCGGGCAGATACAGATGATACGCCGTGCCGGGGCGGAGATTGTCGTTGATCTTGCGGCCGTAAATCTCCGTCACCTGGTTGGCGGTATTCTGGATGGGAAAGACAACGCAGCCGTTGAAGTGTTCGTGTCCGCTTTCGCGCAAGAGGCCAAGCTTTTGCAGGCGCACGCGCAACGCTTCGCCGTCCTGGCGATTGCGAAACGGCAGGCGCAGGCCCAGCGTGCGGTCGGCGAAGCCCAGACCGAACGGCTCCACCGCGGCGGCAATGCCCCGACGCTGCAAGTATTCGAGCGCCGCCGGTGTCTGCGCCAACCGTTCGCGGTAATACGCCAGCGATTGATTCATCAACGCCACGTCGTCCGCATCGAGCGCCAACGGACTCGGCAGGCGCGGCACCGTCGCTTGCTTGGCCTGGGGCTGCGTGGCGAAGCCTTGACCGTGCGCCAGCACTTCAAAGGCGTGACGGAACGAAACGCCGTCGTGCAGTTGCACGAACTGGATCGCGTTGCCGGCTTTGCCGCAGACCATGCAATGGAACAAGCCTTTGTCCGGGCTGACGATGAAGTTTGGATTGCTCTGGTCATTGTGGAACGGGCAGCGCCCGATCCAGTCCTTGCTGCCGTGCTTTTTCAGCTCGATGCCCCGGCTGCGGACCAGCGCCAGCAGGTCGGTCGCGTGCTTCACGCGGTCAATGTCGGTTTCAGGGATTCGCGGCATGGGTTCCTCCTTTCGGTGAAAAGGGCGTCAAGCCCAAAACGAAAGTTCTTGCTTTAACAAGAGTCATGTCCGAATGTTCTTAGTATGCTAAGAACAATGCAAGCTTTTTCTTTCACCCTGTCCGGGGATTGTCCGGCGGCCGGTTATGATGCCGCCATGCGCAAAAAAGAGCGTTCTCCCTTGGGGCTGCGGCTGGCGGAACTTCGCCAGTCCGCCGGACTGACACAGATGCAGTTGGCCGGAAAGATCGGCGTGCATCATTCCAACATCGCCTTTTGGGAACTCTCCGGCACGCCGCCACGCGGCGAAGTGTTGCCCAAGATGGCGCACGCCCTGGGTGTCAGCGTGGACGCATTGCTGGGTGTCACGCCGCCCAAGCCCAAACGCCAGGCCGCCAAAGGCCGGTTGCAATACGTTTTCGAGGCTGCATCCAAGCTGCCGCGGCGTCAGCAGGAAAAAGTCGCTGAGTTCGTCGGCGCGTTCGTCAAACAGCACGCCAACGGCGACGCCTGAGCTTTTCTTTTTAGCCGCGAAAGCGGCTACCGCTTTTCGAGGAGCGCAGCGACGAGTTTCCCCGCAGCCCGCGCGCGCGTATCGTCCAAGGCCCGTTGAACGTCCGCCAGGCTGCGACGTTCGGCCGCCCGCGACGTTGGATTGCTCGCCGGCATTGAACCTCGCAAAGCGTTCCGCTGCCCGGCACGGCAGCCAGAGTGCCTATAAAGCAGGCCAGCAACCGTTGCCTGCCAGCGGCAGCACCAAGGGTTCGGATCAACACCGGACATTTCCACTGCACCACTCTAAAAGCATCCGGTTAAGGGGGCTGGCTGGCCGCGCGGAGCGCGGGCGGCCTGCCCCCTTAACCTTGTTTATTACGCTAATAACTGTCCCGACTTCCCCGATCACCAGCAATGCCCCATTATCCCTGTTCCCTTCCTTGTCTCTTTGTAACAACTGAAAGTAAACCGCCAGTGAACCCCATGTCAGACGACGCGATTTCCTTTCGCGCGCCCATCTTCTCCAATTTTGCGGAGTGGGGGCGGACGGGGGCGCGACGGCGCGGCCTGTGCTCCCGCGCCCGTAAGATAAGAACACATTGTGTGATCATAAAATGCACGGCACGGGGTCTCGCGGGGTCCCCCGGGCCGGGGCCGCCCGTTGCCTTCTCCAGCGGCCAATTTTATGTCACACAATGTGCTCTTATCTGAGCGAACCAAATTGATTCCGTTCCGTGAGCGGTAGGGCGCTTCTTAGCACAGGACGTGATCCGCCGTCGCGCGGAGCGCTATGGTGGACACCGCGGCGCGAGCCTGGCCGACTCCACAAAGCACGTCGTCACTTGCGCGCGATTCAATCCGGAGTCTTTGAGCGGGAGCAAACCAATTTTAGCAGTCACCGCAGAGCGGGACGGTCGTTGCCTGTTCTGCCGGTGGTGGCGGCTCGGCGCGATGACCGGGAGAGACACCAAACTTTATTCGTCCCGTCTCGCCCGGACAGCGCGACGAACGACGCCACGGGCAGACTCTCTTTGCCCTGGGGGCGAAGCTGGGGCGTGACGGCATGACGGCTGGCCTTTCCTTCGCAGCCGGCATGACGACACGCGCCAGCGCAGGGGGAAGTTCACTTTGGAATCGGCTTGCCGTTGGCAAAGCAATTTGTGAAACAGTACTCATTAGACCACTCGGTTTTTGAGCGCTTCTTTACATCTTGATGCAGGAAAAGACCGGCTTCCCGTCCAAACATTGGATAGTGTCCGCCGAAAAACCAAGCAATCTTACCACGCCATGTAAGACTCGCATAATCTAACCCAACCTTAAATGTGGTTGCTCCGCTTGGAACTTCGATGCTACTTGTTACTATGTTATGAGGCAGCAATACGCCAGGGCCTCCACCTGGAGTCCAAACAAAATCGTGCCCCCAAACGCCATTGGTCAAGTAGGCTAGGTCAAAGTGGGGTATTCCAAACCCTCCGTAATAAAGTACTGAGTAATCTGATGCATTAGAGATTACAACAGAAACCTTCTGTGGAAAACCGTTGCTGAAATATGTTGGCCCAATCGTGAAGTCAATGGATTTTGGCGGCGCAGGATGGGGATTGATCACAACCAGCCAACAAGCTACAACTATTGCGAGCAACACTAAGACGATTAATGTTATCTTTTTCATTTAGTGCCCTCGTTGTCTCCAGTCTTGTAAAGCCGTTTCCCATAACGTGCCGGGGCGTTCAGCATTTACATACACGTTATTCTCTGTCCGACTATTGCCGCCCTGTTGCACGGAAAGCGTCACGGTATCCTGACCTGATCTGGAGAATGTAAATTTTACACTCCCTAACACTTTATCGTCCACCGCCCCAGCATTTGGATGAGTCCGGCAAATTGCACAGTCCTCGATCGTCCAAGTTCCAGCAAAATTCGGACTTGTCGCGTAATGCGGCGCGTCAATTATCGTGAGTGGGTCGGTCGGATTCGAGTTCCAGTAATAGCCAGGTATGGGATCATTTCGACCGTGAGAGGGCAAATCGCCTGGTCGCTTACCAACGTCAAACTGCGCGGGAAAGTAGTCAAAAGCCGGAGTAATAATAGCTTGGCTGAGGAATATATCCTGTTTCTGGCATGGGCACGATGGATGGGTAGATGGTAAGTATCTTGCATGGAAACCCTTGAACGTTTCTCCGTTGAATTCGACATCGGCGAGAGACACCTGCCAATAACCTGTTGGATCTAACTCTGAATACGAATAGCCTTCTGCAAATTGACCGATGTTTATCAAGTTCGGCATAGATGCTAAAATGCCCATCATGCCAAAGTCGATTGCTAGTTCAATTCCGTCATGCCCGCTTGGGTCAATCCGGTTCACCGGGTTGCCCTGACAATAGAGGTATTTGTGCAGGCTTAAAGGGTCTTCGTTGTTACCGGCGAAGGTATCCATCGTCCAGAAGCGCCCCGTATCCGGGTTCAGGTATCTGGCTCGATTGTAGTAAAGTCCAAAATTAGGATCAAATTGCTGGCCAGCATAGAGATAGTTATTGGGCGTCTGGTTTCCGGCAGATGGGGTCTGGGCAATCAATGTACCATACGCGTCATACGTGTAGGTATCCGTGATGGCCCCATTTGTGTCGGCCAGGAACCGCACACTGCCATGCCCGTCATGGCCGTAGTAGTTCGTCGCCACGCCCGGCTGCTGCTGGCTGATTAAATCCAAACCATGCGCATATACCTTTGTCAGGTCGGTCAACCGCTGCCCCGTCGCCGGATCATAGGCATAACTCACCTGATAGCCATTGACGGAAATCTGGTTCGTCAATCGGTTCAGCTCGTCGTATTGATTCGTGATCACCATGCCGTTGTAATTCGTTTGGTAAACCAGATTCCCGCCCAGGTCAAAGGCAAAACCTTCCGCCTGCCCGCCCGGCAACGCATGGCAGATCCGCCGCCAAGGGGTTCACCAACCGGGTTAATCCCAGCATTGTGCCGCCGGATTCCGCCTCCTTCGTATTCAACGCGCAGCTTGCGAGCCATGCCACCCCCTATCGCTTTCACATCGTATAATAATATCAAGAACCGCCCCCTTCCCGTCTCGGACAGCGTGACGAACGACGCCACTGGCAGACTCACTTTGTCCTGGGGGCGAAGCTGGGGCGTGACGGCATGACGGCTGGCCTTTGCTTTCGCAGCCGCCATGACGAAACGCTCCAGCGCAGAGGGATTGCCCGGATGCTGACGGGAGGATTGACGGGACGTTGCCGGTTCACTAACCGGACGTTGCAGCGGTCATCCGCCGGAACTCCGCTGGATTTTTAATTTCGCTATTATAAACGTTAGCACTCGCGCAATTACATAGAACCATAACATCCCCGCAACGACTACCCCATAAGAAAACAAGAAGGCATAAATGGGGAGGGGCAGCCAATTCTCAAGCCCTGAGGTAAGCCGCGGCACAATCCACGTAACGGGCCAGCCGGCATAGTAGAGAATAAGCCAAGCAGCCGTACCGTCACCGTTTCCAGCGAACATGCTAACGAGCCAAAATAAAGTTGCGATCAATCCATAGCCAATTGAGATGCATAATGCAACCTTTCGCTGTCTAATCCATTTAGCAAATGCAGGTTTCATAGGTTTCATTTTAGAATATCTTTATAGACGGTAGAAATCCCTTCAACGCTCCAGTCTGTTGTGGTCTGCGGCATTTTTGTCATGCCCTGCAACGTGTCGCCTAGAGTTCCTGGCATCAACCCTGCTCCGCTAGGAGCCAGTGGCAATCCACCAGCCTTCAAAGCTGCATACGAGGCTACAGAACAATCGGTTTCATTCTTCCCCGTTGGTTCCGCTCTCCAAATCGTTCTCGAGACTTGGTCTTTAACCGCCGCAGCGAAGCCAGCCTCATTTGGCAAATGGATACGGAATACTTTATCAGGAACTACGGCTTCCTCTTGGACAGTCTCACCCCAATCGAGCTTCTTATTCCGCCCAATTCCAGGCAAATAAGTAGGTCTCGGAAACTGGCTGAGTTCCACATCCTTTGTTCTTGCATCGGTTATCATTACATGGCCAACTCGCGAATTAGGCCAGCCGCGACCCCATCCTGTCCAATACCAGACATAGGTATCTACGTTCTTACCACCAAGCCGCATGGCTCTTTGTTGCACCTGTGATGCAACTGGAAGCCCTATACTGTCCAGCATTCCGCTGATGTCCATAACGGACAGCATGTCTCCGATGTCATTCCCACTTGGATCATCGTTATCTACGGGATTGTCCTGACAATAGAGGTATTTGTGAAGTGATAGTGGGTCTTCGTTATTGCCCGTATAGGTATCCTGCGTCCAGAATCTGCCGGTGTTCGGATTGAGGTATCTGGCGCGATTGTAGTAAAGACCAAGGTCAGGATCATACTGCTGGCCGCCGTAGAGATAATTGTTCGGCGTGCTTCCCGTCTGGCCAATCAGGTTCCCATAGGCGTCATACGTATAGGTATCCGTGATGTTGCCGTTCGTGTCCGTCAGGAATCGCACGCTCCCATGCCCATCGCAGCCGTAGTAGGACAGTACACTTGGGAACAGCGTGTTGGTGTTAATCTGCTGTTGGCTGATCAATCCCAGCCCGTAATTGTAAACCCGGCTGAGCAAAGGATATCCATGATCATTGTGAGGCTGATAATATTCCTCCACCACCTGCGGATAGCCGCTCGGATTACGATCGTCCACCAGATAATATGTAATCGGATCAGTCGTTTTCTTTCTAAGCCGGTTCCCATCCCCGTCATATGTGTAAGCAATCGACCATTCGTTGAAACCGATCAATCGGTTCATCCCGTCATAATAATAAACATTGGTCGCGGAAGCCGTCGTGTTCCCATTATAATCACAAGTGTCCGATAAGAGGCAGTCATTCGTGTTATACGTGGGTGTTTGATTGGCGAGACTGAGGCTGCCGGTCACCAAACGGTTCGTCCGGTTGCCCGCGGGATCGTAGGCATAACCCAGACTGCCAATGGCGCTGATATTCTCGTTCGTCAGCCGGTAGAGATTGTCGTACTGCCAGGCATAGGTGTAGTTGAGCGCTGTAGGTTGGGTATTGATGGTTTCCACCAGGTTGGTTCGCGTTCCACCTGCATTCAATTGATACGCAAAACCGGCCACCGGATTCCCAGTGAGCTTCCACGTCAGATTCGTCAGCCGGTTGAGTGAATCATACTGATACTGGTTGGTAATCCCGTTGCCGTAACGCATCGCCGCAAGATTGCCCGCCGCGTCAAACTGGTAGCTGGCCGCCAACTGGCCATGTGACAGCACATTCGTGAGCCGGTTCAGCACATCGTAGCTGTATGCCAGACTCACTCCGTTGGCCATCCATGACCACAGGTTTGTCACATTCCCGTTGGCGTCATAGCGGTAATTCAGTGACGCCGTCATACCGCCGTTATATGTCACAAACTTTTGCACCAATCGATCCCGGCTGTCGTAGTTGTAGGTGTTAATTGTGTCGTAGTCATCCGCCTGCACCATGTTGTACATCTCCACGCTTTGCCGCTGGCCGGTGGCGGTGTAAGTGTAATTGATGCTGAAATATCCATTTTCGGTGATGTTGGTCAACCGATTCATTGTGTCATACTGGCTGTAAATTGAGTTATAATCGTTGAAATCTTGGCGGTTGGTGAGATTGCCCGCAAAATCGTAGTAAAAATATTCCGACAGATTATCCGGCCGTGTGTGCGAAACGCGCCGCCCCATGCCGTCGTAAGCAAACGTATTGGTACGGTTCAGCGCGTCAATCTGCGCCGTCTCATTGCCCGCCTCGTCGTATTGATATCGTGTCACCTGACCCTGCGCATTTGTAACCGAAATCAGCCGGCCAAGTCCATCATAAACAAACCCATTCGTGATGCCCGCCTGATCCCCGCTCGCAATCCGCCGGCCACCCGCATCGTAAACGGTGATTTGCATCGTGCCATTGGCAAAGGTGACGTTGGTTTGACGATTCAGAGCATCATAGAAATTCGCGGTGACGTGGTTCAAGGCGTCGGTAAACGTGATTTGATTGCCATTGGCATCGTAGCTGTAATAGTTGGTCGCCGCGACACTGGTGCCAAACGCATTGGTCACGGCAAGCCTTCTACCCGCCGCATCGTAGGCAAACGCCGTGATGGTGCCGCGCGCGTCAATCGTCTGCGCCACCCGGCCGACACCATCGTAAACGGTGGTATTGGTGGTGTTGTCCGGGTAAATGGTCTCCGTCAGCCGGTTCAAGGCATCATAAACGTAGATGGTAGTCCGGCCCGCGCGATCCGTGCTGGTGATGCGGTTGCCGGCGGCATCGTAAGCGGAAGATTCCGTGGTCAGGTCAGGATAGGTGGTTTGGATGAGCCGGCCCTGGAGATCGTAGAAGTAGCTGGTGGGCTGGCCCAGCGTGTCAATGATGGCCTGCTGTTTGCCGGTGGAGTCATAAATCACCGTGTTCGTCCCACCATCAGGATCAATCGTCTGCACGACGCGGTTCATGGCGTCATACACGAACTTCGTGATGGCGCCGGTCCAGACGCTGTTGGTGATGCGCCAGACGGTTGAGGTGAGGCGGTTGCCGTTGGCATCGTATGTAAACGTGTTCGAGCTTAAAATGGTTGATCCAACATAAGTGGCTGTGGATATGAGATTATTGGTGGAGTCATAATAATTAGCTGTGACCGTGCCCACGGCATCGCGTGAACCGGTGAGCAGGCCATAGGCATAGAAATTGGTGGTCGTATTACCCAGAGCGTCAGCGGTGCCAAGAAGATTGCCCGTACTGGCGTCGTAAAAGTTGGTGGCGGTGTTGCCCTTTGCATCGGCGCTGGTTAAGACGTTGCCAAAGCCGTCGTAAGTAAACCCGTTCGTGTGTCCCAGCGGATCAGTGGAGGCAATCATCACGTTGAGGCTTGTGTTATAGACATAACTGCTGATGGCGTAAGGCTGGCCGTTTGTGAAGACAACGTCGTTGGTTTTATTGTTGTTTACATCATAGGCCATCATTGTGACCTGGCCGAGCGCATTGGTCTGAACGATGACATTGCCACGCACGTCATAGACGTAGGTGTTGGTGTTGCCCAGCCGGTCAATAACCACTTCCGTGTCATTGGTCAGGCTGTGAATGAACCGGGTGAGATTGCCGTTGGCATCCTGCACGGCAATCAACTTGCCGCTGTCATCGTAGAAGTTCTTGGCCACCTGTGTGCCGTTGGCGTTGATGATGCCGGTGATGTAATGCGGGAAATTGACATTGGTGTAGTTGAAGAAATTGGTCACATACGTGCCATTGCCGGTCCGGTCCACCAGGTTCTGGACGTCAATCAGGTTTTGGCTGGCGTCATATTCATATTTGACGGCGGGCGGCCCGTTGGAAGCCGCAGCGGCGGGATCGCTGATGGAAGCAATCAGGCCATCACTATTCCGCTGGATGACAATCTGGCGCTGCACGCCATTGCTGGCGGTATAAACGACGGAATTGGGATTGATGGTGATGGTGTCGCTTGTGCGCTGGATGATTTTGGCAAGATAAGGCGGGCCGTAGGTGTTTACCAACCAATCACCGTCGCCGGTCCCGTAATTACCCTGATATTCGCGATTGAGCTTATACACGGTGCCATCCATCATCTTAAGGAAGTAGCCTTGAAAATCATAATTGTCGAAAGGCACATTAAATGTATCCGGGTCGTTATCCGACCAATAGGGCTTGGAACCATTGCCAAAGTACTGAATGACGGGGTTTCCTTGTGCCGTCAAAGTGGCTGTGATGCCGGGTGCCGAGGCCCAGGTGGGTTGGTAGGTGTAAGGGGCCGTGTTGGTGAGATAAAAATAGAAGGTGGTCCTCTGTCCGTTGGGCAAGGTCAGGGTCACGTCGTATCCGCCACCCGTTCGCAAACTGAAGTTGTCTCCGGAGCCAGTGACATCCTGTACTTCTTCGCGCGATTCATCCAAGGCTACGTCCATGTCGTTGAGCGCATACGTCCAGCCATAACCGAAGTCACCCTCATTGGGATTGATGGAATTGTAAGTGCGGGTGACGGTCAGCGGGATGCCATTGACGGGAATGATGAGGTCCTGCTGGCTGAAGCTGAACTGGCCGATTTTCAGGTTGGATTCCAAGCGGAATAGGACGTCCGAGGTGGCCAACTGGTAGCCCCCGGAGACCGTGAGCCGGAGATCATAGACGCCATTGATTAGAGTGGTCAGGTCGCAGTTGGTCAGGAGGATGGCGGGGGTGCTGGCCGTGCCGACCGGGCCGGTAACCGCCGGGGTCAAATTGCGCAGGAGGGTGGTTCCATCCTGCGAATAAACCCCCAACTGCCATACGACATTGCTGCCCAGTGAATGGTTGGCCCGGCCATAAAGAGTAAACAATCCATCGCGAATGGTGGCCAGGTTGTTGGTCAACGGCGTTGTGCCATTTGAATCCGCCGCACTGTCCAAAGTAGCGACCAGCGTTCCGTTGGTTGGCGGGGTCACATTGATGTGAATCGGCTGGGAAACGCCCACCTGGCCATATTTGTCGGTGGCACTGGCAAGGAAAGCGCAATCGCAGTTATCATAGAGTGCCAGCCAGTTGGTGGTATAGAGACCATTGACTCCATTCGTCTCCTCACCTATCAGTGTTTTCCCGAGGTAGAAGTCCACTTTGACGATGTTAGCCGACGGGATAATGGATGCTGTAAGAGGATCGGGGTTCCCGGCGGTGATGTTGTAACTGCTTGCCGTCAGGGTCACCAAGGGCATGTCGCTCGCCACAATAAGCATGTAAACGGTAGCCCAGTCTGTGCCTCCGTGGCCGTCGGATATTTCGTAATTAAAACCATCAGCCGGGTAAGTAACGCCATTATTGGTATAACTGCGAATATTTGGCGGCGGTGTGTAACTGATGCGTGTGCCATTATTGATGATGGTGGCGGTTCCGCCATCGGATGGCGTTACGGCAATGATGGTCAAGGGGTTTCCGTTGGTATCATAATCGTTGGCCAATGGATTGAGGATGTTGTTGACGCTGTTGGCCTGCACAGTGAATTCGTCATTGACCGCTACGGGCGGTTGATTGGTGTTGGATGGCGGGCCGGATCCGGGCGGAAAGGCGTTACCAACAAAATTGACCACATACCATCCGTCACCTGCATTATTGGCTAGAACAAGCACGCCGGTACTGACGCCGTTTGTCGAGGCGTTGAAGGTGATACCCAGATTGGTTGAGCCACCGGGCAAGGTCACGCTGTCCAACACACTATTGGTAAGCGTGAAATCGCCATTCGTTCTTATGCTTTTGATGCCCAGCGGATAAGTGCCAGAGTTGGTGATGACGAGCAGAATGTTGGTGGGTGCGCCCGGTAGGGTTGGTGGGAAAACAATGGTGCTGCCATTGGTGACAACTGTGCCAAGGTACAAGACTTGCATGTTTGGCGACTGTGTCGGCACTTTGCTGTTAAATGGGAAGACATGAATGACTATTGGCGAAGCGTTGCCTGTTTGGTTATTAATATCAGTAACGCTGGACGAAATGGTGTTATCTCCGTCCGGCAACAATCCAGGCCACGTAGTACCTGTAAAGTTATTATTGGAATCCACATAAAGGGGTGCCACCGAGGTAATGTTATTGGTGGTTACCCGTTCCAACTCCACCATGGAATTATAATTGGTGTCAGTTATGACATATGCGCTGCCCGGGGTCACCACCGCGGTAAATTGAATATATTGAGAATCAAAAAACGTGCTGCCATCGGGGGGCGCAATCAATTGAATCGCCGGTAGCGCGCTGGTCGGGAAGGTGCTGGCCATAAAATACACAATGTAATTGCTTCCGGCGGCGTAATAATTTGGAACAAGAGCCAAAGCTCCCCAACTCAGACCACTTGAAGAAGCATTAAACGTGAGGCTAAAATTGGTTGCACCCCCCGGTAGGATGGTGGTCCCGAGAATATTGTTAGGGCGTGTTTTCAAAATCAAAAAATGAACACAATTGCGATCAGCGGCGTCTATGATGGGAGTTCTTTTTATGAAAACATCCTCGCGGTTTCAGGTGTCGGATCTGCTCTGGGAGCGGATAAAA
>Ga0302319_10014452_pt1 | contig 14721 bp, 11 predicted proteins | sample Bog_T0_2_FD_203319 | JGI IMG/M metagenome (GOLD analysis project Ga0302319, IMG submission 203319) | Peat permafrost microbial communities from Stordalen Mire near Abisko, Sweden - Bog_T0_2 | ecosystem: Environmental > Terrestrial > Soil > Wetlands > Peat | place: Sweden: Abisko, Stordalen Mire... | reverse complement strand
CGACCACGTCGAGTCCCACCGCACCATCGCCTTTGTGGCCGGCGCCTACGTGAAACAGGGGGCGCTGGTCTCAACGCAGTACAACACCATCAACTTCGTGCGCACCATCGAAGAGGTTCTGGGCCTGCCGCCGATGAATCTGAACGATGCGCTGGCTCAGCCCATGGCCGACATCTTCAACCCCACGCCCAGCGCGTGGAGCTTTACGGCCACTATTCCGGCAGGCCTCCACTCTCCGAATACCAACCTTCCTCTCGCTGCGCCGGTTGGCATGGTCGTGCCCAAGTCAACTCACACGGGAGAGTACTGGGCGCGGGCCACCAGGGGCATGGACTTCACCTCGGAAGACCGCATGGACTTTGCGGAGTACAACCACATTCTCTGGAAGGGGTTGATGGGCAACCGGCCCTATCCCTCCAGGCCAAGCGGAAAAGACCTGCGCCAGAACCGAGAAGAGCTGCTGGCGCGCTACCGGCGATCTCAGCAGCAAAAAGCGGTGGAGGCGCCAAAGGCGTTGAAGAACTGATGAGAGAATGCAAACTGCCGTAAAAGCATCCGTCAAGGGCTAAACAGCTTGCGGAAGAACTCAGTATTACGGGCAAAAGTGACGAATACAATCCTTCCGCGGCAATAGCCCTCGTTAGTTCGGTTGATGCTATGCAGGGGTCAAAACCCCGCCTCCCTCCGTTTTGAGTTTTACCGCAAGCTGTGAAGTTCACCCCATCGACGAAGACCTGTCCCTTCACCCCAGCGAGCAAAAATCATTCGCTGGGGACCCCGAGTCGATGGGGACCCCGAAAAGTCGTGCCCTTTCAAAACTTCGACTAAATAAGAGCTTCTCTCGACGACGACTTCGCCCGCTGTCACCGTTCCGCTATGCTGGTGAGGATGGTTCATTGATGAGCAGCGATCATCCCAATCCGCCGGCGGCAAGCAAAGGCCAGGAACAGGAGTTTCTGGAATTGCGCCATGTGAACGTGGCGCGCGGCGAGCGCATTGTGCTTGAGGATATAAACCTGCGGATTCGCGCCGGGGAGCATGTGGCGATACTGGGTCCGAACGGCTGCGGAAAATCCACACTGATTCTAACCATGAGTTGCCAGCTTTACCCCATTGTCCGGCAGGGAATGAGGGTGCGCATCTTCGGGCGGGAACGCTGGGACCTGACCGAGTTGCGACGGCATTTCGGCGTGGTGGCGCCGGGCTTGACGGGTACGGAGTTGCCCGGCGAGCGGACGGCCACAACCACCGGGCTGAATGCCGTCCTAGCCGGATTCTTCTCCGCTTCGACGCTGTGGCCCAATCTGCACGTCACCAACGAAATGCAAGCCAGAGCCGTGGAGGCCCTTGCGCGGATGGAGGCACAGCATCTGGCAGAGCGGCTGGTGGGGGAAATGTCCGCCGGGGAGAAGCGCCGCATTCTGATTGCGCGCGCGCTGGTGCACAGGCCCCGGCAATTGCTGCTGGACGAGCCCTCGAACGCGCTTGACTTGGCCGCGCAACGAGAACTGCGCGAGACGCTGCGGCGCCTGGCCAGCGAAGGCACTGGCCTGGTGCTGGTCACGCACCATTTGAGCGATATTCTGCCGGAGATTGAGCGCGTCATTCTGATGGGTGGTGGCCGCATCCTGGGGGACGGGCCGCGCGAGGAACTTTTAACCGAGGCGCGGCTGAGCGAACTCTTTAACACGCCGGTGCGGATTGGCCGCGATGATCAGTGGCTGCATAGCTGGTGAGGGAGTTCATCGCCGGCTGACCCAGGGGTTTGGAGAGGATGGTGGCACGGCGTTCTATATAATTCGAGGAAACGCCGGTGCTTGCCAATTCATTCCGGCGTGAGGTCGATGATGCAGCAGACAGCGGTTCCAGTCGCGGAGAAGGGCAGGGACGCAGCGAGTGCTGCGTCCCCGACCGGAGTTGCGCAGATGCCTGAGGCTCTGAAGATCGAGGAAATCTCGCCCCTGGCTGCCGCCAGTTCCCCTGAAGCGGAGGCATTCCGGAAGGAGATTATCCGTGTAGGCCGCAAACTGTGGGAGCGGCAATATGTAGATGGCTGCGGCGGCAACATCAGCGTCCGGCTTGGCTCGCGCTACGTTCTCTGCACGCCCACCATGCTGAGCAAGGGCGACATGGAGCCGGCCGACATCTGCCTCTCCGACATGGACGGAAACATACTGGCCGGAAATCGCTTGCGCACCAGCGAACTGCTGCTGCACCTGGAGATTTACAAGGCCAGCCCACAGGCCCAGGCCGTGGTGCATTGCCATCCGCCCTATGCAACGGCCTTTGCCGTCACCGGCGCCACGCCGCCCAGCGGGCTGATTATCGAGTACGAGTTATTCATCGGTCCGGCAGCGGTGGCCCCTTATGAAACCACCGGCACCAAGGCCTTTGCCGAGACGGTGCGGCCCTTTGTCAAGGATCACAACACCATCCTGCTCACCAACCACGGCATCGTCTGCTGGGCAGACACGGTGATGCACGCCGAGTGGCTAGTGGAGATCTTTGAAACCTGCTGCAAAACCTACCTGCTGGCGCAGCAGATCGGCAAGCCGCTCAGCTACATTCCGGAAAGCAAGATTCAGGAGATTCTGGCGTTGAAGCGGCGGCTGGGCTTTCCCGATGCGCGCCTCCATGATGCAGCTATTCCAGCAGAGGGGACCAGTGCTGAACTGGAGCGGCTGGTGGAGCAGGTGACAGCGCGGCTGGAAGATCACAACTGATTTTCCGCGGATGGGTCTTTTATTTGCCGGCCCCTGCTGCCTCAGGCAAGAAGTAACCCCAGCCGTTCTTTGCCGCAGCCTCGAGCAGTTCAGGAGATGGGTTGACCGGGAAGGCGTTGCGCGCAATCTCCAGCATGGCCAAGTCGTGGACGGAGTTGCCGAAGACTGCGTCAGGGCGCGTGAGTCCTATGCGAGCCAGCGCGGCGGCCTTTTTCTCGTCGGTGGGCACATCCAGAATCTCCGTAGTGATGATGCCGTTGACGACGCGCACTTCGGCTGCCAGAACGCGCTCCTCGGGAATGTTGAAGTCGCGCACCCCTTCGGCGACCACCCACTTGTTGGTGGAGCTGACGGCCCAAATCTCGACGCCGGCCTTTTGCAGCGCGGCTACCAGCTGTGCCATCTCGGCAAAGATGCGCGGAGGAACATACTCGCGTACATAACGGGCGGCGGCGGCGCGCAATTCCTCCTCGCGCAGGCCGGCATAAATCTGCACCATCTCGCCACATATGGCCAGCTCGCTCACCTTGCCGGCCAGATAATCGCGATAGCGGGTATCGGCCCAGTCGCAGGTGGAGCGCGAAACCAGGCCCTTCTCCAACGACCATGCCATGAAGCCGTAACCGGTGTCGCCATTCCACAGCGTTCCATCGCAATCAAAGACCGCAACTTGGGGGTTGCTCGCAAAAACCAGCCGCTCAAACTCTTGCGCGGTCCAGCGGGGGATTTCAATCTGCGTTTGAGTCAAGCGTTCCTCTTGTCGTCATCGAAAAATTAGTCTGACTCTATTTTCATTCAAATCACCATTTTTTGCACGTTAAGGTTTGATGAAGCGCCTGATTGAGCAACAGGAGCGGGGCTTGCGGCTGTGGCTTTGAATCAGTACCAATACTTGAACTCCGGCCAGTCGGCCTCATAGTTGCGCTTGCGATGGCGCAGCCAGAAGTAGTGGTGATGCTCGTGGTCCATGATCCAGGGCGCGTCAAAGGGGCCGAGATCGATGATTTCAGCGTAGTTGTCCGTGTAGTCCTTGGGATCGTTGCCCAGGGTGAGGACGGATTCTCCCGTGTAGCCGTTCCAGCCCCAATAAAAGTAGTTCTGATGTCCGCTGATAGCAGTGGGCAGGCCATATTTGGGGCCAAGAATGTTGACCGCGCTGGCCTCGCCATAGTTGCCGCAAAAGATGGCGGTGCGGGCGCGCACGTCAGCTGGCAGAGCGTTGTAGCGCGCGGCAAAGCCCTCCACCATCTGCGGCCAGCCAAAGCGGTCGGAGAGATATTGCGGCAGGGGGCTGGTGAACTTTTCGCTCTTGACCTTATTGGCGCCGAAGTGGCCGGCGTAGGCGCTGTACTTGTCTGGAGGAAGAATCGTCAGCATAATTGGCGCAGTGGCGCGGCAGAGCAGGTAGCCGAGAATCACCGTGTAGACGACGGGCGGCCAGCCGCGGCGTGTGAGTTGGCCAAACGCCACGGCTCCGGCGGCGAAGAGCACTGGATAGATGGGCGCGACGTAGTAATCCTTGGCGTGCATGGCCATCATCATGGCCAGAAAGAGCAGATAGCTGGGGACGACAAAGCGCCAGGGACGCGCCTTGCGTGCAAAGGCGAGCCAGGCCAGGCCGCCGATCCACAACGGAGCCGCGACGATGAGCAGCATGTTGACCTGTTCGCGCAGAAAGGCCAGCGGCGGCAGCTTGGTGTTTTTATCGGAATGGGCGACGCCGTTCAGCAATTCATAGGTGGGAAAGTGATGAACCCATTGCCAGAGGAGGTTGGGCAGGGCCACGAGAAGCAACAGCGCCACTCCGGCGGCACAACCCTTCGACCAGAGAATGTGCCGTTGCGGGCTGAGCAGGAGTCCGAGCAAAAGAGCAATTAAAAAGAAGACCGTCGAGTGCTTATTCTCGATGCCCAGGCCCGCCAGTAATCCAAAAAGCAGCCAGGCGCTGAGCGTGTCGCTGCCATCGGCCAGACGAAGTACGACGAGTAGCGCGCCCATCCATAAGCAGGGCTCAAATGCGTTCATTGAGAGGTAGTTTGAGGTTCCTAAAAATACCGGAGCGGCGAGAACGGCGCTCATGGCCAGCACCTGTGCCGTGCGGCGGCCGCCTAACTGCCACGCGAGCAGGCCAGTGAGTCCAACGGTTACGCCGCCGGCCGCGAAGCTGAAGATGCGAATGCCGGTGGGCGAGAGGCCGAAGAGCGTCTCGGCCAGCCGCGCCTGCACAGCGACCAGCGGAGGCTGATCGACATAGCCCCAGGCCAGATGCCGGCCGCAGACCAGGAAATAGAGTTCGTCGCGAAAGAAGCCGTATCCCAGATGGCTGCCCCAGAGCGAGCTGGCCAGATGAATCAGGAATGTGAGCGCCGCAAAGATGCTGGCGAGCAACAGGGCGACTCGCAGCGGCGTTCGCATGGGGATGGGCGAATTAGCTTCAGGCAAGACAGTATTCTCCTTCGCGTCAGTCTACGTGATTCTACGCAGGAGGTGCGAAGAGGGTTCCATGAACTGCTGTGTGCGCGGGTTCTTCAACTGGGCAGAACTGTATTTGCGCTCCCTCCCTCCGCCAGCCTTTTTCTCGATAAGCAGGCGAAGGGAGGGAGCACCCTTTTCTTAGCTCTTGGCCAACTCCGCTTCGATAGCCGAGATCAAAGCCGGAGCGTCCGGATCGGTGTTGGGCGCAAAGCGCGCTACGACTTCGCCCTTGCGGCTGACGAGAAACTTCTCGAAATTCCACAGTATCTCCGGCTCCGCGTTGGGCGTGATGCCGTGTGTCTTGAGAAATTCGCCGAAGGGAACCTCAGAGAGGCTGACGGCTTTGGGCTTGGCGGCGATGAGTGCGGCGTAGAGCGGGTGCTTCTCGGCGCCGACGACCGTGATCTTGCTGTACAAGGGGAATTCCACGCCAAAGTTTGCCGTGCAGAAGGTGTGAATCTCCGCGTCGGTTCCCGGCTCCTGCTCCTTGAAGTCGTTGGCGGGAAAGCCGGTCACCACCAGACCCTTGCCGCCGTACTGCTTGTAAAGCTTCTCCAGGCCCTCGTACTGCTTGGTCAGCCCGCATTTGGAAGCCACGTTGACGACCAGCAGAACCTTGCCCTTGTATTCGCCCAGGGTTGCGTCCGCGCCGTTAATTTTCTTCACCGGAATTTCATAGATGGATTTGCTCATGATCTTCTCTTTAACCTCTCCATTCGTTCAAAGAACTGTTTTTTAGATGCAGCGCGGGGCTGTTGGTTGCGGAGTTGTTCAAGATTGTGGAGTTCTTTTTCCGGCCCTGCGCCGATCTCTGCTGCTCCGGAGAAAGATCGTTCAGTTTGCCGTCAATTTTCCATGAAAATGCCGCCAGATGGTTTCGGCGGTCTTTCGCGGGACGACCGCGGCGAGCGACTCGGCTGTGGCTTGTTGCACGTCGCGCAGGCTGCCGAAGTGAGTGAGCAGGCGCTGGCGGGTTTGCGGGCCGACGCCGGGAATCAACAAAATTTCTGACTCGCGGTCGCGCATGGCGCGTCGCTGGCGATGGTAGCCGACGGCGAAGCGGTGGCTCTCGTCGCGGATGAGCTGAACCAGATGCAGCACCGGTGAATGGCGGTCGAGGACCACAGGCTCCTGCTCGTTGCCGTAACGGTAGATGACCTCTTCGCGTTTGGCAATCGATGCCAGCGGAGGCATGACAAGACTTGCGGCAGCAAAATCAAGAGATTCAAGAGCCTCGGCGGCGGCGTGTAACTGGCCGAGTCCGCCATCGACGAGGACCAGCGAGGGCATGGGCTGCTTTTCGTCGAGCAGGCGACGATAGCGGCGCTGGATGACCTCGCGCATGGAAGCGAAGTCGTCTACTCCTGCGACGGTTTTGATTTTGAATTTGCGATAGGCCTGCTTGTTCATCTTGCCGTCTTCCCAGACCACCAGTGAGGCTACGGTTTCCGCGCCTTGAATGTGGGAGATGTCGAAGCACTCGATGCGGCGGGGCAACTCTGGCAGCATGAGCGCTTCGGCGAAGGCCTCCTGAATCGCCTTGCGCGAGGGTTCGAGCACGCGGAAGCGCTGGATGTAGGATTGCTTGGCGTTCTGGCCGGCGAGATCGACGAGCGAGCGTTTTTCTCCGCGCTGCGGGACGGCGATGTCGATGCGATGACCAGTGCGCTCGGTGAGCAGTGCGGCCAGGGCTTCGCGGTCGTCAAAATCAGCAGGGACGAGGACGGAGCGCGGAACGTATTTCTGGTCGATGTAGAGTTGCTTGAGCAGGGCGGAGAAGACTGAACCCGCGTGAAATTCTGGTTCGCTACCGGCATTTCCCTCAGGGGCTAAAGCCCCGCTATCTGTTGGCGCATGAATATACGGGCTGAAGCCCGTACCCTTCAACGCGGAGGCGGATTCATCGCTCTCGCTGGCGGCGGCTTCCAGCAGTTCCGGCAAATCTTCCCAGAAAAATTCGCGGCGGTCGACGATTTTCCCGGCGCGGACGTGGAAGAGGTTGACGGCCAGCGAGCCGTCCTCAAAGTGATAGCCGAAGACATCGGTGTCGTCGCTTTGCTCGGCGGTAGCTGCGCGCTGCTTTTCCTGAAGCTGATGGATGGTGGAGAGCTGATCGCGCAACTTAGCGGCGGCTTCAAACTGCTCGGCTTCGGCGGCTGCTGTCATGCGCGCAGTCAGCGTGCGCTCCAACTCGGCGTGGCGGCCTTCCAGCAGTAGGCGCGCGTCGCGCACGGCGCTCGCGTAGATCTCCGGCGTTGTCAGTTCCTCGACGCAGGGCCCCAGGCAGCGATGGATGTAGTACTGCAGGCAGGCGCGCGGGTGATAGCGGGAGAGATCGACCTTGCAACTGGGGATGAGAAAGCTGCGGTGAATCAGCTCGACCACGCGCCAGGCCAGGCTGCTGGGGAAGTAGGGGCCAAAGTAGGCCGCGTTGTCCTTCAGCAGGCGGCGAGTGACGAAGACCTTGGGGAATCGCTCGCCCATGGTGAGCTTGACGTAGGGGTAGCTTTTGTCGTCCTTGAGCAGAATGTTGAAGCGCGGCTTGCGCTGCTTGATGAGGTTGGTTTCGAGAGCCAGCGCTTCTGACTCGTTGCCGACAAGGATGTATTCCAGATCGACGGCCTCGCGCATCAACGAGCCGGTTTTAGCGTCGGCCTGGGATGACTCTAAAAGATACGAGCGAACCCGAGAGCGCAGATTGATGGCCTTGCCTACGTAGATGACCACGCCCTCGGCATTCTTGTAGAGGTATACGCCGGGCTGCGTGGGCAGGGTGCGGATTTTCTCGTAGAGGTCCATGGCAGTGGTCAGTGGTCAGTGGTCAGATGAATTATTCGCAACACTTCCTGCTTGTCAAGCAATTGATTCGAAAATCCGATACTGTTTGCGTTACCGGGATGAAACTGATCTCTGACCACTGATCACTGACCACTGTCTTTCACATCTTATCCAAATGCCGGAATCCGCCTGTGCCAACCAGCATGATAAAAAAGATCAGAAAGTTGTAACAGGCGTGGACCAGCGTGCTTGCGGCCAGTGAGCGTGTCACCAGGCGCACTGCGCACAAAATCAGGCTGACGGTGACGAGCAGAAGAAACGGACCGAGCGAATAGCCTTGCTGATCAGCGTGTAACAAAGCGAAGGGGATGGTGGTGAGGACGGAAGCGATCACCATGGCGAAGATGGACCACTGAGGATGGCCGTCAGCGTCGAGCGGGCGTGCGGACTTGCCGGTGCTCTTTTCAATTGCCCAGTCCCAGGCCGTGGCAAGGGATGGAAGCAGAAAGCCTCGGAAGACGATCTCCTCAAAAAGAGGCGCGAGGGTGACGCCGAAGCCGAACATCAGCCACGCCGCGCCCGGAGAACGGAAGATATCTTCAATGGGAGCGTGCTCCGGCCCGGGCAGCAGCCATTGGTCCAGCAGAGCCAGAACGAAGCAGCCGAAGGCAATGGCGGGCAATCTCCAACCCAGTTGGAGAGCCGTTGCGCCGCGCCAGTGGATTCCGGCAAAAAAGCTCTTGTTCCAAAGCAGCGGAAAGAGAGGGATGCTGAGGGCCAGTGTGACGAGATAGAGAACTGCCTCCGTACCCAGAATATAGTGAACATTGGTCTTGATTTGGTCTTGCGTTGTGACTCCATCCCAATGGAAGTGCAGGGCGACAAACAGCAGTACCATCATGCACACAAACCCGAAAAGCAGAAAGGCCGACAACAGGGCGAGATGGCCGAGATGAGGAATACGCGCGGGCGCAACGGTCTCAGGCTGCGACCAGAACTGAAACAGCTCCGCTGCTTCTTCATTGGCCTGAGCGGCCTGCGGCAAAGTCTGGTCAGGACGATTCTGCTCCGGCTCGCGCGGCGTGTGTTCCTGATCGTTCATGGCAGCACCGTCTTCTTTCTGCGGGTTGCGGATTTTTTGGCGGTGTTTATCTTTGCGGTTGTGAACTTGGCGGGTTCATCCGCTACAACTTGTGCAATCGGCAGCGTAGCCGGCGTGACGATTGAGTCTGCGCCAGTAGAATCATCATCGATGCCAGCGGGAGCAAGACGTCCGCTGCTGGAGGTGTAGTAGCGTTTGAGGAACTGGCCGGTGTAAGAGCCGGGAGTGGCGGCAATCTTTACGGGGCGTCCCTGGCCGACGATGCGCCCGCCGTCCTCGCCGCCCTCGGGGCCAAGGTCGACAATCCAGTCGGCGTTGCGGATCATGTCCAGATTGTGCTCGATGATGATGACGGTGTTGCCCAGGTCGGTGAGCCGGTGGAGGACTTCGAGCAGCTTGCGCACGTCGTCGAAATGCAGGCCGGTGGTGGGCTCGTCGAGCAGATAAAGTGTGCGACCCGTCTGTCGCTTGCTCAGTTCGCGGGCCAGCTTCATGCGCTGCGCCTCGCCGCCGGAGAGCGTGGTCGCGCTCTGGCCCAGATGGACATAGCCCAGGCCCACGTCCACCAAGGTTTGCAGCTTCTGGCGCACCTGCGGCACATCGGCCAGCACGGTGAGCGCATCTTCGATGGTCAGTTCGAGAATGTCGGCGATGGAGTGGCCCTTGAATTTTACGGCCAGCGTTTCTTGATTGTAGCGGCGTCCATTGCAGATTTCACACTGCACGTAGACGTCGGGCATGAAGTTCATTTCAATGCGGCGCTGTCCGTCGCCCTGGCAGGCCTCGCAGCGGCCGCCACCCACGTTGAAGCTGAAGCGGCCCGGCTTGTAGCCGCGTTCGCGGGCCTCGGGCAGCATGGCGAAGAGGTCGCGGATAGGCGAGAAAACCTGAGTGTATGTAGCCGGGTTGGAGCGCGGCGTGCGGCCAATGGGGGACTGGTCGATACGGATAACTTTGTCGATCTGCTCGGCGCCGGTGATGGTGTCGTGCGCGCCGGGTTCCTCGCGCGAGCCGTAGATGCTCTTGGCCAGCGAGCGGTACAAAATATCGTTAATCAGCGTGCTCTTGCCGCTGCCGCTGACGCCGGTGACCAGGGTCATCACGCCCAGCGGGACGCGGATCGTCACATCCTGCAAATTGTGTTCGCGCGCGCCGGTGACGGTAATCCATTTGCCCGAGAGTGGTCGCGGACGGTCTCGCTGCAACATTTCGGATGCGCCGGAGAGATAGCGCCCGGTGAGCGACTCGGGGCAGGCCATGATCTCCGCCGGCGTTCCCTGGGCAACGACCTGGCCGCCCAGACGGCCCGCGCCAGGACCGAGGTCGAGAACATAATCGGCGTGGCGAATGGTCTCTTCATCGTGCTCCACGACCAGCACAGTGTTGCCCAGGTCGCGTAGTTTTTCCAGAGCCTGAATGAGCCGGTTGTTGTCGCGCTGATGAAGGCCGATGGAAGGCTCGTCGAGAACATAGAGCACGCCGCGCAATCGTGAGCCGATCTGCGTAGCGAGGCGAATGCGCTGCCCTTCGCCGCCCGAGAGCGTGGCTGCGTTGCGGTCCAGCGAAAGGTAGTTGAGGCCAACTGCACAGAGAAACTCCAGCCGCTCGGCAATCTCGTGGCGGATGCGTTCGGCAATGAGCGACTCGCGCGCCGTGAACTTCAGGTTGATGGCCGCCGATAGAGCGCGGTTCAGCGGCAGGGCGGTGAAGTCGGCGATAGAGAGACCGCCAATTTTGACTGCCAGCGACTCCGGACGCAGGCGCTTGCCGCGGCAGACGGGACAGGGCGTGGCGGACATGTATGCCATCATCGATTCGCGATAGGAATCGCTGCTCGCCTCTTCAATGCTGTCGCGCAGGAAGCTGAGTACGCCGTGGAAGCCGGTGCGAGGGCCTTCGCCTTTGGGCGGGCCGTAGACCAGCAGGTGCTGCTGGCGCGGGGGCAGCTCCTCGAAGGGTGTCTTGAGGTCGATCTTGTAACGAACCGCGGCAAGGTTAATGAGCTTGAGCAGATATTGCGAGGTGGAACCGGGGCCGAGACCGTCCAGCAGCGGCTTTGACCAGTCGGTGATGACCTTAGCGGGATCCAGATCATAGAGCGACCCAAGGCCGTGGCACTCCGGGCAAGCGCCGAAGGCGGAGTTGAAGCTGAAGCTGCGCGGCTCGAGCTTGGGCACGTCGAGGCCGCAGTCGGGGCAGGCCATGGAGGAGGAGAACAACTGTTCCTGAGACTTGGAAGACTCTGAACCGCCGGCAACGGTCACCAGCGCGAGTCCGTTAGCCAATTGCAGAGCCTTGGCGACGGCCAGGTCGAGGCGCTTTTCGACGGAGGGTTTTCCGGGGAGAAGCGGGGGCGCATCGGCCGTGGGAATCTTGAGCAGAATGCGGTCCACGACCGCATCGATGGTGTGGTTCTTGCGGCGATCGAGCAACACCGGCTCGGAGAGGTCCATCAGCTCGCCGTCCACGCGGGCGCGGAAGCCCTGCCGGTCAAGCTGGTCGAGCAGCTCCTTGAACTCGCCCTTGCGTCCGCGGACAATGGGCGCCATCACGGTGACGCGCTCGCCACGGCCAAGTTCGAGAATGCGCTGGACAATTTGGTCGGCCGTCTGGTGGGCAATGGGCCTTCCGCAGTTGGGGCAATGGGGCGTGCCGATTGAGGCATAAAGAAGGCGCAGATAGTCGTAAATCTCGGTAATGGTGCCAACAGTCGAGCGGGGGCTTCGGCTGGTGGTCTTCTGCTCGATGGAGATAGCCGGCGAGAGTCCCTCGATGGAATCCACGTCGGGCCGCTCGATCTGATCAAGGAACTGGCGCGCATAAGCCGAGAGCGTCTCCACGTAGCGCCGCTGTCCCTCGGCGTAGATAGTGTCGAAGGCCAGCGAGCTCTTGCCCGAGCCGCTGAGACCCGTGACCACCGTGAAGGTGTTGCGCGGGATGCGCACGCTGATGTCGCGCAGATTGTGCTGGCGCGCCCCGTGCACCGAGATGTGAGTGATGGGCATGGGTGAAATTTGGTGCCCTCGTATCGAGAGTGTTTGATAGTGAATGAGTGAATGAGTGAAGAAGTGAAGAAGTGAAAGAGTGAAGCGAGAATAGCGCAGTTTTCACTACTTCACTCATTCACTCCTTTTTCACCGTACTAGAGCTTTTTGTGGCTGCCGTCGCAGAGAGGTGGATGGGCTGTGTGCTTGCAACCGCAGAAATAAGCGGTTTTGGATTCAGTCGCCTCAAACTTTACGGGCGAGAATTCGGTGCCCTTGTGGCTGCCGTCGCAGAAGGGCTGGCTGGCGCTCAGGCCGCAGGCGCACCAGTAATAGCTCTTGCCGGCTTCAACTTCGACGGCATAAGGACTCTTTTGGGCAATGGTTGGTTCTGGCATGGGGAACTCTCCTTGAAACTTGGTATAGATATTATCGCTTATTGCGGAGACTAATTCGGAGGATTGCCAGGTGGTGGTGCCTGTTGCTGACGCTGCTGCTGCATCTGCTGCGGTGTAAGCTGCGGCCTGCCGCCGGGGAAGGCGCCGGGTCGAATGGGTGGTTGGGACGGCTGCGGCTGCTCATCCGTGTCGGCGTCTTCGTCCCTGGCCGGGGCAGGATTCACGGCTGCAGTTGCACTCCCGGCGTGGCGCAGACTGAGCAGGATCTCGCGCGGGGTTCCTTGTCCCTGGTCTCCGATCAGCAGGACGTTGTAGCCGGAACCTTGCAGAAGCTGGCAGAGCACCTCGCGGGCCGGGCCGGGTCCGAAGGCGCCAAAGACTCGCTGGTCGGAGTCGAATCCTTCCACTGTTGCTCCGGTGGCCGTGGCCACATCATGCAGAATTTGCGCAAGACTGGAGTTGGCGGCGTCGATGCGCAGGCCCTGGCTGTCCCAGGTGACCGAGGCCGGGGAGGGCTTCTCGTTGGCGGGCCAGTTCGGGAGTTCCGGCTCGGGAGGCTTTGTCTCAGCCGGGGGCGCTGGCGACTGTGCCTTCGCCGCGGCTGGACGCTTGTGAGGATGAGCCCTTTTGTGCGCCGGGGTGGATGATACAGCGGTTGCCGGCGTCTGCGCACGCAACATCTGTGCCACGCTCAGAGTTGCAACTAGAACCGCCAGCAGTACAATCCCCCGCATCCATAAGATTCCGAGCGAAACCGGCGAGTTGAGCGGGAGGTCAGTGTGCATGGAAACGGTCCTTGATTCCGGCGGTTGAATCTCATGCCGGGTTCCGATGGTTGTATTTTCGCAGAAGCTTCCCAACGCGGAAGCGCCGGCCGTGAGCGGCATTCCATTGCCGCACTACAATAGACTATCAGTGGCCCGCGGACGCTCGCACAAGAGATTTCGCGCGCCGGAAAGGGTTCAATCCATGCGCCTCTGCTGGAAGATGATTGCCGCGCCAATGGTATTTTTTGCAGGTTTTACTGCGCCGGCGCCGGTTTACGCCACAAGTTGCACCACGCAGGCCGCATTGCAGCCGCAGGGCCGCGATGCACTCACGGCGGCCGGGGAACGTCTGGCAGTGGCCGTGGCCGAGCAGGATTCTGTTGCGCTCAAGGCCGCTTTGCTGCCCGCCCTGGCCCAGGATTGGGAGGGAATGCGCGGGGTGATCGAGTCTTCCGCATCGCTGATGAAGGGCGGGCAGATTCAACTGCGCAGCCTCTACCTGCTGGACGCCGGCAGCCTGGCCGCGCCCGCCGATACGCAGTTCTTCTGCACCAGTTCGAGCGGCACGCTGACCGTGACCTTCACGATGCGGGCGCTGCCGCCGGGCCGGTACGCCGTGGTGCTGGCCGATGCGGTTGGAGCGCCATACGCCGGCCAATTAGGCTTCGTCCTGGTCTGGGACGGCCCCGCTGGCGGCTGGAAGCTGGGCGGCCTGAACGTTCGGCCCGGCGCTCTCGACGGGCAGGACGGCGTGTGGTGGTGGACGCACGCCCGCGAGCTGGCCAGATCGGATCAGCCCTGGGCTGCCTGGTACGCCTACGAAGCTGCGCGGATGCTGCTCCTGCCGGTGGAAATTCTCTCCACGCCCAATCTGGAAAAGCTCGGAAGCGAGCAGACGGCGATCAAGAATTCTCCGCTCAACGCGTTTCCTTTGACGCTTCCCGACGGCCCGCGCACATGGAAGATTGACGCGGTGCATCTGGACCCGTCGCTGCTCCACGCCGACCTGGGCGTGGTCTACGAATCGCTCGGAATCACGGACCCTGCCGCGCAGCGCACGGAAGCCATTGCCGTGCTGAGCGCGTTCTTGAAGGCGCAGCCGGGACTGCGCGATAACTTTCACGGCATGTGGGCCTACGCCGTGAAGGATGGCAAGCGGACCCCGGTGCTCGAACTGCCCATGGCGCAGATTCCGTAACGAAACCTCTATGCAGATGCCGGCTTTGTATGAGCATTGGCCGGGTTGATGGCGGGCTATCATGCCGCGTTCCGGAAAGAATACGGGGATAGATTCAAGATGAACAAAGCGCGGATGGATGGCATCTATTTGCTGATGATCGGGAGCATGATGTTGATTGTGCTGGGCGCTGCCCTCGGAAGCGCTACCCATGATCCGATGATCGATTTTCTAGGAGGAATTTACAATCCCGCGAAATGCCTTATTCAACATTGTGATCCTTACAACGAAGGTGAGTTACTGCGCTTCTATCAGGC
>Ga0302319_10014451_pt1 | contig 14722 bp, 11 predicted proteins | sample Bog_T0_2_FD_203319 | JGI IMG/M metagenome (GOLD analysis project Ga0302319, IMG submission 203319) | Peat permafrost microbial communities from Stordalen Mire near Abisko, Sweden - Bog_T0_2 | ecosystem: Environmental > Terrestrial > Soil > Wetlands > Peat | place: Sweden: Abisko, Stordalen Mire... | reverse complement strand
CAGGCCACCAATCAGGAAGCTTGGAATCGTAATGTCTTTTAGCGGCCGCACCCGGTCGCGCCAGAAAGAACCGTCCCGCTGATGCTTCAGATAAAGCAGCGACCAGGGCGGAGCTTCGAATCGTGGTCCGAGAATCTTTTCGTCGAGTGTGTAATCGGGAGCCCCAGTCCAGCCCTCGGCCATATCCATGTTCAATTCGAATTCGTCGATGTGGGCGATGCCATCCACGTAATGCACGTCGTCGTGAAAAAGCTCCGCGGTGGCGTCCACGGCGAGAATCGCCTTGAGATTTGGGGCGTGCCGCATCGCCATTTGCAGGGCGGAGAATCCTCCCCAGGAGATGCCAAACATTCCGACATTTCCGTTCGACCAGGGCTGGTGCGCCAGCCAGTCGATCACTTGCAGGCCATCGGTTTGTTCCTGCTCGGAGTACTCGCGCTCCGGCGGGGCGCCTTCACTCGCGCCAAATCCGCGAATGTCGACGCGCACACTCACATATCCGCGCCGCGCAAAATAGGCATGCTTGGGATAATCTTCGGCTGCAGTGCCGTCATCTTTGCGATACGGCAGGTATTCCAGCAACGCCGGAAACTTCTCGCCGGGTTGAGCGCCGTCCGGCAGGTAGAGTGTCGCCGCCAGGCGCACTCCATCTTTCATCGGAATCCAGGCTGGCTCCATGCGAACTCCATAAGCGGTCAGCAAGGGTTGCTCGAGCGCAAGAGCCAGATGGGATGAAATCAAGAAAAGAAAAACAAGACCGACAGCTAAAATCCGGACCGTCGAAGCGCCAGCAGTTCTGTTTAATTCGATGCTCTGAGTTCTCATTCGTGCTCCGCATCCTGCTCCCGCCGAATGGCGCGCAGATCGATTCCCAGATGCTCGGCCTTTTTGTAAAGATGACTGCGCTCCAGGCCCAGCGACTTCGCCGCCAGGCTCATGTTGGAATGACTGCGCTTCAGTTCCGCCAGTATGACGTCGCGCTCGAACGCCTCCACGCGCTCGGATAGCGGCCCCGACGAAGAGGAAGAAACTATCGCGCCAGTTCCGCCGCCCTTGGGCAGAGCTAGTGCAACGGTGGCGAGATCTACCTGATCGTCCGTTGCCAGCAGCATCAGCCGCTCGACCATATTTCGCAACTCGCGGACGTTGCCCGGCCAGGCGTGAGTTTGCAACGCCGCCATCGCATCCGCGGCGAAGGCGACCGGCTTCCAGCCATTCTGCGCGCTCACCTGCGCCGCGAAATGTTCCACCAGCGCGGGGATATCTTCTTTTCTCTCGCGCAGCGGCGGCAACATCAGCGGGAAAACGTAAATCCGATGAAATAAATCCTGGCGAAATTTATCTTCTCGCACTCGCGCTTCGAGATCGCGATGCGTGGCCACCACCACGCGCACATCTACGGACACAGGTTTGTCGCCACCGATCCGTTCCACTTCACCCTCTTCCAGAACGCGCAACAATTTGGCTTGCATGGCGAGCGGCATATCGCCGATCTCATCCAGGAAGATGGTTCCGTGATTCGCCTGCTCAAACTTTCCGACGTGCCGGGCAGCGGCGCCGGTGAAGGATCCTTTCTCATGTCCGAAAAGCTCGGACTCGATCAGCTCGGCCGGGACCGCTGCACAGTTCAACGTGATAAACGCCGCCCCCGCACGCGCGCTGCGTTCGTGAATGGTTCGCGCCACCAATTCTTTTCCGGTCCCGGTTTCTCCCAGGATGCAAACCCGGCTCTCACTGGCCGCAACCCGGGCCACCTGCGCCATCACGCGTTGCATGGCTTCGCCCTGCCATACGATTTCGTGCTTACCCAGGCGCTGTTTGAGCTGGCGATTCTCGCTCTCGAGCCGTTGCAGCTTCAGCGCATTTTCCACCGTCAGCAAAAGTTTTTCGGTGGAGATTGGTTTCTCCAGAAAATCCAAAGCGCCCAGTCGCGTGGCTCGCACCGCCATCTCGATATCCGCCTGGCCTGACATCATCACGACCGGAGTGTTCTCCCCTTGCGCTTTTAAGTCTTCCAGCAGAGACAGTCCACTCTTTACGGGCATCACGACATCGGAGAGGATCAGATCAAACTTTTGCGCCTTCGCCAGTTCCAACGCCTTCGCCGCGTTATCGCAGACGGTGGCCTGGTGCCCCGCCAGCCGGAATGCCCGCGACAACGATGCCAGGGTGTTGGCTTCATCATCCACGATCAGCAGATGTGCTTTTGTCGGCAACTCTCCTCCATCTCAAAGTTTCATTGCGCGAGTGCGCGGAAGTGTCATCCCCGCTGTAACTCGATTACGAAGGTCGTCCCCGCTCCCGGCGCACTTTCCACGCGAATGCTTCCCCCATGATCGCTGACCACCGACTGCACGATTGCCAGCCCCAGCCCGGTGCCATATTGTTTGCTGGTGTAATAAGGAGTGAAAATCCGTTCGCACTCCTCTGGCGTCATGCCCGAGCCGGTATCTTTGACTTCGATCAGCACTTTGCCGTCTCTCCCGCGAGTGCTGAGTGTTAGCTTTCCACCTAGCGGCATCGCGTCCATGGCATTCAGAACGAGATTGGAAATGGCCCGGTGTAACAATTCCGGATCTGCGCTGGCGGGTTCGAGGTAGGGGTCGAGTTGCAATTCGCAGCTGATTTTCGCATGCTCCGACGCTTCCAGTTGCGCCTGAAAGAGTTGCGCCACGCCGCGAATCACTTCATTCACCTGCACTGGCCGCAGCTGCGGCTGAGGCATTCTGGAGAATTCGCTGAACTTCCCGATGATATTTTTCAGGTTCGAGATTTCCGCCAGCAGGGTTTTCGAACTCTCGCGGAAAACTTCTTCGAACAGCTCGGGACTCTGTTGCCGCGCCCGGATCAAGTTTTCCACCGTGAGTTGCAGCGGAAACAGAGGATTCTTCAATTCGTGTGCGAGCCGCCGGGCCAGCTCCCGCCACGCCGCCACCCGCTCGGCTTGCACCAGCCGTTCTTTTTGCCCGAGCAATTCCGCGGTCATGTGATTGAAAGAATCCGCCAACTGCGCCAGTTCGTCGTGTCCGGAAACCTCCACGCGCGCATTCCAGTTCCCGCTCGTCACTTCCTGCGCCGCCTTCGCCAACTGCTCCACCGGACGTGTGACCCGCGCCGCAGCCCAACTGCTCAGAAGAATGGCGAGCACGATTCCTCCGCCGCCGACCAGCAATGCGGCCGAGCGGATGTGCCGCTTCAACTCCACATAGGTTCGCCGCGAGTTCCCGACCAGCAGAATGGCCAGCAGGGGACGGGTATTTTCCCAGCCGCTGCCCGCCCCCAACAAGGGGATCGCGTGGAACACCTCGTCCTCCGCCTGGTTGCCCGACCACGCTACCACTGCTGTCATCTCCTGACTGTATTGCCGGACGGCGTCGATCAGCGGTTCCAACTTCTGTGCGGCATTCTTGTGAGGAGAGTTGAGATTGTCTGCGGCATTCGGATCAGGATCGATCAGCAGATCGGCGGAAAAATGATCGCCCAGGTTCTGATACAGCAGCGCTCTCATTCCCGCGGGCAAGTCCAGAGCGGAAAGGAACTGTCGATCCACGCGGCGACCTCCGATGACGTAAACCGGGCGCTCACCTACCTGCGTCACGCGCACCGCAAACAATCCGAGCGCATTGCCTTCCTGCAACTGCTCCTGCTTCAGAAATGCTCCTTGCCCAGTCGCGATCGGAAACTTTGCGAACGCATCCACCGGATAGGGATAACCAAACCTGGACGGGACCTGCGCCGAAGAAACGATAGTTCCTCCACTCTCGACGAATTCCAGAAAATCGAGATTCTCCCGCTCCGCCGTCGACTTTGCCAGTTCAAAAAACGGTCCCGAATCCGCGGGGGAACGGTTCAAGGAAAGGGCCACTTGACTCAGAGCTTCCGACGCCGCGATGGCCTGGACCTTGCGCCCGACTTCCTCGCCCTGACGGTTGAACTCACGCCGAAACTGCGTGACCAACGCCGCCGTCCTTTCATCGTCGTTGCGCGCGAAGGCGTGGCGCGTGACTTCCGAAACCAGCCAGGCCACCGCCGCGACGGATAAGAATACGGTCAGCGCGAAGACGGCCAGAAGTTTGCGGCGAAACATCATGCTGGGTTGATCATGCTGGAAATGATTATGTGCGGTTCATCATTCGTTAGCCATCATGATCTATCCATGGTGATTTCCGCAATTACACATCGCATGCCCCGCCGGGAGGATACCAGCCACTAATCACTACCCACTACCCACTGGTTTTTTCTCATCTCTGCTCCGTCTGCCCTCCCTCGCTGGCCGCGCTCATGCCGCGCAGAACATCGTTGGCGAAAAAGAATTTTCCGTCGGCCGGGACCATCATGATTTGCAGTTTGTCAGAAAGCCGCTCGGCGATAATTTTATTAATCAGCAACGGATTGTTCTTCAAAACCGCAGCCTCGCTCTGCATTCGCTCCGCGTCCGCTACAGCCGTTACCCGAATGCGATCGGCCTCGGCATCGGCCAGCAACTTTCGCCGCTCGCCCTCGGCTTTGCTGTCGATCAACTTGGCCTGCGCTTCCGCCTCGGCGTTTTGAATCGTCGCTTCCTTGCGCGCCTGCGCTTCCAACCGGCTCTGCTGGATCTGCTTCTCTTTTAACGGCAGCGTGTATTGCATGGCATCGGATTCTCCTTTGGCGCGCAGAACATGCACCTGCGCCTCGCCTTCCGCTTGCTTGATTTGCTGAACTTTGGCCGCCTCGGCTTCCAGTTCTGCGATTCTCACTTCCTTGCTCTTCAGTTCCGTCTCCACGCTCATGCGGTCGTTTTCCTGCTCCTTCAGCAGCAACTCCTCGAGGCCTTTGGCGTACTCCGGAGGCAATTGAATGTCGCGCAGCATCACTTCTTTCACCACGATTCCATCCGCCGCCAGCTTCCGCGTAATCATTCCCGCTGCCCGCTGGCGCACTTCCTCGCGCTTCGCGGAAAAAACTTCGCGCACGGTATAGTTCGGCACAATTTCGCGCCACACGCTGGCCACCGTGGGCGGAACGATTTCCTTTTCTACCGGCCGCGGCAAATTGCCCTGGATGTAATCCAGCCGCTTCGCATCCAGCCGATAGCGCACCGTGATGGCGAGTCCTAGCGTCAGACCCTCCTTCGCCTGCACATCCAGAAGTTGCGGTCTCACCGGAAGTCCACCCGCGGATGGCTTGGCAATTTCCGAATCGCCAGTCGTAAGAACTTGGTCCCGCGTGTCGAACAGCGCCACATCCTCGACCAGGGGCATCACCAAGTGAACTCCGGGATATAGCGTGCCCGGCACGGTTCCGCTCATCTGGCTCACTCGGATGCCGGCCATTCCACTGGGCACGACCACGATGCTGAAGGCAATCAGCATCGGGCCCCATGCCAGCATCGCCAATGCCAGGGACGCGCGCCAGCGCACCGCCACGGGAGCCGCGCCCGCCGCTCCTCCCGGCGTCTCCAGCGCTCGCCGGTACAAGAGCAGGCGATACAAGTCATAGGTGAGAATGCAAACCGCGGCCAGGATCATGGCCAGGCCGCCCGTAATCAGCAAATACTTTAACGTCAGCATTGTTGTTCTCCTTGCGCCCTAGCGCCTCTGCGTTGTTTCCACTGGCACGGCCTGCCGGATGGTTTGCGTTTCTATGTTTCGAGCAAAGAAGAGACGGAACACTTGCCCGAAAATAAACTCCTCCGCCAGCAAAGCTACCGCCAGTGAAAAGATCATGCCGCCTACCACTGCCATGAATGTGATTGCCATTTGCATAATGAACTCCTGCGAATTTCTTTCGATCTTGTGCTTAAACTCGTATCCGTTACTGCCCGGCGTTTGCTGTTTCGAGCCGGGGCGTTTCGAATTGACCGACGAATACAGAGGCAACCTCTTCGTCCCGCTCTCCGCGAATCTCTACCCGGTCGCCGATGCGCAGCATGGCGTACAAGTGTTCCGCGTCGCGATTGCGCAGGCGGATGCATCCGTGCGAAGTCGCATGCCCGACCGATCCGGGTGCGTTGGTTCCGTGAATGCCGTAGCCCTTCACGTTTAATCCCATCCAGCGCGTGCCCACGGGATTGTCGTGGCCGGCGGTCATCACGACGCCGTCATGGTAGTAAGTGGGATTTTCGACCCGGCTCACGATCTCAAAATCGCCGGTCGGGCTGGGACTCACCGCAGCTCCGACGGCGACCGGAAAGTAAGCCAGCACATTCCCGTTCTCTAGAACCGCCAGCCGACGATCAGGGATGCTGACCAGGACGACGCGTTTTGATCGCTCTTGGACAGCGGGTTTTGGAGATGTCTGCGCCCAGACGGGAAAAGTCGTCAGCGCTATCAGCATCGTGATGAAGGCGTTTCGCGTCCTCGATGTGGTTTTCATGTGCCGCCTCCTTGCGCTTATCTAAAAAGCAGGGGAACGGCCAAACTTTAATGCATTGAAAATGCATGACTTGTGAAACGGGACGAGTGGCTCTCCAGGAACACTGTGTCGGAGCCGACACGTTGTTTCAGGCCTGTGCTGATCGATTTCCGAGTGACAGTGGAGGGAATTATTTCTCTAATTTATGCGCCCGGCCCCTGCCGTCTGGGGTAACGGCTCTGTGGGATTGTGGGTTGGGGCCGGACGATCTCTTAGGAGGTCAACATTTATGTCAGTATTCTGCCATCGCGAAGATTCGCGTGTCGGTGACCGGCGTCACACATTTGCGTGATCTGAGCTTCACGGGGGTGGGCAGTTGCGGTGAATCAAGAAAAGAAGTCGAGCTATGCTCGACAGAAAGCCGAGGGCGGCTCTCGCCACATGAATATTTTTGGCAAACTGCACCACAGCCGACCTCTGCGAGATTTGACTTCTCGTTCTTCGCATCGCTATTGTTGGCCGCATGAATATGGTGAAGGCTACGCGCCTGTTTGAGGAATGGCTGGGGCAGCGTACGCGCATCGATGAGAAAGACCTCCATCTAAAACATTCGCGGATGAAGGCGGAACTTTTCCCCTTCTTCCGCGCGACCTACTATCGCTGGGCCCAGCTCTGGCCCGAGATTTGCTCCGATCTCGCGAAGGCTCCGCAGGTCCTGGCGGTCGGCGATCTCCATGTGGAGAACTTCGGCACCTGGCGCGATATCGAGGGCCGTCTCATCTGGGGCGTCAACGATTTTGACGAAGCCTGGCCCATGGCCTACACCATCGATCTGGTGCGGCTCGCGGTTAGCGCCCACCTGGCGGTCGAGGCCGGGAGTCTTCCCCTGAAGCGCGAAGACATCTGCAGCACGCTGCTCGAAGGCTATCGCGAGAGCATTAAGGATGGAGGGTGCGCCTTCGTGTTGAGCGAGAAGCATCAGTGGCTGCGGCTCATCGCCGAAGGCGTACTTCGCGACCCGGTGGTTTTCTGGAAAAAGATGGAGGCGCTGCCTACCCTCAAGGCCGACGTTCCCGTGAGCGCGGTGGATGCGATCGAACATCTGCTGCCCGCTCCGGGAATCAAATATCGCATCGCACACCGCGTCGCCGGACTCGGCAGCCTGGGCCACGCCCGCTACGTGGCCATCGCCGACTGGCATGGGGGTAAAATTGCGCGCGAAGCGAAAGCGCTGGTACCCTCCTCTACATGCTGGGCGGAGAGTTTGACCGCTCGCCAGGACCCTGGTCCTTCGGAAATTCTTTATCAAACCATCATCAACCGGGCGGTCCGCTGCCCCGATCCTTTCGTGCAACTGCGGGGCAAGTGGATCGTCCGCCGTCTCGGACCTCTTTGCTCGCGCATCGAACTCGCCTCCCTGAGCGCTTCCGACACCGAACTTCGTCTGTTGCACGCCATGGGATGGGAGACGGCCAACATCCACCTGGGTACTCCGTCGGCGCGAAAAGCCATCCTCCATCATCTCGATAAACAACCCGGGAAGTGGTTGCACCACGCCGCGGAGACGATGCTCGAAGTGGTGCGCGCGGACTGGAATGTGTGGAAGAAAAAAGGCTACGACTGAGGGGCTGCGGGTTCCCCGCGCGCTACTCCCCTGTGCTATCATCTCCCCGAATCGGGGTGACCCGTATGTCCCACTGGTCAGCCGTGGCGATTGCGTTGATCTTCGCATGGTGCGGCGTCGACGGATCGGCGCAGGACGTCCGCCTGCGGCAGGAAGCTGAAACCCTTCTGGAGCGCGCGGATTCTCTCAGCACGCCTCACCAATTTCACAGCTACGAGCAGACCATCACTTTCCGCTCATTCTCTTCAGAAGGTACCCAGCAAGGCCGCTTTACCAGCGTTGTACAGGGACCACGCTCCTACCGGGATGAATACGAATTCGGGGACTATCGCCTGCTTGTGGTGGTCAACGGAGCCATGGTCGCCGATGTTGGCGATCGCGCCAGGGCGCCAGTTCAGGTCCGCCGGATGACCCGGCTCAATCACCCGTATACGGCGCGTTTCGACGAAACCGATATCGTTCGTTCCATTCAGGATACGCAGGTCGAAGGACGAGCCGCGAGGTGCATCGAGTTCGACACGGTCAAGGGGGCAAAAACTTCGGCCAACGAACTCTGCATCGACAAGCAGTTTGGGGTCTTGACCCGGGTTCATGCCAATGACGAAACCATCACCAACTCGGATTTTTTCCCTTACCGAGATACCTATCTTCCGGCGCACATTCTTTACGAACAGAACGATCTGCGTATGGAGCTCGAACAGACCAAGACCGTCACCGACGGCCCGTTCGACGCCGATCTGCTGACTCCGCCCCCGGCCGCCAGGGTGATTGGGAAAGTGTGCACAGTGTATCGGCGAGCCTTCGGAAAATTTATGCCGCAACCTAAGCCCGGGCAGGGAGGCACGAGTGTCGACGTGATGGTCCACGGAACGGTGCGGACCGACGGCAGGGTTGGGGACACCAGCATTGACGTTTCCGAACGTGCCGATCTGGATCAGGAGGCTCTCCAGGTTTTTGCCACATGGCGTTTCACTCCCGCAACTTGTGACGGGACGGCGTTCGAAGTGCCGGCTGAAGTCACGCTACATTTCCAGAACCGCTAAGAAACCGATGGCGAGTTCCGATTCGGCTTGCCCCCTACCAACGTGTGACATCAATCACGCTGCGCTGTGAATTTGAAGCGCTAAGATGCTCGCATGATTATCGACTTCGAATGGTTGCTCGCACTTAACCGTCAGCCCACTTATCACAGCATGTCTCATCAACGCAGGAGTAGAAAGTTCCTAAACTTCTGTGTGCAGACAGCGCAATCGCGGTTGTCCTATGATCGCGGAGCTATGAGATTGTTCAAACGATTGGTGATTGCCGCGCTGGCTTTTGGCGTGACGGGGTTAAGCGCTTTGCCGGTTCGGGCCCAGCGCGCGCCTTTGCCTCTGGGAACGGTGGTCGATACCGGCAAACTGCAATCCTGCCCCAGTGGATATTATCCCGGTATGTCGTGTTTTCGCGGCCAGGTGGATAATTGCCAGAACGCTTCGATTCTGGGGTTCACGTATGGCTACAAGAATCCCGAGGGAGAAGTGTTGGGAACAGTTGTGTTTTTGGAAGGCGGGGGCGGCACCAATGCGTATGACTATCCAACCTATGCCCAGACTTATCTGGCCAATGGCTATCAGGTCATCTATATGGCGTGGGATACGGATTGGGAGTTGACCGATGGAGAATCCGGAACCAATATCAAAGACGCGGCCTGCCGCCCGGCAACGGTCTTGAACTATCTTTACGACAACTTCTATAGCCGCGGGGGAATGTGCGCCCAGGGATCGAGTGCAGGTTCTGGCGCCTTAGGGTATGCCCTGGCATGGTATGGCAGCGCGGGCATTCTGGATAACGTCGAAATGCTTTCGGGGCCGGTATTTGGCGACATCGAGCAAGGCTGTGAGGTACCCAATGCGCCGACGGTGACGGTTTGCGCTGAGGGACAGTACGGCTGCGACGGCGCGCCGTGGCCGGACAGTCCGGCCTATGTCGACGGCGATGAAAACCCTATAAGAAGGTGGTCCGGCCAGCCGAGTTGCAACGCTGGAAAAACCACCAGCGCGTTGGTGAATTCGCTGTGGAAGGGCATGAGCATCATCGACGGCAGCGACAATGCCAGCTTCAATTATCCGCAGACGGCGCTGGCCGGCTATCTTTGCAGTAACATCGATTCCATCCAGAACAACTCCGCTGCCCAGGGAGAATTTTTCTACCAGCAGTTCACCAGTTCCTTTCAGACTGCGGAGTATTCCCTCACACGAATGAACCATTGCAACGGTTCGGAGGGAGTGACGAACGGGCAAACTCCGCAGGGCGAAACCGGATTTGAGGCCATCAGCAATCACATGCTCTCTGCCTGCGTCAGCCGCCACAAACACAAAGTCCACGAGAGAGATTAAAGGGATTAGTGCGCCTTCAGGGCAGTTTCAACCGGCGGGCTGATAGAGTGCATACTGTCAGTGTATGCCGTCTCCCATTCTTCTTTACGACGGCGTCTGCGGGCTGTGCAACCGGTTTGTGCAATTCACCTTGCGCCGCGATCGGCGGGAAATTTTCCGCTTCGCGTCGCTGCAGAGCCCGCTGGCCGCCGGGATCCTGGCTCGCCACGGAGTCGATGCCAGAGAACTCGACACGGTCTATGTAGTGTCGAACCCAGTAGTGTCGAACCCAGTTGTGTCCAATCCGGTCTCGCCGAACGAAGACTGTCAAGGAGAGCGGGAGGTTCTGCTCTCACGCTCCGCCGCCGTGCTATTCGTCCTGCAACATCTCGGAGGCTTCTGGCGTCTCGCGGGATTCCTGTTACGGCTGCTTCCGAAGTTCCTGCTTGATTCCGCTTACAACGTGGTCGCCCGCAACCGCTACCGCATTTTCGGCCGCTCCGAAACTTGTGTTCTGCCTACGGTCCAAGACCGATCCCGTTTCCTCGATTGATAGAGATCTGATTTGAAGGTCTCTCGATGATGCGATCCGTTATGCGGATCCCCCTCGCGATGTTCAGCTTCTTAGACCGATGGCAGCGGCTTCCATCTGGTTGTGAACTTGCTCGGCGCGGCGGATCGCAGCCTGGACGTTGTCGCAGATATTTTCGGCGCCGACTACCTCTTCGAATTCCGCTTGATGGATAAGACTTGCGGGTTGTTCGCGCGCGCCACAAAGAATGAGAACGCGATTGGCCGCCTGCAGGGCGCGGGCAATTTCTTCGATCGCGAATAGTCCGGTTGCATCCAGCGCGGTCATGTTGCGCAATCGCAGAATGACGACGGGCGGCAGGGTGTGCAGATCCCGCGTGACCACGGAAAGTTTGTCGGTGGCGCCGAACAAAAAAGGTCCGTGGATGCGGAAGATGGTCGCGTAGTAAGGGATGTCCTTGTCTTGAAGAATGTGCATGCGGCCGTCTTCGACGTATTCATCGGTCACTTGAGAAACGGTGGTGGTGGAGGCCACGCGGCTGATGAAAAGCAGAGCAGCCAGGATCATGCCGGCTTCCACGGCGACGGTAAGATCGGCGAAAACGGTGAGCGCAAAGGTGACCAGCCAGACGCTGATGTCGGTCTTGGTAAGCTTCAGCAGTTGAGGAATCTCGCGCCATTCGCCCATGTTGTAGGCGACGACCATCAGAATCCCGGCGAGCACCGCCAGCGGGACATGACCGACCCAGCGCGCCGCAAAGAGCAAGATGCAGAGCAGCGTGAGCGCGTGAATCATTCCCGCGACCGGGGACTGGGCGCCGGAACGGATGTTGGTGGCGGTTCGGGCGATGGCGCCGGTAGCGGGAAGTCCACCGAACATCGGCGAAATAATATTGGCGACTCCCTGCCCAAAGAGCTCGACGTTGGGATTGTGATGGTCGTTGCTCATGCGGTCGGAAACTACGGCAGACATCAGAGATTCGATGGCGCCCAGCATAGCCACGGTGAGTGCCGGGCCTAGAAGCCCGTGGATGAGGTCGGCGCGGAAATGGGGAATCGCGAAGTGCGGCAGGCCGGAAGGAATTCCGCCAAAGCGCGATCCGATGGTTTCCGCCGGTAGCTTGAAGAGGACGACGGCGGCGGTGCCCAGCAGAAACGCGACAATCGCAGCCGGAATGCGATTCGAAATCGCGCGGCACAGCATCATCACTGCAACCGTGCCAGCGGCCAATGCGGTCGCGGTCAACGAAAAAGTATGGAAGCTTCCGGCGAGCGCCTCCATGCGCAGCCAGAATACGCCGGGCACCTTGGCGAGTTGCAGCCCAAAGAAATCTTTTATTTGAGTGCTGGCAATGAGGATGGCGATCCCGTTGGTGAATCCAATCACGACCGGACGCGGAATGAATTTGACGGCCGTGCCCATGCCCGCGATACCCAGGATGACCAAGAGAATGCCAGCCATCACGGTACACATGTAAAGTCCGTCGATGCCGTGGGCGGCGACGATGCCGGAGATGACGACAACGAACGCCCCGGTTGGTCCGCCAATCTGCGTTTTCGATCCGCCCAACGCCGAGATGAGAAATCCGGTGACGATGGCGCAGTAAATGCCCGCTTGCGGAGTGAGTCCGGAGGCGATGGCGAAGGCCATGGCCAGAGGCAACGCGACCAGCCCTACGGTGACGCCGGCAATCAGATCGCGCAGAAATTTATTGGCATTGTAATCGCGCAGACAGAGGATCGACTTCGGGAGCCAGCGTTCTTCAAAGACTACACGCGCCATTTTCTTATTATGCAGCAACCTCCTGTCTAAGAAAGCGAATTGCTCAGCCATGAATGCTCTAAGGAACATGGCCGAGTGAAGTAGGGGGTCGCTGGATTTCTGTATTGCGTCGCGGGGCGGGTTTCGGCACAATGCTCAACTGGATTGCTCAGATGGGCTCTGGTCCAATCCACGATCCGATTAACATTTATGGCAAAGACTCTTAAGCTGCTGGGTTGGGCGGCTCTTGCCGTGTTAGGCGCCATAGCGGTGGGCACGGTCGCAACGCGTCGGGGCGAGCCGATCAATGCAATGTGGCTGGTGGTGGCGGCGACTTGCTGCTATGCGCTGGGGTACCGCTTCTACAGCAAATTCATCGCGACTAAAGTTCTGGCGCTCGATGGCCTTCGCGCCACTCCTGCGGAACGACTGGAGAACGGCCGCGATTTTCTAGTGACGAACAAATGGGTGGTGTTTGGCCACCACTTCGCTGCTATCGCGGGACCTGGTCCGCTGGTGGGGCCGGTGCTGGCGGCGCAGTTTGGTTATTTGCCGGGGACGATGTGGGTTCTTGCCGGCGCGGTGTTTGCTGGGTGCGTGCAGGATTTCGTCATCCTGTTGTTCTCGGTGCGCCGTGACGGAAAATCCCTGACCGAGATGGCGAAGGAAGAGATTGGACCCGTCGGCGGTTTCGTGGCGTACGTGGCGGTGATTTCGATTCTGATCATCCTTCTCGGCGTGGCCGCGTTGATCGTGGTCAATGCCCTCAAGTCGAGTCCATGGGGGACGTTCACGATCGCGATGACGATGCCGATTGCTTTATTGATGGGCGTCTATCTACGCAGGATTCGTCCCGGGAAAGTTCTGGAAGTTTCGGCGATTGGATTTGTGCTCGTTCTGGCTGCGATTTGGGGCGGACAGTATGTTTCACGGGATGCGGCGCTGGCGAACCTGTTTACCTTCAGCGCTCCGACACTGGCGATTCTCATCATGGTGTATGGATTTGCTGCTTCGGCTTTGCCGGTCTGGTTGCTGCTCGCGCCGCGCGATTATCTGAGCACCTTCGTTAAGTTGGGGACGGTAGCGCTGCTGGCTGTCGGCATTGTAGTTTTGCATCCCTCGTTACAGATGCCGGCGCTCACCCGATTTGTCGATGGTACGGGGCCGGTGTTTGCGGGGAAAATATTTCCCTTTGCCTTCATCACGATTGCCTGCGGAGCGATCAGCGGATTTCACGCGCTGATATCGAGTGGCACTACGCCAAAAATGATCGCGCGCGAGACTCAGACCCGCATGGTGGGCTACGGGGCGATGATGGCGGAATCCGCGGTGGCGGTCATGGCGATCATTGCGGCGTGCGTGATGCAGCCGGGAATTTATTTCGCCATCAACAGCCCGGCGGGAATTGTTGGCCAGGCGCCGGAAAAAGCGGCGGCAACCATTTCCAGTTGGGGCTTTCCGGTGACTGCGGCGGAGATGCAGGCGCTGGCTCACTCGGTGGGGGAACAGACGCTGTATAACCGCACCGGCGGCGCGCCTGCGTTTGCGGTCGGTATGGCGCACATTTTTTCGCGCAGCCTGGGCGGCGATACTCTGATGGCGTTGTGGTATCACTTCGCGATTATGTTTGAGGCGTTGTTCATACTGACCATTCTGGATGCGGGCACGCGCGTGGCGCGCTTCATGGTGCAGGACGCGCTTGGCCATATTTACCGGCCACTGGGGCGCACCAGTTGGTATCCCTCGATCCTGGGGACGAGCGCGCTGATCGTGGCGGCCTGGGGATATTTTTTGTGGCAAGGAGTGAAAGATCCGCTGGGCGGGATTAATTCGTTATGGCCGCTGTTCGGGATTTCGAATCAACTGCTGGCCACGGTGGCGCTGTGCGTCGCTACCACCATCATCATCAAGATGCATCGCGCGAAATATGCGGCGGTGACGCTGGTGCCACTGGCCTGGCTGGTCGCGGTTACTTTTACCGCATCTTGGCACAAGATGTTCGACGCGAATCCGCGCGTGGGATTTCTGGCGCAAGCGCGGGTGTTGGCGGCGGGTCCACTTCCGCTCACGAGCGTGACCGAACGGTTGATCTTCAACAACCGCCTCGACGCC
>Ga0302319_10014450_pt1 | contig 14723 bp, 11 predicted proteins | sample Bog_T0_2_FD_203319 | JGI IMG/M metagenome (GOLD analysis project Ga0302319, IMG submission 203319) | Peat permafrost microbial communities from Stordalen Mire near Abisko, Sweden - Bog_T0_2 | ecosystem: Environmental > Terrestrial > Soil > Wetlands > Peat | place: Sweden: Abisko, Stordalen Mire... | reverse complement strand
TGGATTCCCTCCATGCAAAACTAACCGGCGTTGCGCAATCCGCTGACGCCATTCGAACCAAAATTGTGGCCACCAAAGAAGGCGGATCCATAACGGGTGAAGAGCGCCTCCGCGAGTATACGGGTGACCTTTACGGTGACGTTTCACAGTACGAAGGCCGCCCAACCGATGAGCAGGTCGCGCGCGCCGAGGTGTTGCGCCGCCAGCTGGACGACGTCGTCGATGAGTTCAATCAACTCACCCGAGAGCAGCTACCCCCCATCAACGCCCAGCTCAAAGCGAAAAACCTGAAAACCATTGAGGTCCTCAACGAGCAGGAATGGCAGAAAGTCGCCTCCGGGAACTCTTCCGCAAATACAGTCATGGCCGCGCGCGCGAGAGAGGCCGGCCAGGACTAAACCGGGGCCGCGTCATGGCCTCCGCGTCGCAGATTGCCCCTCCCGGATCGAAGCGGCAACGACGAACCGTCTTTCCGAAATGGACTGAATTGTCCGCAATGCCCGGCATTCGTTGACGGAATCCTCCGCGTGACGGATACTGGCAGGCATGGATTCCCCGCTCGTCTGCCATCTTTGTCTACACATGTGTAGCAGGGCCGTGCGCGGAAACGGACCAATGCGTTAACAGCAGGTCCAGAAAGTTCCGCGGCCCACGGTCACCGGCGATCGTGGGCCGTTTCATTTTTGACGACCGCAAAGCCGCGCATCTCGCGGCAACCATTTAAAGATACAAAGGAGCAGGCACATGGCGGAAGAGCAGAAGAAACAGCGGCTGGCCACATTGGCAGTGCACGGCGGGCAAACTCCCGACCCCACTACCGGGTCCAGGGCGGTTCCGATTTATCAAACCACGTCTTACGTCTTCACGGATGCGGACCATGCGGCGCGGCTTTTCGGGCTTCAGGAATTCGGCAATATCTACACCCGGATCATGAACCCAACCACCGACGTCTTCGAGAAGCGCATCGCGGCGTTAGAAGGCGGAGCCGCTGCCCTGGCTACAGCTTCCGGACAGGCGGCCGAGACGCTGGCGATCCTCACGCTGGCCAGCACTGGCGACGAGATTGTCTCAACCACTTCTCTCTATGGCGGAACGTATAACCTCTTTCACTACACGCTGCCGAAGCTGGGCATCACGGTGCGGTTTGTGGATGCGGACGATGTGGCGGGACTGCGCGCCGCAATCAACAGTAGGACGCGCGCTGTGTACACCGAGACGCTGGGCAATCCCAAGCTGGATGTGGCCGACGTCGAACAGCTCGCCCGGGTAGCCCACGAGCACGGCTTGCCGCTCGTCATCGACAACACCAGTGCGACACCCGCGCTGCTTCGCCCGATCGAGTGGGGCGCGGATATCGTCGTCGAATCGGCAACAAAGTTTATCGGCGGCCATGGAACCTCGATTGGCGGCGTCATCGTGGATGCAGGCCGGTTCGACTGGAAGGCTTCGGGCCGGTTTAAGGATTTTGTGGATCCCGATCCTTCCTATCACGGTCTTTCGTTCGTCGAAGCTTTCGGCCCGCTGGCATTTATCCTCAAGGCTCGTGTGCAGGGCCTGCGCGATACGGGAGCGGCGCTCTCCCCTTTCAATTCGTGGCTCTTTCTCCAGGGTCTCGAAACGCTTCATCTGCGGATGGAGCGCCATTCGCAGAATGCGGTGGCGGTGGCAAAACATCTCGAAGGCCACCCAGGTGTGGAGTGGGTAAACTATCCGGGCCTCGCGTCGAGCAAATACACGGCGCGTGCGAAGAAGTATCTGCCCGATGGTCAGGGCTCGCTGCTCACCTTCGGTATTCAGGGCGGGTACGACGCCGGCAAGACGTTCATTAACTCGCTGAAGGTTTTCTCGCTGTTGGCGAATATCGGTGACGCAAAGTCTCTTGTGATCCACCCCGCATCGACCACCCATCAGCAACTGTCGGGGGAGGAGCAGACAGCCACCGGCGTCACCCCGGAATTGATTCGGCTCTCGGTCGGTATCGAGGACGTTCGCGATCTGATTGACGACATCGATCAGGCGCTCGCGAGCGCGGTGCCGAGTCCGGAGCTGGTCGGCGCCAGATGAGCACGGTTCGGGCAAGCACGGTTCGGGCGAACGCGGTCGAGATGGTCCGGGCGACAGAGCCGGACTTTCAGGGGGACTATCGCATTGACGACGTGGTCCCCCTCGAAAGCGGCGAAGTGCTGGTGCGGCCGACGCAACGATACGCAATCTACGGCCGGCTGAACGCAGCCCGGGATAACGCTGTCCTGGTCTGCCATGCGCTCTCCGGCAACGCGGAAGTCGCGACGTGGTGGCCTCAGCTCTTTCGCAAGCCGGGCGGGCTGCTCGATCTCGAGCGGGACTGCGTCATCGGGATTAACATCTTTGGCTCGTGTTACGGTTCGACCGGTCCGCAATCGGGGGACCCGGAAACCGGCCGCCGGTATGGGCCGACATTTCCGCTGATCAATGTCCGCGACATCGTGCGCGCTCAGGCTGCTCTCCTCGACTCTCTGGGGATCGACAAGCTGAGACTCGCCATCGGCGCCTCCATCGGCGGCATGCAGGTGATGGAGTGGGCCGTGCTCTTTCCGGACCGCGTAGCGCGGGCAGTCAGTATCGGAGCCGCCCCTCTGGGCGCGATGGGACTGGGCCTGAACCACTTGCAGCGCCAAGCCATCATGCTTGACGCGAAATGGGCCGGCGGGTACTACGAGCCGGACGACGAACCGCGCGCAGGTCTTGCAATTGCCCGAGCGCTCGGCGTCATCAGCTACAAAAGCGTGCCGCTGTTCGAGCACCGCTTTGGCAGGAAACCGAATCGCACCGGAGAGAATCCGTGGGTCTCTACCTCGGCCGGGCAGAATGGCCGGTTCGACATTGCGGGCTTTCTCGACTATCAGGGGCAAAAGTTCAACGAGCGCTTCGACGCCAATTCTTACATCGCCATCACCCGGACCATGGATACGTTTGATCCGATCAGGGGTCACGAAACGCCGCTGGCGGCCTATAGCCGGATCACCGCACACCTCACCCTCGTCGGCATTTCGACCGACTGGCTCTTCCCGCCCGCCGACGTGCGCTCTCTGGCGGCGATCATCGGCGCTGCCGGGGCGCGTTGCGAGTACCGAGAGATGGCGTCGTTACACGGGCATGACGCGTTTCTGGCGGAGCCTGACCACCTCGTGCGCCTGCTGACGCCGCAGGAGTGAAGGAATCTCGCCGCGCAATGCGGTTGGCGACTCGATGCCGCGTTCGACACCACCCAATCGTGACCGTTTTTTGGGAGATCGTGCTATCTTGTTTTATATGGATTTCAGCGTCCGAATGACCGCCCTGTGTTGTAACGCCTGTATGCGTTGCGCACACGTGTCTTCTGGCGAGAGGAAATTGCAGACGTAAGGTTCACAAGCAAATACCTCGGATTGACCCGCCGCCAGAAGATGCACTGGCAGGCGGGTTTTGTGTTTTTGGGCCAAACTTTTCTGGGTAGAACAAGGAGACAAACCAACGTGAATGTTCCCGAGATTCAAGCTGAAGAGTTGAAGCTGCGCCTCGATCAGGGCGATAACCTTTTCCTTCTGGATGTGCGCGATGAATACGAATACGAGATCTCTAACATCGGGGGACATCTGATTCCCCTGGCCGAGCTGCCAAAGCGCCTGAATGAGCTCAACGCGCGCCAGGAGATCGTTGCCGTTTGCAAGATGGGGCCGCGCGGCGTCAAGGCCGTCGAGCTGTTACAGCAAAAGGGATTCAAAAGGGTGAGCAATTTGCGGGGTGGCATCCACGCGTGGTCTGACCGGGTCGACCGGAAAATTCGCAAATACTGAAGACCGGCGTAAAAGGCATCCAGGTTTTCCTGCTCCCGTTGATCTACAATTTGCCCAATCCTCCAACCCTTCACGCAAAGGAGCCTCTCTGTGGCTGAAACCTCGACGCGTGCGTCCCTCGGCGAACAAGGCGCAGTCCAACTCGCCAATGTAACCAAAACTGCCCCGTTTTATGGCGCGATTACTCCACGGTGGCTGGTTCGGCTGCTGGACTGGAAACCTCTGGAAGCCGGAATCTTCCGCCGCAATCGAGTGGTGGAAGACAAGGCGATTGAAGTCCTGTGTGGCCACGTCGACGAATCCCCCATTCCGGCAACCTACGCCGAATATGAGGAGGCGCCGCGCGAATACCGCTTGAGCAGCATCAACGCGCTGGTCAATGTTCATACCCGCATCGGCGATTTGTTCAGCAATCCTTACGACCAGGTTCGCGAGCAGCTGCGAGTCACCATCGAGGCTGTGAAGGAGCGGCAGGAAAACGAGCTGCTCAACAACGCCGACTATGGTCTGCTGAATAATGTGCCCGACAGCCAGAAGATTTCAACGCGCAAAGGGGCGCCCACTCCGGACGACCTTGATGAGTTGCTGACGAAGGTCTGGAAGGAGCCGTCGTTCTTTCTCGCGAATCCTCGTGCGATTGCCGCCTTCGGGCGTGAATGCACGCGGCGTGGGGTGCCGCCGCCGACCGTGACGCTGTTCGGAACACCGTTCCTCACGTGGCGTGGAGTCCCGCTGATTCCCACGGACAAGATTCGAGTTACGGGCAAACTTGCCAAATCGAAGATCCTGCTGATCCGCGTGGGCGAGAGAAAGCAGGGGGTCATCGGACTGTTCCAACCCGGACTGGCAGGGGAACAAAGTCCGGGATTGTCGGTGCGCTTCATGGGGATCAGCGATCAGGCGCTCGCCTCCTATCTGATTTCTCTGTACTGCTCGGCGTCCGTTCTCACCGACGATGCGATCGCTGCGCTCGAGGACGTCGAAGTCGGACAATACTATGAGTACAAGTGACCCGGACCCTCTTGTACTGATGCCTGGAGCGATGCAGGGGACGGCAGGCGGACCCAATGTTGGTGGGTTTCTGCCTGCCGGTCTTCCCGATCCGGCTGTGCTTGCGCGCATGGCCAACGATTTCTTCTCGGCGTTGCCGGGCGCCACCGATGTTCCTCTTCAAGCCATCCCAGCCGCCTCGCTCGCGAGTGTCAACCCGTTCGAGTCTTTGCCTGCTACCTCTCCTGCCGCTCCTCCCGAGATATCGCTTCCGTCCGACCAACACTTCTCGGGAGCCCCGGCCAGTGCCAGTCCGGCATCCGTATCTCCCGTGTCGGCTCCAGTCCAGGCCACTCCTCCACCAATTCCGGGTGCGTTGGGAGCGGCTGATCTCTCCGGAGCCCCGGCTGATCTTATGGCGTTTTCCTTCCTGCAGGACGCCCGCCCAATGTTCGCCGAAGGCAATGCCGCCCCCGCGGGTCCGTATCCGCCGGCTAGGCCGATCACGGAATTCGGGGTGAGCGGACCGGGGTTGAACCCTGCTCCTTTCGCTGTCGACGCCAAGACCCTGCCCCAGGCAGCCGAGGTCGCGCAGCCCCCGTCGCCGACCCTCCCGGGTGCGTTCGGCTTTGCCGACTCATCCGCCGTTCCTGCTTTCTCATTTCTTGAAGAAGCCAGGCCGCTGTTTTCTTACCCGCCGTCGATTCCGGGACCGGTGCCAGCTCATTCCGAGGCTGAGCTGCCATCGCGCGTCACCGGCGCCGATCCGGGGCAGACTTCGGTTCCTGGCAAATCAGCGGAATCGGGGAGCTCAGCCAACTTGCCCTCGTTCGGGTTTCTGCAGGATGTGCGCACGATTTCCCCGGCGGATCGCGAACGCAAAGTGGAACCGCTCGGCATTGAGCCGGATGTTCCCCGCGACCTGAATCTTTCCTCCTATTCGTTCGACGCGGAAGCTTACAAGCGAGACTTTCCGATCCTGCGGGAACGGGTCAATGGCCGCCCGCTCGTGTGGCTCGACAACGCCGCCACCACCCAGAAACCGCAAAGTGTCATCGATCGGCTGAACTATTTCTACGAGCATGAGAACTCCAACGTTCATCGCGCCGCCCACGAGTTAGCAGCTCGTGCTACCGATGCCTACGAGTCGGCACGGGAAAAGGTCCGCCGCTTTCTGAATGCTTCCTCGGCTCGCGAGATTATCTTCGTTCGTGGCGCGACGGAAGGAATCAATCTGGTGGCGCAGAGCTGGGGGCGCCAGAACATTCATAAGGACGATGAGATTGTCATCACCTGGCTGGAGCATCATGCCAACATCGTTCCCTGGCAGATGCTTTGCGCCGAGAAGGGCGCGAGGCTTCGCGTCTCTCCCGTCGATGACAGCGGACAGGTCCTCCTCGACGAATATGAGAAGTTGCTCGGACCAAAAACCCGTCTGGTCGCCCTGCCGCAGGTGTCGAACGCGCTGGGCGTCGTTCCTCCCGCGCAAGAGATGATCGAAGCGGCTCATCGGCATGGTGCGAAGGTTCTTCTGGATGGCGCGCAGTCTGTCTCCCATATGCGCGTGGATGTGCAGTCTCTGGACTGCGACTTCTTTGTCTTCTCCGGACACAAGGTCTTCGCGCCGACCGGCATCGGTGTTGTCTACGGGAAGCCGGAGGTTCTTCAGCACATGCCGCCATGGCAGGGCGGCGGGAACATGATTCAGGACGTCACATTTGAAAAGACTCAGTATCAGCATCCGCCGCAGCGCTTCGAAGCCGGGACGGGCAACATCGCGGACGCTGTCGGGCTGGGCGCCGCGATCGATTACCTGGATCGCGTCGGGATGGCGAACATCTCGCGCCATGAACACGGCCTTCTTACTTACGCAACCGAGGAACTGCGGCGTATTCCGGGGCTGCATATCATCGGCACAGCAAAAGAAAAGGCGGGAGTGCTGTCGTTCGTCCTTGATGGTTTTCGAACGGAAGAGGTCGGCGACTACCTGAACCGCAACGGTATTGCCGTTCGTTCGGGGCATCACTGCGCACAGCCGATTCTTCGGCGGTTTGGCCGGGAGAGCACCGTGCGGGCGTCGCTGGCGCTGTACAACACGTTTGAGGATGTCGATACCCTCGTTGCGACGCTTTGGAATCTCAGACTGGGCCGCACTTCGATCTGACAACACTTCGACTTCCCGCCAGGTTATCTCGCGCCTAAGTCGATAATTCATCTCCTCAGGGAGGACCAATGATCAATCGACGCACTTTTCTGGGTTCCGCCGCTGTGACTGCCGCGCTGGCGGTCGCGAAGCCTGTGTTTGGAAAAAGCCTCAGCCACAAAGAGCGAGTGGACCGAGCCTTGCGTGGAGAAGACCTCGATCGTCCTCCGTTCACGTTCTACCATCACTACAAGAGACCAACGCCACAGCTCGAAGCTCAGGACCATCTTGAGTTCCATCGCGCACATAACACTGACATCGTCAAGGTCATGAACGATTTCGACTATCCGAAATCAACCAAAGGAAACTGGTACGAACTCGATCCGGTTGACTCCCCTTATCCCGATCAGCTGAAGACACTACAGATCGTCCGCGACGGACTGAATGGAGATGCATACTTCGTAGATACTCTCTATGGCCCCTACATGACCGCCATGATTCTCTTTCAGGCGCAGCCTCAGTTCGCCGGTCGAGGTAGCTCGGAAGAAGTCACGAACGAGGTGATCGGCGACCTGCACGAATTTCAGAAGACAAACCCCGACGGCTGGCATCGAGCGATGGAAGCCATTACGCAATCGACCCTGAATCACATTCGGCATGCCCGGAGCATTGGCGCCTCCGGGACGCTCGTGAGCGTCTTCAACGCGGAGCGCAAGTTTGGCTCGATAAGTGACTACGAGCAGTACACTCGTCCCTACGATAAGCGCGTGCTGCAGGCGCTGGCCGATACAAAGCTAACGATCCTGCACCTGCATTATCTCGAAAGACCCTGGCTCGATCAGTTCGTGGATTTCCACGCGCCCGTGGTTCAGTATTCCGTCAAAACCAGCGGTATTCCCATATCGGACGTACGCAAGCTGTATTCTCAGCCCATCCTGGGCGGAGTGGACGAGATCGATTTCGAAAAACTGACCATCGAACAAATGCGGCAGCAATGGACGGAGGCAAGAGAACAGGCAGGGAGCAAATACATCGCTGCTCCCGGTTGCTCGGTGCCGGATGCATCCACGCCGGACGAGTTAGCGCGCTTTCCGCGCTCTCTCGGAGTGCAACTATGATCGCCCCGCATGCTGCCAACAGCCGTAAATTGACGGCGCCTGGACCCTGTGCTACTTTTTCTCCTATGACGCTCACGTCATCACGCCGTTGTTGTTGCCCCAGCCAGCTGTAGCTGGGTGAGCGACGCGTCTGCGGCGCACGTCTGTATCGGTCCTTCCTCACTCATTCCAGCGGTTTCCCTGGCTCCGCAGCACATTGCGGAAGCTATCGAGCCATTCGACGAAGCAGCTTACGTCGTTTGGCGGCTTCATCGATCTGGAGAATCCTATGCATTTGAGGAAGATCATAAAAAATACTTTGATGACTGCCATGTTTCTCGGCATCGCTCTGCAAGCCGGTACGGCTCCCGTGGTGGCGCAGCAATCTGCTGCTGCCTCTGTCACCAGGCCCGAAACCGTAGAGTGGGTCTACCGGATTCGCTATGGCTATCACGACGAGTGGTTCCAAATTTTCAAAAAGTATCAGATCGCGATTCTCGAGCGACAGAAACAGCTCGGATATGTGAAGGATTTCACCCTGTGGGCGCCTGGTCTCCACACCGATGAAAATTCCCGCTGGGATTACCGCGTTGTGATCACGCGCGCATCGCACGAAGCGCCTCCGGGGCAATCGGAGGCCGAAGTAGCCCGCCAACTCTTTCCTGATCAGGATACGTTCCATCGGGACGAAAACCGGCGCTGGGAACTAACCACCAACCACTGGGATTTGCCGATCCACGCGGTCGACTTCAACGTAAGCGAGTAACCGGAAAAGGAGTCCTCCTCGTATGAGCGATGTTCTCAATGAAGTTCTGGAAGCCAATCGGGATTACAGCAAACGCTTCGGAGATAAAGGCAGTCTGGCTTTGCCGCCGGCGCGGCGCTTCGCTGTGCTCACCTGCATGGATGCTCGCCTGGATCCGGCGAAATTCGCCGGCCTTTCTGAAGGTGACGCTCATGTCATTCGTAACGCCGGGGGCCGTGCCAGTGATGATGCTATCCGCTCTCTCGTGATTAGTTACAAGCTCCTCGGGACGCGGGAATTCTTCGTGATCCATCACACGGATTGTGGAATGCAGTTCTTCACTAATGAAGTGATTCGTGGATTGCTGGCGAACAGTCTGGAAACCGCTGAACTCACGGCCAGCGGATTTCGCGACGTAGGTAAGGGGCCGGGGTCGCGCGCGGGCGAGTTTATCGAGTGGCTGACGGTCTCTCATCCGCAGCAGGCCGTCGTCGACGACGTCACCCGCATTCGCAACCATCCGCTGGTGCCGCCGGCCATACCCATCTACGGCTATATCTACGATGTGAAAACAGGACGGTTGATTGAGGTGGAAGAGGCTACCCGGGCGGGTTCCCCACGATCAGGCAACGCTCCGGCGATCACGCAAGCTTCCGCCGCCTGAATCACTCCACGTTTTCATGGAATTTTCAGAACGAAAGGATCGACCCATGATGACCCCAGTCGCCAGAGCTGCCTTCACTACTGTTGTTGCAGCTCTCATCGCGTGCAGCTGCTCGGTTCGGGGTGCCACCTCGCCCCGGCAGCCTGCTCATGAACAAGGCCAGGGGGGCGCCGACTCCCCGGCCGGCGTATGGACAGGAACCGCAGAGCTTGACGGCCAGCAGGTGCCCTTCCAGCTTGAAGTAACCGATACAGGGGACCAGGTGCGAGGCGCTCTGCTCAATGGCAAACAGAAATCGCCCTCCTCCAGCGGCACCTACTCCGGGGGGCATCTGGTGCTCCGCTTCGACTATTACGCGAATACGCTCGACGCGATGCTGAGCGATGGTGTTCTTACCGGCACCTTCGGAAAAGATGGACACACCGTGCCGCTCACCGGCCGGCTGAACGCAGAGGTTCCGGCAGCTTCACCGGCCCCACCCAACATTGCCGGAGAATGGGAGGTCGCGGTGCAGGGGCCCAAGGGGGAACATGCCTGGAAGCTCAAGGTTCGGCAGTCGAGAGCAAATGTAGATGCCGTGATCCAGCGCATCGATGGGGACACGGGAGATCTGTACGGAGAATGGCGCGACGGCCGATTTGCGGTAAGTCACTTCACGGCTGCCGGGCCATCCTATGCCGTGCTGAAGCCGCAAAGCGATGGTACTTTGCAACTCGCGACTATTTCTCACAACGGAGAAGTCCAGGAGCTGACTGCTCGCCGCCCGCAGATTGCGCGCTCCGAAGGCCTGACTGGTCCGGAAGACCCCCTGCACCACACAGCGTTAAAGAATCCACGCGAGCCCCTGGCCTTCCGCTTCCCGAATCTGGAGGGCAAGCTCGTTTCCGCATCCGATCCCGAATTCAGCCATCGGGCTCTGATCGTCTCCATCGGCGGAAGCTGGTGCCCCAACTGCCAGGATGAAGCGCCGTTTCTGGAGACGTTGTATCGGAAGTATCACAGCCGCGGCCTGGAGATCGTCGAACTGAGCTTCGAGGAACGCTCGCAGCTCGCGAACCCCACCCGCCTGAAGGCGGTGAACCAGCGTTTCGGTATCACCTACCCCGTGCTCCTGGCGGGAACTCCCGATCAACTCGACCAGACCTTTCCCGGCGTCGTGAATCTCAACTGCTGGCCAACAACCTTTTTCATTGGCAAGGATGGTTTGGTGAAGGCCATTCACACAGGCTATTCCGGACCGGCGACGGGAAAGGATAACGCGGAGCTGGAGAAGGAAACCGCTGCCCTGGTAGAGCGGTTGTTGCGCGGAGATGAACGATCGCCGGGAGTCGGACCCCTCCAGGTCGCTCAAACGCATTGAGGTCAGGCTGCAATCCCCCGAACAGCGTCTGACGGCTCCTGTGATCTCTGTCAGCTCGGGAGGGGTCAACCCCCTTGAATTCGAAAACCGTGAACCCTGGCCGTGCCGGTATCCACCTGCTTCGGCAATTCTCGGCGATTGCGTCAACTTCGACGCCGAGTCAGTGCCCCCGGATGACTTCCACGATTCCGTCTCCGCTCCACGCTCTCGCTCCGGACTGGGTTAGCTTTTGCGCCGCGTCGTTCCAGGTGAGAGTTGTAGTGCGGAAATCGCCTTTCTCATAGGCGTAGCTCTGGCCGTCGTCGTCGTAAAGCTTGAAGCTGCCATTCGCTCCTGGATAGACCCGCACATGCGCGATCGTCTGCTTGTCATGCGTGCTCTCGACCATGCTGCCCAGCGGCACAATGGAACCGGCCCGCACGAAGAGCGGAATCGTATCGATGGGCGCACTGACCTGAATGGTCTGCCCGCCTTCATATCGCTCATTCGTCCAGTAGCTGTACCAAACGGAACCAGCCGGCAGATAAACGCTCTTGGTGGTCTGACCCTGCGATGTTACAGGCGCCACGAGAAACGCCGGCCCGAACATGTACTCGTCGCCGATCTGCGCCACCTTCGGATCGTTCGGAAAGTCCATGAACAATCCCCGCATAAAGGGCGCGCCCGTCTGATGAGTATAGAACCCAAGAGAGTAGATGTATGGCAGGAGTTCGTACCGCAGGCGAAGATACTTCTCGAGGATGGGCTCAGCCTGTTTGCCGTAAGACCACACTTCATTGTGGGGCCGTGTGCCATGGGTTCTGAGGTTCGGCTGAAAGACACCATATTCATACCAGCGAACATAGAGCTCGGGATAATCGTCATCACCCCCGACCGTGTCACGCGCATCGGATGGATCGATCAGCGGTGCGCTCGCCGGTACATGGACTTTGGGCAGGCCCTGCCATCCGCCGATGTCGTTTCCCCAGTAAGCGATCCCCGAAGCCGTAACATCGAGGCCGGTGGGAATCTGGCGCCGCAGCGCATCCCAGTCGGGGAAGATATCGGAGGACCAGAAGATGGTTCCGTTATGCTGCGCGCCGAGATAGGCATCGCGAGACAGGATCAACACGCGCTTATCCGGCATGTCCCGCCGGATTCCATCGTAGAAGGCCGCCGTATGGAACAGCGGATATACATTGAAGTACTGTGTCCCCGGACCAATGCTGAAGTAACTGCCATTCGGAGGCAAATCCGGTTCGGTTTCATCCGCCCAGAAAGAATCGAAGCCCTTGCTGGCAATGTCGTCGCGCACGATTCCCCAGTACCACTTCGCCGCATCCGGATTCGTTGTATCGATATCCGACCCCTGACTGTCGTAGGGCAGACCATCCTCGGGTGTTCCGTCCGCGTGATGCAAAAACCAGCCGTTCTGTTTGACCGTGTCGTAGTAGCGTGTCCCCGGTTTGAAACGCGGCCAGACACTGATCATGGTCTCGATGTTCATGGCATGAAGCTGGCGATTCATCTCCGCCGGATCGGGCCAGGCCTCAGGGATGAAGTCCATCTGGCCCATTCCGGTGTAATAAAACCAGTCCAGCACCAGCATGTCGATGGGCAGATGCCGATCCCGATACCCTTTCGCAACGGCCAGCATTTCTGCCTGCGTGGAATACCGCTGCTTGCACTGGATCAACCCGTACGCTCCTTTGGGAAGCACGGGCGTATCTCCCGTCAGCAATCGGTAGCCTGAATAAATCTCGTCGGTCGTCGCCCCGGCAATCACAAAGAATGACACGCGCTGCCCGACTTGGGAAACCCACTTGGTCTGCTCGTTGAATCCCGGGAAAACGGTGGTCTTCGAGGGGTTATCCCAGAGGAGGCCATAGCCCTTGTTAGTAACCAGGAACGGAACGCAGAAATTTGGACCTCCCGCCAGCTGATAATCCGCCCAGCACTCGACTTTATGTTGCCGGTGGTCGAGATATCCCTCCTGATTCTCCCCCAGCCCGTAATAGTGTTCATCGTCGGGCGAACTGAAGGTGGCGCCCACGCGATAGAAGGGCGGATCCTGTGCGCGGCGATCGAAATTGAGTTGGCTGTCTCCGTCCTTATCATTCAACTCCGCCATTTCCCAGTTCTGCATCGTCAACAGCGGCTTGCCGTCGGCTCCCGTAATCTGGAGAAACGGCTCGCCGCCTGACCCGCCGAAGCCCTTTCTGGGGCCATTCCAGATCGAACCATCGGGTCTTCGGCGCGGGGGAAGAGGAGGTGGGAAAACGAGTGTCATTCGAGTGGAGCGATAGGTGTCTCCAGCCGTCGTGACTTCGTGCGTCCATCCGTCCCTGGCCGGCGCGGCCACGATCCCATATCCCGGACCCGCCATCGACTGATCTTTCAATACGCTCATGGTCACGCGGATGATGTTGGGGGCGTACGGCTCAAGGGCGATCGTATAGCCGTCTCGTTCCAGGACGGTGGCCGCTTTCTGGGCCGCTAAAGGCGCGCACCCGATGAAGGCCGCCCCCAGCAATAACAGGACCCTGCTTCGACTCGCGCCAATCGCCATCTCTTGCTCTCCTCATTCAGCAAGCACGCGGGCGCTCCTCTGCGGCACAGTCACAGGAAAGGCAGAGAAGAAACTCCCGTTTCAGAGGTCGTAATCGGGCTTCGGGATGGAGATGTAGCGAAACGGCCGAGGCCCACCCGACCGTTTCACCACCACCTTATCGATAGACAGCTCTGCTCAGAAGCTGGCACGCAGATGCAACTGGAGGCTTCGGGCAGGCAGCTGGCTCGTCGCCTTCCCGAAGTTCCCATCCCCGAGACCCGTATCCAGCCCGGTGAGATTGGTGCGGTTAAACAGATTGAACACTTCGCCTCTTGCCTCGATCCTCAGCTTCTCATCGAAGAACCATGGAGTCGAAAAGAATTTCCCAAAGTTGAAGTTCATGGCGTTATAACCCTCATTGTCGTAAGTGTTACGGCCAAGGTTTCCTTCTGTCCCCAGGGGAGGGGCATGAAACGCCGACGCGCCACCGGGGAAGACTCCATGGAGGAAGGCATCCTTTTTCAGACCGCTTAGATGACTGCCAAAGGCTGGAATCATTGGGGAGTCAACATTGCTTCCGTCCGCGTTGTAGTCGCCTGCCGTGCTGGTGATGATGCTTCCCGGGATCCAGGCCCCGGATGAGTTATAGCAATTGCCGCTCGGATTGGCAGCGCACGTAGGCGAGAACCCGAGGTTCTGGGTAACCCATGCGGGCAAACCGGTCTGTAGGATCCAATAGCCGCCAAACTGCCAGCCGCCAAGAATTCCCCTCTCCATGGCGTTGCTGTAGTGGTTGGGAACTACCCAGGTGCCAACCGCCGAGAATTGCTGGCGAATGTCATAGTCCGCCCGCCCACGCTGCGCCCGTAAATTGAAATTCTGGACGATCGGACCGTTCTGGTTGCCCGAAGTGATATTGCCACTATCCAGCGACGCCGAATTGCTGAGAGCATCCAGCGCTTTGCCGTAGGTGTAAATCCCGCGCATCGCGAATCCGTGGGCATAGCTTTGCGTCAGCATGGCAGTCCCATAGTTGCCTGCGGAATTGCCATTGGAAGTCGCGTAATTGATTCCGCCGAAATTGGGGTTGAGGCGCGACAACGTCGGGGCGGCCGAACCCGTTGCGTTGTACTTCAGCAGGTCGCCCGAAAATCGATTGACGTCCTGGTTGTAAATCGGCAGATGATGGGAGACTGAAGCGGAGTAGTTGACCTCAAGCATCAGGTTCCTCAACAGCTCCTGCTGAACGCTCAGTGTCCATTCAAGAACCTGAGTCATCTTGTAGTTTGTCGAATACCCCCCCAAACCCACGCCATTATCCAGAACTCCATTCAGGTAAAGTGCGCCCGTCGTGGAGTTAATTGTCACGTTGTTGGTTG
>Ga0302319_10014449_pt1 | contig 14723 bp, 7 predicted proteins | sample Bog_T0_2_FD_203319 | JGI IMG/M metagenome (GOLD analysis project Ga0302319, IMG submission 203319) | Peat permafrost microbial communities from Stordalen Mire near Abisko, Sweden - Bog_T0_2 | ecosystem: Environmental > Terrestrial > Soil > Wetlands > Peat | place: Sweden: Abisko, Stordalen Mire... | reverse complement strand
AAAATTGACAAACCCGCTACTAGTAGCGGCCCTCGTCTGCAAGTTATTGATTATAAACAGCCAATTAGAGCACCCCCGCTACACCGTAGCGGCTTGTCCGCGGCCGGACCCGGAATTGCCCATGCCGGCCAGCGCGTCCGAGCCCCAACCGGACAGGCATGATCACATTGCCGGTTGCGGCGTATGAACCAAAGCAGGCGGGGCCACGACCAGAAACTCGAACAGACCGCCGAATTGCTGTTGGAGAAACTCAAGACCGCGCCGCAACCCGGCTTCGAGCGGCCCGCGTTCACCGACCATCGCAAGCAAGCCCGGCGCGGTGGCGCACTTGGGCGAACACATTTTCCGGTTAGGCCGCGTGCTGGCGTTCGACTTCGAAGGCGAGAAGTCCGTGGGAGACGCCGAGGCGGACGCCCCGCTGAGGCGCAAGTGCCGTGAGCCGTAACCGCTGGGTCCTGAAGTGTAGTGCCCCGGGTTCCGAACCCGGCCGGCGTGTTGCTCGCTCGTCCGATGGTGATCCTTCAGGAAATCGACCAGCGGACGGCGGTGCGAGGGCTTCAGAGTTTTTTCTGAGCACGTCCTGAAGCATGGTCTTGTCCAGGCTCAGCTCAGCCACCAGTTGCTTCAGCCGCGTGTGCTTTTCCTGCAATTGCTTTAACTGCCGGACCTGGTCGATCTCCAGCTCCACGTACTGCTTCTTCCAGCGATAGAAGGCCTGCTCGCTGGTCCCCACCTTGCGGATCAGCTGCAGCACCGGTACGCCCGCCTCGGCCTGCTTCAAAACCCCAATGATCTGCTCGACCGAAAACCGCTTCCCTTTCATCAGTGAAACCTCCTTCCCAAGTTCTGGCTACGCTGAAGACTAACATTCAAACAAAGTGGCTTAAAAATCCCAGAGCCGATCATGCCGCTCCATATAATGGTACCGGCGGCGCTGGTAACCACCGCCCTCGGAAGGACTCTCGATCATGCGCGCATTCCGGAACCCATTTTGCCCGTCCTCGATGCTCTTGCTCACCCTCCTGGGCGCACTCTCGCTGGCCCCCATCGCCGCCGCCCAGGCCGCCGCGGATCCCCTGCGCAGCGGCTTTAAGACGCCCCCGCCGAGTGCCCGCCCGCGCGTCTGGTGGCACTGGATGAACGGCAACATCACCCAGCAGGGCATCCGCCTCGACCTCGAATGGATGCATGGCGTCGGCCTCGGCGGCGTCCAGATCTTCGACGCCGCCCTCGATACGCCGCAGGTCGTCGACAAGCGCCTCGCCTACATGACGCCGGAGTGGAAGGACGCCTTCAAGTACGCCACCACGCTTGCCGACAAACTCGGCCTCGAGGTCGCCATCGCCAGCTCGCCCGGCTGGAGCGAAACCGGCGGCCCCTGGGTCCCGCCCGCCGAGGGTATGAAGAAATATGTCTGGAGCGAGACGTCCGTCCCTGGCGGCAAGCCGTTCCACGGAGTGCTTCCGAGTCCGCCCTCTGTCACCGGGCCATTCCAGAACCTCCCGCTCGAGTGGCGGTATGAGCCCGCCGGCGCCGCCCGCCCCAGCCCCCACTTTTACGCCGACTCCGCCGTGGTCGCCTTCCGCCGCCCCACCACGGACCTCCCGGCCACGGCGCTGCGCCCGACGATCACCTCCTCGGCTGGCCCGGTGGATGCCGCCGCGCTCACCGCCGGCGCCGGCTCGAATCCCTTCCGGCTTCCCGTTCCGAAGGCGGGCGCGTCGGCCTGGATTCAGTTTGAGTTCGCCGCCCCACAGACCGTCCGAGCCGTCAGTCTCGCCATCCACGAGGCGCCCGATTGGCAGCTCGCTATGTACGGCGCCAACAATCCCGAGAAGTCTCTCGAGGCGAGCGACGACGGCAAGACCTTCCGTCTCGTTGCCGCCCTGCCCGGCGGCGAGACGGCCGAGCGTACCCCCTCGTTCGCCCCCGTCACGGCGCGCTTCTTCCGCGTTCTGTTCAAAAACGTCCCCCGCCGCGGCACCGTCTCCGATATCGCCGTCGGGCGCGCCGCGGGCGGCAGCACTAATTATGAGATCTTCGACCTCGCGCTGATCGCCGGCGCGCGCGTCAATCGCTTCGAGGACAAGGCCGCCTTCGGTACCGTCGCCGATCTCTACTCGATCCTCACACCGGCCTATGACCCCCACGACGCCATCGCCCGCGGCGACGTCGTCGATCTCACCTCCAGGATGCATCCCGACGGCACGCTCGACTGGACCCCGCCGCCCGGCGACTGGGTCGTGCTGCGCTTCGGTTACTCGCTGCTCGGCATCACCAACCATCCTGCAACGGCCGAAGCGACGGGACTCGAGGTGGACAAGCTCAATGGCCGCGATGTTCGCCGCTACATGGACAACTATCTCGACAGCTATAAGGAGACTGTCGGCGCCGACTGGATGGGCAAACGCGGCATCCAGTACGTCGTCACAGACAGTTGGGAGGCCGGCTCGCTGAATTGGACCGACGACATGATCCAACAGTTCCGCAAGCGCCGCGGCTATGACCCCGTGCCCTGGCTTCCAGTCCTTACCGGGCGTCTGGTCGTTTCCGCCGCCGCCAGCGAGGGGTTCCTTTGGGACTTCCGCAAGACCATCGCCGACCTCATCGCCGACGAGCACTACGGCCAGGTCCAGGCGGCCCTCGTGGCCCGCTCCATGGGCCACTACGGCGAGTCCCACGAAGGCGGCCGCGCGTTTGTCGGCGACGGCATGGAAGTCAAAAAGCTCGACGACGTTCCCATGAGCGCCATGTGGACCCAGCGGCCCGGAGTCAACCACGAGCAATTCGGCTACAACGCCGACGATCGCGAGTCCGCCTCGGTGGCCCACATCTACGGCCAGAATCTGGCCGCCGCCGAATCCATGACCGCTTCCGAGGCGCCCTGGGCCTGGTCGCCCGCCACCCTCAAGCCCACCGCCGACCAGGAGTTCCTCAACGGCATCAACCGCTTCGTCATCCACGAATCCGCGCACCAGCCGCTGGTTGGCAAGGCGCCCGGCCTCACCCTCGGCCCGTTCGGCCAGTGGTTCAACCGCAACGAGACCTGGGCACAGATCGCCGCTCCCTGGATCGACTACCTCGCCCGCTCCTCGTACCTGCTCCAGCAGGGCCGCTTCGGCGCCGACCTGCTCTACTTCTACGGTGAGGACTCCAATCTCACTGCGCTCTTCGACCGCAAAGCGCCCGACGTGCCCGCCGGCTACAACTTCGACTACCTCAACGCCGACGCCCTGATTCACGCCCTCAGCGTCGAAGACGGCGCCATCGCCACGCGCTCCGGAATGCGCTACCGCCTGCTCGCGCTCGATCCCTACAGCAGGTATATGTCGCTGCCGGTGCTGCGCGCCCTCCACGCGCTGGTCAGCGCCGGTGCCGTCGTCTGCGGCGCCAAGCCTGTGGGAACGCCGAGCCTGGCCGACGACGCGGCCGAGTTCCGCCGCCTGAACGACGAGCTCTTTGGCGATGGTACCGGCATCCACACCGTCGGTCAGGGCCGCGTCTACGCGGGCTCGGGCGCCGCCGCCGCGCTCCAGGCCCTCGCCCTCGCGCCGGACTTCGACCCGCAGCCTGCTTCCACTGCCAGCGGACCCGCGGGCCCGGTTCGCTTCGTCCACCGCATTCTCGACCACGGCGACCTCTATTTCGTCGACAATCGCAGCGACAACGAAGTCTCCCTCGACGCCACCTTCCGCGTCTCCGGCTTTGCGCCTGAACTCTGGTACGCCGAAACGGGCAAGAGCCAGCCGGCCTCGTACAGCATTCAGAACGGTCGCACGACCGTGCCCCTCCACATCGAGCCTTGGGGAACCGTTTTCGTGGTCTTCCGCGAGCCCGCCAAGCTTCCCAGGCGCGAGCTTCCCACCCCAGCCGAGACCCGACTCGCCACGCTCGACGCCACATGGGACGTCACCTTCCAGCCCGGCCGCGGCGCTCCTGCTACGGCGAAGTTCGACAAACTCACGTCCTGGAACGAGAGTGCCGACCCCGGCATCCGCTACTTCTCCGGCTCGGCCACCTACCAAATGTCCTTCCAAACGCCCGCCGGTTGGTCCGCCGCCCGCGGCCGCCTCTGGCTCGACCTGGGCGACGTGAAGAACCTCGCCTCAGTCACGTTGAACGGCCACCCGCTCGGCGTCGTCTGGCACGCGCCCTTCCGCGTCGACCTGACCACCGCGCTCCACCCTGGTGACAACAAGCTCGAGGTCCAGGTCGTCAACGCCTGGGTCAATCGCATGATCGGCGACGAGCAGCCCGGCGCTACGAAATACACCTTCGCCGACGTGAAGCCGTACAACGCCAAATCGCCGCTGCTGCCCTCGGGGCTACTCGGACCGGTGCGCCTCATCGCCGTCGCCGGACGCTAGTCTCGATCCCGGTCTCAGACGAGACGTAGAACAGAGAATACACCCCTCCCTCTCCTCGGAGGATTGGCGGTGGACCCGACCCGATTGCTGCGCTTCCTCAACGCGACGCCCGGTGTGTCGGTCGCAGTGAGTTTCTAGCTACGGCGCCAGTTACACACGGATTGACGATGGCCCGGGCGACAGGATGGCGTAATGGGTCGCGAGTGATTGTGTGCCCGTGGATACTTGCAATGCACTCGTCTTCTGGTCCTTCTCGCGTGTTCGACGGCAGTGGCCCCCTGCACATGGAACGCCGCATGCGAGTGACTTCGGTGACAGCGGGATGGCGGGTGCGCCCCCGCGCTTGTGCCGAAGTGCGAACGGCGCGGCTTCTAGGGGAGTGACGAAGGACTGGGGCGGAAGGCGCATCCGGTGAGCCCGCTCGTTGCGCAGGATTTGACTTGTTACAAAGCGCATGGACGTGATATAAGAGAGTCGCAGCTCGGCGACGAGCAGAAGCTCAGATGCTAAGATCACTGGACTACAGGCGACTGCTCGTGAAGGCCGCACGCCTGTACTATGACAACGGGCTCAACCAAAGTGAGATTGGGGAGCGGCTCGGTCTTTCCAGGCAGAAGGTCCAGCGGATTCTGAAGGAGGCGCTCGACCAGGCCGTCGTGCAGATCACGATCCAGCCAATCATCGGGGTTTTCTCGGACCTAGAGCGAGGACTTGAGGAGCGGTTTGGACTGGCCGAGGCCATCGTGGTCGAAACGACGACGAGCGTCAACCACGAGTCACAGGCGACGATCGCGCGCGAGGTGGGCGCCGGCGCCGCCGAGTACCTGATGCGCGTGATCCGGCCGCATGACAAGATCGTCATCAGCGTAGGCAATTCCCTGCTGGGGATGGTCAACGCGATGCCGTACTCTGCGCACCTCGATGCCGATGATTTAACGGTGATTCAAGGCCTGGGTGGACTAGGGGACCCGAGGCATGAGACCTATGCCACGCAATTGGTCACCCGGCTGGCCAAGGCCCTCAGCGCCGAACCGGTACTACTCGGAGCGCCAGCCGTCGCCGGCACGCGTGAAACCCGTGATTCCTTCATTCGAGATCCCCACATTGCGCAAACCCTCAATATGGCGCGCACGGCGGATATGATTTTCGTGGGCATTGGACCGAGCCGCTCCGACTCGGTGGTCGTGCAGGACTTCTGGAAAGTGATGCAGCCTTCGGCGTTGGACGAGATGCACGCGTGCGGCGTGGTGGGCTCGCTGAATCTGCGCTACTACGACGCGGATGGACGGGCGTTCCTGTCAGAAATCGACGAGCGAATCATCGGCCTCACGTTGGATGAGATCAAGCGGATCCGCCGCGTCGCGGGAGTCGCTGGCGGAACGAGCAAGCGCGAGGCGATCCGAGCAGCGCTCGAGGGGAAACTAGTCAACGTTCTGGTCACCGATCACATTACCGCGCAGCACCTGCTAAAGTCTTAGAAAAACAGACCCGCAGGTCCGAATCCCGGCATACGTTGGTTCATTAATCGCTCGGTTTTCAGGCGTATTGCGCAGCATTGCGAGCAATTGCTCATTATCAAGAAAGAGCTTGACTTCGCCGATGACCCGCAATAGGCTAACTACGACGGAAGTATGTAAGCTGCTTCTGGGGGTAGTCGTGCACCTGCTAGGGGGCCGACGGTGAAAGGAGTCATGTGTGCGTAGGTTAGTCAGATTAACATATCTCATCATCTTATTGGGTGGGCTTGCCACAGTGCTCGCCCAGACAACGACAGGAACATTTGGCGGCACGGTCTCGGACGCCACGGGTGGGCGCGTAGCCCAGGCGGCGGTGACCGCGCTGAACGTAGAAACCGGCCAAAAACTCAAGGCAGAGACGACGGGTACCGGCGATTTCATCATCGTCCAGGTACCACCGGGCAAATATGAGGTCGACGTCGTGGCCAAGGGTTTCAAGTCCTTGTCACGCAAGGGCCTCACGCTGGACGTGGACGGCAAGATCACTCTGGACTTGGTGCTCGAAGTCGGGTCGATCACCGAAAGCGTCTCGGTCACGGGCGAAGCGCCGCTGCTGCGCACGCAGGATGCACAGATGGGTGAAGTCGTCAATTCACTCATGGTCGAGAACCTGCCGCAAATCGATCGCGATCCGCTCAACATGTTGCGCCTGACGGGCGACATCTCGGGGACCGCCACTTCGGCCAACCCGGCGGGCTCGCCGGGCAGCGACGTTCGTATCAACGGCGGCCGTATGCAGGGCATGGATGTCCTGGTGGACGGCAACTCGGTGGATTCGGGCAAGTACCATGCGATATACGCGGGTGGCACGCCCACGATGGAACAAGTGGACGAGTTCAAGGTGGTCACCAATGGCATCCCGGCCGAATATGGCCGCGTTTCCGGCGGACTGGTCACGATGGTCACCAGGGGCGGCACCAACGAGATCCACGGGCGGGGATTCGAGTTTTTCAAGAATCAACTGTTCGACGCCAATACCTGGGAGGCGAACAACGAAACGCCCTATGTGGCGGGGCAGAAGGCTCCGCGGACGGGGTTCCACCAGAACGATTACGGTGGGACGATCGGCGGACCGGTGGTTCTGCCGAAAATCTACAACGGCAAGAACAAGACGTTCTTCTTCTTCAATTTTGAGGGATTGAAGCAGCGCCAGGCTGGGAATCCCGTATTAGCCATGTCGGCGTCGGCGAACGATCGCAACGGCAACCTGACGGGGCTGCAGACCTTTGGGTCCGGTCCGGAAATGTACGACCCGCTCGGCGACACTACGGTCGACCCGTCAACCGGTTACCTGCTGAAGGCTACGCTGTTCCCCGGCAACGGCCAGATCATACCGGCCGCGCGGATCAACCCGCTGGCCCAACTCATAGACAATTATCAGCCCATGCCGAACAACCCCTCGGCTCCGGGCAATACCCAGCAGGACGCGTGGCTCGGGTTCCAGAGCAGTGCCATCAACGACAACCGTTGGGAAGTCCGGATGGACCACAACATCACGGACAATCAGCGCCTCACGATGCGTTTCTTCCGGGATAACTACAATCAGGGGTCCTCGGACTATTATTCCGTGATCAGCCCGGGCAACCACCAGATCAGGCCGGGAGCCCTCACCGGATCGCTCGGCTGGGTCTGGACCGCTACCCCGACTACGATTGTGGAAGTGCGCGGCTCGGTGATGCACAATCCCAATACCAGCCACTATAACTTCCCGGCTGGCGAGTCGAGCGTTCCGCTCGACCCGCTCAGGTCACAGCTGATGCAGGGCGTTCCTTTGGGAACTGATTTCCGCGTCTGGTCGTCGGATGGGGACGGCTGGGGCGATCCCACCGGCAACCAGCAGAGCGGAGGTCAGGATGTCCAGAGTCTCGATTCCCAAACGACGTACGACTTCGTCGGCTCAGTGACGAAGATCTGGGGGCAGCACACCTTCAAGGCTGGCGTCGATGCCAGACGCATGTACGATAATCACTGGGAACTGCTCTACGACGACGCCATGTACCAAGGCTGGGCCACCGACCCGACCGACGACAACCGCAATGGCTGCACCGTCTTTTGCGCTCCAAGCTGGGCGGCGAATTCGTGGGGCGATTGGCTCCTCGGCATTCCGAACGGCGGCGGTCAGAATTCGCTGCTGAATCTGACCAATGAGCAGAACTACTATGCCTCCTACATCCAGGACGACTGGAAGGTCAGCAAGAAGTTGACCCTGAACCTCGGTCTGCGCTGGGACATGGAGTCGCCCATCAGCGATCGCTACAACAACAGCTACGCCTGGAACCCGAACGCTCCCAGCGCCTGGACCATCCCCGCCGGCTATAGCTGGACGGGCTCGTTGCAGGCAGCGGGCTTGAGCGCCGCCCAGATCGCGCAAATCCCGACTCCCAGTTGGGTAACCGCTGGGGCACTCCCCGATGGCGCGGCGTGCTACGTCAACACCACGGCATGTCCCGGCCGCACCGCTATCAAGTACCATCCCTGGCAGTTCGCTCCGCGCCTGGGGGGCGCTTACGCGCTCGACAACAAGACCGTGATCCGGGCCTCCTGGGGCATGATGTATCTCACCGCCACGGGCGACTATTGGAACGATTGGACTGAAGACGTGGCCGCCGCGTCGATGCCGGGTGTTCCGGACCGCCTCAATGGCGCCATCAACGGCCAGATGATTGCGACCGACCTGCAGAATTTCCTGCCCAGCGAGTATGTCACTTTCACTAAGACCAACACCGGGCTAAACTATAATCTCGGCAGTCAATACGAGCAGGCCGGCACGAACATCAACGCGCATCCTCCGCTGGAGCAAAACTGGAACTTCACCGTTCAGCGGCAACTCCCCTGGAACATCCTCTTGGAGGCCGGTTACAACGGCAACCATAGCAGCGACCTGCTCGCGGCTTTCTATAATTCGCCTTACCCGTTGGCCGCTCTGACCGGGAGCACGGCGTTGGACAACCTGTTCAAGATCCAGGTGGCCAACCCGTTGGTGGGCCAGATCAACAACACCGCCCCCAATGTTACGACCGGGGCCACGGTGCCGATAGGCGATCTGGAACTCCCCAACCCGGCCTTCGGCGGCCTGGTTGTGTACGGTAATAACGTCGGCCGGGCCAACTACAACGCCGGCACCGTGAAAGTGCAGAAGCGGCTGGCACAAGGCCTCACGTTCCTGTTCACCTACACCTACAGCAAGTCGCTCGACGATGTCGGCACCGTGGCCGGAGGCGGCTTGGGCGGAGTCACGTCGGGCACCAAACAGTACCAATCCTTCCAGACCGTCAACGATCTGTATGGCTACAGCCCGATGGATATGACGCATCGGGTCACCTTCTACCACGACTATCAGTTTCCGGTCGGACGAGGCCGCAAGTTCCTCGGCAGGCCGACGGGCGTGGGCGGCAAGATCCTAGACGGAATCGCCGGCGGTTGGGAATATGCAGGCATCTGGATTTTCCACTCTGGCGAGCCGCTCATATTTGGGAATTCCCTCCCCGACTCCGCCGCTTCCGGCGACGGTGTCCCCGGTGGCAACAACGGCGCCGGCGGCCTTTGGGGCAGCATCACCGGAAACCTGGCGCATCTCACGCCGTCGGGCTACGACGGCAATCCCAACTCGCTGTTGGTGGCGACGAATAACACCAACACCGGCAGTTGGGGTAACCTTGGCAGCGCGACGAATCGGTTGTTCAACGAGTCTCTATTTACGGCTCCGCAACCGCTGACTCCAGGCAATGTCCCGAATATTTATCCGTATATTCGGGAACCGCACTCGAACAGCTACGACGCATCGCTTATGAAGAACTTTGCCATCGCCCGGGAAGGCAAGATTTACTTGCAACTCCGGGTCGAGGCTCAAAACGTGCTCAATATCCGTGGATTGGGCAACATCAATACGGGGATTGGCGGCTCGAACTTCGGTCTGATCACAAATTCGGCGCAAGACCCGAGGCAGATGCAGATCTCGGCCAGGCTCTTCTTCTAAGAGCGCTTTCACCAACGAAGGGGGGAGCGGCCAACGCCGCTTCCCCTTTTTCTATCTCACGGCTCCCACCCGATTCCTCCTTCCGTGCACGTTGTAAACTCTACTCAGTGGATGACCATGCGCCCGATTGTCTTGCTGATGCTCATCTCGGCCTGCGTTTGTGCGGCGCAAAGCACGGAAGCCACGTCCCGCATCGACATTAATCGCGATTTCGCCGCAGCGGAGGAGATGCTGCAGGCGGGCAAAGTGGCCGACGCGGCACAGGCTTTCGAACACATCACCCACCTACGGCCGGACTTCGCCGAAGCGTATTTCGCGCTCGGTGTTTCTTACGCCCAACTCGGCAAGCCAGAGGAGGCGGCCGCTGCGCTCCGTTCGTACCTAAAGTGGAAGCCCGAATCCCCCGATGGCCATGCGATTCTGGGGATCCTGCTGTTCCACGATGGCCGAATCGCCGACGCGCGTCCTGAACTCGAACAGGCGGTCCGCCTGGATCGCTCGCAGTTCGAAGCAACCAAGGCGCTGGGGCGCGTATACAATCTTGAAGGAGACGCCGCTAAGACCATCGCCCTACTGCGCCCACTCGTGGCCTCGCGCGCGGACGATGATGAAACTCGTACTATCTTGGCGAGCGCTCTTTTGAGCAGCGGCGATGCGGCATCCGCCGCCAGGCTGTTGGACGAAATTCTGACCGCCAACCCGCACAGCCCGCTTCAGACGTACATTCTCGCTGCTCGGGCGGCCAGAGACATTCACGATCTCCCGAAGGCGTTTGAGATATGCGAGCGAGGGACGAAGGTCTATCCGAATTCGGAACGGTTGGAGACCCTGTCCGCTTCGCTTCCGGAAGCAGCCTTGATTGAGCGGACTTCCCAGCGCATCGAGCAGATCAAGAGCAATCTCAAAGACGCGGAAGAGATGATCGCCGTGGGCCGGATCATCATAGCCGCGGATAAGGGCAAGCGCAGCTCCGCTCTGGTATTAGGTAATGCACTTCTGGCGCGCGCGGTTCAACTCGAGCCCGAAAATGCCACTGCCTGGTATCAGTACGGGCGCTGCTTAGCGGCGCAGGTGAAACCGGAGGAGGCTGCCGCCGCGTTCAGGAAAGCGCTTTCGGTCGTCCACGATGACGAGTTGCGGGTGCTGATTCTGGGCCAGATCGGTTTTACCGAAACACACTTCAGTCATTTCGACGCTGCCGACGAGGCGTTTCGGAATGCTCTTGAGCTCAACCGGAAGTTGGACCATCACATCCCAGAATCCGCCCTGCTCTACTATAAGTTCCTGGTGCTGCGCGAGCGTGACGCCGAGTGGCACGCTCTGCTGGATGAGATCCTGCGCTGGGAGCCGCTTTATGCACCGGCAATGCTGGAGCGTGCCAAAAACTATCTATCAGGGGAACAACCGAAAAAGGCAATGGAGGTCGCCCTGTTGGTCACGCGTAATACGGAGGATCCCGAGACGCTGCGCGCCGCCCACTTCCTCCTCGTGAAAATCTATCGCATGACCGGAAACGATAAGCAAGCCCAAATCCACGCCGACTGGATCAAGTCGCACCAGCAGCCCGCGGGAGAAGGCCAGCCGCCTTCCACGCCCTAACCCAGCAGAGTCGGAACTAGGGAGGTAAAAAGACTGGAGCGGTTGCCACTCGCGGAATATGGACGGCCGTGCGAGCCGGCAGTTAGAAAAACACAGGTCAGTCCCAGTGTTCTCCACACAGCTGCAGCGAGGCGAACTCGAATCCCGCGACCTGGTACTAAAAGTCGGACAGCGACACGGCGGGGCTGGCCAGGTCGCTCATTGGCTCCAGGGCGTCGCCGGATTTGTTCCAATCAGCCGAGCCACAAGATGTTGGCAGTCGGCCGGGCACGCCACTCGACAAAATTCCACTGAACGTGGCGGCAACTGCTGGGTGAGCTGTCAACCACTGGAAGCAACGAATAGATGGGCGGCAAGTGCCCGGCGAACCGTATATTTACGACACTGCCGCGCACCGAGACTACGGTACCGAGTCTCGAAGGACGGGCTTTGTTAATCATATCTGCTTTCCGTCGAGTTACACCTTTCCGTCCGGCGGGTCGGCGGCTCCTTCCCTCGGTACGACTACCGGCACGTCCAGGCGCGCCACGCCAATCCGGTTGTCGGCCATCCCGTAGTAGACGTCGAAGCGATCGGGTGAGCCAAGATCGTCGCGCCGGTCGATGCCGGTGGGGAACACGACGTCGGCGACGGTCCCGTGACGTTCCTGCGGTAGCACCGGCGTCAACACAGGCTCCGGCGAACGATAGCGGATCACGCACGGATGCTCCTTCGACAGCACCATCACCCCGGCCGAGTAGCACAACTGGTGTTCGTCATTGTCCGGCTGCGCCTCTTCGCTCACGCCGTGGTAAACCATCAGCCAGTGGCCGCGCCGGGTCAGGATGGGCGGAGTGCCGCCGCCAATCTTGAGCCGCTCCCAGGGCGACACCGGAGTCGCCAGCCGGTGATGACAGGCAAACGCACCGAGGCGATATGGCTCACCGCCCACCAAGGCCATCGGGGAGTAGGAAATCCAAATGCTTTCCCGGTCGAGGTCCACGTCGCGAGTCGCGGGGTGGCAGGCAGTCTCCTCCGGACGAGTGCCGAGAAAAAGAGGCCGGTGGAGCATGGCCAGTTCCGGTTGCCCGGATGGATTAGGAATGGCGACGGGAAAGAGGCTGGCGTCTTTGTCATCCACGTCGCCGATTTCGATACCCTGATACCGTCCAAAGGTCGCGAGTCCCAGGCGCTGCCAGTGGAAGAGGTCTGCTGAAAAAGCCAAAGCGATGCGTGGGCCTTGAGGCGAAAATGCAGTGTATGTCATCAAGTAGCGCTGCAGTGGTTCCACGAACGTGATACGAGGATCCTCGCAACCGCCGCCACCGTTTGGACGCCGCTCATAATCGGCTTCCGGCTCCAACGCGATGCCGAGACGTTCGACGCCTGCCGGGTCGCCGGCTTCATTGAACCGCACTCGTGCAATGCCGATTCGCGAGTAATTCCCTCGCGCCACCAGCCGCGGGAAAAGGTACAGCGCGCCATCAGGGCCACGAACGGCAGCAGGATTCAGGACCCCTTCGATCTCCTGGGGATTTCCCAGCTCTGGCTCCATTACCACCCCTAAACGCTTCAACTCAAATTTACTCATCAATTCCCTTCACAACGTCACCCCTGCCGATAGCCATCCAAACAAGCGATGATTGCTTCTGTGACCGGCTTGGTCTCATTCGGGCCTCGAACCGGGATACACACAACACCTGCTTCTTCAACCGGATAGTCGTTCCCGCCCACGAACAAGGCATCGCCGATATAAATCATCTCTTTCAATGAAATGCCCAAAATATCTCGCAGTTTTCTGATTCCGTAGGCTTTGTCAATACCTGACTTTGTGACGTCGATGGATGTAGCACCACCCATTCGGACGGAGAACTCTGGAATCAATGTGTCCAGAATTGCTGTGATCTTCTTCCGCTTGATGAAATCGGCGTCCCACTTGATCTTCTCTTCTAAAGGGGCCTGCTGTCCTAATGCGGAAAATGTGATCTGGCTTCCGCGATCTTCGATCACTTCTCCCCAGACCTTTTCGACCTTGAAGCCAGCTATTCCCAGCGCCTTGTTCAAGGAACTGATGATCTTCTCTTTCTCAGCCGCGGTGAAATCTTCTGAATAGAACTTCTTCCAATCTCCTGCGTACTGGAAAAACTTTGTTCCACAAGTGGGAAGAAGAGACAGATTCACCAACCGCGCGTCACTGGACAAATTCGAAAGAAGTTGCTTTTCAAACTGGGGCCAATCGCCTCCGGAAATCACTGCCACTTTGACGATGCCGAGAAGGTCGTGCAGCAGTCCCGACATTTCAGCGTCAAGGGGCGATTTACTTTCGGCAAGCGTACCATCCAGATCGAATACAATTAGCTTCTTCACAAACTTGTTGCCTCGTTACGGTTGCTCGGTCGGAACTCATTCCGGTGTCGCAACTTCCAAAACACTTGCTGCACTGCGCTGCCGCAAGACAGACTACGCCAACACCGCTATAGGAGCAAAACGCCGATTCTCAACACAGCCTAGCGGCCTTGCGGTCGCTGATCGTCCACGCTTTGCCGCCTGGGCCGTCCTTGGGCACCCTTGCAGTGGATGGCTCACCCAAACGTCGGCCGCCCCAAGGCAGATTCTGATTGACAGGCTCACGCACCGCTAGATGCAGGTGAAGTCGACTCATGGTTCCCATCGGACATGAGCGTCCGCCTATTCCTTCTCCATCGCGGCACTGTATTCGCCGCGGCGCGCAGCCCAGTTGCACTTGGCTCGATGATACAGAGCTTGCTGTGCCGCCACTACATTGGCATCCTTGCCTTGCCAGATCTCCATAGCGGGTTGTTGGATGGCGCGGGCAAACGAAAACGCCAACGCCCAGGGCAGTCGCGACTTGAACCTGACATTCATGGCATTCAATCGGGCCGAGGCCAGTTCGGAAGATTGGCCGCCTGACAAAAACGCAATCCCCGGAACGGCGGCGGGGACGGCTCGCAAGAGACATGTGACAGTGGCGTCGGCCACTTCATCCACCGGTTCCTGCTTGGGACACGTCAATCCCGGAAGCACCATATTGGGCTTTAAGATCATGCCCTCCAACGTCACACCTTGCCTGTAGAGTTGGCTGAAGACCGTTCGCAAAACTTCCTCTGTAACCTCACGGCACCGATCCAGCGTATGGCCGCCGTCCATGAGCACTTCCGGCTCAACAATAGGGACCAGCCCGGCTTCCTGGCACAACGCAGCATAGCGGGCCAACGCCTGCGCGTTGGCTTCGATGCAACCCCTGCTGGGAATGCCATCGCCCAC
>Ga0302319_10014448_pt1 | contig 14723 bp, 14 predicted proteins | sample Bog_T0_2_FD_203319 | JGI IMG/M metagenome (GOLD analysis project Ga0302319, IMG submission 203319) | Peat permafrost microbial communities from Stordalen Mire near Abisko, Sweden - Bog_T0_2 | ecosystem: Environmental > Terrestrial > Soil > Wetlands > Peat | place: Sweden: Abisko, Stordalen Mire... | reverse complement strand
TATCCCAGGCGGCGTAGCCCCCACCTTCTTTACGGTCTCTAATTAGGTGGTCAACTTTGGGGAGCTTAAAAGTATAACGCGTTGATTTTAAACACTTGACATTCTACTAATTAGATGGTTCGCGACAGCCGCGTCCATGCGGGCCTGAACAAGGGAGAAGCCAGAAACGCCTTGGCGCGCGCGGTCTTCTTTAACCGGCTGGGGGAGATCCGCGACCGCAGCTTCGAGCAGCAGCGTTACCGGGCCAGTGGGCTGAATCTGGCCACCGCCGCCATTGTGCTCTGGAACACCACCTACTTGGAGCGAGCAACGAACGCCCTACGCAAGAGTCATCGAGGCGTCGATGAATCGCTCTTGCAGTACCTGTCGCCACTTGGCTGGGAGCACATCAACCTGACCGGAGATTATCTCTGGCGCAACAGCGCCAGAGTCGCTGCCGGGAAATTCCGGCCGCTACAACCGCTGCAACCGGCTTAACGTGCTTTATTGTCCGTTTTCTGAAACGACCCCTTAAAGAAGATTGCAGCCACACCGGCGGAGCAGATTTCTAATCCGCAGTCGATCATGAGTTTTAGGTACGGCGGTGTGTGCGTTACCCCCAGTCGAAAAACCGCCGCGGGGTACTCATCCGAGTGTGGATCGGAGGCGCTGAGAACCATCGTAGAGCTGTTGGACAAGGTGGATTCGGTTCGGCCAGATTTAACATTGCACGATGCTTTCTCGGGAATCAGAGCGTTTGCACGGCAACCCGGTAAGCCCATTGTTATAGAGGCTAGGGACGTAGAAGCCTGCAACCTCCGTGCCGAGAATGGTGGTAATGCAGAAAGCATCCTGGATTTCATCCGGGATACACCGCGTGACGATCTTGACGATCCCGAATTCTTTGATCTTTGGCTAGGGCAATCCAACTTTGAATTGTCGGAACCGATACCGTCCGGGCAACTCCGGTTTCATAGCGTCCGAAAGTATAAGAACGAAGAGGGCTTCGAACGCTTCGAATGCACACCACTGCTGGCGGCCAATGCCGTCAGGTCAAGCCGCGACTTCCGTTCTTGACCGACCCAGCACAAACCAGCGTTCCAGTACGTTGAACACATCAGCCTGGGTTTCAGAATCGGATGTCTGCACCGCGAGGGTCCGGAATGTCAATGAGATTCACGTCTAGAACCTCTGTTTTGAGATTCCCTTCAGTGCCGGCGAACCTGCCGTAGAAGGTCTTGAAGAGACCGATCATAGTGCAATTGAGCACGGCCACTAATGCCACTTGTTCTCTCTTGCTCAAACGTTCTGACGATAAATCGAAGAGATTGTGGTTGCAGATCAGATGTTCAGGATTGGCGGGAATGATATGCCGATACTGCTGAGCCATGGGCCAGAGCGCGAAACCAGGCTTAACAAGATTCGTCAAGTCATACCACGGGTCACGCCCAGCGCAAGTTGACCGCTCGGGGGTGGGGACAGGTTTAGACTTCTTGGAGGAGTAGGCAGTGACTTCACCATGTTTTATGTAATTGCAGACATGGGTTCCGCGAAGCTCTGGAAGAGTGCCGCTCACCATGAGCACGACCCGGTTGAAGTCCTTGGCCCTGACTACAGGACGGCTGACCTTCATCAGACTGTGAACTTCTGGCTTAACATACTCCGATTCGATTGCATGCAGTGTGCCGGCGCCGTCCTTGATGATGCAGATGGCTCCGCTTTCGGCAGACTCGCGTGAGGCTCCAGTAAGCTTCTTAAACTCCTTATCGGATTTCTTCGCTGCCAGGACGTCTGCGGTGACGTTTAGGGGCATGAAGAACTTGTCGCAGCCTGTCTTCACTCCGAATCGAGTTTCGGCAATACTGCCAAGAGGTACGAACCGATCTCGGAATCGAGCCATGAGCTCGAAATAAAGGTCGGGCGCACGCAGGAAACGTCCCCACTTGCCGGCGACGTAATCTCGCTGAACACGATGGACAACTAACCAGTCCTCCGCGCTCTCCGTAGATTCTTCTTCTGAATCTTCTTCCTCTTCGTCCTCTTCTGTTGCTGCGCCAATCGTGCCTGGCTTCAATACTTCACCCGCTCGAACGCCCTCGTCCCAGAGTTCGGCCTGGCTCTTCAAAAGGACACGCCATCTGTCCTCGTGTACGGGATGCGTAAGCCGCTCAAGCTCATCTCGAATTGCATCGACTGCGCTCTGGCGCGACATCTCCGCAATCTCTGCTTCTTTGCCCACACCACCGCTGGGCAACACCCCGATAATCTCAGTCAGCGGTTTCTCAAAGCGCACGAACCGGACAAAATTAGCCCGCCGTTTCTCAGGGTCGGAGCACCGCCGCAGAATTGTGACGCAGGTTTTGACGCGAGCGTCAGGGAACCACCTTTCTGTAGCACTTTCGAGAATAGCAACGATTTGGAAGTTCGAGAGAATCCAGCGCTGGAGAGCGAATCCATAATCCACATCAAGCCATTGCCCACTGGTTAGAAATCCGAAGTAGCCACCTTCCTTGAGAAACCGGCAAGCATGCGGCCAGAAGTAGCAGTGAAGGTCAGCTCGGCCACGGAGGACTGTCCCAGGAAAGGCCTCCTCAACACGTTTTGCAAGCTTCAGCTTCTCATCCTTGCTGACCTTCTCTTGGCGGACGTACGGCGGATTCCCGATGATAGCGTCAAGCGGCGGTAGCATCACTGCGCGGTGTTCGTGCGAGCTTCCTTCTGGAAGCTCGCAGAAAGGTCTGCCTGGCACTACATCAAAGAAATCGGTTCGCGCTATCCGTGGGTAGTTTGCTTCATCGTTGATTTCTCGCGCCGCAAGATTGAGTGTTGCCAGGTGGGCAGGGTATAGCCCAATGTCTGCGCCGAATAGTTCATGAAGCAACTGAGAATGCCCGCGATGGTCATTCATGGAACGCTTGCGGTAGTAGGCTCTTACCAAGAAGCTGCCGCTTCCACACGCAGGGTCCAAAACGACAGATTCTGCTTGGCGGATGCAGAATGAGTTGATCAGGTCCACCGGGTCAGGCCCGGTAAAGTGCTGGCCGAGTCGGTGGCGCTCCTCAGGGCTGATGAGCTTCTGGAAGATGAGCCCAACCACGTCTGCGGGTACATCACGAAAATCAACTGCCTCAATGCCACGCAGGAATCCACGCCATGCGTCCACGGCTCCTTCGGGAGAGAACACCTGGTCATTTGCCCAATCGTGTTCTTCTGGGAATAGCAGGGTCTCATAGTCGCCGCTCTCCTCCGAGGCATATCTGAAAATCTCATTGATGCGCTTTGTAGCCTGAAGGCCGGTCTTGATGTTGGGTGCCAACTCCAACTTCGGGAGTTGGGGGAACCTGGCCTTCAATGCCTTGTAGAAGATGAAACGGTTGGTCCAAATATATGCGAGCGTGCGCGCGGCGTTGTCAACTGCTTCGCGCCAGTCCTCAGGTTGCTTCCTGAGAAACTGTCTTCCCTGGCCAACCATCCACTCCTGGAGCTTCAGATCAAACTTGGTGTTTGTGTTTGCGCTGTTGAAGAGGAACTCCCGCAACAACATCACGGGCCAGTCAAGATGGCTTTCGAGTGACCGGAGGAAAACCTCATCGGGTGGAAGCGACCAGTCGCGCTTCACGCCAGTCAGAATGTCCGAAAGATCGGAGATTAGGTCCGGCAGGAACTTGCTGGTGATAGATGCCAGCACTTCTGGACGGGCGAGTTCTTTCGGGGAGGCAAGGTTCAGCCGAAGGTGCCAGACCTTGATTCGGCGATCAAGCAGCGGTTTGTTCTGCTGGTACCTGTCCCATAGGACAAAGGTGTTGACATCCCACGTGAAAAAGAACTGGACGTTAGCGTGGTCGGCCTTCTGCTGAGCGTCCTCAATCAGGTTGCTGTCGAACGCAGAGATGCCGCCGGGGAGCTTGACCTCGCCAGTCAAAAGAATCTTGTTGTTTGCGCCGTAGAAGCGGAGGTCCTTCCGCTTCGTCTTGCCGCTGACTGAGCCGACTCCTTCTATCCGGGCTTCTACAAACGGGCACCGATCCTGCAACCTGGAGAAGATCGGGCCGGAATCCGCCGCGATCTTGGCACAGAAATCAACTTCGTTTATCGTCTCGACGGCAACGGGTGGCATGATTGTCAAGGATACGCCAGTCGTCTTCAACGCGTTAGCTTTTGGTACTGCCCCTCCGTCAGACTCAGGAACACTCCACCCCGGCCAATTGAGATCCCCTGATCCAGCATCAGTCGGCTCTCCTGGTCTTTGAAGCCACCGCCGCGCTCGACCAGTTCAATGATCTTGTCCGGCGAAGTGAGGTGCAGACGCTTGGGCAGGGGCGTCTTCAGGTCGGACTCAAAGAACTGACAGTATCAGCCGGTCAGAGGCCGGGGTCCAAGAACGGCTGCGCTCGTCACAATTTCCTTCTGTTTCGCCGATCCCTCGCATCAATTCTGAACGTCGTCTTTCCGTGTGACAGTTCTGCGAATACATCGCCCTTCAAGCGAAGGGCACAAAAGATCAGAATGGCCGCGACAAGAACGATTGCCAGCACCAGGAATGCAAAGGCCGGAAGGCTGGAGGCGAATGATGCAATCATTTCTCCACCTCCGGAACGGCATTGGCGAGCGATCCTGAATCGGTGTTTGCAGCGGAGCCTGGGCCGGGAACGACCATAAAGCGGGTGGGGGCGTCGAGGCGTTGTAGTTCCTGGCGGATGATCTTCTCCGCGGCAGCGTTGATGGTGAGGGCAAGCATCTTCTTGCCCATGCCGGGAACTTCAATGTGCAGACTTGTGGCTTCCAGAGTCCACTCGCCCATGCCCAGCAACTGTGCCGCAGAGGTATGACCCGCATTGACCAGCGCAGAGCCGATTGAATGGCGAACGGCTTCGAGATCCGGTGCGACGAGCACAGGATCTCCAACTGATTCGGGAGATATGGCTGCGAGCTTGACAGCATTTGAAGCATGCGTTGGAACGCGCTTAGGTATTCGCAGAGGGCTATTAGCAAGGGCTTTCACCGCCTCAGCTACCGCTTGAGCGTCGCTCAGCTTGGCGCGGATATCATTTGTAGTTCTGACAGCTTCAAGGCTGAGCTTCTCGAGGAGGTCAGGGATCTTCTCGATTGCCGAAATCCGCAGCGCGCGAGGGGCATCATTGAATAGCCAACACTCTTCCCGCCAGCCTTCATCCGGTTGTTGATAGTCCCCATTGACCTTCCGCAAGGAGATGCCCCAGTTTGGGCCGATCTTGGCATAGCCAATGTCCTCGCTCCAGTACGAGGAATCATCTGGGGAGCCGTCATCCTTGCGAATGGGAACCCATACAACCACGCCCAGGTTTAGCTTCTTCAGGGCAAAGTCAATGTCGCCGACGGACTTTCCAAGCTCGTCAGATATTGAATTGAGATCTTTAGCGGCTTCGGAGAGCTGGGAATAATACTTCGCAACCCTCTCAGGGAGAGGGGACTGGTCTATAGGCATACGTTTCCTCCAAATCCTACCAATTCGGTTTCCACCGCCGGACAGGCGGGTATTACTGTTTAGGTTGCCGCCTTCCAGCGGTGTTCGTCCTTCGAGAGCCGCCATCCGGCGGGAGCACAGTCGTGGCGACCGCCTTCCAGCGGTACAGCCTGCCACAGCTATCATCGAGATCATAACGCGAGCAGGATGTAACTTGCAATTAGGACGGCCCCTGATAGTCGAATTAGTCCTTCAGCCCGTTGTACTGCTCATTTGTCAGGTTCAGAAAGACCCCACCCCGGCCAATGGCGATTCCCTGGTCCAGCATCAGACGGCTCTCCTGATCTTTGAAGCCACCGCCGCGCTCGACCAGTTCGATGATCTTGTCTGATGACTTGAAGTGCAGCTTCCGGGGCAGGGGAGTCTGCAAGTCAGCCTCAAGGAACTGACACTGCCAGCCATGACGGTCTTGAAAGGACATGTACACCCGGTGCCGGTCATCGTGCGGAGGCATGGGAGCATTATAGGCGAATAGAGAGCGAAACAATCCACATCACAGCATCTTAGAGGGAAACGGTGCTACACTCCGCCCATTTGAGAGTGATCTCGTTTCCACCAGAATGCGTAGACCAAAGGCCCTGGGACATCAGATTCCAGGGCCTTTGCGTATTTGGGTCTTCAACCCGGCGGTCCACAACTGCGGGCAATCAGATTCACCCGGTTGCCGTCTATTCGCCTGTTAGTTATCACGGCATTTACTGGAAGTAAATAGTAGCGTTTACCCTTGACATCCATATGTATTGGAAGTACATTACTTTTATGACCACTACGAATAACAATGAGTTCGTGATGATGCCGGTTCCAATTCGCTTCGTGCCCTTGGTGACCAAAACTCTCAACGACGCTTACAGCGCCGAAACCCCTTTAGCCGTGCCGCTGGTTCCTATCCCGCCCTCCGCGACTAACAGACCATGGACCGAGGCCGAAATCTCAAGGCTTCGCCCTAAAGTGTCTCATTACAAAGCAGTTGTCGCTGCGTTGGACTTGACATCCGAAACTCCGGGGGAACTCATCCGGTTCGAGCAAATACGCGAGCGCGCGGGGCTGGCAAAGGGCGAGGGTGCGGCACAACTTGGGGCTCTCACCAAGCTCGTGAAAAAGGAATTCGCTCATACGAATTGGCCGTTCACCTATGTGTACGACAACAAAACTGGGCGGGCTTTGTACCGCATCACGCCAGTATTGGCTGTCGCTTGGCAGAAGAGCCGCGTTGAGTGAGCAAGCGCCGGTTGCGCATGTTTGGAGGCACTCTTCAAGGAATTGAGCGCCTTCACCTCACCTCAAGCCGGAACGGTTTCGCGTGTTATGGCGTGGTGAGCTTCATGCACTGCTCCTCTGACAGTTCCATCCATACTCCCCCGTAGCGGCGTCTGCAAGTCCGCCTCCAGGAACTGGCACTGCCACCCGTGGCGATCCTGAAAGGAGATGTACACCCGGTGCCGGTCGTCATGGCTTGCCATGCAGACCAGTATAGGAGAACAAGAGGCGAAAAATGTCCACAGGCTTGCAAGGTCGAACCTAAATCAGCAAACTCGGCGCGGAATGGCGTCAGGCACCATCATCGTCTCAACCTGCTATTCACCCCTGATGCGGTGATAGGCTTTTCTGATGAGTGACAAACTCCCAACTTCCGTTCGATACGTAAAGAACGGAAGCAAAGGTCGATGGTGGCCGGTGGCCAAGGCCGGTGAGCAGGTTCATTTGGGTTGGAACGAAGTCCCCGGAACGCTTTTGCAAAAGCCCGATTATTCAAAGATTGAGAAAAAGGTGAGGGCCTATTTTGGCAATAAACCGGGTGCAACCCAGGACTTCAATCAGCTGCGAGACCTCCTGGACTCGCCTTCTAAACACATCTGGATGACATTTGAAGATGGTTGTATGTGGTGGTGTACTGTTCGAAATGGGGCTGTTGTAAATCCTGATGGTGAAAGCCGCAGAAAGGGCCATTTTTGGCTGGTTTGTGATCGCCCTTGGTCGAATCGGTCCGTCAAGGGAAAGCTGTTGTCCATTGCGGACCTGCCTGGGATGGTCACGAAGACGGCGGGCTTCCAGGGTGCCGTATGTGAGCCGGGTGCTTGGCAGATAGTCCTTCGAATCATCCAGGACGAGCAGGACCCTTCTGCGGCGAGCGCCGTCAAAGCGCGTAGTGCGTACCAGCTTGCCATCCACGAAATGATCAAGGGACTTTCACCGAAGGATTTCGAACAATTGATTGACCTCATCCTCGGTCGGTCGGGATGGGTGCGCATTTGCACCCTAGGTGGGAATACCGAAGGAGTTGACGCAGAAGTAGAGAATCTCGCGGCTGCGGAGATTGCCTTTGTTCAAGTCAAGAGTACTGCCGGTCAAGCGGAGTTGAACGACTACGTGCAAAGGTTCCAGAACCGGAGTGATCGTTATGCACGAATGATATTTGCGGTTCACTCTCCCCATGGAAAGCTAGTCCCTCCCTCTGGGCTCACCTCTGTTCAGGTGTGGGAAGGCGACCGCGTGGCTGGTCTAGTGGTGCGATTGGGGTTGGGTGAGTGGGTCGAAAATAGGCTCGCTTGATGCACTGTCTCTCAGAAAGTATCTGCTTAGGTGCCACTCATTGAAAACCATGTTGAAAACCCTCGGAAAGTTGTCTCTGTTCATTGCTGCGACCGTTCTAACGGCGGTAATCACGGCGGTGATCACCGCCGTGATAATGGGCCAGCCTCTCACGGGTCTTGGCAAACTAAAGGGGCTTCAAGAAGCGGTCGCCCGGAGTACGGTGCCAACTTGGGTATTCGCGCTCGTTGTTGCGTTTGCAGCGTTCGCCTCCTATTACGCAGCCAAACACCGTCCGATTCGGAAGCCAATGGGGAAAATCCACTTCATTCCTGACGGGTATAACACCGGGTGGGCGAAGCAGCACGACTTGGAAATGAGTATTAGTATTGGCGGGGCTTTCACCTACGACGGACCTGATGGGGTTACTATCCTCAAAGCATTTCTTGCAGGCACAGCACCATCAAACTTTGATGTCGCCTTGATCGTGCCAGGCGAACCCTACCTGACTTCTCCATATCCCGACCTAATTCTTCCCGACGGCGATCCTGTGCGAGTGGTCTTGAATCTGAGGCTAAAGCCCAATGTAGGCATGCCAGGCCGACCGCTTCGAAGGGAGATGTTCTTCCGCGACAAGTTCAACCGCGACTTCTCAATCGGGGAGGTCGAATTCCCTTATAGGGGCGCGTGAAACCCTACTCCAGGGCTACCGGAGACTCGGTTCTCCACATAGATGGCGACACCTTCATCCTCGACAAAGAGATTGACATCGCTCTTGTCGTAGTAGATGACGGTGCCCTCGAACTCGACGGGTATTCCGGAGCCATCCTCGGCGTTGGTGAGAGCATGAAGGGCACGCAGGGTGGTGCGGACGCCTGGATCTGAGGACCAGGCCGCCGTGACACAACCGAGAATGATGGCGAACGCTGAAAAGAATTGTTTCATTAAGAAAGAACGTCCAAATGCGGTTGGGTGTTTCTGCCCCTTGCGTCTCCTTATCGGCACAAACCAAGAATCTGAGTCTTGTGATGGAAGCGAGTATAAATGCGCAGACTTGCGGGGCGTTTTGGGTTTGGGGTTCCCACGTCTGACGCCGGGATGGCAAAGTGCCAGCTTCAGTGTCGGCGGAGGTTCCGCAGAATCTATGTTGTCTGCGTAAGGCAATCAAAGGAGGGGGCCGCTGTAGACTGAGGTTACCGATGGAAGCAAGCGAATCCAGAACCATTGCGATCCTTGCCGAAAAGCCCTCAGTGGCACAAGACATTGCCCGCGTGCTCGGAGCAACCACGCGAGGCAAGGGCTATCTCCAGGGCAACGGCTATGTTGTCACCTGGGCGATTGGGCATCTGGTTTCACTCCCTCAACCTCATGAGATCAACCCAGCCTGGCGCCAGTGGCGCTTCGATCAACTACCGATCCTGCCCGGACAATGGCCCCTGGTTGTCTACGAGAAAACCAAAGATCAGTTTGAGGTGGTGCGAAAGATACTAACGTCCGGACGGATTTCGCGGATCGTCTGTGCGACGGACGCTGGGCGAGAGGGAGAACTGATCTTCCGGTACATCTACGAGGCGACGGGGTGCAAAAAGCCTTTCAGCCGACTCTGGATTTCATCATTGACTCCGGACGCCATCCGCAAGGGGTTCGACAATCTGCGCCCAGGTAGCGAATATGATCGATTGGCGGACGCTGCCAGTGGCCGAAGCAGAGCTGATTGGCTTGTCGGCATGAATCTGTCGCGTGCCTATTCCATTACCTACAATGAGGAGCTTTCGGTCGGGAGAGTACAGACGCCAACCCTGGCCATGATCGTTGATCGGGAACTGGCTCTCCGTAGCTTCGTCCCTGAAGACTACATCGAGGTCGTTGCAACATTTCAAGGACGGGAGAATCCGGACAAGGAAAGCTATCAAGGAACCTGGTTCCGTTCCCAAGCGAAGGCGGGCAACGACAAAGACGCCCTGGCAAAGGCATCTCGATTGCCTTCCGATGGTGAGGAAGCCAATCGCATCGTGCTGCGAGGTCGGACAGGGGATGCGGTAATCGAGTCACTGTCTTCTGAGGCAAAGCGGATGCAACCGCCTTTGCTTTACGACCTTACGGAACTTCAGCGCCATGCCAATCGTCTGTTCGGTTTTAGTGCCCAACAGACCCTTGACCTCGCCCAGGCTCTCTATGAGCGGCACAAACTGATCAGCTATCCAAGGACGGATAGCCGTCACCTGTCCGCCGATGTTGCCGCTACAGTTCCAGCGATTGTGGCTGCAGTGTCGCCAAGCTATAAGCAGCAATTAGCTCTCGGCACGGGACAGCGCCCTTTGGGAAAGAGGTACGTGGACGACAGCAAGGTGAGCGACCACCACGCCATCATCCCCACCGCCGTCTCTCCCGAGAAGGCCCACCTTGCGGAGGACGAACGTAAGATTTACGGCCTGATCTGTCGGCGCTTCCTCATGATGTGGCATGACGATTTCATCCAAGCAGTGACGACCGTGATTACGACGATCACGAATGGAGAGATTGTCGACCGCTATCGAACTTCGGGAACCGTCGTGCAACAGATGGGTTGGAAGGTCCTCGATATCGGAGCGGAAGGACGACGGCGAGATACGCGAGGCGGCAGTGAAGAGGAAACTCCGGAGCAGGTCCTTCCCGTAAAACTTGCGAAGGGACAGCTACAGGATGTTGCAGATATTGAGGCCCGGAAGAAAAAGACCCGGCCCCCGAAACGGTTCACCGAGGGCACGCTCTTGACTGCGATGCAGACGGCAGGCCAAACTCTGGATGAGAGAGAACTGTCCGAGGCGATGAAGGAGACCGGACTGGGCACGCCTGCCACACGGGCAGCTACGATCGAAGTATTACTGAAGCGTGGATTCATCGTCCGCCAGGGCAAGAACCTGGAAGCGACAGATAAGGGCATCCATCTTATTGAGGTGGTTCATCCTGAAGTAAAGAGTCCCGCGATGACCGGTCAGTGGGAAGCATTTCTCAAGAAGATTCAGAACGGCAAATCCGGGCTTGAGCCATTCCTGGATGGCATCAGTCAATATGTCCGATCAGTGGTTACCAAGGTTGGCCAGACTTCGCCGGTTAACCTAACAACGGTCCCCGACTCTGCCAAGACTTCAAATTCTTCTGATCTCCCAACCCTCAAGGATTTCTCGAGCTTCACGACTCTCTCCGAACTTCTGCAGAGTGCTTTCGGCTTCCCCGCGTTCCGGCCTAATCAGGAAGCCGTCTGCCAGGCGGTTACAGCGGGAAAAGACGCACTGCTCGTCATGCCGACAGGGTCAGGCAAGTCCCTCTGTTACCAACTACCAGGGCTAGCGCGTGGTGGGACGACTCTTGTGGTGAGTCCACTTATCGCATTGATGGACGATCAGGTTCAGAAGCTCAAGGAGCGAGGCTTCGCGGTTGAGTGTATCCATTCGGGTCGCGATCGCGAGGCTTCGCGACGTGTCTGTTCCGAATACTTGGGTGGAAGGTTACAGTTCCTGTTTATCGCGCCAGAACGACTTCGGGTGGCGGGCTTTCCCGAAATGTTGGCCAAGCGCAAACCGTCGCTTATCGCGATCGACGAGGCCCACTGCATATCGCAATGGGGCCACGATTTTCGCCCTGACTATCGAATGCTTGGCCAATACCTGCCAAGCCTTCGTCCGGCTCCGGTGTTGGCACTCACGGCCACGGCGACGCCTCTGGTCCAGAACGACATTGCAACCCAGCTCGGCTTGTCTGAGCCAACGCACTTCATCCATGGGTTTCGGCGCGAGAACATCGGGATCGAGATTGTGGAGGCTTTACCTTCACAGCGGCCTTCGCTTGCTCGGGAGATATTAGTCGAAGCCAAACACAGGCCAGCGATCGTGTATGCACCGACGCGCAAACAAGCCGACAGCCTGGCGAAGGAATGGTCACGCGAGTTCAGGGTGGCCAGCTACCATGCCGGGCTGGACGCCGAGAGGCGGAGCCAGGTCCAGGAAGAATTCATGACAGGAAAGCTGGATGTCATGGTGGCGACCACGGCCTTCGGAATGGGTATCGATAAGGCGGATGTTCGAACCGTGATTCACACCGCGCTGCCGGGCAGTCTCGAAGGGTACTACCAAGAGATCGGTAGAGCGGGACGCGATGGAAATCCGAGCCGCGCTATCCTGATGCATTCGTATGGAGACCGGCATACCCACGACTTCTTCTTCAAGCGAGACTATCCGGATGTTTCGCTCTTGGATCGAGCGTATGCAAATCTTCATGCAGAACCCCAGCCCAAGGAAGAGCTTCGAAAAGCATTGGCCATCGAGGCGGAACTCTTCGACAAGATTATCGAAAAGCTTTGGATTCACAAGGGAGCGGTGCTGGACTTTGCGGAAAATGTAAGCCAGGGCGAGGGGCTATGGAGAGAGTCCTACAAACAGCAGGGCGAGCAAAAGCGGGCGCAGATTGACCAGATGATTCGTTTTGCGGAGAGTAATCAATGCCGCATGATGTCTCTGGTTCGTCACTTCGGCGATAAGTCGGACAGCGCTACTCGATGTGGTACGTGCGATTTTTGTGCCCCTGCAAAGTGCGTTGCACAGAGATTCCGAACTGCTACGGAAGTGGAGCGAGCAGCGCTCTATGGAGTGTTGAGCGCAATGCAATCGGTCCGCACCAGATCGACGGGTAAGCTGTATGCGGAGCTTTACCCGGCAAAAGAAATCAGCCGGGACAATTTCGAGGAGATATTAGGGGCCATGGCCCGGGCAGAACTCTTGATCTTTACCGATGCCGTCTTCGAAAAGGATGGCAAACAGATTCCCTACCGTTGCGTCAGCCTTACTCCATTCGGACGAGGGATCAATCAGGCCACACCAGTGGCCTTCGTTATGAAAGATGCCGGACGCCCAGCATCGAGACGCAAGCTTCCGAAGAGGTCCAGCAAGTCGAAGGGGTCTCCGTCAACCAGCACCCGGACGCGAACTGCAAAAACTGTGGTGGCCCCGTCCGCGACAGGGGCACAACAACACATTCGCGTCGAACAGGCATTGCGTGCATGGCGCCTGAGTGAGGCCAAGCGCAGGAAGGTTCCGGCATTCAGGATTTTTGGCGATCGAGCACTGCAAAGTATCGCGGTGTCCTTCCCAAAGAATGAAGCGGAGTTACTTGCTGTGCCGGGTATCGGAGCCGGGATTGTCAAAAAATATGGAGCGCATATCTTTCGCTTGATCGCGGGCTCTCGCTGACTTCTGCTTTATGTCGACCCTGCGCGGTACTGGGGCGGAGCGGACTCCGCTGTTTGCTCGTTTGTCGATGGATTGCAACGGTGCAGCGAGGAATGCATCACTGATAGCGATATTGCACATCATGTAGACTTATCGGGGAGGATTTTAAATGAGCACGAAACAGCTACTGGCTGAAATCGAGCGCGGCATCAAAGCTTTGCAGAAGGCACAAGCCTTGTGTTTGAAAGCTGAGGCTGCTGCTCCGAAGACAAAGGCAACCGCAGCTAAGACAGTCCTCGCAAAGACAGTCAAGGTGACAAGGGTGCCTGTGAAGAAGGCGGCTAAGGGCGGCGTGAGCGATGAGAGTCGCGCAAAGATGGCCGCCGCTCAGCAAAGGCGTTGGGCGAAGGTCAAGCGGGAAAAGAACAAGGCAGCTAAGGCGGCTAAAGCCGCTCTGGTCGCCCCCGCAGCAGTGTAACCCGCTTTCACCCATACGAATTGAGACCCTGAGGTTATCAATCTCGGGGTCTTTCTGTTCTAGGGCGGACACTCTCGTTCCCTCTAGGGGGTCCAAGCCCAAACCGGCGGAATTGATCTGGCTCCAGAAAACTGCCGAATCTTTGCGTACACCGACGCCTCACAGGGACGGCCGTTCGCGTGACACCTCAATAATGAGTCGAAAGAAGCCTAAAAACTGTCGCATTGGCCGCCACTTCATCAAAGTTCCGCAAACGGTGGCATTGGTGACAGTCAACATCGCAGTCTGGATAAATTCCGCCGGTTTGGGCTTAGACCTCCACATCGCGGACAAAGTTCCTGCCAGGTTCAGCACAGTTGAAGCGGCCAATTGTACCTTTCGATGGGTTGGGCCCATAATCACCGATGACGGCTTCATGGAGAAGAAAAACTTGAGAGAACAGGAATTGTTCTGACGACTCCCGGATGCCTCGTGGAACGGCACGACGGCCGAGGATGGAACGGAAGGAGGGGCGGGAGCGTGCGCAACCTTCCATTTCTCACTGCCACCCAATTGCAGAGTCGAGGGAGGACGCGATGAGTTTACTGCGGCCAATCTGGCTGGTTGAAGACGACGAGTTGACGCTCGCCGCCCTGGAGACAATTCATTTGGCCAATCGTGTGGCGAGCAAACGACGAGTCTGTATCCTCGATATGGTGGAGGTTCCGCCAGCGTGATCCGCGGGATCAGGCTCGCTTCCTGCGTCGACTGGGGTTCGGAACGCCAATAGGTGTGATCTTTAAGGATTCGGTCGCATCTGCCGACTTGGTATCTATGCTGCGTTCGATCACCGTCAACGCCTCAATCTTGCCCTTTGCAAAACGAGCAGCTTCTTCCAAGGTGTTGAAGGTGTAGAGATCTGCGTGGCCGTAGCCGACCGAATAGAAAAACGAGTCCTCCGAATCGAAGGCGCTTCGGGTTCTCGCTTCAAAGGTATCGCCCACAAGCGCAGCAATCGATCCCCCGCTCGCGAGTACTTCCATTCCGGGGA
>Ga0302319_10014444_pt1 | contig 14727 bp, 13 predicted proteins | sample Bog_T0_2_FD_203319 | JGI IMG/M metagenome (GOLD analysis project Ga0302319, IMG submission 203319) | Peat permafrost microbial communities from Stordalen Mire near Abisko, Sweden - Bog_T0_2 | ecosystem: Environmental > Terrestrial > Soil > Wetlands > Peat | place: Sweden: Abisko, Stordalen Mire... | reverse complement strand
GCCGGTGATGGTGCGCGACGCGCAACTCTGCAAGGCGGCGACCGATATGCTGCTCGACCGCCACAGCCTTTACATCCAGCCGATCAACTACCCGACCGTGCCGCGCGGAGCCGAGCGCCTGCGCATCACCCCGACCCCGCATCACAGCGACGCCCACATCGCCCATTTAGTCGAGGCCATGGTCGATGTATGGTCGGCGCTGCGCATTCCCTTCCTGCCGTCGCGCGACGTCGAAGCTCCCTTCGCCAATGACGCCTCCTGCACCTACCCGCAGATGAGACGCGCAGCGGAATAAGCTCCGCCTTTTCAGTTCCGCTTCAAGGCCTCCAGCACGGCGCGGGACGGATATCCATCCGCCCTAGCGATTCCGGCGCTCCGCTGGAAGGCGTGGATGGCCAACCGCGTCACCGGTCCGAAACGCCCGTCGATCTTGCCCTCGTAAAACCCGCGCGAGGTCAGTCCGCGCTGGATTTCTTCGCGCTCGACCTGGTTGAGCGGTTGGGCCTCCTGCGGCCAGCTTTGGCGTAAAACCAGACGTCCGGCGATCTTGTCCGCCAGCACCGCCGCTCCGAAAGCATAGCTGTCGGAAAAATTATAGGCCTTCAGCACGAAGAAGTTTTCGCCGAGCAGAAAGGCTGGCCCGCTCGCGCCCACTGGGAAAAACAGCATGGCTGCGCCGGTTTTCGGCAGAGCAGCCCCATCCACCCCAACAAAACCCGCCTGCGAAAACGCGGAAAAATCCTGTTGCAGATTGGCGTAATCGAAGTTTTGCGGAACGCGCGTTTCGATCAGGGCCGGCAGACCGGGCCGCCAGCCGGAGTCCTTGAGGAAATTGGCGATGGAGGCCAGCGAATCCGGCCCGCTGTTCCAGATATCGGGCGCGCCCTCGCCGGAAAAGCTGCGGGCGTATTTGAGGTAGGCCGAGGGCATGAATTGCGGGTCGCCCATCGCGCCTGCCCACGAGCCGCGCAATTTTTCGCGCGGCACGCCCCGCTGCAACAGCACCAGTCCGGCGACGAATTCCTGTCCATAGACCGGGTTGTCGCGGTGGAGAAAAGCCAGCGTCGCCAGCGAGCGCAAAATGTCGCGCTCGCCGCGCGAGCCGCCGAAATCGCTTTCCATGCCCCAGAGCGCCAGGATCATTTCCGGGGGCGCGCCGTATCTGTCCGCGATCTGCCCCAGAGGAGCGGAATATTTTTCGCGCATCGCCCGACCTTTGGCGACGCGCGCGGGGTCGGCGGCCCCATCCACATAGGTCTTGAGCGGAACGACGAATTCGCCCTGCGCGGCGCGCTTGCCGGCGAGCGTGGGATCGAGCGTCAGACCGGCAGCGACGGCGTCGAACACCGCCGGCGACACCCCGGCGTCGCGCGCCGCCCCACGCAGCGTTTCAAGAAAACCGGCGAAATCACCTGCATCCTGCGCCAGTCCAGAGACCGGGAAGGCAAGCAGCAGGGCGGCGGCGGCCAGCCATTGACGACGATTCATCGCAAAAGTCCTTCATCCCCTTTTGGCCGATTCGGCCAGACCTATGCCGGCGAGACCCAGGGCCAGCGCCGCCGCATGATAAAGATGAAATGGCTCGCCGAGCAGGGTGATGGCGAAAAATGCGCCGAATAAAGGCGTTAGATTGGTGAAAATTCCGGCCCGCCCGGGTCCGATCAACTCGACCGCCCGCATAAAAAACAGCTGGCTGATCAGCGAGGGGCAAATGCCGACAAAGGCCACCAGCCAAAAGCCCTTGGCTGTCGGCCAATAGGTCTGGCCCATCGCCATCTCCGCCGCGAGGAAGGGCAGCGAGGCGAGAAAGGCCGCCAAGGCCATGCCCGCGAAAAACACCAATGGCGGCAAATGCGGGCGCTCTCGCAAGGCGATGGTGTAGCCGGCATAAAGCACGCAGGCGGCGAGCAGCATGATGTCGCCGCGATTGAAGGCCAGCGCACCCAAATTCAACAGGTCGCCGCGTGTCGCTATCAACCCGACGCCAAGGAAAGACACGATCATGCCTGCGATCTGCAAGCGCGTGATCGGCGTGTTCTTGAACAGCGCCGCGCCGACCAGGACCAGCGGCGGAATCGATCCTTGCAACAAGGTGATGTTGACCGCACTGGTCCAATAGCCGGCAAGATAGAACAGGACATTGAAGCCGGTATAGCCGCTGAACGCCATCAGCACTATGAAACGCCAGCGCTTGCGCAGGGTCGGGATATAGGGGCCAACCCGGCCGCGCAGCATCGGAAGCAACACGGCGCAGACGATCAGCCAGCGCAGCGTCACCATGGTCATCGGCGAAATCTGGCCCACCGCCGCGCGGCTGACCACGCCATTGGCGCCCCACATCGCGGCCGTCAGCACCAGCAGCACCACGGCGCGATCGTCAAAGAAACGCCCGATACGGCGGAAATACGCAGTCAATCAAGCGCCTTTTTCAATTCGCGAGGGAGTGTCCGACCATGGGCGCGATTTTTGCGCCGGTCCAGCGCTTCGAGTTTGCAAATTCGGCGCGACGCTTTTGCGCAGAGGAAATCCTGCGGTTTCCCGCGCATCATTCGGCCGAGCCCCAGCCTCCGCAATTTTTGTCATCCGCCCATGACACGCAGGCCATTCTGTGCAACAACGGATCATATTTTCGTGATGAGCGCGCACGCATCATCGCCTGCCAAGTTATACTTTTATGTCCGGTTTCCCGCCAAGACAAACGCCGGTTTTTCATATGCAACAGCTTAAAAAAACTTCGAGCGGCATCAAAGGGTTGGATGAACTCACCTGCGGCGGCCTGCCGGCCGGGCGGCCGACGCTGGTCTGCGGCGGCCCCGGCTGCGGCAAGACCCTGCTGGCGACCACCTTTCTGGTCATGGGCGCCCTCAACGACAACGAACCTGGCGTGTTTGTTTCTTTCGACGAGCGGATCCCCGATCTGGGGGCCAATGTCGCCTCGCTCGGCTTTGATCTGCCCGACCTCCAAAAACGCGGTCTGATCGCCATGGACCATGTCTTCCTAGATCGGCGCGCGATCGAGGAAGCGGGCGATTACGATCTCGAAGGGCTGTTCGTGCGGCTGGCCTACGCGATCAAAAAGGTGGACGCCCGGCGCGTGGTGCTCGACAGCATCGATTCCCTGTTCGCCGGCATCCCCAATATCGCCATCGTCCGCTCGGAACTGACGCGCCTGTTCGCCTGGCTCAAGGAGCGCGGACTGACGGTCATCATCACCGCCGAGCGCGGCGACAATGGCATCACGCGCAACGGCGTCGAAGAATATGTGTCGGACTGCGTGATCGTGCTCGATCACCGCGTCGTCGAGCAATCGTCGACGCGACGGTTGCGGGTGGTCAAATATCGCGGCTCGACCCATGGCACCAATGAATATCCCTTCCTGATCGACCAGGACGGCATCACCGTGCTGCCGGTGACGTCGCTCGGTCTGGCGCAAATCGCCTCGACCGAGCGCGTCGCGAGCGGAGTGGCGAGCCTCGACGCCATGCTTGAGGGAAAAGGCTATTTCAAAGGATCGAGCATTCTGCTCGGCGGCGCCGCGGGCACGGGCAAGACGAGCATAGCGGCCCATTTCGCTGAGGCCGCCTGCCGTCGCGGCGAACGTTGCGCCTTCTTCTCCTTTGAGGAAAGCCCGAGCCAACTGGCGCGCAACATGGGCTCGATCGGCATCGACCTTCAGCCCTGGGTTGACAAGGGGCTGCTGCGCTTTCATGCGGCGCGTCCCAGCCTGCAGGGACTCGAGCCGCATCTCGCCTTGATGCTGAAGGAAATCTCGGACTTCCAGCCGGATGTCGCGGTGGTCGATCCGCTTTCGGCCCTGCTGGCCATTGGAAGCTTGCATCAGACCCAGGGCATGTTGCTGCGGCTGATCGATCATCTGAAAACCGTCGGCGTGACGTCGCTGTTCACCTCCCTGCAAAACCACGACGACCAAAGCCGCATCGCCATCTCGTCAATCATGGACAGCTGGATCATGGTGGAAAACCGGCGCGCAGGAAATGATCTGGTGCGGCGACTGCATGTCATCAAGTCTCGCGGCATGGCCCATTCGGCGGAAATGCGGCGGATGCTGATCACCCGATCCGGCGTCCAGCTGGTCGATCTCCAGACCGGACTGGAGGGCGCGTGATGGACCCCGTCATCGCGGAAGAACACTGGAATCTGCGCCTCTACGTCGCGGGCCAAACCGACAAGTCGATCCGCGCCATCCGCAACCTCAACCGAATTTGCGCGGAACATTTGAACGGACATTACACCATCGAAGTTATCGATCTGATGGACCGTCCCCAGCTAGCCGAGGGCGATCAGATCCTGGCGATTCCGACTCTGGTGCGACGGCTGCCGGAGCCGATCAAGAGAATCATCGGTGACCTGTCGAACGAAGAGCGCGTCTTGATCGGACTGGACATTCGTCCGCTCACCAAGGCTTAAAAGGACACGGGGGCGCAATGAATGACGTTCACTATGCGCTGACCTTGTTCATCACCGGGATCACGCCGCGCTCACTGCGGGCCGTCGCCAATGTCCGCGCCTTTTGCGAAGGCGAGATGAACGGCAGCTACGACCTTGAAATCGTCGATCTTTATGAGCATCCCGAAAGGGCGCAGCCCGCCAATGTCGTCGTTTCGCCGACGTTGGTGCGCTCGCTTCCCCAACCGGTCCGGCTGCTGTTCGGCGACATGTCGGACAGACAGCAATTATGCGCCGTGCTGAAGGTCGCATAAATGAACGACCCCTCCTCCTTTCAGGCGCTTGAATTGCAAGGGCTGCGCGAAAAGCTGTCGGAAGCCGAGGATATGCTGCGCGCCATCCGCGCCGGCGAGGTCGACGCCATAGTGGTCAATGGCGGGGACATCCCGCAGATCTATACGTTGAAAGGCGCGTCCGACACCTATCGCCTGATCGTCGAGCAAATGTCGGAAGGCGCGCTGACCGTTTCGTCGGAAGGCGTCATCCTTTATTGCAACGCCGCTTTCGCCCGCATGATCGGCCTTCCGCGCGAGCGTCTGGTTGGAACCTTGATCACGGCGCTGACGCTCGACGAGGATGCGCGATTGCTCGCGCGTCTGTTCAGCGAGACGGATGGCGGAACCCTGTCGATCCGGCTCAAGGGGGCCGGCGAGGAAATAACCCCCGCGCAGATCTCGTCAACGCCCATGTCTGTCGAAGGCGAGCCGGTGCATTGTCTGGTGGTCACCGACCTCAGACGGCAGGAAATGCTCGCCCAGGCCGAAAAGCTGAGCGCGCTCGGCCAGCTTGCGGGCGGCGTTGCGCATGATTTCAACAATATCGTGCAGGGCGTCGCTGGCTGCGCCAGCATCATCGGCCGCTATTCCAGCGATGCGGCCAAAGTGAAGAAATATGCGCAGATGATGGAGGACGCCGCCTGGCGCGGAGCCTCCATCACCCGTCGCCTGCTGGCCCTTGCGCGCCAGGACGTGTTGCAGACCGAGCCGGTCGAGGTTCCGAGGCTGCTTGAAGACCTGTGCGCGATGCTGTCCCACACGCTGGGGGCGAATATCGACATTCAGCTCGAGCTCGGGCTGAACCTCGCGCCGGCGCTAGCCGACAAGGGACAACTCGAAGCGGTGATGGTGAATCTCGCCGCCAATTCGCGCGACGCCATGCAGGACGGCGGCGCGATCGTCATCAGCGCCGAAACGGAAACGGTCGCGGCCGGCCAACACGCCGCGGGCCTCCAGCCGGGACAGTATATTCGCCTGGCGGTCGCCGACACCGGGATTGGCATGGACGCGGCCTTGCTCAAGCGCGCGATCGAGCCTTTCTTCACCACCAAAGGGCCGGGAAAAGGCACGGGCCTCGGTCTTTCCATGGCGCGCGGCTTCGCCGAACAATCACGAGGCGCGCTGGCCGTCGCCAGTGAACCGGGGCGCGGCACCAGAGTGACGCTATGGCTTCCGTCCGCCGGCGCCGAAGTGACGCAACCGGAGCGGGCGGACGACGGCTTGAATGGCGTCGCGTCCGGACGGCCTCGCGTTTTGCTGGTCGATGACGAAAAAGTAATTCGGGATGTGCTCACGGGGGAACTCAGCGACCGGGGCTTTGAGGTGATCGAGGCCGAAAACGCCGCCGTGGCCCTAACTCTGCTCGAAACGGGCGCGCCAGTGGAATTACTCGTGACCGACCTCGCCATGCCCGGCATCGATGGCGTCGCCTTGATCCATGCCGCGCAAAAGCGCAACCGGCGCCTTCCGGCCATCCTGCTGACCGGATATGCCGGCGACACGGCGACCTTGACCATCGGCCGGAGGATCATCGGCCCCATGATCATGCTCCGCAAGCCGATCAGCGGCGCGCAACTGGCCGATCATGCCGTGTTGATGCTGGAGGCGGCGACCAGGTTTTAAGCTTGCCGCCGCTCGACAGGCGCGATCCATACTCGTCGCTTGTCGCTGCGCCGCAGGAAATCGACCGCGCAGACGCGTCCGATCTTTTCCGCGTCGAGCTGGCGCACCAGATCGCCCGCGCCCAAAATCGGCGCGCCGTCGATGGCGACGATCACGTCGGCGGTCATCAAGCCCGATTGATCGGCGGGGCCTTCCGACTCGATATTGGTCAGCAGGGCGCCCGTGGCCTGTGTCAATTCATGCCGCAAGGCTAGCCGCCGCGGCAGCACATGGGTCGCGGCGCCGACGCCGATATAGGCCCGGCGCACGCGTCCATGACGGATGATCTCGCCAATCACGAATTGCGCCGTGCTGGACGCGACGGCGAAGCAAATGCCTTGCGCGCCCGTGATCACCGCCGTGTTGACGCCGATTACCTCGCCGCGCGAGGAGACCAACGGCCCGCCGGAATTGCCGGGGTTCAAGGCCGCGTCGGTCTGGATCACATCCTCGATCACGCGGCCGTTCTTGGCGGTGAGCGAGCGGCCCAGCGCCGAAACGATCCCCGCCGTCACACTGGCGTCGAAACCGAGCGGATTGCCGATGGCCACAACCAATTGCCCGCGACGCAGGATTTTGGAATCGCCGAGCCGCGCCGCCGGCAAAGTGGCGTTTTCGTCGATTCGCGCCAGCGCCAGATCGGTGTCGGGATCGCGGCCGAGGATGCGCGCCGAAAATTTTCGGCCGTCGAGCATCGACACCTCCGCCGATTTCGCGCCTTCGACAACATGCGCATTGGTGACGACCAGGCCATCCGGCGAAACCACGAATCCCGAGCCGGTGCCCGCGCGCTTGCCGTCCGGCCGGCGCAGATCGAGGCGAACGACGCTCGGTCCCACCTGATCGACGACCGCCGTCACAGCGTTGGAATAGGCGTCGAGCAGGAGCGAGTCATCGGCGGAAGGATTTTGGAACGCCTCGTCGCCGGTGGCGCCGCCCTCGTCCAGGCTGAATTTCAGCGAATGATTGAGCATGAAAAGCATATGGGCGACGCGGACGCCGCGTGCAAGACGCAGACGATATGGGCGCTTGACGAGGTCCTTTTGGCCGCCCACGGTGATCGAAATCAGAGCGGGAGAGTGTTCATGCCCACCAACGCGCAATTGGAAGACAAGCTGTTGAACGCCTCGGAGGCCGACATCGTCGGCGAGACGCGCGGGCCGGAGATTGCAGGCAAGTCGCTCGAAGAGCTGCGCAATTTGCTGACTCTCCTCAGGAAGGCGCATGACAAGGCCAAGGATATCGCCGCGCGCCAGCAACGCGAAATGCGCGGCAAGGCCGAGCCGCACGGCGCCAGGCCGGTGCAGGATAATCTCGGGACCAAGGCCAAGGCGCAGGTGCTTCAGGAAGCGATTCTGCGCGTTGACGCCGAGCTTCAGAGCCGCCAAACCTGAAGAGGCCAGTTAAACGCGAGGGAGGACATGAGCGGGGCGGTCCTATAAAAGGGCGAACCCATCAGCTCCCGACCGGATGCGAGACGATCTTATGACCCTTACCCGCAAGCTGGCTTACGGCAGTCTCGCCATCAGCCTGATTGTCCTGCTCATCAAGGGCATTGCATACCAGGTCACCGGGAGCGTCGCCCTTTTTTCCGACGCGCTCGAAAGCATCATCAACGTCGTGTCCTCCCTCACGGCGCTGGTCGCCATTGGCTTCGCGGCGCAACCGCCCGACGCAGAACATCCCTACGGTCATGGCAAGGCTGAATATCTGTCGGCTGTGGCCATCGGCGTGATGATCGTGCTGGCCGGCGTCGCCATCCTGCGCGAGGCCTATGAGGGAATCTTGGCGCCCAAGCCGATCGACGCGCCTTTGCTCGGCCTCGGCATCAGCAGCATCGCCACGGTGATGAATGCGGTGTGGAGCGCCGTGTTGATCCGGCTGGGACGACGGGAGCGCTCAGCGGCGCTGGCCTCGGACGGCAAGCATTTGCTGGCCGACGTGGTCACGTCCTCGGGCGTCGTCATCGGCGTCGGCCTGGTGGTCGCCACAGGGATCCTGGTTCTCGACTCGATCATCGCGGCGCTCGTCGCCTGCCACGTCTTGTGGAGCGGCTGGGACGTGATCCGCGAAAATTCAGGCGGACTGCTCGACGAGGCGGCTCCGGCTGCCGAAATCCAGCGAATCAACGAGATCATCGCGGCCAATTCGGAAGAAGCGATCGAAGCCCACGCCCTTCGCACCCGCCTGGCCGGCAAGACGACCTTTGTCGACTTCGACCTCGTCGTGTCCGGCGCGATGACCGTGTCCCGGTCGCATGCGATCTGTGACCGGCTGGAGGCGGCGCTCAAGGACGCCCTCGGCGAGGCCATCGTGACCGTCCACGTCGAGCCCGACGAAAAAGCAGAACATCGCCCGCACGTATCGGCGGACCAAACGGGAGCGTCGATCTGACGCTCCCACCCGGCGATCGGAGTCAGGTCATGAAATTTCGGTCATGACCTTGGCGACGCATTCCGCCACATAGTCGATGTTTTTGGTGTTCAGCGCCGCGACGCAGATGCGACCGCTGTCCAGCGCATAGACCGAATATTTCTCACGCAGCGCAATGGCCTGCGGCGCGGTCAGGCGCGAATAGGAAAACATGCCGTTCTGCCGGGTGATGTAGGAAAAATCGCGGCCCGGCAGGCGCTCGGACAGTTTTTGCGCCAGCAGGGCGCGCATCTGCTTGATGCGGACGCGCATGACGCCGAGTTCCTCGTCCCATTGCTTGCGCAGGGCGGGATCGGCCAGCACCAGCGCCGCCGCCGCCGCGCCGTGACTGGCGGGCGAGGAATAGATCACGCGCGCGATGCGCTTGAGCTGGCTGAGGACGCGCCCGCGCTCCTTGGCGCTGGTGGTCAACACGCACAGCGCGCCGACGCGCTCGCCATAGAGCGACAGCGACTTCGAAAAGGAGAAGGACACGAAAAGCGGCCCGCCATCGGCGGCGAACAACCTCACCGAAAAAGCGTCGGCCTCCAGCCCCTCGGCAAAACCCATATAGGCGGTGTCGAGAAAAGGCGTGAGGCCGCGCGCGCGCACGATCGTGGCGACCTTGCGCCATTGTTCCTGCGACAGGTCGAGGCCGGTCGGATTATGGCAGCAGGCGTGCAGCAGCACGATGTCGCCGGCCGGGATTTTTTCCAGCGCCGCCGTCAGGCCGGCGAAGTCCAACTCGCCGTCGGCGCCGTAATAGGGATAGGTCTCGACCGTAAAGCCCGCGGCGGAGAACAGCGCGCGGTGGTTTTCCCAGCTCGGATCGCTGATCCACACCTTCGCCTGGGGAGAAACCACCCGGAGCAATTCGGCGCCGAGCTTCAGCGCGCCCGTGCCGCCAAGGGCCTGCACTGTCGCGACATTTGCGAGATCGACCTTGTCGGCGAAAACCATTTGCGCCACGGCGGAATTATAGCCGGCGAGGCCGTCGATGGGCGCGTAGGAATGCGGCGCGGACTTGGCCAGAAGCTTTTCCTCGGCTTGCTTGATGCAAGCGAGCAAGGGAACCTTGCCGTTCTCGTCCTGATAGACGCCCACGCCCAGATTGACGCGGCGGGGGTCCTTATCGGCCACGAAAGCTTCGGTAATGCCAAGAATCGGATCGCGGGGCAGTTCTTCGACATTTGCGAAAAGAGAGTTTTGCATGGATGCGCTGGACCTTTTGCAGATATGCGGCTTTTATTGTGGGTGTCGGCCGCTCGCGGAGAGCGTTTTTCAAGCGAATTAAATCGGTTCGCATGAAGAAAACGCGTCAATGTGGAAAAGGCTTTAGCGCATTTCGCTCGCAAAAAAAACCTGCGCCTGCACGCGGGAACCGGGAACAAGGCGACGGGTTACCAATTTGTAACCGGACGTTCAGACCTTCGCCCTCTTTCGGCCATGGTTTCTGGTCCCTATATGTTCCATTCGACGGTCGGCATATTGCGGCCGTGTCGGGCGCGCCGGGATCGGGCGCCTGGATTAGGAGGGTCTGATGGCTGCTTCGCTTCCCATTCTCGCAGGCGAAAATGGCCTGTCGCGTTATCTCGATGAAATCCGTCGTTTTCCGATGCTGCAACCGCAGGAGGAATACATGCTGGCCAAGAGCTGGCGTGAGCATTCCGACAGCGCCGCCGCGCATCGACTCGTCACCTCGCATCTCCGGCTCGTCGCGAAGATCGCCATGGGCTATCGCGGTTATGGTCTGCCCGTCGGCGAAGTGATCTCCGAAGGCAATATCGGCCTGATGCAGGCGGTAAAGCGCTTCGAACCGGAGAAGGGCTTCCGCCTGGCCACCTATGCTATGTGGTGGATCCGCGCGTCGATTCAAGAATATATCTTGCGTTCGTGGAGCCTCGTGAAAATGGGCACCACCGCCAACCAGAAGAAGCTGTTCTTCAACCTGCGCAAGGCCAAGAGCCAGATCTCGGCCTTCGAGGAAGGCGATCTTCGGCCCGAGAATGTCCAGGCGATCGCGACAAAGCTCGGCGTGTCGCATCAGGAAGTGATCGACATGAACCGCCGTCTGAGCGGCGACGCCTCGCTCAACGCGCCTTTGCGGGAGGAAGGCGAGGGAGAATGGCAGGATTGGCTGGTGGACCAGTCGTCCAGCCAGGAAAGCCTGCTGGTGGAATCCGAGGAGGCGAGCAATCGCCGCGCCGCGTTGTCTCAGGCGCTCGGTGTGCTCAACGAGCGCGAGCGGAGGATTTTCGAGGCCCGCCGCCTGTCCGACGACCCCATCACGCTGGAAGACCTGTCGACCGAATTCGGCATTTCCCGCGAAAGGGTGCGGCAGATCGAGGTGCGCGCTTTCGAGAAGATACAGCAGGCGGTGCGCGACCGCGTCGCCCGCGTCGAGAATATGCCGCGCCCGCCCCTCCCCCTCGCGGCCCCGGCGACGGCGAGGGTCTGACCCTCAAACCTTCAAAAGGCCGCCCCGACAGGCGGCCTTTTTCATGAGGTTACTGAGCCTTCCACTCGGCCAGCACGTCGTTCAGGATCTTGTCGCCCGCCGGGCCTTTTTCAAAGGTCACCTTGGCGACGCGGCCATTGGCGAGACTCATCGGCAGGTCGAACCAGTTCAGGCTCCGGATCATGTCGATATTCTGCTGCTCGGCGGAAGAGGCGAGCCCGACCAGGAAGACATTTGGCGCGATATCCACGGGAAGGCCTTGCAGGGGCGCGCCCTTGGGAGCGTCGTCGCGGCGCATTTCCGGGACGTTGATCTGATTGACGGCGCCGACCGGCGCGTCAGCCCCCAGGAAGCGGATGGTCATCGTGTGGCTCATGGAGAGCGCCGATTCAAAATTCTTCTCGATTAGCATCGACATTTTAAAATGCGCGTCCGGCACCTCGACATCGGCTCTGACCGCGTTGGCCAGTTGCTGATTGGGGCCGCGATTGGTCGAATCCCGTCGCCAGACCACCGATCCGATATAGGTCTTGACGCCGCCCGGCTCATTGGGCGCCTGCATCAGGATGGCCGCGCGATAAGCCACCGGAATGATCGGCGAGCCGGACCCGCCGTTGGCGGGCGTCGCGACCCGTGTCGACCCGTTATCGGCCCCGATTCTTTCGCCGATCTTGCCGCCTGCCTTCGGATCGGTCGCTTCCGGCGCCGGAGCAAGCCGGGCCAGGTCTTCGGGATTATCGCGTAATTTCCAGGCGGCCGCGCCGACCAGACTGACGACAACCGCTATGCCCCCCAGCATGAGAGCCGCACGGCGCAACCCGCCGCGCTCCTTCAAGTCGGGTTTGGGAGCGGCCGGGCGCTGGGCCTCGCGCGCCGGCGGGGCGCTGGGCTCCTCGTCGACCGGGGCCTCCTCTGAGGTCTCGTTTTCGCGCGGCGCCGCTTCCTCGTCAGGGACAGGGGGCGCCAACGACGGCTGCGGGGCGGGCCCGAATTCGAGCTCCAGCCGCGCCACCGCTTCGTCCAGCGCCTTGGCTTCGCGCTCGATGGCGCTTTCGGGCGCCGGCGGCTGCATCGACCGCAATTGCCCAAGCAGCGCCTTGCGCGCGCGGTCGTAGATCGCGCCGCGCGCTTCCGGCGTCGATGTTTTCAAACCAGACACGGCTTTGGCAAGAAGCGGATAATAGTCAGCCATTCTGCGCCTTTTTTTGGTCTGGGAGGTTCCGCCATCGCGCCGAAGCGATGTCAGTCCCGGAAAGGGTTATGCACCAAAATCGTGTCTTCGCGCTCCGGACTCGTGGAGAGCAGCGCCACCGGAGCCTGGATCAATTCCTCGACCCGGCGGACATATTTGACCGCCTGCGCCGGCAATTGCGCCCAGGAGCGCGCGCCGCCGGTCGGCTCGCTCCAGCCTTCGATGGTCTCGTAGATCGGTTCGACCCGCGCCTGCGCCGCCTGGCTGGCCGGCAGGTAATCGATGGTTTCGCCGTCGAGTTTATAACCGACGCAGACCTTGAGCTCCTCCAAACCGTCGAGAATATCGAGCTTGGTGAAGGCAATGCCGTCAATGCCCGAGGTTTTCACGGTCTGGCGCACCAGCACGGCGTCAAACCAGCCGCAGCGGCGGGCGCGGCCCGTCACGGTGCCGAATTCGCGGCCTTTTTCGCCAATGATACGCCCGGTTTCGTCGAGCAATTCGGTCGGGAAAGGACCCTCGCCGACGCGCGTCGTATAGGCCTTGGCGATGCCCAGCACATAGCCGATTGACTTGGGACCGAGACCGGCGCCCGTCGCGGCGTTGGAAGCCACGGTATTCGACGACGTGACATAGGGATAGGTGCCGTGGTCGATGTCGAGCAACGCGCCCTGCGCGCCTTCGAACAGGATGCGCTTGCCGGCGCGGCGCAAATCCTCAAGCAGCGACCAGGTGCGGTCCATATAGGGAAGGATGTGCGGCGCGACCTCTTCGAGCTCGGCGCGAATAGTTTCGGGCTTGATCTCTTCGAGCCCGAGGCCGCGGCGCAGCGCGTTGTGATGGGTCAGCAGCCGCTCGATCTTGCCGTCGAGCGTGGTCAGGTCGGCGAGGTCCATGACGCGGATGGCGCGGCGGCCGACCTTGTCCTCATAGGCGGGGCCGATGCCGCGCTTGGTGGTGCCGATTTTGGCGCCCTCGGCGGCGGCGTTCTCGCGCAAGGCGTCGAGTTCGCCGTGCAGCGACAGGATCAGCGGCGCGTTTTCGGCGATGCGCAGGTTTTCTCGGGAGATCTCCACGCCTTTTTCGCGCAGGCCGGCGATTTCCTTGATGAGATGGTGCGGATCGACCACGACGCCATTGCCGATCACCGACAGCTTGCCCGGCCGCACGATGCCCGAAGGCAGCAGCGACAGCTTGAAGGTGACCCCGTCGATGACCAGCGTATGCCCGGCGTTATGGCCGCCCTGAAAGCGCACCACGACGTCTGCCCCGACCGACAGCCAATCGACGATCTTGCCCTTGCCCTCGTCGCCCCACTGGGCGCCGACCACCACAACGTTCGCCATTTTTCAAGGCTCTTTCATTTTACGCCCGACCAGCCCCGGGCCGTGCGAAAGACTCCAATGCAAAAACCCCGGCGCAAGGCCGGGGCAATTGCGGCAGAGCCGTAGCGGATCATGACGCTTTAGTAAAGCCGATCCAACGCCCGGCACGGTCGGAAGGGTCAAAAACGCGGTTAAAAATTAAGGTTAAGACCTCATTAAACCTTCGCTGGCAATGTCCGCCTGCGGAATTGCCAGTTTGGGCAGCGACATGACGTCGGTTCCAGAAACAGTCTCCAGCGAAGGGATTTCGTGATGGGCCGCGCTAAAGCCCTGATTTTCATGTGTTTCATCACGGCGGGCGTCGTCCAGAACGCTCCAGGACCCGCCCGGGCCGCCGACATCCTACCGCCAGCGCCGGAACTGGACGAACCCTCGCTGCGCGGCGCGCTCGCCGAGGATTCCGGCGTCACTCTGCGCCTGGACGCCGGCGTGGCCCTTATCAACGCCACGAAACTGCGCTCGACCTATGGGGACCTCTCGTCGCTCGGCAAAACCGAGGGACCGATGAACATCGGCGACCCCGCCATTCTCGGACTTGGGGTGGGCTACCAGTTCAACGCCTGGCTGCGCGCCGACCTCACCGGCGAATATCGCCCGGGAGTCCCTTATCACGCCAGTTCGACCGCTCAATTTGCCGGCGCCGCGCTTTGCCCCGCCGGAGGAACCAGTTTTTGCGGCGACGACATCACCGCCACGGTGAAGACGGGACTTTTCCTCGCTAATGGCTATGTCGACGTCGGCAATTTCTACGGCGTCAAGCCCTATGTCGGCGCCGGCGTCGGCCTGGCCGCCTATCAGGTCTCGGCGATGAAGGACAAGTTGCTCTATCCTTCCGACGCCTTCGGCTTCGCGCCCAGTGCGAGCGGCTCTAATTTC
>Ga0302319_10014443_pt1 | contig 14728 bp, 10 predicted proteins | sample Bog_T0_2_FD_203319 | JGI IMG/M metagenome (GOLD analysis project Ga0302319, IMG submission 203319) | Peat permafrost microbial communities from Stordalen Mire near Abisko, Sweden - Bog_T0_2 | ecosystem: Environmental > Terrestrial > Soil > Wetlands > Peat | place: Sweden: Abisko, Stordalen Mire... | reverse complement strand
TTTCAAATACCCATGCCCGATTCCAGCTCAACAGCCCGAGAATCAACACTCCTCCCGCACAGAGGCTTGATTGCAGCAACGCCCTTTTCGGAATTATAAAATTCGCCAACCGCGCCAGCCCCGCCCCCAATAGCGCCAGCGGTCCCATGCTCGCCAGATACTGAAAATGATCGAACACCAGCGAGTAGCGAAAAATAAAATTGTCTATCAATCCCAATGCCGGAAGCAAAGCCACCAGGAAATAGGCAAACACGAAAAACCAGGGCCGCAACCACGAGTCGCGCTTGAGCCACAAAATAAACAGGACGATCACCACCGCCAGCAGCGGCAGGTAGGAAGTCCATTGCGCGGCATCGATCCGCCAGCGCGGATAAACGATCATCAGCGGCTGCGGCCAGATCAGCTTGCCCAGGTAAAACCATACCGCGTCGCCCGCCGTCGCCACGCGCTGCAGCCAGCTCTGCACCCATTCCTGATCGGTCTCTGTCGCCAGTTGCAGCTTTTGCGTCCATATCGAAACAACCCCGGCGACAAGCGACATCAAAAAAATCGGCCCCACTTTCTTGAGGTTTTGCCACTGCCACCGGCCCTCCATCCACCACGCGCACAGGCAAAGAACCACCGGCAGGATCACTGTTGAAGATTTGCTCGCGATCGCCATCGCCGCGAAAAGCAACATGAACGCGTAGCTCCAATCGCCGCCGATCCGCGTCTTGGAATCTCGCGCCTTAAGCCACCTCACAAAAAAAAGGATCGAGAGCAGGAAGAACAAGCACGATTGCGTGTTCTTCATTTCGCTCACCCACGCCACCGACTCGACCTCGACCGGGTGCAAAGCCCAAAGCGCCGCGCCCAGCCATGCGCCCGGCACGCGCAAGCTTAGCAACACCCGCCACAGCGCCACCGCGCAGGCCGCGTGCATCGCGACATTCACCAGATGATACGGCAGAGGGGCCAGCGCCCAGAGCTTGTGCTCCAGCCAAAACGTGGTGAGCGTCAAAGGACATATGTCGGCCGCGCTTGTCGTCCAGATTTCCTTCAATCCGAGCGGCCCGACAATGACATGGTTTTCGGTGACAATCGAACGATCATCCCAAATAAAACCCGCATGCCAGATCGGTGAATAGGTGATGATGATGGCAAAAACCAAGAGCAATCCAAAAATCCAGTCGCCGCTCAACCACGAAGGCATTCGTAAGGCCGCAGTTGCAGCGCCTGCTGCTTTCGCCGGAATCTCGCTGCTCCGCGCCTTCTTCTTCTTCTTGGATCGTTTCGCCATACGCTCGGAGTCGTCAGAATGAACCCTTTCCGTCTTCATAGAAGCAGATTTTCACGCCAATTCCGTTTGCGCGTCATTATACAAAAGTATATATTGCCTCCCATCTCCTCTGATGAAATTTTATCTCCTTCATATTAACGCATTTGCCATCAAAATGACCCTGTTTTGTCCTTTTTCGTTGACGGAACAAACCACAATTAGTAGTAGTAGCCCCCACAACGTGCTACCTTATAAGGTAGAAATCGGATTGTCGGACAGTCACCGCAACCAAGCCTAAAACCAAGTACCCTTAGCCCCCTCGCCGTCCTATGAAAACGACCATGCCCAGCCTCCGTCGCGCCGAACGTGTCCCAGCCGAGACCCCTGCCAGTAATAGTCCAGGGTCGAGTACCGCGGGCATTCACGCCGCTGCCGTTGTGGCTGGAGAAACGACGACCAAGACTAAGTTCGAGGGCCGCGGCCTCACCTTCAAGCCCGCCTTCTCCAAGCCCGGCACCCATCCTTACGACGAAATCGAGTGGGAAAAGCGCACCGCCGAAATCACCGACGATTCCGGCAAAGCCATCTTCAAGCAGGAAAACGTCGAGGTGCCCAAGAGCTGGAGCGTCTTGGCCACCAAGATCGCCGTCTCAAAATACTTCTATGGCGACATCGCCCAAGGCACCGATCCCCGCAAGCATGGCCGCGAGACCTCGGTGCGCCAGCTTGTCCATCGCGTCACCCGCACCATTGCCGATTGGGGCATGAAGGACGGCTACTTCAAGACGAAGAAAGACGCGGAAGTTTTCTACAACGACCTCACCTGGCTCTGCGTCAACCAGCATGGCGCCTTCAACTCACCCGTCTGGTTCAACGTCGGCCTCTACCACCAATACGGCATCGGCAGCGAAAGCGGCCGGGGCAACTACTTCTTCAACCGCCAGACCGCCAAGACCGAGCGCGCCAAGACCCAGTACGAATATCCCCAGGGCAGCGCCTGCTTCATCCAGGCCGTCGAGGACAACATGGAATCGATCATGGATCTCGCCCGCTCCGAGGCGATGCTCTTCAAGTTCGGCTCAGGGACCGGCTCCGATCTCTCCACCATCCGCTCGACCCGCGAAAAGATGAGCGGCGGCGGACGCCCCAGCGGCCCACTCTCGTTCCTCAAGGTCTACGACCAGATCGCCAACGTCGTCAAAAGCGGCGGCAAGACCCGTCGCGCCGCGAAAATGAACACCCTCAAGGACACCCATCCCGACATCGAGGAATTCATCATGGCCAAGCAAAAGGAGGAACGGAAAGCATGGGCGCTCATCGAGCAGGGTTACGACGGCTCCTACAACGGCGAAGCCTACGGCTCGATCATGTACCAGAACGAAAACCTCTCCGTCCGCGCCAGCGACGAATTCATGAACGCGGCCATCGAGGACAAGGATTACTGGACCAAAAACGTTCGCGGCGGCGAGAACTGCGAAAAGAAGAAGGCCAAAGACCTCCTGCGCAAGATTTCCGAGGGCACCTGGATTTGCGGCGACCCCGGCATGCAGTTCGACGACACCATCCACGGCTGGCACACCTGCAAGGGCACCGACCGGCAGCACTCGACCAATCCCTGCTCCGAGTACCTCTTCCTCAACAACACCGCCTGCAATCTCGCGTCGCTCAACCTGATGAAGTTCAAGAAGGCCGACGGCTCGTTCGACATCGAGCGCTTCCGCGCCGCCGTCCGCATCTACATCACCGCGCAGGAAATCCTCGTCGACAACGCGAGCTATCCCACGGCCCCCATCGCGGAAAACTCCCACATCTTCCGCACGCTCGGCCTCGGCTTCGCCAACCTCGGCTCGCTCATCATGAGCTACGGCAAGGGCTATGATTCCAACGAAGGCCGCGGTCTGGCTGGCGCGATTACGTCGCTGATGACCGGCACCGCCTACGAAGTCAGCGCCGAAATCGCCGCGGCCACCGGCCCGTTCCCCGGCTACCACAACTCGCGCTGCGCCGGAGTCGAAAAGCCGCTCGCGCCCGACAACGTCCAGCCGATGCTCGAAGTCATCGAGCGCCACCTCAAGGCCTGCGCCGACATCGACTCGACCGCGCCCGCGGCCATCCGCACCGCCGCCGTCAAGGCGTGGGAAACCGCGCTCGCCAACGGCACCGAGCACGGCTACCGCAACGCACAGGTCACCGTCCTCGCCCCCACCGGCACCATCGGCTTCCTCATGGATTGCGACACCACCGGCATCGAACCCGACATCGCCCTGGTCAAATACAAGCTCCTCGCCGGCGGCGGCATGCTCAAGATCGTCAACCAGACCGTGCCCGGCGCGCTCAAGGAACTCGGCTACAGCCTGGCCCAGATCACGGACATCGTCGACTTCATCGACAAGAAGGACACTATCGAAGGCGCGCCGCACCTCAAGCCCGAGCACGTCTCTGTCTTCGACTGCGCGTTCCGCCCCGCCAACGGCGAACGCTCGCTCCATTATCGCGCCCACATCAACATGATGGCCGCCGCCCAGCCGTTTCTCTCCGGCGCCATCTCGAAAACGGTCAACCTGCCCAACTCGGCCACGGTCGAGGACATCATGAAAACCTATATCGAAGCGTGGAAACTCGGCCTCAAGGCCGTGGCCATCTATCGCGACGGCTCGAAGCGCTCCGCACCGCTCAATGTCAAAAAGAACAAGGACATGGGCACCATCGAAACGCTCGTCGCCACGCCGCCGCCCGCGCCCGCCGTCGTCGCGGCACCCAGGCCGCTGCGTCGCCGCATGAGCGACACCCGCGTCTCCATCACCCATAAATTCGACATCGCGGGCCACGAAGGCTACCTCACCGTCGGCCTCTTCGACGACAACAAGAGCCCCGGCGAGCTGTTCATCACCATGGCCAAGGAAGGCAGCACCATCGGCGGCCTCATGGACACCATCGGCACGCTCGTGTCGCTCTCGCTCCAGTATGGCGTGCCCATCGAGGCGCTGGTGAAAAAGTTCTCCCACGTCCACTACGAGCCGAGCGGCTTCACCAAGAACCCCGACATCCGCATCGCCAAATCGATCACCGATTACATCTTCCGCTGGCTCGGCAACCAGTTCATCGTCGGCTATCGCGAAGCCAGCAATCCCGGCAAGGACCAGCAGGAACTACCCATGAAGGAGATCCAGGAGATCGAAAAAAAAACGCTAAATAAGCCGATCACCGAACTGCCCCGCGACGAGGATTCCCCCACGGTCGCCTCCCATCACCGCATGGGCGGCACGACCACCATCGAGACCGACTCAAGCGAACTCGTCATCCGGTTCAGGGACGGCCTCACCTGCCCCGAGTGCGGCTCCTCGAAGATCAAGCACACCGGCTCCTGCGCCACCTGCCTGAATTGCGGCGCGAGTTTGGGGTGCTCATAAGGTAGCCGGTGCTGGCCCATCGCCGGTCAGTTGCTGACCAACAAAAAGCTTCTTCACCTCACGGTGAAGAAGCTTTTCTTTTTAGACTGCGGCTACTCAACCTCAAACTCAATGCCGCCAACCCAACTGGCAACAAGATTATATACGCAAGCGGCGAGCATACCAAAAAGACAACCTATGGCCGCATAGAGAACGGGGAAGAGAATACAGAAAAATAATCCCAATCCCACGGAGAGTCCTTGCTGCATAGCCCCACCGTGAGCCGGAGCAAAACTGGAAATGAGGGTAGCGAGTAGGAAAAAAGGTATAAAAATCAGCGAAAACAAGCCGTAAAAAACTCCCAGCACGATCCCGAATTTTACCGGCGCGATACGCTTTAGTTTTTTGATCATGCGCTCAAAACTCTTGATACTTTGGATCGCGGTCAAGATTAAAGAGGCTGGAGCAACTTTTATAAGGATTGGTTACTGCCGCATTAGGGCCTGCCTCGAAAACAAGGAATAGTTAGATATCCTTCGACAAGCTCAGGATGACAGGCTTTATATAGATTTTATCCCTTCCAAAACGGATAATCGGTATAGCCCACAGGCCCCGTGGCATAGAACGTCTCAGGATCGGGCATATTCAGCGGCGCGTCCTTCGCGAAACGCAACGGCAGATCGGGATTTGCAATGAAAAGCTGCCCGAAGGCCACGGCATCCGCCTCGCCTTTGGCGAGAAGCGCGTTCGCCGTCTCTTTCGTCAATTTTTGATTCGCGATCACCACGCCGCCGAATGCCTTCTTCATTGCCGGTTCCTGCCGCGGTTCATCGAGCGATTCACGGATGCAGAGGAACGCGATCCCCCGCTTCCCGGCCTCGCGCGCCACATGGCCAAATGTTGCCGCCGGGTTTGAGTCGCCCATGTCATGTGAATCGCCGCGAGGCGCCAGGTGCAGGCCGACCCGCCCCGCGCCCCAAACGGAAATCGCCGCGTCAACCGCCTCGAACATGAGCCGCGCCCGGTTCTCGATCGGCCCGCCGTAGGCATCCGTCCGCTTGTTCGTTTTGTCCTGGAGAAATTGATCGAGCAAATAGCCGTTTGCGCCGTGAATCTCCACGCCGTCGAATCCCGCCGCCTTCGCGTTTTCGGCCCCCTTTCGGTATTGCTCCACGATCTCGGGAATCTCGCTTAACTCCAGCGCCCTCGGCGTCACGAACGACTTCATCGGCCGCACCAGGCTCACATGCCCGCTGGCCGCGATTGCGCTCGGCGCGACCGGCAATTTGCCATCGAGATAAATCGGATCGGAGATGCGCCCGACATGCCACAACTGGAGGACAATCAGCGCGCCGGCCTCGTGCACCGTCTTCGTCACCAGCTTCCAGCCCTCCACCTGCTCGTCGGACCAGATTCCCGGCGTGTCGGGATATCCGACGCCCATTGCGGAAATCGACGTCGCCTCGGAAATAATCAGCCCCGCGCCCGACCGCTGCCGGTAATATTGCGCCATCAACTCGTTCGGCACCCGCCCGGCGCTGGCGCGACAGCGGGTCAACGGGGCCATGATGATACGGTTGCGAAGGTTCCAGTCTGCGATGCGGATGGGGTCTTGAAGGGTTGGCATGAGAGACTATAGCCGCCGAATAGGCTGGGGCGTCAAATCATCACGCTGCAAACCCAATCCCGGAGACGTCTGCTTCAATACCCTTTAGTCATAAAAAGTGGTTGTCGAGAGGACGACTTCTGTTACGTTGCCGGAAACCTCAACCCAGAAAGGCCCATACCCCATGAAGAAAAACCTCGGTCTCGTTCTCTCCTTGTCACTGGTTGCGTTTCTCGCAACGTTCACGATTGCCGCCGCCGATTCCTTCGACAGCGACACAGCCACCATCCAAAAGAAGGGCGACAACACCGCCAAGGTGCTCGTCGACAAGGCAACCTATGTCGTGCACGTCAGCTTCGCCACCGGTGCGAGCTGGGACAACGTCCTGGACCACTATGAGCTCTCGGATGCGAGCAAGGCATACCTCGCGTCGGGCCACGCCAAGCTCTCCATCGGCTCCGACGGCGGGGCGACCTGGTCGAAATAAGCCTCTCGCCTTGAGAGACCGGTTCCGCGAGCCTCCGCGTTTTTGCGCGGAGGCTTTTTTCGCCCCATTCATGCGATGAATCCATCCCCCGCGGAGCCTCCCGCCAGCCCGCCTTCGGTGCCGATTACGCCTCGCCGGCCCCGGCAGCTTGCCCGGGTCGTTTTCACGACCTTCCTGCTGACGTTCATCGCGTCGCGACTTCTCGTGATCCTCATCATGGGGCGGATGATACCCGATCTTTTCCTGCACATGGGGCAGACCCATGTCCACCACCTCAATTACGGCATCTTCCTTCTCTCGATTGTCACCGGACTGCTTCTCTTTTTCCAGGTCACCGAGCGCGAACGGTGGTGGTGCGCCGTGGCATACGGATTCAGCCTCGCCCTCACCTTCGATGAATTCGGCATGTGGCTTCATCTCGGAGGCGGCTATTGGCAGCGCGCCAGCTTCGATGCGGTCATCGTGGTGGCGAGCCTGTTTGGCATGATCGCGTTTGCGCCCCCACTTCAGCGCATGCGTTCGCACCATTGGATCACCGGCGGAATCACGCTGATCGCCACGGTTGTGTTCTATATCATGCTTTTCAAATCTTTGGACTACGTCGGCAACAAAGTCGGGCCGAGCCTGCACCAACTCGAAAGCCAGGGACCGCAATAAAGCGCCCTGACTCCATGCGACGTCTGCCTGTTGCGGATTGCCTCGAAATGGGCGACATTGCCTGCAACTCCCCGTGCGCCACAGGGTTTAAATCTATATGCTGGAATCGCTGCCTGGATCCCAATGGAATACGGCAAGCGCCGCTCATTTGATGAACCGCGCCGGTTTTGGCGGCAGCCCGGCGGACATCGAAAACCTCCGGCAGATGGGCCTCGGCAAAGCGGTCTCGTGGTTCGTCGATTACGAGAAAATCCCCGACAACACGCCCGCTCCCGACTGGGCGCATCCTGATCCCGAGTTGATCGCCCGGCGCGAGGCGATCCGCAACGCCGCCGATCCCGAAACGCGCCGGATGCTCAACCAGCTCGAGTACCAAAACCTCGGTGCGCAGATGGCCGACCTCCGTTACTGGTGGCTTCGGCGCATGGCGCTCGGTCCGCGGCCCTTTCAGGAAAAGATGACCCTCTTCTGGCACGGCCATTTCGCGACCAGCTTCGAGAAAGTCCAGATGCCCTATTTTCTCTGGCTCCAAAACGAGACTCTACGTCAAAACGCCACGGGCAATTTCAACCAGTTGCTCATCGCCGCTTCGGAAGACCCGGCGATGCTCATGTACCTCGATGGTGCCCGCAGCGCCAGGAACAAGCCCAACGAGAATTTCGCCCGCGAAGTGATGGAGCTTTTCACCCTCGGCGAGGGCAATTACACCGAACAGGACATCCAGCAGGCGGCGAAGGCCTACACCGGCTGGGGCCTGGCGAGGGACAGGCTCCATTACGAATATAACCGCAACAACCACGATCCCGGCCCCAAGACGATCTTCGGCCAGACCGGCAATTTCACCGGCGAAGATGTGCTCAACATGATTTGCGACAAGCCCGAGTGCGCCCGGTTCATCGCCAAAAAACTCTGGCGCTTTTTCGCCCAAGACCAGCCGCCGGAGCCGGTCGTCGACGCGCTGGCCAATGAATTCCATACCCATAGCATGGACCTCAAATACCTGATGACCGTGATATTTCGCTCGAAGGAATTCTATGCGCCCGAGGTGGTGCGGTCGCAGATCAAGAGCCCCGTGCAATGGCTCATCGCCAGCTCGCACCAGCTTCAGGCCCCGCTGCCGACGCAGCCGATGACTCTCGTCATGCTGCGCCAGCTCGGCGAGGAACTTTTCAATCCGCCCAACGTCAAGGGCTGGGACGGCGGCATCGCGTGGATCACAACCAACAACCTGCTCGACCGCTACAACTTCGCCGCCGCGCTGGTCGAGGGCGACCGCGTGCCGCTGCCCGGACTGATGGGCCAGGCGAGAAATCTCATGAATTCGATGTCGTCGGATGGACTCCTGCAGCTTTCCCCGGTCAACGTCACCAGTCTGTTCGGCCCGCTCGATTTGAGCGATCCCGTCAGCTTCCTCAATGCCCTGCAGGCGCGGTTCCTCAATGCCGAACTTGCCCCGCAGCGACTGGCTTCCCTCAGCGATTTCCTCAAGTCGCGCTCGCCCATCCAGGAATCGGACATCCGCAAGGCCATCCGGCTCATCATGTGCACGCCTGAATACCAGCTTACATAGGGGCCTGTTAACACTATGAACAGATCGATCATTCTCGAAGAAGCCATCCTGAAAGGATGGCCATCACTCAGCCCAGAGTTGACGCGAGGGACAACGTCCCACGCGCCTACCCTGGGTCAACGGCAAAGAGGATCAACCCTGAAAGGGTTGAATCAGTCCGCCGAAGCTGGGCCAGCTTCAACCCTTTCAGGGTTGTGCGTTTTGAAACCTACCCAGGGTAGGCGCTGGTGCGCCAACCCTGGGCTGAATGATAGCAACCCCGTTGGGGTTGCTGCGGACAACCGACATTAGTTTGGAAAAACCCTGGAATCTCCCCCATCCATGAATAACCCACTCTTCACCACACGCCGCGATTTCCTCCGCACCACGCTTCTCGGCGGGGCGCTTGCATGGACGGTCCCCAGCTTCGTGGCGCAGACGTTCTCCGCGCTCCACGCGCAAGCCGACGGAGCGCTCACCCAGGTCGCCACGGGAAAGGACGGCCCGATTCTCGTGCTGATCCAGCTCGCGGGCGGCAACGATGGACTCAACGCGGTCGTCCCTTACACGAACGATTTCTATTACAAGGCGCGCCCGACCATCGCCATTCCGGCGGCGCAAATCCTCAAGCTCAACGACACCCTCGGCCTCAATCCCGCCATGGCCGGATTCAAAAACCTCTTTGACGCGGGGCATCTCTCCGTCGTCAACGGCGTCGGCTATCCGAACCCGAACCGCAGTCACTTCCGCGCCACGGAAATCTGGCAGACCGCCAGCGACGAGGACAAGTACCTCGCCGACGGCTGGCTGGGACGCTACTTCGACAACGCCTGCCAAGGGTGCGATCCGACCGTCGCCATCAACATCGGGCCGCGCCTGCCGCAGGCTTTTTCCTCGCACACACCGACCGGCATCAGCTTGGAAAATCCGGACAGCTACCGGTTCATGGGCTCGGGCAAGGACGACGACGAGACGCTGGCTTACCGGAGCATGTATACTCCCAACCCGGATGAAAATGTCTTTGACTCCAGCGCGAACTCCGGCGCAAGCGTCAGCATGGTCTCGGGAACCGTCACGCTGCAAAACGGCCAGAGCGCGCTCGACTTTTTGGAGCGCACCTCGATGGACGCCCAGGTCAGCTCGGACAAAATTCGCGCCATCGCCGCCAAAACCACCAGCGCCGCGCCCTATCCCGCCACCGCACTCGCGAACAATCTCAAGCTGGTCGCGCGTTTCATCGCGGGTGGGCTGCCCACGCGCATCTTCTACGTTTCCCAGGGCGGCTACGACACGCACACCGGCCAGCGCGGCGCGCAGGACAACCGGCTCAGGGAACTGAGCGACGCCGTGAAGGCTTTCACGGACGACCTCACGTCCATCGGCGCATTTGACCGCGTGATGATCATGACCTTCAGCGAATTCGGACGGCGCGTTGCGGAAAACGGCAGCCAGGGCACCGACCACGGCGCGGCCGCCCCGATGTTCCTCATCGGCTCCAAAATGAAAGCGGGCCTGCTCGGCGCGGAACCGAGTCTCGCACCCGCCGACCTGAAAGATGGCGACATCCAGTTCAACACCGACTTCCGCAGCGTCTACGCAAGCATCCTCCAGGATTGGCTCAAGACCAACTCCGTGCCCATCCTGGGAAAACAGTTCCAGACGCTACCGATTATTTCATAATATAGCGGCGGTCTATGACCGTCGGATATTGGTTGAAATCGGTATCAGGTGCGAGTACCACTGTCATCGATTGAAAAGTGCGAGTGTCTCCTATAGTCTAAATCGCTCCATGAAACCATTTCCGCCCACCGTTTTTATCCTTTCGCTGTTTCTCACCGTCTGTGGTTTCTGCAACGGCCAGGACTGGCAAAGTAGTCTCGGCGTGAAGTTCGTTCCAGCGGGAACTCCATGCGTGCTGTTCAGTATCTGGGATGTGCGTGTGCAGGACTATCAGGCATTCGTTACGGCGACGAACAGGAATTTGAGGAAGGCAGATTTTGACCAAGGTCCGACAGAACCGGCTGTAAATGTGACTTGGGCTGATGCGAAAGCATTTTGCCAATGGTTGACGGACAAGGAACACAAGGAGGGAAAGTTGGGGCCGAAGCAATATTATCGGTTGCCAACGGATGCGGAATGGAGCACCGCCGTCGGCTTGAAAGAAAGCACGGACGCACCGGAATCCTCCAATGTCGGCGGACTCGACTTGGGCCCCAAGGAGACGCCCCGTGATAAGAGCGGAAAAATCAAGGATGTGTACCCTTGGGGGACGCAATGGCCGCCGCCGCCTGGAGCGGGCAATTACGCTGAATCCTTAACTCACGACGGGTATGCCAAAACGTCGCCGGTGGGGAGCTTTGCTCCGAACAGCTTTGGATTATACGATATGGGAGGCAATGTATGGCAATGGTGCGAGGACTGGAATGATCCAGATCAGCATGTTCGTACCGTGCGCGGCGGGTCGTGGGGGAATGGTAAGGACTGGGGGATGCTCGCATCATTTCGGGGTGCCTTTCCTGCCGTGCACTGGGATCCAGGAACGGGGTTTCGATGTGTCGTAGTTGTGTCCTCGCCTTAGGTGCTTTTCGGCGTCCTTCAGTTGTCTCAGGACAGGCTCCGACCACCGCTGCATTACGCATCGATCCGCGTGCTGAATTGGCGCAGGAAACGGACGTCGTTTTCGGTGAAGAAACGGAGATCGGGAATGCCGTGGCGCATGATGGCGATCCGCTCGATGCCGAAGCCGAAAGCGTAGCCGGTATATTTCTCCGAATCGTAGCCGACCTGCCGGAAGACCTCGGGATCGACCATGCCGCAGCCGCAAATCTCGAGCCATTCCTTGCCCTTCACCTGGCTGCCGGTGCGCGAGCAATCGACCTCGAAGCTCGGCTCCGTGAACGGAAAGAAATGGGGCCGGAAACGGAACTTCAAGTCCTCGCCCAGCAATTCGCGAAAGAAATATTCGAGTGTCCCCTTCAGGTCGGCCAGCGTCACGCCTTCGTCGACGACAAGCCCCTCCATCTGGAAGAACGACATCCCGTGGGTCGCATCGATTTCGTCCCGGCGATAGCAGCGGCCCGGCGCGATAATCCGGATTGGCGGTGGTTGCCCGAGCATCGTGTGAATTTGCACCGTGGAAGTCTGCGTGCGCATCAGGCGGCGGCCGCCCGGCGATTTGCCGTCGAGCCCGAGGCTCGGCGCGAGACCGTCCTCCTTGAGATAAAAGGTGTCCTGCTCGTTTCGCGCCGGATGATCGAGCGGCGTGTTGAGCGCGTCGAAATTGAAAACCTCGTTTTCAATGTCGGGCCCGTCGGCCAGCGCGAATCCGAGCCGCCGGAAAATCTCGATGGCGCGGTCCCGCACCTGAAGGACGGGATGGAGCGAGCCGGGCGCTTCGTAACGGCCCGGCAGGGTGGGATCGAAATCGGCCGATTCGGCGGCGGCGGTAAGTTCCGCTTTGCGGGCCTCGTAGGCTGCCGCGACCGAGGTCTTGGCCTGGTTGGCCGCTTTGCCGACCACAGGCCGCTGCTCCTTCGGCACCATGGCCATTTGTTCCAAAAGTACGGGCAGCGCGCCGCTGCGGGCGAGGTATTGAATGCGCACGGCTTCGAGCGCGTCGGCATCGGCGGCGCCTGCAATGGCGGCCAGGATTGTTTCTTGAAGGGAGATGATTTCGTCGAGCATGGGAAAGAGAAACGTATCAGAAAAAGTGGACGGCTAACCAACAAATTTACTTAAGGCGCCCTGTCACCCTTGTATGACGGTTGCGGGAGCTTGCTCTCTTGGAGCCACGCCCTAGCATTTGCGAATGCCCAAAACTGTTCCAGCGCGCTGGACCGGGCGCTTGGTCGTCCAAGCAATTTCAGAAAGCATATTCATGAAACTCCTCCCCCTGCCCCATTCGTTCGCTCTGCTCCTCGGATTCGGAATTTTCGTCATCGCCGCCTCGCCACTCCGGGCCGACCTCAACAGCGACCTGGCCTTTACTGCGTTCACCAATGTCGACATCAATGCCATGGCCGGTGGCGCGATCCTCCAGCAACGGGGTGGCCTGCTCAACTTCCCGCGCGGGATTACGTCGCAATCGCTCTATATCATCGATGCCGCACCAGCCGATGTCGCGAGCAAGCTGGTGCATTGGAGTCCATCGAGCCATCCCGAGTTGAAGGTGTGGCTCCATAAATCGGGCCTTCCGCCCCAACCAACCGCCGCCGATTTCGCCGAGCTCGGCAGCCTGCCCAACAACCCCTCCGTCCAATTCCAGATCGATTCGACGGCAAAATTCGATCCCGCCAATCCCTCGCTTCAGGTGAGCAAGGAGGAAGCACAATTGATCGCCGCAACGGCTGCGCAGGAGAAGGACCCCAAGGCGCTTTTCGTGAAGGCCTGGAGCCAGATTCTCGCCGGGCGCATCGAGAGTTTCCTCAGTGGCCGCGCCGGTTCCGACTACTATGTCGTCAGCGGTGGAAACATTCAGCCCATCAGCGAGATCAAGAGTCTCCTTCACTCCGACATCAAGGTCTACGGCGCCTACCAGCGGCTGTTCAACCAGACTCCCGTCAAGGCCTTGGCTGGCACGTCCGCCACCAAGCTGGCCCCCGTCGATGTTTACTACGAGTGCTTCGATGTCGAAGGCTCCGGCGCGCTGGGCACCGGGGCGGTCTTCCAGGCCCCCAGTGGACCCTCCATTCAGTCGGCGGACATCGAGTATTTTGTCAATTCGGGCATCTTCATCGAAATCGAACTGGAACAGCTCTGGCCCATCACGGTGAACGGGAAAGCGGAAACCCTCGTGTGGCGCGACGACCTTGTTTCGGCCCCGAACATTGCCTATCTCCACGGCACGGAACGCCTGGCTTCGGGCATGATTATGCTTCAGGACACGAAGCAAGGGATCGAAGCGTTTCGGTCTGAATTCAAATAGGCCGGTTCAGTTAAGTCTTTCATAACCAAACTTTTGTTTGTCATTTTCTCATCTTTCTGCCTTTTATTGTCACCTGCCCATCATGAAATCGAACCTTTCCTGCACCCTGCTAGCCGCGGCTTTCAGTTCATTGACGGCTCTCAGCGTTTGGGCCGATGGCAAGGACGAGCTGGCCCCAACGGTCGCTCCTCCCCAGGAAAGCAACATTCCCATCTCGCAGGAATTCACGTTGGAAGGCAGCACGACGGGCACGTCGATGACGAAGCAAGGAAGCGCCCACATCGGCGGCGTAAGCAACACCAACTCCCATTTCGATTACGTCATGTCCCCGCAGATTCAGGATGGACTCCTCCTGCGCTTCGGCGTGGATGGGGAACGTAACTCGTTCGGCCTGCCTGCCGCCGCGCCGCTGCCGAACACACTGCAATCGGTCAACGCCATCATTGGCGCCGACATGGCTTTTGGCGACAAGATCATCATGCGCGCCGAGCTTCATCCCGGCATCTATAGCGATTTCGTCGATGTGACCGGGAGCGACTTCGACATGCCCGCGCAGATCGGCGGGACGTATCTTTGGAGCAAGGATTTCCAGATCATTTTCGGGGTTCAGATCGATCTCAAGTCGAACTACCCGCTTATCGGCCTGCCCGGTTTCCGCTGGCAGTTTGCCGACAAATGGGTGCTCTCGGCAATTCCCCCCAAGCCGCAACTCCAATACGAGTTCAGCAACAGCCTGACGTTCTACATGGGTGCCGATATTCTGGATGGCACCTATCACCTCAACGATACCTTCGGCACCAATCATGGCCATGGCCCCTCCATGAATGAACGCCAGTTTAATAACAATATCTGCGACTT
>Ga0302319_10014442_pt1 | contig 14729 bp, 10 predicted proteins | sample Bog_T0_2_FD_203319 | JGI IMG/M metagenome (GOLD analysis project Ga0302319, IMG submission 203319) | Peat permafrost microbial communities from Stordalen Mire near Abisko, Sweden - Bog_T0_2 | ecosystem: Environmental > Terrestrial > Soil > Wetlands > Peat | place: Sweden: Abisko, Stordalen Mire... | reverse complement strand
GCAGGGCGTCAGAAATTTGATCCGCCAACTTGTCGGGATGACCCTCGCTGACGCTCTCAGATGTATAAATTCGCATGATTCCAGCGGGAGATTCTACCCGCAGGGCTGCAACCAGCCCGAAACACAAGGGACTACCTGGCAAGATTCAGAGGGCTACGATTCGAAGACGTCCGGGGAAACGAAATCTCGTAGGTGCCCCCTGGGAGGGCATTGAGCGAGAACGCTTTGCCGAGCCGAGCCGGTTCCAAGGCCCGTACGCAATCAAGGTCGAGGCGTTTGGCGTCAACTGAACCTTCACTGTTGACGCCGCCCCCGTTGCCACCGTGGTTGAGACGGTCTGGGCGGTAAAGCCGGTCAAGGCAATCGCCACTTGGTAGGATGCCGGACTCAAGCTCGCAAACGAGAAGTTCCCGTTTAAACCTGAGGTCGTCCTGTTGACCACACTTCCGGCAGGTGTCATCAAGAGTCACCGTCGCGCCTATCAAGGGCGAGGAGTCCACCGAGGACTGGCCCGATCCGGCGATTGAGCCAACCGGCGCCGGAAGGGGGGATAGCGTGACGTTCCCCGAGGCGGTCTCGCCAGAGCTAACCGCCACATGGATGGTCAGGCCCGAGTAACCGGTCAACCAGAAAGCCAACTGGCAGGTGCCAGTCGACTCCGAGTCTCTTAGAGACTTCTCGCGCGCCTGCCAAAGATGAGCGAGAGCACGAACAAAACCAAAAAGAGAAAGAATAAGATCTTTGCAATACCCGCAAAGGCCACTGCAATCACTCCAAAACCGAAGAGGCCGGCAACGATCGCAACAATGAAGAAAACGACTGCCCAATAAAGCATAATTCTAATCTCCTACCTCGGCATCAAACGAGCTTCCCCTATCGGCGCCGGGCATTTGCCTTTTCCTACTCCGATTGCCGCCCAAGTGTGCGAGCATTGAGATAAGGCTTTTGCCTTAAGTGAAACTTAGGCTATAGGAATAGGAAGAAATTCCTTCGTCTAATATCGGAAAACTATAAGGGTAATCCGTTTGCGTGGCAGAGACGCTCCGTCCCGCGCTCGGAGTGTCAAGGCACCGTCTCCTATAAGCGCTCTTGAGGTTGGGACTAGAACGGCGAAGGGCAACCTAGGTAGAACCTCACGATCCTGCCCTCACCAATGAATCACCTTGATCTCTACTTTCTGCCCGACTCAGAGTCCGTCGATTTACCTCTCGACAAGCTGGAACCTAGCCGTCGACGGCCAACCGGGGTGCTGCATGCTGCAGAGCGAATGGAGGCAGCGGCAAAGGGCGAATATTCCCGTAGGGCGCCCATCTCAGTGACCCCGATTGGCGACGGGCGCTTCCGGATCGTGGATGGCAACAGCACCTACGCGGTCGCAATGGAGTGGGGTTGGTCAACCATTCGGTGCCGAATCGTGGTGGAGGGATCCTCGGGGAGTGAGCGGTGAAAGAGCGTCTTGGCCTATGGGATACTGGTGAGCCGGTCGGCAAAACCGCCGGCCCAAGGCATGAACGTGGATCCTAAACCTGAACTGACTGCTGCCCTCCACCGGGCCCAAATCGAGGCCTATACGGAGGTTCGGCCGATCTACGAAAACTATGCCAATGCCCTGAAGCGAGTGATCGAGGTGGCCTGCAAGGGTTCCTTCCCGGACGCCTTCGTGCAAGCCCGCGCGAAGGACTTGTCCAGCTTCGCCGAGAAGGTGGCCCGTAAGTTCGACAAATATCCCGACGCCGTCCACCAAATGACTGACCTCTGCGGTGGGCGAGTGATCGTGCAGACCGACGAGCAGGTGCGCGCCGTGCGATGCTTTATCGAGGACAATTTCGCAGTCTTGGAGTCCGATGATAAAGCCCTGCACCTCGGCCAAGATGGCTTCGGCTACCGCGATATGCACTACGTAGTCCGGCTAAAGTCTGCCCGTGCTCGCGATCTGGGTTTCACTGCCGAGGAGATCGACGCTATCGGAACCAAGGCAGCTGAGATTCAGGTGCGCACATGGCTGCAGCACGCCTGGGCTGACACCCTCCACGACCGAATGTATAAGAACACGCTGACTCTGTCACCGGAGGTCAAGCGAACGGGCGCCCTTCTCGCCGCCTTGATGGAAGAGGGGGATCGCAACTTCAACGTGCTGGCGAACGAATTGGACGGGCTCATTGCCAACTACACCGCGTTTGCTACCCTTGAGGAGGTTGAGAAGGAGATTGCCACTCAGCGTCTCATCTTTGCCAACACGAGTGATGAGCGCAAGCGCTCGGAACTTGCGGTCAAGCTCGCGATCCTTCTTGCCGCCACCGAACAACGTGCCGAGGTGGTCAAGCTGCTTTCCCCGTTCGTCGACTTTTGCCATGGGCCGCTACGGTGCCGCTTGCTGCTTCAGCTCGGACAGAGCCTCTGTCGGCTTCACAAGAATGAGCCGCATTCTTCCCACTACCTTCAGGGCCTTGAGTACCTGCGAGCGTGCGTAAGCCTTTGCTCCGCGCCGCAATTGGCTTACGTTCCCAATCGCCAAAGCCTGGACAGCCTGCATGCCCGAGCCCTGGCGAGGTTGGGCGGCGCCCTTGAGGCAATGGAGAGCCCAGAGGCTGAGGCGCGTGATTGCGTGCACCGGGCATACGACCTCCAACCTGCAAATCCTTATTACCTTGCCGGCATGCTGGGCCTCGAGTTGCGGCTCGGAAACGGGGACGCTCTCTCGACTAGCATGGCCACCACCATTCGCACGGCGATTCGCACATGCAAGGAGCACGCTGTCGCCGGCATCGAGATGCCCTTTGCGTGCTTTGTTGCGGGTCGACTGAGTCTTTTGCTCAACCAAGGGTACGAGGCTCTTGCCTATTACGCCCGCGGCATTCGTTTCTGTCTCGACGGGCGCTACGTAGCGCCACCCGACATCATCGAGACCGAGCAGCAATGGATCAGAAGCGTCCATCCCGGGATAGAGCCGCCGACTGCGGCACAGTGGGCCATAGACCTGCTCGCCCTTTCGAGCCAGGTACGCCCCCTCACATCTTCCTCGGCAGCTCCGACGGTGATCGTCGCTGGAGGATCCAGTCGGCGTGCTCCCGATATCGAGGCACTTCTCATCGAAGCACTCGGCCGCTATCAGGGGCTGGTCGTCTCCGGTGGGACCACCGTTGGCGTGCCCGGTGCGGTGGCGGACGCGGCCGAGAATTTGAAGGCGGAAGGCCGAAAGGAGTTCCAATTGATCGGCTACCGTCCTTCCAACCTGCCGGATAGCGTCGCCGGCCACGCAGGTTATGACGAGCAGCGGCATGCTGGCGCTGAGTTTTCGCCGGATCAGATCCTGCGCTACTGGTCGGACATCTTGGCTCGAGGCGCCGCCTCGGTCTTTCTCCTCGGTTTTGGGGGTGGACCCCTGAGCGCTCTTGAATACCGAATCGCTCTCGCACTCGGCGCATCGGTCGGAGCGGTGGGAAGCACCGGCGATGCGGCGGCGTCCCTGTTGGCGGACCCCCTCTGGGCGGGCGCTCCCCGCTTGTTCGACCTCCCTTCCGACGGGGCCACCCTTCGCGCCTTCATTACCCCCTCGCGAACCTCGCTCGACCCCGCGACTTGTGAAGGGATGGCCAGAGACTTCCACACCCGCTACGTCCAAAGCAGCCCCAAGCGCCTCCCCCCGAACATGCGTCCCTGGGACAAACTCGACCCCACCTTCCAGGAGGCCAACCTGGCCCAGGCTCGGTATTGCGTCGAGATCCTTGAGGCCGCCGGCTTCACGGTCCGCCCTGCCTCAAGCGAGGCAGGCCTCGCCAAGTTCACCTACGAGGAAGTCGAACGCATGTCGGAGCTAGAACACGGCCGCTGGAACGTTGAAAGGCTTCGCGACGGCTGGCGCTATGGCAAGGTACGGGATGACGCCACGAAGATTCACGACTGCCTGCTCTCCTGGTCCGACCTCCCTGAAGACATCCGGGGCTACGACCGCGACGCAGTCCGTGCGTTCCCACAAATTTTGGCTAAGGCGGGGCTGGCGTTGTCTCGGTCGGTACTTCGAGGTTAAGTGGCTAGACTCTGGTTACTTTGGAAACTTCTGTTCCGAAGCGGAGCCCGATGGCGGCGGCGTAGGCGCCAGGGTAAACGGCACAGTGTCGACAACATTGGCGGAGACCGTGGCCGGCAATGTTTGAGTTACAAAGCCAGACTCAGCCACCTGAATTTGGTATGAAGCGGGCGGCTGACTGGCGAACGAGTAGTTGCCTCCAGAATCCGTCGTCGTCTGGGCGAGAGTGACACCGTTGACATCGAGAAGCGTAACCGTTGCGCCCTGGATGAATGAAGAATCCACGCCGGATTGAATGGTCCCGGCAATCGATCCGGTTGGAGCGGGAATCTCGAAGAGGTTAACCCATCCGCCGGCAGTCTGATTTGCGATGACGGTGGTGCTGATGTTTAGTCCGGTGTACCCCTGGGCCGCGAACGACAGATCATAGGCGCCAGGGGCAATGGAGGTGAAGGAGAAAGCTCCGTTCACATCGGTTGTGGTGCTTGCGATCAAGTTTCCATTTCCATCGGTCAAGGAGACCGTCGCGCCGGGAATTACCGATAGAGTGATTCCATCGAATACGGCGCCGGCGATCGACCCGGTCGGTGGTGGCGTCGGCGCCAGTTGCACGCTATCCATCGTCGTCACGCCGGCGACCACGGTCTCTGCAGTCGTTTGCGAGAGGAAGCCGGTGTCGGCAAACGCGACTTGGTATTGACCAGGATTGAGCGCGCCGAACGAGTAGGCGCCGTTCGAGTCTGCGGTGGCGCTCGCCAGAGCGATTCCGTTCACATCCATCAGGCTGACCGATGCACCGACAAGCGCGGAGGAGTCGACGGACGACTGAACGAAGCCCGAGATCGTGCCCGTGCTGGGCGTCAACGTGACGCTCGCGGTTGCGGTGTTGCCTGCTGTTACGGTTGCGCTCGTCGTTTGCGAAAGGAAGCCCGTATCCGAGAAGCTCACTGAATACGAACCGGGGCTGAGACTTCCGAAGGAGTAGTTGCCGTTCGCATCCGAGATGGCAGTTGCCGTTGCCGTGCCCGTCAGGGTGACGGTCACTCCTTGAAGATGTCCAGAGGCGTTCGAAACCGTTCCGGCTATGCCGCCGGTGCTTGGCGAAAGCGTCGCGTTAACCGTGGCCCCCGTGGCCGAGTTCACAGCGGCGGTTGAAGACTGAGGGAAGTAGCCGGCATCGGCAAAGCCAACGGTGTAGTTGCCGGGGGCAAGGTTAGCGAAGCTGTAATCGCCATTTGCATCCGTCGTAGCGGAAGCCCCGCTCGACAGGGTCACAGACACCCCCTGCAGTGGTCCAGCGGCGTTGGAAACCGTGCCTAGCAAGCCGCCGGCGGAAGACGCGGAAAGGGAGCCGTTGCTGGAGGTCACAGCGTTTGAAACGACGACCACGCCGGTCTTGGTCTCGGAGTAGGCCGCGAGGGAGAAGGTCACATGGTATGTGCCCGGTGGAATGTTCGCGATCAGGTAGTGGCCGCTGACATCGGTCGAGGCCATCCCTAGAGGGGTGGAACTCTTCGTCACGGTTACGGTGGCCCCAACGAGCGGTGCGCTTGCGGCGTTCGTTAGGGTTCCTCGGATCGAACCAGGATCGGCGGTGAGTTTGACGTTGAGCGTCTTTATCGCCGCTGGTCCGACCGTCACGGTGATCGACTGGCCTTGATAGTTGGAGTCCGAAATGGCGACCGAATAGGTGTCTGGAGGCACGTTGGCTATGGAGTAGTTCCCATTCGCATCCGTCCCGGCCGAAGCCGTCGCGCCGTAGGCCGCACCAGTGATAGTCACCGTAGCTCCCTGAAGGAGGGCCGACGTGCTCGACTTTACCACTCCCTCGATCGTGCCGGGCACTTCTTGAATTTGGATGTTTGTCGTTGCGGCAACACTTGGCAAGGTCGTGAGGGTGTTGGATGCGGTCACATAATTCGTCTTCGAGAAGGACACTGTGATCGGGCCCGCCGCAAGGCCTTTGAGGGTGAACGCCCCCAGAGAGTTAGTCGTCGCCTGACCCATGACCGCGTTGTTGGCGGCCATCACCGTGACGGTTACGGATTTCACGGGGGCGGAGCCAGGACCGGTGACCGTACCGGTGAGAGGGCCTGCGGTCAGCGTTAGCGATTCGTTGGCGCTCGCCGTTGAGTTAAGCGTGATGGTTGTCGGCACGGAAGCCGGGGTATAGACCGATTTTGTGAACGACAGATTCACCACTCCCGGAACGAGGGAGGTCAGCGCGTACTGCCCCTTCGAGTTCGTCAAACACGATGACCCCTGGGCCGAAACGGTTACGTTCTTGAGAGGAAGCCCGGAAACTGAGTCGGTAACGACTCCGCAGGCCCCTCCGGAGTTGTGGGTCACCGTGACAAGGCCAAACAACGGGGTCCCGCTCGGTTGCTGGATGATAAAGTCGCTTTGCCCGGTGAGGCTTCCTTGAGCCGTCATGTCGGGGATAAGAAAGGTCGCGGTCTTCCAACCTCCGGTATTCGTCAGAGTCACGTAATTTGTGTACTCTTTGCCCCCGGTCAAACCGCCCCAATATTGGAGCCGAAACTGCGCATTGGAGTTATCGAGATAGTCGACGGTGATCTGTGCAGGACTTGTTCCGGTCCCCAGGAACGCGCGGTCCATCTGAAAGGCCAGGATCGGGTTGAACGAGTCGGACTGGACGCCCGTCACCCCCTGAACGGTTGAAAGGTTCTGGGAGACCGAGGGCGCCAAAACGTTGTTATAGAGCCCGCCTCCCTCAGTACCGGGCGAGAAATAAATCATGTTCCCGCTCGAATAGTCGTAGCTCGCGTAACTTTGAAGCTGATCGTGCCATCCTGCCGTCGCTGTGAGGTAGTAATCCGCCGGCTGTGGTGCATAAGTTTCGTAAACAAAATGGTCTTTCGCCACGCCGGGCGCGTCCGGCTCGATTTGCGTGGATTCGGTCCACTCGTTGAACGATGTCAATGAGGCGAAAGGCATATGGGCGTTCAGGCCGAAGCTGCGCTGAATCGACTGCTGATAGGTCTGACCGCCAAGGCGGGGGGTGATGCCGGTCCAGCCCTTGCTGCGAAAAGCGTTGAAGCCGGGCTCGATAGTCGGGATATACCAAGCGTTGGCGGGCAACGACATGATGTCCGCGCGAGAATCCTGGTTCGTGGGCTGAATGCTGTATTCCAGGCTTCCGTCGAAGTGCCCAATGTTGACCCATTGGGCCGCCGTGTAGAGCTTGGATTGTTCGACGGAAAGACCCGCGTTCGTGAGCATCACCGCTCCATAGCGGCTGTGAATGTAGTCCAGCGTCGCCGTCCAGTCGGAGGGTTTGGAGACGAGGTCGAATACCGAGATGTAGAGGCAAAAGATCGGTCGCGGATAATTACCGCTCAACCATGGCGTCGGGGTTGAGTTATAGAAAAAGGCGGGCGACTGGCTGTATTTCGCCATGATGTAGTCGACATCGGAGGCAACCGATTGCGGCGTCCTGCCATCGTAGATGTCGATGTGGAATCCAACTTGGATCCCGTTTGCGGCGGCGGCGGCGAGGATAGCCGGCGTCACCGCGTCCACGCGCTGCTCGATCGGCTCGGTTCCTTGCCCCCACCAGGAAAGCCACAAGAGGTTGAGCTTCGCCTGCTTGGCCCACAGCATGTGCTGATTGATGACCGCAGGGTCGTTCGAGGCATAGTTTCCGAGTTCGGGCAGGAACTGGGTGTTGGCGCCCCACTGGTTCTTGACCCACCAAGCGTAATAGAATGCCGAGGAAAGCGGCGGCGTCGTGGAGGTGGGAGTGTAGGTAGGGAACGCCGGCGTGGGGTTCTGTGGGCCGGTGTTCAGGCTGGTAATTTGGCCACCGGACACGGCGGCAAGGCAGAGGAATGCAAGAAATGCGAAAAGAGTCCTGTACATGATATTCCAAGCGATGTGGACTTCTTTGCTCCAGCCGCATATTCATTATAGACGCATTATGCCTATAAGTGGTCGGTATCTATAATAATCTTTAACAAGATTGCCAAAATCAACATGGTTGAATGTAGGGAAAGCAAAAGGGCCGCGAAGGCTTTCGCGCTGAAATCCACGATTGGCCAGAGTCCGGCTCCCAACGAAGGCGGACGCGATTCCTATACGAGGCCGAATCCAGACCGCCGTATAGCACTGGCTGTCCTCATCGGACAAGCTCCGGCAAGCACGGTTACGCCTTCCTGTAGCGGCAATCGCGTTCCAACGTCGGTGGAGCTGTCGAGGTCAAGCGCCTAGAGACCGATTTTGGCAGCTTCTGAAATCATAGCCTCGACGGACCTACCCTTCTTGGTTCAGGAACTTTGAGAACTACCGGCTCCGAGTGAGGGTAATGTGTGCCTAGTCGGTCTGAGGAGGGGCGCCCCCACGAATGGCGTAAAGCCATGGCGTAGAGCCTGAATGTGATCCCCGAAGGTTCGAGTTGTGGCTGCCGCACCTAGATTCGAACTAGGGACCCGCTGATTAACAGTCAGCTGCTCTACCGCTGAGCTATGCGGCAACGTGAAGCGAGCGAAAATATACCTGATGGCGGACCCGCTCAATGGGGATTTTCGGCGGATTGGAGGGCGGACAGCAGGGAAATTCACTGGCAATCTGGGCGGGATCGCAAGCGACCTGCCTTTGGAGGGCACAGGGAAGACGCGTATAATCTACGAGCAATGACACCTGAGGCCAAGATCTATGTCGCCGGGCACAAGGGCCTGGTCGGCTCTGCGATTACGCGGGCCCTCCACAAAGCGGGTTATCACAACCTCGTGGAGCGATCCATCTCCGAACTCGACCTTTGCGACGCGCAGGCAACCACCCGATTCTTTGAAGCGGAGCGCCCCGACTACGTGTTTCTCGCCGCCGCGAAGGTGGGAGGCATCCTTGCCAACCGAGACTTCCCGGCCGATTTCATCCGAGACAACCTCGCCATCGAGATCAATGTCATCGACGGCGCCTACCGGGCCGGCGCCAAGAAGCTGCTCTTTCTCGGCTCCTCTTGCATTTACCCCAAACTCGCGCCCCAACCGATCAAGGAGGAGTATCTCCTCAGCGGCTACCTTGAGCCAACCAACGACGCCTACGCCATTGCCAAGATCGCCGGCCTCAAAATGTGCCAATCCTATCGGCGACAATATGGATGGAGTGCAATCAGCCTCATGCCGACCAACCTCTACGGCATCGGCGATAACTTCGATCTGGCAAACTCTCATGTTCTGCCTGCGCTCATGCGCAAGTTTCATGAAGCCAAGCTTTCCGGCGCGAAAGAAGTGGTGGTGTGGGGTAGCGGTAAGCCGCTGCGCGAGTTTCTCTTTGCCGACGATCTTGCCGACGCTGCCCTATTCCTGATGAACCATTATGACGACGATGAAATCGTCAACGTAGGCGTTGGCGTGGACCTGACCATCGCAGAGCTTGCGGCCAAGGTCAAAGAGGTGGTTGGCTTTCAGGGAGAGCTGGTGTACGATGCCTCCAAACCAGACGGAACCCCCCGTAAGTTGCTCGATGTGTCCAAGCTGACCGGACTGGGTTGGGTCGCCCCAACCAGCTTGGACGAGGGCCTCCGCCGGACCTATGAGTGGTTCCTAAGCCAGGGCGTTACCGACCGTCAGCCCGCCGGAACTTCGCATTAAGGATCAGCATGTCGGCACCCGCTAAGCAAGCCGCCACTCCATTTCGCCTTCTCCTCATCAACGAATTCTTCTATCCCGAGGACCTGGGGGGAACACCGGCCGCTACTTCGCGCCTTGCCCGCGGGTTGTGCGACGATCACGGAGTGCAGGTTTCCGTTCTGAGCCGGGACAATTCCTATCGTGACCCTGGCGTCAAGTATGCCGGCCACGAAGATTGGAACGGCGTAAGCATCACAAGGGTCTCCGCCCCCGATTGGTCGAGATCGGGGGTTGCCAAACGGTTTGCCGGTAATTTCCTTTTCACCCTCGGTTGTGTCAAGGCCGCAAGGAAGCTCCCGAAGCCAGACGTCGTACTTCTGACCAGCGCGCCCCCGACCATGCCCATCGCCGGCATTCTGGTCCAGTTGATGAAGGGGACGCCCTATGCATACCTGATGTACGACCTTGAGCCGGATCGTACCGTCGCGCTCGGGGTCAAGCCATCAACCGCGATCTCCGTTCGCGTCCTTCGTCGCTGGCAGTCGGTCTGGCTCCGCAAGGCGACAACCGTCATTGCGATCGGCCGGTGCATGCGCAAGGTCCTGATGGAACGCTACCGGCTGCCCTCTGAACAGATCAGTATCGTCGAAGTAGGCGCCGAGCAAGGGGATGCGGATGAATCCAGCCAAAGCACCGCATTTCGTGCCAAGACGGGCTTCAAGGGATTCATCCTCCTCTACGCGGGGAACTTCGGTCAGTATCACGACTTCACCACCTTGCTGGACGTCGCCGAGCGACTGCGTAGCCAAGATTCTGACTTCCGCTTTGTGCTTGTGGGCGGCGGTCACAAACGCGATGCAGTAGCTGCCGAGGTTGCCCACCGACAACTCACCAACGTCACCATGCTTCCCTTCGCGCCCCAGGAGGAATACAACGACCTATTGGCGAGTGCGGACGCCCACCTTGTGACCCTTGATCAGGGCGCCGAGGGCCTCTGCGTGCCCAGCAAGTTTTACTCGAACCTCAGATCTGGCCGGCCGGTGATCGCGCTTATGAGCCCTGGCGCTGAGGTGGCTTTGGTGATCGATGAGGCGAAATGCGGTGCGGTGGTTCCGGTAGGCGATGCCGACGCGCTCATTGCCGCCCTGCAAGAAATGCGCGCCAACCCTGAAGAAACATCGGCCATGGGAAGGCGCGCCCGAGAGGTGTTTTTGAAACAATACTCCATGGAGCTGATTGTCGAAAAACTTCACGGCGTCCTGTGCAAAGCCGCCTTTAGGTAGGTCTGTGCAGATTCGCTGAATTCTATCTCTACGGAATAAATCATCCGCTTTGCGTCAGGCGGCTCTAATCCGCTGGGGTAGCATCGGTCGAAATTGTTTCGGCTATACTGATTTAACTTTCATTTATATTGCTTGCGGAGGAAACTATGACATGGGCGCTGATGGCCGGGATCACCGGCCAAGATGGCGGCGGACCACTGGAGCGGTTGCTGGCTATACGATGCAGGGACCACGAGGCGTTGGCGCCTGGGGCCAATCTATTGGGTTGCCTTCGGTTCGAGTTCTATGTCTCGTGTGCACGCAAACAAGGCTTCGCAACGCTCCCACGACACATTCATGACCTTTGGCTTTTCTTTCGGATCTGCCCAGTTGGCCGCATTCTTGCCGGCTCTTTGGCGCTGACCCATCGTTTTTGTGCTTGATTTGTTGGACCCGACTTCCGCTGATTTGGCGGGGTCGAACTTGGAAAATATGCGTACAAAGCTTTACGGCGGGCAAGTGATTGTTGACGACTCACGCCCGGCAATCGGTGAAATAGCTTCGAAACTGGACCGTGGCGAACCGGATGCAGCAAAAAGTCAGATCCAGCCTGAACCTGGATTGGTTTATGCACTCATTGAGTCGGATGAGCCCAAATCCCTGGGGATCCCCTCCCTGCCCCCCAGTTTCTACTTACGATATGGGAAGCGGATCATCGATATCGTCGTGGCTGGCTTGGTGATGCTCTTGCTGCTGCCGGTATATCTGGGGGTAGCCATCTTGGTCGTGTTAGATGACGGTGCGCCCGTTCTCTATCGCCAAAAGAGGGTGGGGCAATTCGGTCGTCAGTTCTCGTTCGTCAAGTTCCGAACCATGCGGCGGAACGCGGATCAGATGCGGGGTGAAGTCATCAAGGCCAGTGGCCACACCAGCCCTGCGTTCAAAATGAAGGCCGACCCACGGGTGACCCGGGTCGGAAAATGGCTCAGGCGCAGTTCATTGGACGAGCTGCCCCAGGTGTGGGATGTTCTCGTGGGTCGGATGTCGATCGTCGGTCCGCGGCCGCACCTTCCCGAGGAGGTTCGGCACTACGACGCGGATCAGTGGGCCCGCCTCTGCGTAAAACCGGGGCTTTTCTGCCTGCGTGAGGTGAGTGGGCGGTCTGAACTCACTTTTGACCAATGGATGAAGATGGACATCGACTACGTTCGAACCCAAAGCTTTGCGCTTGACGTGGCGATTATGCTGAAGGTGATACCTGCGATCCTTTCGGCGCGTGGCGCCTACTGAGCGTGGCGAATGCGGGCCGCGGCCCCAGCCTCACGGACATATTGGATCGTCTTATCGAGGCCATCTCTTAAGGACACCTTCGGTTCCCAACCCAGAATGGTTCGAGCAAGGGTGATGTCGGGGCGGCGCCGTTCCGGATCGTCTTCGGGAAGCGGCCGGAAAACGAGTTTCGTTTCCTTGCCCGCCAGTTCACCCACCGTTCGGGCGAGTTCCAACATGGTGGTCTCGATTGGGCTGCCCAGATTGACGGGTCCCGGGTGGTCCTGCTGCATCAGCCGGATGATGCCCTCAACGAGGTCGTCGATGTACTGAAAGGAGCGCGTCTGGTACCCGGTGCCATAGATCGTCATTGGGCGACCACCAAGGCACTGGGAGATGAAGTTCGTAATCACCCGGCCATCTTTGATGTCCATCCGCGGTCCGTAGGTGTTGAAGATCCGAACGATCCGGGTTTGCACATGTTGATCGCGATGAAACGAGGACGTCATCGCCTCGGCGAAACGCTTCGCCTCATCGTAGACGGCACGTGGGCCAACGCTGCTGACGTTGCCATTGTAGGTTTCGCGCTGAGGATGTTCGCTCGGGTCTCCGTAGCACTCGCTGGTGCTGGCGAGAAAAAATGAGGCCTTCAGCCGCTTGGCGAGCATGAGAAGGTGGTAGGTGCCTTCGGAATTGACTCGCAGGGTCTCCGTGGGCAAAGCCAAGTACTTAGGAGGCGACGCGGGGCTCGCAAAATGCATCACCCAGGCGAGCCGTGCGCCGCCAAGGTCTTCATCGCTCAGGGGCTCGGTGACGTCGCGCTCAAGGAACCGAAAGCGAGGATGATCTTCAAGGTGGCAGAGATTGCATAGGCGACCCGTGCAAAGGTTATCCACTCCGATCACCTGATAGCCTTCGGCAAGCAGGCGGTCGGCAAGATGGCTGCCGACAAAGCCAGCCGCTCCCGTCACCAACACAGCATCTTTACTGTTCATATCCTCATCGAAAATTATCGGTTTCGAATTTCTGTTTCAGCCCGAATTAGCGCACAAACATACCAAGTCATACTCTTTGCAGCTGTTATGACTACCGATGCCGCGAGCTTCGAAGTATAGCGCACCACTCTGGTCTGTTATTTAAAGAAACGCTCGAATCTACGCAAACGGTGCCGGAACGTCGGCTTGACCCATTCAAACGTTCTGTATACTCTAACGGCATGAAGATCGCAGTCATCGGAACCGGTTATGTGGGATTGGTCACCGGGGTTGTCCTCGCCGACCTGGGCAACGACGTGATTTGTGTGGACAAAGACCCGGAGAAGATCGCGATGCTCTCCGCCGGCACGCCGACGATCTACGAACCAGGGTTGGAGGACCTTCTCAAGCGAGCCATTGCCAACGGCTTCTTGACCTTTAGCGAATCGGTGGTGGATGCCACGGCCAAGAGCCGAGTCGTCTTCATCGCAGTGGGAACACCGAGCGCCGCCGATGGCAGCCCAGACTTGTCTGCCGTTGAGGCGGTCGCCAAACTGATCGCCCGTGGCATCGACAGTTACAAGGTGGTCGTCAACAAGTCGACGGTGCCAGTAGGTTCGGGCGGTTTCGTCTCCGACATCATATGCTCGCAGGGCGTTGGCTCTGACCTGTTCGATGTGGTCTCTAATCCAGAGTTCCTTCGAGAAGGCTCGGCGATCAGCGACACGCTCCATCCGGACCGCATCGTGATCGGCGCTACCAACCGAGCGGCGGCGGCGATTTTGCAGGAGTTGTACGAGCCGCTACAGGCCCCATTCATCCTCACCGATGTGGCCAGTGCCGAGTTGATCAAGTACGCCAGCAACGCGTTCTTGGCGACCAAGATTTCATTCATCAACGCCATGAGCCGAATTTGCGAGCTGACGGGGGGCGACATTGGCGCGGTCTCCACCGGAGTGGGCGCCGATGCGCGCATTGGCAAGCACTTTCTCCAGGCGGGCCTTGGCTGGGGCGGTTCTTGCTTCCCCAAGGACGTTTCGGGGCTCATCAAGATCGCCGAGGGCCTGGGATACGATTTCGACCTCTTGAAGGCGGTTACTGCCATCAACGAGGACCAGACACTCCATTTTGTGCGGAGGCTTGAGAAGAAGCTTGGCGGCTTGGCCGGCAAGACGATCGGCCTCCTTGGCTTGTCGTTCAAGCCGAACACCGACGACCTGCGAGACGCTAAGAGCTTGGTGATCATTGAGGCCATCTTGAAGGCAGGCGGATCAATCCGAGCCCACGACCCGGTGGCGGCGGAGTTGGTTCAGAAGATCTACCCGAGCGTCGAAATGACCGGGATCTACGAGGTCGCCGAAGGCGCCGATGCACTGGTGTTGGTCACCGAATGGAATGAATACCGGCAGCTTGATTTGGCCAGGCTCGGCGAGAAAATGAAGTCGCGAATCCTGTTCGATGGACGCCGGGTGTATTCGTCGGCAGCTGTGAAAGAAGCAGGCTTCGAGTACGCGACCATCGGCTCCTAACCAGAGCGGCGTACGTCGGCGAATGGTACTTGGTTCCCTTGTTGCCAGTTTTCCTTACAATTTGGCGATGCCCGTTA
>Ga0302319_10014441_pt1 | contig 14730 bp, 10 predicted proteins | sample Bog_T0_2_FD_203319 | JGI IMG/M metagenome (GOLD analysis project Ga0302319, IMG submission 203319) | Peat permafrost microbial communities from Stordalen Mire near Abisko, Sweden - Bog_T0_2 | ecosystem: Environmental > Terrestrial > Soil > Wetlands > Peat | place: Sweden: Abisko, Stordalen Mire... | reverse complement strand
GTGGTGGCTTCATGAGCCCGGTCGCCGCCCCGCCCCTGAATGCCCATGGTGACGATCACGTCGGGCCGCAGCGTGCGGATCAATCGCGCGTAATCGCCCACGATCTCCTCCCGGCCCCACTTGGAGATCACTTCCCGCGGATCGAACGAGTAGCCGTAGTCGATGGCGCGCGTGAAGTATTGCTCGGCGCCATCGATACGGTGGACGGACAGCAGTTCGGATGTGCGCAGCACGGCGATGTCGCGGAACAACTCCGGGCCGATTTCATTCTGGCCGCCGTCGCCGCGGTTGTTCTGCACATCGATGACGCGCAGGCCCATGCCGTAGCCGAATAATGCGAACAGCGCGTTGGTCTCGTCGTCGGGATGGGCCGGACACTGCATAAAGGTTCCGGAGACGCTCAGTTTGCGCAGCGCCAGGCCCAACGCAACATGGCCGCTGTCGCGCGCGGCCAGCGGGAAGGTCATGCGGTTTTGCGCGCCGGCACGAAAGTATTCCGGGGCGACGGCCAGAAACGCGATTCCGGCCGCCATGCCGCTCCAGGCGGCCACACGAACTGTCTTCATGAGATTACCAATCCACGCGGATCCCCAACTGCAGCAGCCGTCCTTCGAGTACCGTCGAAGTGGGCGCCAGCGTGGGGGCGGCGGTGACTACGCCCAGGGCATTGGTGGCCGCGGTGGTACTGATGGCAGTGATGTTCTTGATGTTGAACACGTTGTTCGCCTCCGCCAGGAGCTTCACGTAAAACCGTTCGCGGCGCGCAAATATGGTGCGCGTGTAGCGCATGTCCACCTGGTGGATGTTGGGGCCGCGCAGGGTGTCGCGGCCGAGGAACAGCGGGCGCTGAACGGCGGAAGCCGCGGAATCGCCGTTGAGCAGAGTGCTGGTGGTTTCGTTGAGCTGGTCGCCGTTTGAGAGATTGGCCAGAATGGTCAAGTCGTTGCCGTTAGCCAAGGCGTTGAGGGCGTGGTTCGAGAGGTGGAACGTGGGCATCAGGACCATGCTCATGGTGAACGCGTTGGGCCGGTTGACGACCGAGTTGCCCAAGTCCCGCGCGCGGTTCGTAGGATCTTCGATGAGCGCGCTCTGATCGTAACCGTAAGTCTCCGGAGCGTCGCTGATGGAATGCGACCAGGTGTAAGACGCGCTCATCAGGTATCCGGCGGCAAAACGGTGCGTGTAAGTAACAATCATCGCGTTGTAATTCATGCTGGCACCGGTATCCTGCAGGGTAATTGCGTTGAACTGCGGATAGAGACGCGTACCGGCATTGACCGCGCTCGAATAAATCGGGCGTCCGTCGGCCAGAGTGCCGGTGGGGTCGATCAGGTTCATGTTGCGCTGGTAAGTGAGATCGCGCGCGCTGGTGCGCACATACCCGGCTGTCAGGGCGTCGTTCGGCGCCAACTGCCGCGTGATCTGTACGCCGGTGTTGATGATGTATGGGTTCTTGTAGTTCGGAGTCAGCGCGATAATGCTGGGGGGGCTTGGGAAGCTGGCTCCAGGCAGGAAGGTGAAGATGTTCGGGAAAGCCGGCGCGCCGGGTGACGTGGGGGAAAACGTATCGGTGAAAGCGCGCGTGGAGCCGTCGGTGGTGAGGGACTTGTACCACAGGTTGGTGGAAGGCACGTCGTAGAAGATGCCGGAACTGGCCCGCACCACGGTTTTGGAGTTCAAGGACCAGGCGATGCCGAGGCGCGGAGCGAAGTCCTTGCCGGGGGTTCGAAAGCTGTCGGTGTACGCGAAGGGCGCGTTGGTCTCGCCGGAGGGCGCCTGGTAGCGGTCCCACCGGACGCCGTAGGTGATCAGAAGGTTGGCGCGCGCCTGCCAGCTATCCTGCACGAATAAGTCATAGAAGTTCGACTTATAGGAGTCGCCCGGCACGCCCAGAATGGTGGTGAACTGCGAGTAAGCCATGGGACTGGCTCCGCTTTTGGCCGCCAGGTAGTTGGCGATGTTCGAAAACGTATATTGACTATAGACCGCGCTCAACTGGTTGTCGTTGTTCTCCTGGAAGCCGAAGCCGGCCTTGATCGTGTGGGCGCCGGCGATCTTGGTGAAGTTGTCGTTGACGCTGGGGATCTTTTCGGCGAAGCGGGTTTCCGCGCTGGTAGTGCCGTTGAAGGTGGCGATGCCGGTGATGACGATGGCCGGACCGGGGCCGGTCAGCGGGTCGTCGATGTGGTGCTCGTTGCGGTAAGGCTCGGAGGCGCGCAGTTCGTTCACCGCCGTCGGCGAAAAGCTGCTGATCAACTGGAAGCCGCCGACATGTGCCCGGTCGCGGAAGTCCGAAGCCGCACTCAGAGCGTTCAATCCGCCGTTCTGGGAATTGAACGGATACTCGTTGCGGAAGTAATTGTAACGCACAAAGAACTGGTTCTTGTTGTTGATGTTCCAGTCCACCCTGAGATCGAGGAATTGAACGTGCTGCACCGTGGCGGCGGTGACCAGTTGCGAGGACGGCAGGCCGATGGCGGCGGCGTTGGCAGGCGTGATGGTCACCGGCGTCGGAGTCCCGCGTAGCAGGTGTTCATAAGCGCCGAAGATGAAAAGCTTGTCCTTTTTGAGGCGGCCGCCGGCATTTCCGGCAAAATCGTGCAGATCGATACTGGTATTGGGCTGGTTGGAGGCCAGCAGGATGGTGCGGGCGCCGTCCGGCGGACGGCCGATAAAGTAGAACTCGCCATGGAACGTGTTCGATCCGGAGTTGCTGATGGCGTTGTAGATATCGCCGACCGTGCGGCCGAATTCGGGAGCGAAGCTGTTGGATACCGTCTGCACCTCGCGCACGTAGCTGTCGGAAATGGCGAACAGGCGCAGGCCGTACTGGTCGCTCTCGGTGTCCGGCATACCGTCCAACTGGTATTGCACGCGGTTATCCAGGCCGTTGGTGTTGACCACGCGCGGCACGCCCAGTTCGGGGTTCGGATGTCCGCTGACGCCCGGCTGAAACAGAACGAAATTGTAGGGATTGCGGGAGGTGAGCGGCAGGTTCTCGACCTCCATCGCGTCGATGGTCCGGCCCGTATCGACGCGCGAGGGCTCGATCACCGGCGCGCCGCCCGTCACTTCCACGGTGGTGGAGATGGATCCCACGGCGAGCGCGGCGTCGAGCACCGCTTCGGTTCCGGCATCCAGAATCACTCCGGGCCGCCGCTGTTGCTCGAAACCTTCTTTCTTGATGACCACGGTGTACGTGCCGATGGGCAGGTTGGGGATCACAAAGTATCCCTCCTGGTTGGATACCGCATCCCGGGTAAAGTCCGTGGCGACGTTTTCCACGGAAATACCGGCTCCGGGAACGGGGGCGCCGGTCGGGTCGGTCACACGTCCGCGAACGCTGCCGTTAATTGCCTGGGTCTGGGCGAAAAGCTGGGTGGAAATCGCCAGCAGCGAAACCGCCAACAGAACTCGATGTCGCAAAGCCACACATACTCCTTTCGCCATCTGGGAAATCCCCGGGGCCAATCCTGCGCGGAACCGGGGCTGCGGGGACGCGGCCGGCCAATTGCCGGGAACTTTTGCAAGGTCCATTAAAAACATATACGCCCAATTCCCGCCGGCGTCAAGGTCTTTTTCGGCCGGGCGGAATTCGGGCCCGGCCCGGTAAGTGCTTGCCCATTCAATATGACCTTTCCGAGCCGCGCGCGCAAGCAAGCGGTTTCTTCGAATCTTGCAGGTTTCTCTCAATACCGGCGCTCGCACGCCACTTTCTTATGCTAAGGAGCTGTTGAGAAATAAGCTTGCCTAACGCTCCCTCACGGGGTGCCCTCTGGGCCCGGCTCCGTCAAATGCGCATGCCGAGCCGCGCGCGCCAGCAAGCGGTAGGGTCGAGTTTTGCAAGTTCAGAACTCCTGATGTCGCCCCGCAATTTCAACCTGGCGGGGAAACGGGCTGAGCCATTCCTTTCAATGGCGAGAGCTTGGCAGGTGGGGCAGGCGGTGCTGGCCTGCCCGCCCGCACTGAATTATGCCCGCTGCTCGAATAGGATCGAGCGAAGGCGAGCACCGCCTGCCCCACCTGCGGGCCCACTGCAAATTCCACGACATCAGGAGTTCTGAGGATATTTTTTCGCGGCTCCAAACGGCAAAAAGTGTCCGGCGTCATACCAGAGCGGCCTCGGCGCTTTCGAGCGCCAACCGCACGGCGCCGTGGAGTTCCGCCTTGACGCCGAGTTGCGTAGCGGTAAGCCGCGGGTGCGCGAAATCATGCGCTCCGAGCAGCGCGCCGACAGCCTGTAGCAGCGCCGGATGGACGCCCAGTTCGCCGCCGAAAACGATGAGCGAGCAGTTCAGAATCAGGCTGAGATGGGAGCACACCATGGCCACCGTCTGGGAGACGCTGTCCAGGACTTGTTGCGCCGCCGGGTCCCCCGCGGCGGCGCGGTCCAGAACCTCCACGGCGCGCAGCGGCTCCGGGGGAGCCCCGGCCCGGGCCGCCAGGTCGCTCCACTGCCGCTCAATGCCGCAGGTTCCGATCACCCGTTCCAGCGCGCCTCCCTGGGATTTCCGCACGGCCTGAATCCCCGAACTCGCCACCAGAAGATAACCGATTTCGCCGGCGGTCCATTCCGGCCCGTGATGGAGCTGGCCATCGATAAACAGGCCGGCGCCCACACCGCGGCCGATGTGCACGAACACGAAGTTCCGCTCGCCCCGCGCGGCGCCGTGCCAGTGTTCGCCCAAAGCGGCCATGTTCACATCGTTTTCGACGGTCACGGGCACGCGGATCTTCTCCTCCAACAGCCGCCCAAGAGGCACGTTTTCCCAGCCTTGCATGGTCGGCACGGCCACCACCGTGCCGGCGTCGACATCGGTAATCCCCGGCACCGCCACGCCCATTGCCAGCAGGCGCTTGGCCGGAATCCGCAAAGACTCGCGCAGTTCCCCCACCGCCGAGGCCACTTGTTCCACCACCGCCATGGGCCACGATTTCTCGCCGGCTTCAACCCACGATTCCCCGGCCATCTCGCCCGCCAGATCGGCTATGCCCACGCGGATCCGGCTCTCCGCAATATCCACGCCCACCGCGTAGCCGTACGCCTGGTTGAAGCGAAGCAGACGCGGAGGGCGGCCGCCGCTCGAATACCCCGTGCCCACCCGCTTGGCCAACCCCTTGCGTTCCAGCCGCGCCACGTTAGCGGCAGCCGTTGGCATACTCAATCCGCTGTTGCGCGCCAGATCGGTGCACGAACACGGACCGTGCTCCCGTAACAACTGCAGGATAGTCCGCAGGTTGATATCCCGAAGAACGCTGGAACCCCGGCTGGCCGGTTTCTCCGGCCGCAGCACAGGGCGGTGAAGGTCGGCAATTGAGTGAGCCATGGGAAATCTTTTAAAGAGTCCTTAAGAAAGTCCCTCAAACATGGTATATGTAATGGGGGCGCAGTGCAATGGCGTATTTGCGCCGGCGGTAAGAATCGTGCGTGACGAACCTTCCACCTTCAATCGGCCCATCATCGATGAAGGGCCGCCGTTTCTGCGAACCTGGCGCCGGGTGTATGTTCTGATCCTGGTCTATCTGGCGGCGGTCATCTTCGGACTCTATCTTTTCGGGCGGGCGTTTGCGTGAGACTGCTGGATTGGGCCGTAATGGGCTCGTGGCTCCTGTTTATTGTGAGCTACGGTCTGTGGCGCAGCCGCGGCTCCCGTAACATCGACAGTTACCTGCTGGCTGGAAAGACCATGCCCTGGTATGCCATGGGCCTCTCCATCATGGCCACTCAGGCCGGCGCCATTTCCTTCATCTCCACCACCGGCCAATCCTATACCAATGGCATGCGCTTCGTGCAGTTCTACTTCGGCCTGCCCATTGCCATGGTGATCATCGCGGCAACGGCCGCTCCCATCTTTCATCGGGCCCGCGTCTACACGGCTTACGAATACCTGGAGCGGCGCTTTGACGCCAAGACGCGCTGTCTGGTGAGCATCGTCTTTCTCATCCAGCGCGGGCTGGCGGCGGGAGTGGCGCTGTACGCGCCCGCGGTGGTGCTGTCCGTAATTCTCGGCTGGCCGGACCGCCTGACCACCCTGATCATGGGAGCCCTGATGGTGTTCTATACCGCCGTGGGCGGCATCAAGGCCGTGACCTGGGCCGATGTGCAGCAGATGGGGGTGCTGTTTGTCGCCTTGATGGTGGCGCTTGGCGCGGCCATCTGGCAGTTGCCGCACGCGGTCTCGTTCCACGACGCGTTGGCGGTGGCCGGAGCGGCCGGGCGCCTCACGGCCGTCGATACGCATTTCGATTGGACCAGCCGCTACAACTTGTGGAGCGGGCTGATTGGGGGAATGTTCCTCGCTCTGGCCTATTTCGGCACCGACCAGAGCCAGGTGCAGCGGTATCTCACGGGACGCTCCATCGGCCAGAGCCGCCTGAGCCTGGTGTTTATGGCGCTCACCAAGATCCCCATGCAAGTATTCATCCTGTTCACCGGCGCCATGGTTTTCTCGCTATTCACTTTCCGCGAGCCGCCGGTGCTGTTCCACCCGGCCGCCCTGGCCCAGGTCCGCGCGGACGCACGGTTCCCGGCCATCGAACACCGCTACCAGGAGGCGTTCGAGACGCGCCGCGCAACCGCGGCACACTGGCTTGCCCTGCGGTCCGCCAGCCCCGCCGCCGGCTACCAGGCAAAGCGGCAATACCAGGGCGCCGAAGCGCGGTTTGAAGCCGTTCGCCAGGAGGCGGAGCAATTGGCCGGCAAGCTGAACGGCGTCTCCGGCTTCAACGACACGAACTTCATCTTTCTTTCGTTTGTGACCACCTATCTGCCGGCGGGCCTGGTGGGGCTGATTGTCGGCGTCATATTTTCCGCCGGGATGTCGTCGATTTCCGGGGAGATCAACTCGCTGGCGACGGTCAGCGTCATCGATATCTACAAGCGGCATTTCGTCCGCGACGCTTCCGACGGGCACTACCTGATGGCATCGCGGCTGATCACGGTCTTCTGGGGCGCGTACGCCATCGCATTCGCCAGCATGGGCGCGAATTTCGGCGCGCTGATTGAGACGGTAAACATGGTTGGTTCCCTGTTCTACGGATCCATGCTCGGGGTATTCGTGCTGGCGTTCGGGGTCAAGCGCGCGAACGGACGGGGCGCATTCTGCGGGGTGCTGGCGGGAGAGACGGTGGTCTTCCTGATCAGCCGACTTACCGGCATTTCCTATCTCTGGTATAACCCCATCGGGTGCGCGGCCACCGTTTCAGCCGGCCTACTTGTTTCTGTGTTTGCGCCCAACCGGAATCATGAGGTTGAAGAGCGGCCCCTCTCGATACCATGAGTGCATGCCTTTCGTATGCGCGGGCGTTACCATTGGAATGTCCTGAACTCCTGAGGTCGCCCGGGGATTTCGGATAGTTGGGGAAATTGACCTGAGCCATGATGTGGCGCAGACACTCGTGTCTGCGGCGCCGAGACTCATCTCGGCGCTCCGGGACGGTGGATGCCGCTCGCGAAGAGGGTCGAGATGAGTCTCGACCCAGCAGGCAGGAGTGCCTGCGCCACAAAAACCACGACATCAGGAGTTCTGAGTTTCGGGTGGCTTGGCAGAACGTGCCGACTCATTCTTTGCCCGGTGGGGCAGGCGGTGCTCGCCTGCCCTCTATCCTAAATTTGGTTTCTGGCGCGAAACTGCCCTGGCGCGGGAAAGCAACCGCTCCCTTGCGGGGCGCCCTCTGGGCCCGGCTCGGTACGAAGTCCCATGAAATCAACGGAGCCGTTTCCGAGCCGCGCGCGCCAGCAAGCGGTCCTTGCCACTTGTGAGTTTCGCGACAGATACTATTTTGGCAGCGGGCAGGCGAGCACCGCTTGCCCCACCTACTCCGGATCAGCGAATCAGCGGTACGGGAGTGGGAGCGGTCTCATAAATGGGCACCGCCACGCCGTTTCGATAGATGTCGATGAAAAACCGCTTGTCGTCCAGTTCGCCCCGTTCGTCGAACTTGTAAAGGCCGTTGGCACCCTCCCACGGGTCCATGAACCGGATGGCATAAGACAGGTCGAGCGGGTTGGCAGAGCCGGTGGTCCGGACCGCCTTCGCCAGAATGCGTAGCGCGTCGTAGCCTTGCGCGGCCCACGTATCGGGATCGCGCTTGTACCGCGCCCGGAACTTGCGGACGAACTCCTGGTTCTCGGGGCTCGGCGAGTTCACGTCGTAAAAATCGAAGAACATCGCGCCCTCGATCCCCGGGCCGGCCCTCTCGCGCATTAAAGGCGTGTCGCTGAACGCCCCCAGGATTCCCGTTTTGAGGCCCACGCCGCGCGCCATCCGCACGAAGTCTCCCGCCCAGGGTTCCAGTCCCGCGAAGAAAATGATGTCGGCGCCAACTCCCTTCAGTTCGTTGACGGGCAGTCGGAAGTCGGCACGTTCGCGGGCGTAAGACCACTGGTAGACTATTTGCACGTCTGAGGCGTGCTCCGCGGCCGGGGGGTGCGGGGCGTCCGGGGTGTCCACGGAGGCCAAAGCGTCCGCGGTGTCCACGGCGTGCGGGGCGTCCACGGCGTGCGAGGCGTCTGGGGCATCCCCGGCGTCCACGGAGCCCAGCGCGTCCAGCGCGACGCGATACTGATAGGCCAGATCTTCCCCGAAGCCGCCCTCTTCCCAGATTACGGCGATCTTGCGGTGTTTACGTTTTACCGTCAACTTGGCCAGCGCGCGCGCAATCTTGTCGCTGGACAGGATGGTACGAACGATATATTGGCCTTCATGGGATGTCATGGCAGTGTTATTGACGCCCACCATCAGATGCAGCAAACGGCTGGATTCGTACATCGCCGAAGCTTTGATGGCTTCGCTGTCGTCATAGTAGCCGAGCACCGCGCTCATCTTCGGAGTATCGGAGAACTCGACGGCGATGCGTTTCGCTGTTTCCCAGTCGAAATTGTCATCCCGCAGCACCAGGCGAACCGGAATGCCTTTGGCCAGGCCGCCGGCATTGATTTCGTCCCGCGCCAGTTGAAGGCCGTCGGCCATTCCGTCCTGGTTGGCCGCAAAGGGCCAGCAAACCCCTACCAGGATCTCTTTCGGCAGGTGGCTGAGAGCCTGGAACCGGCGCGCGCCCATCCGGTCGAAAGACTGCCATTGGGGGGCCGTCGCGTACACCAGAAGTCCGGCCAATAGCGCCAGGAGGAGTAGTTTCCTCATGGCTTACTCCTGTCCCAATATGAGCGGCAGTCCGTTCTTGCCCGCACCGATCACCACCACTTTGGCGTTCGGCGACTTGGAAAGCTCCTCCGTCGCCTGAATCCCCTGCCAGGCGAGAACCGAGGGGGTGAGACTGCCGTTGATGGTATCGTTGTAAACCTTGATGCCCCCGGATTCGATGCGCTTGCGTTCGGCTTCCTTGGTGGCTATGGACAGCCGGAAGACGTACTCTTCATCCACCTGCTGCTGGGCCAGTTTGGTTTCGATGGCCTCGGAGATCTTGCGGGGCAGCGTGATGCTCTCAATCGGCACGTCGTCCAAGGCTATGAAGCGCGACTCCAGGTGAGTTTTGGAGAGCGTGCTGATGCGTTCCTGGATGGCCCTCTGGGTGGCATAAATCTCCTCGGGCTTGTACTGTCCGAACACAATTCGCATCACCGATCGAATCTCCGGACGCACCACCACGTTCACGAAGTCCGGTCCCACGCGTTGGTGCAGCAACGGAAGGGTGTCTTTGTCGAGGTAATAGCGCACCGAGTAGCGCACCCCTACCGTGAGGCCATCCACTGTCAGAGCGTCGATGGTGTCGGTGAACTGCTGCTTGCGGACGTTGTAAATGTACATGCGGTTGAACGGCAGGATCACATGCACGCCCTCGCGGTACACCGTGTCGATCTGCGTGCCGCCGCCCAGCCAGCGCCACAACACGCCCAGTTCGCCGGGGCGGATCGAGATCACCACCCGATCGAAGAAGAAGACTGTAAAGAAGGCCAGCAGAAACAGGAGCAGCACCACGTACGGCGCATGGCGTCGGGCAAAGGCTTTCGATTGCCGGTATTGCCGGGCGGTCCACTCACGAATCGATTTCATTTCTCGTGCCCTTCACCAAAGTAGCAACATAGAATTCCCGTGTGTAGCAAGTGTGGGGCGGGCTTCAGCCTGCGGCGGGCTTCAGCCCGCCCAAACCCCGCCGAGAGACCGGCAATACTCAGCGCGATCCAGGCCGGCTCGCCCGGCAAAGGAGCACCCATGGCTATAGAGCCTCGCATAATACAGTTACGGTCCGGCGGGGCTAAAGCCCCGCGCAGGCTGAAGCCTGCCCCACTGGGTTCCAAGGCATGAATTGGTTTGTCTGGGAGGTAAGCAACCATCGGGGCGAGGCACTGACACACCGGAGCGGCGGCCGTCGATACGAGATGTCGGTCCAGCGCAGGAGTCTCCCGTTGCAGGAACTCACAGATCCCCAAGCGACACGCGTCCAGAGCCGGCTGCCGACTGCCGGCCCTTAGACCTTTCTTGGCGTGGCGAAATAAAGGAACAGGAGACTGAGAACGGGGGTCAACAGGATGGAGCAGAACAGGAAGCCCCAAAACCCGATACGCCGGTTCCGTCCCACGACCCCCGCCACCAGGCACAACGCCAGGTAAACCAGTACAAGGCACACGACGTCCATTGGCGTTTAGGCGGGGGCCTCGGTCTTCTTTCCCTTGCTCATCGTCGAAGCCATCGCTTTCCCTTCCTCGAATTGCGCCTTGAAATACTCCCTGACTTGATCCGGCTCGAAGTTCAGGAATGTACCGCCGGATTCGAAATGCTGGATGAATACCTTGCCCAGCGCCCATGCCGACGCTCCGCAGAACAGCACCATCGCGGGCGCTCCGGCCAGTGCGCCTACCACTGGCACAGCCTTCAACATGCTGCCGAACGCGCCAAACGCCAGCGTGCCCGGGACAACGGAGCCAATCAAGGATCCGGCCACTACTTTTACGCGGTTCTTTTCAAACGGAACATCGTAGAGCTTCGACAGATCGGCGAGCATCTTGATTTGCACGCCCGTAACCGCGGCCAGATCCACAAACGGGACCGGTATCAGACCGGCTCCCATCGACCACCACATATATCTTCTTACCGTTTTGACGGCGTTCAGTTCTCTTTCACTCACGGCTTCTTGCCTCCTCATTTCGACATTTTGACACTATTATAGCTGCGGGGCAGATCCTCCGGGCAATTGAGAATACCACGATTCTATTTCCGGATTGCGGCTTTTTCGAGGGAAATAGATTGATTCCATTGGCGATCTGGTTGGTGGCGTTACCCCAGGGCGGCAAGCTTCGGCTCGCACCTCAGTAAATTGATAATTATGATATCTTTACGACAGCTTGTCCAGTGACTTCCAAAGGCCTGACTGCGTTTGAGTGCCCCCATATGAGTGGGATTAACAGCCCCATTTGTGGATATTTTAAAGTCTTTCAGGTAGTTCATAGTTAATATACTGTAAACTGTGGGCTGGGTCCCTCAGTGGTGTGGGTCGACACCGTGGAATTCCGGGTTCAAACGATGAAAGCCATGCTGGTTGCCAGGGCAGCCGGACTCTCCATCATCACGTTCTTGACGTTTTCTAACGCCGGATGCGGCAAGCCCGCAGCCCAGGGCGGCGTTCCGGCTCCATCTCCGGCGGTGGTGACGGTGGAGACCGCCGAGCGCCGGGAAGTGCCGGCTATCGCGGAACTGGCAGCGCGGATCGCGGCGGTCGCCACGGTAGAAATCCGCGCCAACGTCGAGGGCCGGTTGACGGAGATGTCCTTTAAAGAAGGGAACACCATCCAGAAAGGGCAAGTGCTTTTTCGCATCGATCCACGCCAATATGAGGCCGCGGTGCAGTCGGCCGGGGCCGCCGTGGAAAAAGCCGAGGCCGATCTGGAAATGGCGCGGGAGCAGCAGCACCTGGTGAACGCGCAGTCTGCGTTGCGCCAAGCCGAAGCCAGCTTATTGAAAGCCGATCAGGACGCCGACCGGATGAAACCGCTGGCCGCGCGCCGGGCGGTGCCCCAACGGGACCTGGATGCGGCCATCGCGGCACAATCCTTGGCTGCGGCGGCGGTGGAGGACGCGCGCGCCACGGTGCGAACCACCACGGTTGGCGATCGCGTAGGTCTCCGCCAGGCGCAGGCCGGAGTCACCGCGGCCCGGGCGGCGCTCCAAAAGGCGGAGATGGACCGCGACGAGACGGTGATTCGCGCTCCCATCGGCGGTCTCATCGGCACGGTGGAAATTTCGGTGGGCAACTATGTGGGGCATGGGGAGTCCAGCCGGCTGGCCACCATTTCCCAGTTGGATCCGATCAATGTGGTCTTCGGAATTTCCGAGACGGTCTATTTGCACACTGTGAACAAGGTGGACCGCAAGGCCTTGGAGCGCATCGAATTGATTCTCGCCGACAACAGCGTGTACCCCTTCCGGGGACGGTATACCAACATCGGACGCGCGGTGGACGAGAAGACCGGAACCCTGCTGATCGAAGCGCAATTCCCCAACCCCAAGGGCATTCTCCTGCCCGGAATGTCCGGACGGGTGCGCCTTGCCTTGGAGAACCGCCCGGACGCGGTGTTGGTTTCCGAGCGGGCCCTGTTTGACGCCCAGGGCTCGAAGGCGGTCTACATCGTGACTCCCGACAGGAAAGCCGCCCTCCGCGGCGTCGTTACCGAGGGGAGCTTTCAGGGTAAAAGCATCGTCACCAAGGGGCTCACCGGCGGCGAAGCCGTGATCGTCGATGGAATTGCAAAAGTCCAGCCGGGACAGCCGGTAATCGCCCAGACAGCTCAGCCTGGGCGGGATTAGGTCAGGCTGGAATGGCGCGCTACCTCATTCCTCGCCCGGTGTTGCCTGTGCTGTGGGCGGAGGCGCCCGCGCAAATGCCGGCACTATCTGGTTTCTGTCGCGAAACTGCCTTCAAGTGGCAAGGACCGCTTGCTTGCGCGCGCGGCTCGGAAAACGCACCGATGATTCCACGGGACTTGTTACCGAGCCGCGACCGCCAGGGAGCGGTTTTGCCGTTACGAGTCGGAGTTTCGCGACAGAAACTATCCAGGTGGCACAGGCTGTGCCGCCTGCGCTCCCCTATTCGAGTAACCGCCCTATGCGCAGTGCTGCTGCTTGCGGGCGGCTGCGCCAGCCCCCGCTACGTGCGGCCGGACGTTCCCGTTCCGCCAGCCTATCGCGGCGACATCCCCGCGCCCGATGCCGCCAATAACGGCGAAACCCGCAGCCTGGGCGAACTCCGATGGCAGGATCTGGTCCGCGACGAGGAACTGACGAAGCTCATCGACGAGGCGCTGGCCCACAACTTCGACGTGCAGATCGCCGCTGCGCGCGTGTTGGAGGCCCGCGCTCAACTGACCATCGCGCGAGCGCCCCGGCTCCCGTCCGTCGACGCCCAGGGCGGCTACAGCAATCTCCGCACCCTCGGAATCGACACCGATTACACCAACCTTTCCGTCAGCCTGGGTTGGGAGTTGGACCTTTGGGGACGAATCCGCAATACCAGCGCAGCCGCGCGCGCCGCCCTCCTCGGTAGCGTCGAAGCGCGGCGCACCGTGCTGCAGACGCTGGTGAGTGATGTGGCGAGCAACTACTTCCTGTTGCGCGACCTGGACCTGGAGCTCGAAATCACGCGGCACGCGCTCAAACTCCGCGAGGATTCACTCGACCTGGTGCAGCTTCGCGTGGATAACGGCTATTCCTCGGAGATCGACCTCCGCCAGGCCGAAGTGCTGGTGAAAAGCGCCCGCGCGGCGCTGCCGGGGCTGGAACTGCAGAGCGAGCAGACCGAAAACCAGATCGCCATCCTGCTTGGCCGGAATCCCGGACCGATTGTCCGCGGCCGTCCACTGCTCGACCAGGGGCTCGCCGTCAGTGTTCCCGCCGGCTTGCCATCGGCGCTGCTGGACCGCCGGCCCGACATCCGCCAGGCGGAACAGCAACTGATTGGCGATCACGCGCTGGTGGCCGTGGCCAGGGCCGCCTACTTCCCCACTATTTCGTTGACGGCGTCGGCCGGGTATGAGAGTTCCGCTCTGCTCAGTCTTTTCAAAGCCGCCGGTGGCACATGGCTTTTCGGACCCGCGGGGACTCTGCCCATTTTCCACGCCGGCGTGATAAAGGCCGGTGTGCGCAGCGCCGAGGCGCGCCGCCAGCAATCCCTGCTGGCCTACCAGGAGACCGTGCAGCAGGCCTTCCACGAGGTGGCGGATTCGCTGGCCGCTTATCGAAAGCTGGCCGAACAGCGGACCGAACAAGAGGGCCTGGTCGAGAGCCTGCGCCAGGGGGTGGATCTCGCCGACCTGGGATACCGTGGCGGCGTGGCCAGTTACCTGGAATACCTCGATGCCGAACGCCAATTGCTCGACGCGCAACTCCAGCTCGTGCAAATTCGCCGCCAGGAACTAACCAATATAGTCACTCTGTATCGCGCTCTGGGTGGCGGGTGGCAGGAAAAGTGAGCCATGAGCACTAGGCCTCAATGCCGCTTTTTTCGGTGGGGAAGGCTGAGGAGGGACTTGCAAAATTCGAAGAAACCGCTTGCTTGCGCGCGCGGCTCGGAAAACGTAACGGTGATTCCACGGGACTTGTTTCCGAGCCGCACCCCGCAAGGGAGCGGTTGCCCAATTTGTTCGTACAAGGTGAGCCATGACCAGTAGCCCAGCACAGACCGATCAGCATTCCGCTCAGAAGTACTCCGCCGGGCCGGCCGGCGTTCGGCCGGCGCTGCGCGTGCACCAGTGCTTCGAGATTCTCGCGGACCGGCAGC
>Ga0302319_10014435_pt1 | contig 14736 bp, 15 predicted proteins | sample Bog_T0_2_FD_203319 | JGI IMG/M metagenome (GOLD analysis project Ga0302319, IMG submission 203319) | Peat permafrost microbial communities from Stordalen Mire near Abisko, Sweden - Bog_T0_2 | ecosystem: Environmental > Terrestrial > Soil > Wetlands > Peat | place: Sweden: Abisko, Stordalen Mire... | reverse complement strand
TCTTCGAGCCGGCCGAAACCTGATTCACCCGCCCCGCCGTATCGTACTGAAAATTCACCACCCGCCCGGACGGGTAAGCCTCCGACGTCAGATGCCCCGATAGATCGTAACTATAGTTGGGAAACAAGTAAGACCCAGTCGCGCCTGTCGTCTGCGAACTTGCCGTGACCCGGCCCACCCCGTCAAAACTGGTGAAGGCGGTGTCCGAAGCGCTGCTCTTGCTCTCCACCAGCCGGCCCAGCCCGTTCGTCACCGCGTTCCCGCCGCAATTCACGTCGTAACACCAGGTGGCATTCGGCGTATCGTACCCCCAGGATGGTGCTGACGGTGTCCCCGGATCCTTATCGTAAACCGCGCTCACCCGCCGATCGATCTCATCGTACCCATAAGTGATCACCCGGTTGCGCCCGTCGGTCTTCGTCGACACATTGCTGTCGTTGTCGTACGTGTAGCTGACCGGTCCCTCCGCATTATTCACCTGCTTCAGCCGCCGCAGCGAATCATAGGTGAAGGATCGCGCCAGACCACTGCGCACTCGTGGTAACGCGCCACGAAGTATTCGAGCCCTGTTTCTGAATTCCGCGGATTGCCGACGAACCGCAACGTTGACATCGGTCAGCTGCGTCGCGGCGGCAAGAGCCAATGAAATACGAGGCCGGAGAGCCCGCCACACAGGGCCGCCAGAGGTACGCATGCGTCAACGCTGGACCCGGCCGCGCCTGCCCGGTTAAGAAGTACAGCGTTCCAGTGAAGGCGAAGACAGCCATAGGAACTTGCCCTATCAATGCTCCTCCAAGAACATACGCTAACCAAGATGAGATGCTGAACCGCCGATACACAAGGAATAATGGAATTCCAAAGATGGCCGCGACCAGTTCCGCAGGCAATCCGAACACCACGAACATCGAGACGATCGACGATATGTACTCGCCGGCGCCCCTCTCTGTATCATTGAAGCCAGAGAAGGAGCTCCACACCAAAATGCACAATGGAGTCGCCAGTGGCGCGATCAGAAATGCCCTGATCGGTCGATTGCTGTTCGGCTCAGTTCTTGCAGGCGCCAACGTTTGCCCCTCCAATGCATTGCATGGCCTTTTGCAGGTCGCCGGAATTTTGTTCCGAAAACTGCAGGAGCGTACCGGTTAACTTACCAAAGGAATCATACGTGTAAATCTCCAGGGAAGGAAAGGTCCGAGCCTGTGCAAGATCAAGCGAAACTGTCCCGTCCGGAGCCGTCGTGAAAGAAAGATCGAAGTGTATGTCACCGTAGGGAGGAGCAACTCCGCCGGAGAACCTCTGGAATCCGTTCACCGCGGTTCCTACAATATCGAAATGGCGGTCACCATTATCGTCGGTGATAACCTTGCCGATCTGAGCTTCGCCCTTTCCTCTAAGGCTGGGGCCAAAAGATTCAAGGCCGATCTTACTGCGTGCTGTGTCGGTATTAATCGAGATTTTGCCGTTGCTGCCAGGGTTAATCCGAATGTCACTGCTGTCCAGGACACGGCCGGAACTGACTGATCGCCGTTGAAGGCAAAGGCGTTGGCCGCACGAAACCGGGAATTTCAAACCGAGGTTCGCTGTTGGGCCGGCACCAGCCTGTCCCAATCAGCCGAGCCCCAGATTCAGTTGCTGAGACTCGGGCGATATCGGCGGCGTTCCGAACGGGTTATCGAGCCATGCGCTCAGGTCGCGGTAAGTAAACAGGTTCAGCCTCAGCATGGAAGCCAGGTTTGACAGTGACCACTTCGCCTTCGAGAGGTGATGGACCCATTTCAGCAGCAGAATCGCGATCAGGGCTGTCCAAATCTGAATGCGCAGGGCGTTCTCGCTGGTGCCCACGAAGCTCTTCACCTTGAGGTTCTGCTTCAGCGCCTTGAAAAACAACTCAATTTCCCAACGGTCCTTATAAATCGCGGCGATGGTCGTAGAACCGAACCCCAGCAGGTTGGTCAGCAGCACGATCTCCCGGTTCCCGACGGGGTCCCACACAACCACGCGCCTCAGCGGAAAGGGGCAATCGTTCCGAGCCTGATCGCCGGTGAACTGAATCAGTTCGTCGCTCAGGATATTGCGGTTCGCCGGAACCTCGGCACCTTCGATTACCTCGTACCGCGCATTGTCCTTCAGTCTGGTTACGAAGAAGATCTTCTGCTCCGTCCACCGACCGAACATCGCATAGTCGCTGTAGCCCCGGTCCATGGTCACGATGGAGCCGGGATTGATCGGAAACGAGGCGGCCATCTTCACGTCGCTGCATCGGGCTTCGGTGATCAGGACGTACGAAGGCAGGTAATCGTCGTGATCCAGCAGGACATGAGCCTTCACGCCGCCTTTCGCCTGACGAAACTTCGCCCACGGAAACATCTCCAGACAAAGGCTGATGGTAGTGGAATCGAGGGAAAGGAGCTTGTTTTTGAACCGGAACTTCTGTTTGCGGATCCCCAACCCCTTCTGGTCGCGGAACCGTGCCAGGGCGGTATAGAACAGTTCCTCGTACAGCTTCGCGGGCCGATGCTGATTGGCATACGACAGCGTGGACTTGCTCGGAGCCACGTCGATTCCGAGATGCACCAGCTTGCCCAGGCAACACGCCAGACCGTTGCAGATCTCGCGCAGAGAGTCGGCATGGGCCAGTTGGCAGAACAACATCGCAACCAGTTGCGTTCGGCAACGGAACCCTTCGCCGCCCGCTCGGCGTTGTGCTTCTTCACCAGCGCCGCAAATTCCAGCTTCGGAAAATGCTGCAGCAGTTGATTAAACAGACTCATTGCCTGTACCATCGGTTTGCCCTCCTGTTGGGAATCCGGCAACCGAACAGCTCGCTCAAAAAGGTGGTCGGCGCTGGATCGAGTATAGGAGGGCCTTTACTTCATTCGCTTCAAAGCTGTTTTGGACACGAGTGAGTTCACGTAAAACCTGATATGGACTTGTTCCGGCTGGACTGGCTCCCCATTTCTGAGCAGGTCGGTGAGGTTGTTGGCGGCAGCCTCTATACTCATCATACTGCCATCCGAGAATTCCAGGATAAGAGCTTCTTCGCTTTCAGAGCGCCCCGGCTCGGAGACGAGTTCCCCCGCATGCACACGCGTGACCTGCTTGTTCACCATCTCGAAAGCTGAGAATATCCCGAAATTCGGTTGGGGCGGCCGTTGTGGGTCGAAGACAGGAAGGTGATGCATAGCCGATGCTCGTTTCTCGCAGCGCGCTACGTTTACATCCAATCGGCTTGCCAGATCATCCCTTAGGGTTTCAAGAGCTTCGACCAATGCCCTCATGTCGTTTCCGAACTCTTCAAACGCCGGAAATTTTTGGGGCGCGGGGCGTTCTCTATGATCAGCTAACCGACGCTGCGCCGAGACGTGATCCAGCGGCTTTCGGATCGTTGCGCGTACCGAGTCCGAAGGGAAGAGCATTTCAAGGGCAGTTACAGTGTTTTTATCGCCCGCTCTCACCGCTATCCCCAGCTTGTCGCCCAGTTTCGTGATGGCCTCCTTATTCAGACCGTCGATAACGAGCTTGTAAACCTCGGAATGGGCGTCCTGGTACCGATGATTGTTTTCGGCGGACGGAAAGCACAGCATTCTGAAGCCGGCATAGTTGAACAACGGAACGCTCGCGACGCATCTAACGACAGCGTTGACCTGTAGCACAACTCGATCCAGCGACGCAATCGGACCATCTTTTATGTCCCAGCTTCCCATGATGTAACGGTCACGCCATTTCTGAAAGCGTTCATCGACGACAGGCGTCAAAACGTTCCGGTCCAGGATTTCGAAACCCGTCCAAATCTGCTGTTCATCAGGCGTCGCGCGATCCAAATCGGGCGCGTAAGCGGCCACAGCCCATTCGCCGTTTGTGCACGCACGGAATCCGAACGATACATTGAGATAAGCGCCGGACTCGCGATAGTAATCGTCGGATACGGAAACTTCACCCTCGAATTCGTCGGTGCGAATCCGGTATCTGTCGGACCGAAGGTGGAACATCGCCAATACTTCTGGCCGGTAAAACCGCAACATGGGATGTCCTCATTATCGTGGAAGAGTACACACGCCACTACGGCCCTGGAGTGGTGATGCAGAGGCGCTGCAATAAAGAGTGCGGGCTTCCCCGGCTCGGAGCGCCCCGAGACGGTGCTTCGGAATAGCTACCGATATTGCCCCTTATCAGGCCGGGACCAAGTGAGTTGAGGGCAGGGCTGGTGTGCACGCAATGAGGACTTCAGCTCGGGGACGCCCTCGCCGAAATCGACCTGCAGGAAACGGCTTCCAAATATGGCGCTTCACTGGTGTCCGGTAAAGTACTTTGCGAAATCCGGTAAAGCTCTTAAAGTCAGCGGTATAGCGGGCCCTCGACGAAAAAACGATTTGAACTGAAATCGGTCGAAAATCGACCGGGGGCGCATTCAGGCGTGGGCGAAACAATGGTGGATGAATGTCGGCCGAACTGTTTTCGCGCAGTTGATCTCCCACCTGTCCCATATCGATTTCCAGAAGTGCGTGGCTCGCTACAACGGTGATAGCCACCATAGAAGGCTCTCCTGTTGGGACAGTTGTTGGCGATGGCCTTTGCTCAGTTCACTTACCGCGACAGTCTCCGCGACATTGAGGCTTGCCTGGGCTCGATAGGCGGCAAGCTCTATCACATGGGATTCCGCAGCCGGATTGCCCGTTCAACTCTGGCCGATGCCAACGAGACTCACGACTGGCGCATCTTCGCCGATTTCGCCCAGCACCTTATGGGCATCGCCAGACCGCTGCACATCGAAGATCCGATCGGCGTCGATCTGGACCACGCCCTTTACGCGCTCGATTTCGACTACTATCGATCTGTGCCTTTCACTGTTCCCGTGGGCAAGGTTCCGCAAGCACAAGGCAGCCGTCAAGATGCACACGTTGCTCGACCTCCATGGCAATATCCCAACGTTTATCAGCATTGCCGACGGCAAAGTCCACGATGTCAAGATCCTCGACGAGATTATGCCTGAGGCTGGAGCGTTCTACGTCATGGACCGAGGCTACCTGGATTTCGAGCGTCTCTACTTCTTCACGGGAAAATCCTTGAGGCTTTAGGGTGTCCGGGCTGAGCGCTTTTGGGGCTCTCAACTTCTTCTGATCTCTCGACATCCCGACTGGGTTATCCGTTTGACGTGTCGTCGAAGGCGAAGAAGTGCCCGCCAGCATGGTTTTTCCGACCTGGCGGTCGTGAACTCTGTCAGATCGGTCCATCCCGAAGGTCAGAATTCCATACGGATCGCATCGGGTCGCCGGCCATTATCGAACCTGCACCATCCGGTCAGCCGAGGTGCGCCCAACTCCGGGTCGCCCGGCGTTGAAGCTTGGCACGGTTCCGTACGAGTTACTCTCGTGACCGACCGGGTAACGATTGTCCAGGGTGCACAGATCACAGCTTAGATATACGCATTCAGTATCTCGTCCACTGCCGCATCGCCGCTTGGATACTTCACGCCTTCGATCGGACTTCCGGCTTCCAGCAGCGCCTTGACCACTCGGGCAAACTCGCCCTCCGCATGGCGCTTCTCCACCAAACAGTCGTACAACGCATACCCAAGAGGCGTCGCATCGTGGGCGGGATCGCGAATATCGACCGGATGCCCGCGCGTAATCAGCAGCTCGACCAGGTCACCCGAACCCGCCCACGCAGCATTGTGTAGCGGCGTGTAACCATGGCTGCGCTCCGGATGGGCGACCGGAAATCCCAAATCGAGCATCAGTTTCACCGCATCGTAATTGGTGTTCGTCTCCCAGCAATACTTCGCCACCAACTCGCGATCCACATCCGGTAGTCCCGGTACAATCTCCGGGTGCTCCTTCGCGATCGCCTCCGCTTCCGCACGCCGCGTCGACAAGCAGTTCACCAACAACCGGGTCGCCATATCGCTCGCCGAGTACAGGAAATCGAACATCGACTGGTGCCCCTCCATGAGGGCGATTTGGTGCGGATAACAATTAAAGCGCAGCGTCCACTGGTATATCGTGCCGCCACGCCCCCGATGCCCAACCGGCGGAAACTCCGGCGGTTTGCCTATCCGGTGCGCCAGGCAGCCCCGGTCCTCTGTAACCAACCTCTCCGCCAGCGCCATGTCGCCCAGCGCCGCTGCCACGAAGATGTCCGCTTTCGCGCCTCGCTCCAACAGGAATCGCACTACGCGCGGCGACTCGCGGATAAGCCACTGCGCCGGCGTCGAATCGTGGTCCTCGTCACGGGCATCAATTCGAGCCCCATGATCCAGGAGCAACGCCGCCACCGCCACTGTCCCCGCACAGTGCAGGGGAGTCCGCGCGTCCATTCCCTTCGCATCAATCAGCGACGGGTCTATAGCCAACATCTCCGCCAGCTTTTCGGTCAGCCCTGCCCGCGCCGCCTCATGCACGGTCTGGTCCGCGTTCTGTTGCGCCATCCCCAGAGTGTATGACGGCTTCAGTCAGGCAGGAACGTCGACGCTGTCACAGACGTTGCTTTACCCTCTCTGGCTTTGGTGTCGCCGGTTGCTGTTTCGAACAGCCCGTATCCCCGATGAGGCCCAAGAGCAAGGGAGTCGGCGCGGGAGGCCGGCCCCGTATGGAGCGTTCGAACCAGAGGAATCGGCGGACAGACCGACCGACCCGGGCGGCAACGAAAAGAGCGCTCAGGGATCGGCGCTACAGAGACTGTGCGACGTTAAAGACCACCCGAACGCCGTTCGGGCCGAGTTTCGAGGGCATCGTGCACGTGACGCTCTATCGATACCGTTAGCCTCGCTACCATGGTGTTTACCGCATAGTCTTTTACCCGCGCGAATGCCCGAACTCAAGCCCTTATCCCCGGCAGTGCTGCTCCACATTGCCCAAATCCTGAACGTCCCCATGAAGGGACTGATCGCCTGCATCGAACTGATGAACGAAGGCGGTACCGTGCCGTTCATCGCCCGTTATCGCAAGGAGGCTACCGGCAATCTTGATGAGGTTCAGATCCGCGCCATTGAAGAGAAGTTGGCGTATTTCCGCGAACTGGCGGACCGCCGTGCCACGGTGCTCCGCACTATTGAGGAGCAAGGCAAGCTGACCGACGAACTGCGGGCTCGAATCGAAGCCACACTCGACCGGAGCGAACTCGAAGATCTCTATCTTCCTTTCAAGCCGAAGCGGCGCACCAAAGCCACCATCGCGCGCGAGAAGGGACTCGAACCGCTGGCCCTTTACCTCTGGGAACAGAAGCCTCGCGAGTTCTCTATGAACGATCTTGCCGCCACCTTCATTGATTTTGCGAAAGGCGTCTCTGGTATAAGCGATGCGCTCGAAGGAGCGCGTCACATCGTCGCCGAAATGATCAGCGAACAGGCGGAATTCCGCAAAGCACTCCGGCAGATGATGTTCTCCAATGGCGTGGTCGTCAGCGCGAAGAGCGACAGCGTCGATTCGAGCCGGACGACCGAAGACCAGGAGCGGTTCAAGATGTACTTCGAGTACCGCGAGCCGGTTGCGAAGATTCCGTCGCACCGGATGCTCGCGATCCGCCGAGGCGAGGCCGAGAACTTTCTCTATTTCAATATCGAGCTCGACCCTGAGCGGCCGCTGGCCTGGCTCAGGAACAGAGTCCTGAAGACTCCCGGCGACTGGACTCCGCAGCTGGAACTCGCCATCGCCGATTGCTACAAGCGACTGCTGAATCTCTCTCTGCAGTCCGAGGTTCGGCTCGATCTGAAGCAGCGAGCGGATGCAGAGGCGATCCAGGTATTCCGCGAGAACCTGGAGAACCTTCTGCTCGCACCGCCCGCCGGACCCATCGGAGTGTTGGCGATCGATCCGGGCATCCGCACCGGCTGCAAGATCGCCGTGGTCGACGAAACAGGAAAGTTCCTGGACCACTCGGTCATTTATCCGCACCAGCCGAAGAACGACTTCACCGGCTCGGCACGCATTTTGCGGGAGCTGATCGCAAAGCACAACGTGCGTGCCATTGCGATCGGCAACGGCACAGCGTCGCGAGAGACCGATGTGTTCGTGCGCGACTTCCTCGGCCAGAACCAGCTGAGCGAGATATTCAGCGTTATGGTGAACGAGTCCGGCGCCTCGATCTACTCGGCATCTGATATCGCACGCCAGGAGTTTCCCGATCTGGATCTCACGGTTCGAGGAGCGATCTCGATCGCGCGGCGGCTCCAGGATCCTCTGGCCGAGCTGGTGAAGATCGATCCGAAGTCCATCGGGGTGGGACAGTACCAGCACGATGTGGATCAGCACCAGTTACAGAAGTCGCTTGAAGCAGTCATCGAGAGTTGCGTGAACCGCGTTGGTGTGGACCTGAACACGGCGTCGTGGGCGCTGCTTCGCTATGTCGCCGCCATCGGCGAACGCACGGCCCAAAGAGTGGTGGAGTTTCGTGACCAGAGGGGCCGATTCCGTTCGCGGGTACAGATCATGGAGGTGCCCGGAATCGGTCCCAAGACCTTCGAGCAGGCCGCCGGATTCCTGCGCATACGCGGGGGCGACAATCCGCTCGACTTCACCGCTGTCCATCCGGAATCCTATCCGGTGGTCGAGCAAATGGCTCGTTCGCTCGGGATCGCCATCCCAGAGCTGATCCGAAACCCCGAACTCTTGAAGGGTATCCGGCCCGACGAACTGAAGGCCGGCGTATACACGCTGAACGACATTCTGGAAGAGCTGAAGAAACCCGGCCGCGATCCCCGCGACCGCTTCGTGGCGCCGAAGTTCGACGAAACGGTGAAGGAGATCGCCGATCTAAAACCCGGCCTCGAGCTCGAAGGCGTAGTCACGAACGTCACCCGGTTCGGCGCGTTCGTAGATGTTGGGGTGCACCATGACGGGCTGGTGCACATCAGTGAGTTATCGCATCGGCATATCAAAGATCCGAGCGAAGCGGTCAAAGTGGGGCAGATCGTCAAGGTGCAGGTGCTGAGCGCCGATGCGAAGACGAAACGCATCGCCCTTTCTATCAAGGCGCTGCTGACCCCGTCGCAGCCTCATGGGCGCAACAAAAGCAGTCAGAGCATGGTCACGGACCTGGCGGAGCGCTGGAAGCGCCGCTGAATCCTCCCGATCACCGCAACTGTTCTCACCGACTCATCGGTTTCAGCCGAACAAGTTTTATAGCACTTTCTCCGGCAGTGGCGAGCGAATGCTGCGTATCAAGCCCGGCGGCCACATGATCAGCTTGAAAGGCAGCGTCCGGGGGTTCAAGGATTGTGCTCACGCTTCCTCCAACAGGGCTTGTGGGCATTCGATGTTGCGAAGTCATCTGCGTTGTATCGGGAGTGCGTCGGCAAGGCGGGGTCGGGGCGAAGAGGAAGACTGATCGCCGAGGCATTCGCGATACAACCCCTTGCATTAAGCCGCCCTACTTTGGCAGGGCGATTGCTTTTACGGGGATTGGTATTTCGCGTGCATGGGACCCGGCTCGCGTTGGGTTGGCTCAGCGACCGGCGGCACCATTCCGCAATGTTAACGCTGAGGCGGCACCGCTGCAATCGCCCTGCCAAAGAACAATACCTGCTGATTCCTGCCGCGCAGCGGCTTGGTGCAAGGGGATGTGTACCCATCAAGCCGCGACCGGGCTCGGGATCGGGGTAGTAGTTCAGGTGGTCGAAGCAGATTACAGGTTGCCGCACCAGCACCTTGCCAGTTCTGAACGGTTCCGCGACGCGGTCCAGCTTTTCGTTAAGATGCAACAGATATGCGGCGAGGTAGAGGCTGCACGCCAGTCGCTGAGCAAGCGCCGGCATTTCAGGTTTGCGCCGTCCTGCCAAACCTCCAGTTCGTCGAGAGGCTTAGTTTTAGCCTCGTCATTAAGTGGCGTCACATCCGGCGATGTGACGCGATAACGGCCGAGTTCGGCCCTGGTCTTGAATGCTATCTGAAAAGCGTCGAAGTCGGGTATCAACTCCGTTACCTCCCAGTCGGTAATCGGGTGCACAGCAAACAGGGGACGCTGTGCACAGAACACAAACCTGAAGTTACAGGCCGGTATTAAGAGATATCAGCTTCGCGCTGGATTGTCGCTGTCATAAGAACAGTGTTGTAGGGATTCCAGGTTGACATCACAAAATAGATTTGTGCCTGCACGGTCTTGCCGGACGTTGGTTGAACAGCGCGCGTGTAGCGGTGGATCATGTACGGGCCATACTCGCCGCCTGGCTCATCTTCCTGGCCGGGGTCCGAAAGCCGATCAGCGCCCGGCCGGTGCATGAAATGGCCGTAACCGAGGTTGGGCCAACCCGGATCAAAGATGATTGTGACATCGCTCCACGGTCCCCACGGCACGGTAGCAACACGGGCGTTTATGCCCCGAGGCGATCCGGCATTGTAGAGCAGAAGCCAAATACCCAGCGCTTCTATACGCATGACAGAGAGTTCGCCTACCTGAGGTTGATCGAACAATGCCACGGAGGAGCCCTGGTCAGAACTCCACTGCGGATTCCCGTTGGCATCGAGGCCGGTGAAGAAGTGCCACGCGTTCTGTTGAGTGACGGAACCCAGAGGGGCGCATGCAAGATAAGCATCGCTTTCGCGATAACGACCACTACCCCAGGCAAGGACCGCGGGGCCGGCAAAAGCCGCCTTGGGTATGCCTTCGGGGACTTCGACGCACGCCACGTTGACGAATTTGCCCCCGCTGGTGTAGACGGAGAAATCTTACAGCGTCTGAAGATCTGTCGGGTCACCGTTGCGAGCGAGCGCAAAAACAGAGCGGCCCATCACGATATTCGGCTTGACGAAGCCGTTGTGGCGGGTTACGGCAGAAACAGCGGCGGCGGCGTTTGCAGCATGCGCTGCCGTAATAGGGAAAGCAGCGTGCCACCGCCCGTCGTCGATCTGCGGATTCGCCCAGTTGGTAACGACCGACCCGTCGGGTCCCGCCCAGAATACGTCCAGCGCGCCCTGGAAACGGGTGACGGCAGAGAGGCAGGCCTTGGGATGCACTGCACCTGGAAGGGAAATACCGAAAGGAATGTTCCAGGCACCGTTGTTTATCTGTGGGTTGGCCCACGTGGTAGTGACGGTGCCATCGGGCCCGATCCAGAAAACGTCGAGCGCGCCCTGCAGCCGGCTAAGCGCCGCAAGAGAAGAATCAGCCCTGGTGACTCCGGGATGCGTGACAGGGAACGCACTATGCCACGCGCCATTGTTTAACTGAGGGTTGGCCCAGTTGGTAGCGACGATTAACGGATTTGCCCAGCTGGAGCCGACGCCGTTGTCAGGCCCGATCCAAAAGGCGTCGAGGCCGTTGTCATAGGAGGTTTCTTCAATACGGTCAGTTGTGTAAATGATGTACATCTGACCGTTGGCGCTGAGACCTGCAACGGGGGCAACGGGAACGTCGAAACCGCTCGTATCGAGGACGGAGCCGTCAGTGGCGAGGAGGCGCGGCGATGTGTACTTCTTATTGCTGTTGCTGAACTGAAGCGAGATGCCCGGTCCAGGTTGCGTGGCGGTGGTCCATGCGACGGAGTCATGACCGTCGGAAGGTCGCGGAGGAACCGCAACCGTGTCGCCGAACAGAAACCACAGGCGGTCCCCATGTTCGAAAGAAGATCCAAGATCGGTGCCGACCAGCCCGAAATTGCTTTCGGTCCGATTGAAGGCAGGGATGTTGCGCTCACGGTCTGTTTCTCCCGTAAGCTGACATACCTTTCGAACGGTACTTTGCATGACGCTGATTTTAGGGCGCATGAAATCAGGCAGTTCAGCCCGGAAGAAGCGCGCCCGGTCCCTGCCATGCGCCTCCTCCATCTACCCACATCAGGTTCATCACTGCCCCGTCTCTGGCGACCGCAAACACATCCGTCTGCGTCAGTCCGAATTGCTGGGATGCGGCGATTATCGCTCCGGGAGCGTAGATACCGGCGGACCCAAGACGCCCGGGGCCCTGCCATGCGCCTCCTCCATCTACCCAAAATACGTTCAGGGTACCGCTTTTGTCGACGATAAAAACATCGGTCTGCGTCAGTCCCAACTGCTGCGACGCCGCGAGAGGCGCTCCCGGCGGGAAGGCACCAGCCGGTCCGATGTGCCCCGGTCCGTTCCACGCGCCGCCCCCGTCCACCCAAAAGACATTAAGGGTGCCATTCTTATCGACCACGAACACGTCTGTCTGGGTGAGACCGAACTGTTGCGAGACCGCGATGTGCGCTCCGGGCGGAAACGCGCCGGCCGGTCCAATATGTCCTGGTCCGTTCCAGGCACCCCCTCCATCCACCCAGAACACATTAAGGGTGCCGTTCCTGTCGATCGCAAAGACGTCTGTCTGGGTTAAACCGAACTGCTGAATCGCTGCGAGAGGCGCACCTGGTGGCAAGGCTCCCGCACCCGGCAGAAGCCCCGGTCCGTTCCAGGCGCCTCCTCCATCTACCCAGAACACGTTCAGAGTTCCGTTCTCATCAACGACGAATACATCGGTCTGCGTCAACCCAAACTGACGCGACGCTGCGAGTGATGCTCCAGGCGGCAAGCCACCATGGATGAACCCCGGTCCGTTCCACGTGCCCCCTCCATCTACCCAGAACACGTTCAGAGTTCCGTTCTTATCTATCAGGAAAACGTCAGTTTGGGTTAAGCCAAACTGTTGAGACGCCACGAGGGGCGCTCCAGCCGCAAAAGCACCGACAGGCCCGATGCGCCCCGGGCCGTTCCATGCCCCTCCGCCGTCGACCCACACAACATTCAGGGTGCCTGTCTGATCCACGATGAAAGCGTCGGTCTGCGTCAGCCCGAACTGCTGGCTCACCGCAATTCCGGCGATTGGCTGGTTCGCCCTCAACGCCTTCAGCAACGCTGTTCCGTTGATGCTTCCCCATCCCGTGCACGCATCCCAACCCTGCCCGGCGCTATAAAATGGCGCGGCAGCGGTGGGAGGTTTTGGCGTATCGCCCGAAGTGTTATTTCCGCTCGTCACGTCACGGCAGACCGAAGCGCCGTGCAAATAAATGGTCGGATTCAGAAACCCGATGCTCTGGCCGAGAGTGGCATTCAGGACCGCAGTCAGTCCGGCGTACAGCGGCGCTACGCAGCTTGTTCCCGTGAACGAATATCCGCTGCCGTTCATTAAGAATCCTTTCAGCGCCACCATGCCCGCTACATCGGGAGCGCCTCGCCTTACTTTGTTATCGTTCTTCGATAGGGGCGCAATGCCGGCCGCAGTCTGGTACTCGGGAACGCCGAAAGTATCGCTCACGCCCCCGCCGGTTGCTCCAAAATCAGACGAACTGCTGCCGAAGGGTGAACTGGAGTGGGCGTCGCTCCAAACCACCTCGGTAAAGGTCGCCGGCGTCGTGGTGCTCACGCCGCCGATAACAGTGCCGCCGCAGGAGGTGACCCACGGGTCGCAGTTCGGGTAGCCCAGATGGCACTTACCGTCGACGATCTGATTGTCGGAACCCCAATCTCCCAGAGCAATGAAGACCGTGACCCCGAGCGCCGCCGCCTGCTGAAGCAGCGTAGAAAGGACCTGAGCTGTGGTGCCGGAAGTACCGGGGTTTCCGATTGTGCCTGTATCGTCAGAGAGATTAAGAACCCAGCTCGCCGAAAGCACGGAGGGAGCATTCTCGCCGGCATTCGGGAAGAGAGCGCGATTGAGAAACGCCTGCCAGCCACTTTCGGAGTTCTGTGTGAAATATACGTTGATATTGGCACCCTGCGCGATTGCCGCGGATGTGGAGATATCCTGCGTAATCTCGTAAGCGCTGTTGGTCTCCTTGCCTTTCGTGATCGGCGTGTTGTTGTTGGAGTATGTAGTGGTGCCGACCTTAACGCCGATTGCCGTAACCGCGGGCTGCGTGTTGTAACGGAAGGGAGTTTGGTAATGAACGTGGAAATATCGGAAGACAGGTAACAGGCGCCTGAGGCGGCATCGGCAAACAAACCGATGGTCTGCTTTGAGGCGCCTGTGTTGGGGAAACCGTAGAGTTGCGCGAGCGCAGTGGGCAGAAGTGAATTCGCGCTTGAGGGATCGCCCGAACCGAGCGGCGCGCCGAGAAGGCGGTCGTCTAAGCCAAGGATCGCCGTTACCACTCCGGTAAGCTCCGCGGGGAGTTGCGCGGGGCCATCAAATCCGCGATGAATCTGGGTGGTGTCGGGTGACGTTGTTACCTGACGCGCATCGTCGCGATTCACCTTACGGTCCAGATGCCGCAGTGGAGCCCGGTACTGGTTCAACTCGATCCCGAAGGCTGCCTCGATCTGTGCTGCCGTGCCTTCTGCCGTTACAGAACGTCGACCCGCATGGCTTTCGTCCAGAATGAGGCCACTGGCATTGACGAACCGGGTCACTGCTGCCAGATCCGCATCCGCCGCTCCCCAGGTATTCGTGAATTCCTCTACCGAGGGAAACTTGCGCTGACTGGGGGGCGTATTCTGCCAGTGAAGAAGGTCCGGCAATGGCGGACTACCGGGGCGATGCCGCAGAAGCAGGGTCACCGAGACTCGTTCATTCGGGTCGGTGCGGCCGACCAACTCGCTTCCGGCGATGAGGGGGCGCTCACTGCCTGCAACAGGCTGATATCCAGCGGGAACTGCCATAGTTGTGTGCTGGGCATGCTCAGCAGTTTGGAGGTGAAAGTCCTCTGCCCAACCTGATGGAGGTGAAGGGCTAGCGAGAACGCAAGGGCTACCGCTGCGAGGCGGGGTCTGAAAGAAGCGTGTAGCAAAAGTGCGAGTCGATGGACAAGAACCGGGTACAAGGCGTTAGCGTCGGACGAGCGGGCAACTTACCGCG
>Ga0302319_10014431_pt1 | contig 14738 bp, 14 predicted proteins | sample Bog_T0_2_FD_203319 | JGI IMG/M metagenome (GOLD analysis project Ga0302319, IMG submission 203319) | Peat permafrost microbial communities from Stordalen Mire near Abisko, Sweden - Bog_T0_2 | ecosystem: Environmental > Terrestrial > Soil > Wetlands > Peat | place: Sweden: Abisko, Stordalen Mire... | reverse complement strand
GATGCGTCGGGCAATTTATTATTTCTGCAGAGGGGCGATGGCGCGGACTTAAATACGTTAGAGTTCGCCCAGAGAAAAGCCCGCCACGCCGCCTATTACAAGAGTCCCTCGAAGAACGGAGCGGAGAGCATCAAGAAGGGCAATGTCGAGGCGCTGGCGTACCCTCAATTCTTCCCCAACCAAGGCGGATTGCCGATTCTGGTGGATGGCCAAATCCTGGGCGGCATCTCCGCCAGCGGCGCCAAATCGGATATTGACGAAGCTATCGCCCAGGCCGGAATCGACGGGCTGCTCAAGAAGTAAACTGGGCAGATGCGTATATTCGCCTTCGCGTTGCTGGTTTGTTCGGCTACCCTGTGCGCCGCCGATTCGCCGGAAGAAAAGGATGTTGTTGCCGCGGCGCAAAAGCTGTTCGACGCAATGTCGGCCCACGACGCCAATGCCGCCCGGGCCGCTCTGCTGGCGAACGTGCAGTTCACGTCCGTGTCGAATGACGGCAAAATTTCAACCAGCAGCGGAGAGCAGTTCGCTACCCACATTGGAGAAATCAAGAAGGCGTTGCTGGAAAGGATTTGGGAGCCGAAGGTGCTGATCCGCGGACGTCTGGCGCAACTTTGGGCGGAATACGATTTCTACCTCGATGGGAAGTTCGGTCATTGCGGAGTGGATGTGTTCACGCTGGCGAAGACCCCGGAGGGCTGGAAGATCGCGGCCGTCGCCGACACACGGGAGACTGATGGATGTACGCCAAGACCGCTCGGTCCGCCCGTAAAGCCCTGACTACAGCCCTAGTGTGCGATCTAAATCGGTTGTAATGGCCGGCAATTGCCCGGGATTACTCAAGATATTTCGAATCCCATAATTGGCGTACCGCTCCATCATCGCGTCCACCGCGGCCAAGGCCAGGTTGTAAGCCATCCGGGCGTGCTGCGCGCTCATGCGGGACCAGCTTTGTCCAATATTTTCGAGCCTCGGCAAGGTATGCTCCGCCGCCTGTTGCCGTAGCGCCGCTGCCGCCGCCGCCGACAATGTATCTCCTGACAATTTCTGCGCCAGCCCCTCCTGCAGCCAAGCCGGCCAGCTATTGGAAATATTCGTCAGGCACGCATGTACAATCTCGTGCGCCAGTGCCTTGCGAGTCTGCGCGCCCACCGCTCCGGACTCCGGCAGCGACACGCGAATCCGGCCATCGTACTGCCCGCCACTCCATTCGGCTGCATCCGTGCTCTTGAGATAAGCGGAGCGGCTCTGCACAATCGCCACGATCCTCTCATCGGCCGGACAGCCCAGTTGACCGGAAATGCGCGTGAACTCGTCGTCAAGGACACCCAGCAGGCTCTGCGCCACCTCGGGCTGCATTTTCTCCCCTTCATATCGCAGCACCACCCGCAAGCCGTACAATTTCTGCCCGCTCCGATCGGCCGCCGCCTCGCGCTCCACCCGGCTCGCAAAGCTTGCCAGCGCCTCGTTCGGACGCAGCGCCAGCGATTGCTTCCAATAATCCAACGCGTCCTTCACACGATCGCTGCGATAGGCCGCCAGCCCCGCTAGAAACAACGCATCGGGATCCTGATACTTCAACATCGGCTCTAAGACGTTCAACGCGTTCGAAGGCTGATTGGCCTGCAGCAGCTGCGAGGCCCGCTGCAAAATAGGGTTCGAACCCTGCACCGCCACCGACTTTTGCAGCTTCTCGACCGGAGTTAGAATGCGAATCGAACTGCCATCGCGAGCCTCCCGCCGCTCCCGTTCAAACTGCTCCAGCCCGTCCAGAGCGGAGCCATTGATATACCCATCCACCTGCTTGCCATCCACCAAAGCCGTCACCTTGTAGCAATTCGACCCGTCGTTTAGTGCAAACCGCAGCGACACGGCGGTTCCAGCGGCGAGCTGCGCGACCACCGGTTCGTCTGCCGCGCACCCCTCTCTTATGTCGCCATGCGAGGACCGCACCGTAACCGCCGCAAAGAATAAAGCCACCGGAACTAGCACCTACGTCTATCGGCACCCCGCCGCGCCGGACTTTAGCCCAACCGCTGGCGTTCCGCAGTCATGGGGTCACCAGGAAGCCGCGATATCGGTCGGTGGCGGGGTAAGTGCCGGCTGAGCCAGTCACGTAGCTGTTTTCACGCTAAGCTCCTCCTTCAAGGTATGCGGAGGAAACCGTGAGACACACCACTCGCATCGCGGTAATCCCCAGCGAGGGTGCCGCCTTTATTGATGGACCGGGGAAACGTACCCAACTCTCCGCGGGGAGCACGGAAAGCCGTTATAACTCCATCCGTCTCCCGGACAAAGCCGTGATAGACCGAGTTCGCGTCTTCAAAATAACCCGTTAGAATGCCAGCCGCATTAAGGCAAGCCGCATTGGTACCTTGCCCGGACCCGGTTCCGGCGCCGGGAGCGTCCACCCTTGTGATCGCGCCATCAGCCGCTCGCACGTAGCCGTGTGAAACTACGTTTACGTCGATATAGTGTCCGGCGATGACTCCAGCGCTGTTAATGTAATTGGCGTAAGTATTTACGGCGCCAGGACCGTCGAAGGAAGCGATCGAGCCATTCGCAGAGCGCACCTATCCGTGAGTTACGGAACTAGTGTCATGGTAGTTACCCGCGATCGTGCCGGCGTCGTTGATGCTGAAAGCCATGGTGCCTTGACCGCCGGCGTCACCGGCTCCGGGGGCCTCGAAGGTAGTTACGACTCCATTCTGGTCACTTACAAAGCCATGATAGACGGAGCTGGCATCGATATACGTTCCCGCAATAACTCCGGCGTCATTTATGGAATTGACGATCGTACCCTGGTTTGCAGTCCGCCCGGCGCCGGGTACATTAAAGGCGGAGATAGCGCCCGCCATCGTGCGCACGAACCCGTGATAGACAAAGCCTGAATCTAGATAAAATCCGGCGATCGCTCCAGCCGCGTTGATGGAGTTGGTAAAAGTGCCTACCACCGCTTCAGGAGCGTCGAAACGGACGAAAGAGCCGTTGGCCGCTCTGGCGAAGCCATGGTATAAAAAACTGGAATCTGCGTATGACCCCGCCGTGACTCCCGTAGAATTAATGGAAGCGGGGTAAGTGCCGTCGCCCGTACCTGCGCCTGGAAGATCGAATGAAATAAAGTTAGCCTGGGCGAACGCCATGCCCGCAAAGGCGACGCCGATGCTTAATCCAAAGGCGAACTGCGCCGATCGATGACTATGGAACGGTCTATGGGGTCCGCAGGTACCCATCTATGGGGTCCGCAGGTACCCATCTATGGGGTCCGCAGGAACCCATGCCAAGCGCCATTCCCATCGATGTAACTCCCTACCAGCACGCCCTCATTGTTTATATTGCTCGTGAAAGTACCTTCCACGCCCGCGAGAACGCCAAAAGTAGTAATAGCCCCATCGACGGCGCGCACGAAGCCTTGATCGACATTTTGCGAGTCCGCGTAGACTCCCGCTACGATGCCCGCGTTGTTTACCACCCCGCCGGCGGTCCCGGACGCGCCTGGAACATCATACTGGGTGATCACGCCTGCTGCGGACCGGATGAAGCTGTGCGACACGTTGTTCGCATCGATGACATAACCGGCGATCACTCCTTCCGCATTGATCGAATTCGGATTCGTTCCCTGGTTGAATCCACTGCCGCCGGCAGGAGCGTCGAAGGCGGTAATCAAACCGTCGGCGGCGCGTACGAAGGCATGAAATGCGCCGTTCGCGTCGTAGAATTCTCCTGTAACGGCCCCTGCTCCGTTGATCCAGTAGGGCAGCGTTCCTTGTCCGACCGCCATCCCCGCGCCGGGAGCTTCGAACTCCACTGTTGCTCCATCAACCGCTCGGATAAAGCCGTGCCTTCCGGCGTTGCCATCCAGGTAGTATCCGGCGACGGCGCCGCTAGAGTTGATTGAGACCGCAAACGTGCCTTCCAAGTCACCCGGGGCATCGAATTCGATTACCGCTCCGCTGGCCGACCGAACGAAACCGTGATAGCGGAACTGGGCGTCGACGCAATATCCAGTAATCTGGCCCGCGTCGTTGATCGAAAACGGGATCGTGCCCTGGCCATTCGCAGTTCCGGCGCGGGGTACATCGAAAGTGGTGACGGCGCCACTTGAAGCGCGGGTGAATCCATGATTGATCCCGCTAGCATCCGTGTAGAATCCCGCGACGGTACCCGCATTGTTGATCAATACCGGAAAAGTTCCCTGGCCGGAAGCAGTTCCAGCGCCGGGGATGTCGAACGGGACTATCGCAGAGTGGGCGGCGACGACGAAGCCCAAGTAAATAATAGCCAGCGCAGTTTGTTTCATTTTGCAGTATCTCCTCCGGGAGTCATGACGAAGCCATGATACTCGTTTAAAAGGTCGTAATAGAAGCCCGCGATCACCCCCGCGGCGTTGATGCAGTTGGCGACGGTAGAGGCACCTGTGACTGGAACATCAAACGTGGTGAACGTGGCGTTTGGCGTGCGGATGAAAGCGGACCCGGCACCTTCAGTATCTGTCCCAATAATGGTCCCACCCGCGTTGATGGCAAATGGCTGAGTGGCGTGGTGAGGACCACCGCCCGCGCCAGGGGCGTCGAACTCGGTTATTGCTCCATCGGCGCTCCTTACGAAGCCATGCGTTATAGAATTTCCGTCGGTGACTTGCCCCGTGATGGTCCCCTGGTCGTTAATCGAAGCGGCGTAAGTTCCCTGCGAATTCGCGGTACCCGCGCCTCGAGCATCGATCGGAGTGACCACCCCACTCGTCGAGCGGACAAAGCCGTGTGCCACATGATTCGAGTCATAGTAGAATCCAGTGACCACGCCTGCCGAATTGATGGCTTGGATAAACGTTCCCGAGCCTCCGCCGGGAATGTCGAAAGTGGTTATATTCCCCCCAGAAGCGCTCACGAAGCCGTGGTACACCGAACCGGCGTCGAGATATTCTCCGGCGATTGTTCCAGCGGCGTTAATCGAAACGCCGATAGTGCCCAGATAACTGGCCGTTCCCGCGCCACGAACGTCGATCGAAGATATTACGCCGCCGGGTTCTCTCACGAAACCGTGATATGCGCCGTACGTGTCCAAATAGAACCCGGCCGCCGCACCCGCATCGTTGATAGAGGTGGCGGAGGTACCTTCGTAGTTTTCGCTGCCCGCGCCGGGAGCATCGAACGTTGTTATCACCCCATTGGCGGACCGAATGAAGCCGTGACTCACACGGCCCGTGTCGATGTAGTAGCCTGTGACGATACCGTTAGCATTAATCGCCTGGGTCATGGTGGTGGCGGGAAAACCAGGCACCACGAAAGAAGTGAAGGTCCCCTGCTGCCCGAAGGCGCTCGCGGTGAGCAGCAAGCAGAACCAATTCATTGCGAATAACCTGGTCATGTTGTTTCCTATCCAATCGAGAATCGAGGTTAAGGGACGTTAAGGGGTAATCACGAAACCATGAAACACGTTTCGCGTCGCATCATATAAATAGCCCGCTATAACGCCGGCATCATTGATGCTGACGGGGTAGATGCCCGTGCCTAAGTTGGGAGGCGCGGAAAAAGTAGAGAGCGAGCCGCTGGGCTGCCGGACAAAGCCGAATCCCGTCGCACTGGCGTTCGTGAAGTCTCCCACGATCACTCCCGCCGAGTTAATCGCATCAGGAGCAGTGAAATTGCCCGAACTGGGAGCAGTGAACTCCGTAATTGTGCCATCCGGAGCTCGCACAAATCCATGCGACCCCAGCGTCGCGCTCACAACTTGGCCCGTTATCGTGCCGGCGGCGTTGATGGCATAAGCGAGCGTGCCCTCCGAATTCCTTGCGCCCCCACCGGGGGCGTCGAACGAAGTGATTACTCCATTCAGGGCGCGCACGAAGCCGTGGGCCATTTGGTTGGCGTCAAAGTAGTACCCCGTGACCACGCCTTCCGAGTTTATCGACTGGACAGTCGTGCGACCCTCCCCACCGGGAACATCAAAGGAGGTTATGCCGCCATCGGCAGTTCGAACGAAGCCGTGAAAAATGGAGTTGATGTCAATGAACTCTCCGGCCACCGTCCCCGATGCGTTAATAGTATTCGCGATAGTGCCCTGGAATCGACCCGGGCCGGCCCCTGGCGCCGAGAAAGTAGTTATAGAGCCGTCAGAAGCGCGAACGAAACCGTGAAAGGAAGCCCCCGTATCGAGGTAAAATCCAGCCACCGTGCCGTCGGGGTTGATAGAGGTGGCGGTAGTGCCCTCGTAGTTTTCAGAGCCCGCTCCCGGAGCGTCTATCGTTGTGATTGCGCCGCCCGCGGCACGGATGAAGCCATGGTTCACGCGATTCGCGTCAATGTAATATCCGGCAATCGCCCCTCCCGCGTTAATCGCCTCGGGCATCGACGTGGCCACTCCGGGAACGTCGAAGGCAGTTATTTTTCCGGGGATTTGACCGGATAAACTCGCGGTGAACACGCAACACACACAACTTACGCCGAATAGTTTGACCATTTGTATCTTCCTACTGTCATGCCAGTGTGTACCCGGCTATCTCTAGTGTCAAGGGCGATATTTGAAACGTGTATAACCTACACACCTTCCCCTGACTCTGACCGTTATTTAGCTTACTTATATCTGCATTTTCAGTAAGATAGAGATCGATTTGACTGGTTCCAGGATTGCTCCTATGAGCGCGTGTCAGCCCTGAAGTGGATTCTTCTACTGATTTCAGTAACCGGGATCGTCGTTGCGGCTACACCGAATGCGCAGCAAATCGTGGAGCGTTCTTGCGCCGCGATGGACGCGGATTGGAAAGCCATACCTCAATATTCCTGGGTGGAGCGCGACGTAGAATCGAAACACGGCCGCGCTCAACCAGTCAAAACGTACCGCGTGATGACGATCGACGGCTCAACCTATAACGAGTTGATCGCGTTGAAAGACGAGCCGCTATCGCCGGCCTTAAAGACTCGCGAGCAGAATAAACTGGCGGCGGAGATTCAAAAGCGCAATCACGAGACCCCCACGGAACGAAACCGTCGAGTCTCCAAGTACAAGAAGGAACGCCACGACGACCACGAGCTAATGCAGCAAATGACCAAAGCGTTCGATTTTACCTTGATCGGTGAAGATGTACTGCATGGTCACAAGGTTTGGGTGCTGAATGCAGACCCGAATCCCGCCTACGTACCCGCCAATGCTGAAACCAAGGTTCTGTTGGGAATGGCCGGCCGTCTTTGGGTGGATCAGGAACATTATCACTGGGTGAAGGTGGAAGCAAAAGTCACGAAGCCAATCTCTTTATATGGCATCTTAGCCAAAGTAAGACCGGGGACCCGCTTTGAATTGGAGCAGGCCCCGGTTGCCGCGGGCGTCTGGCTGCCCTCGCACTTCAGCACCGACGTCAGTGCCTCTGCCTTGGGCTTCCTCGACGAAAGTTCCACCGACGACGAAAGCTACCGCGATTACAGGCCGATGTCTGAACTGGCCCAAGTGCTGCGCTGAGACTCGCCTTGGTCTCCGCAGCGGCGGTGCATTCCCTCCTGGAATTTTTCCCGCTCTTCCGGCGTCATCTTCTGCCAACGGTCGCGCAGACGCCCACGCCAGTTCCAGCGCCGGCGTCCGCCACGAGGTCCCCGCCAGCCTCCAAAGAGAATCCTGCTCAAGAACAGCAACCCCAAGGCCTGCGCAAAGTCGATCGTATGCCAGCCGAAAATGTCAGGCGCCAGCCAGTTCCACAGCTGCATCACCACAAATCCGTATAGGGGTATCGCGATAATGGCGAAGACCACAAAAGCCACCACTCGCCCAACTACCTTGCCGACAATTGTTCCTATCATTTCTACCATGTACCCTCCCGAAACTCGTCATAGATGGCTTGCAGACGCTTTCGCAAATGCAGCACCGCATACCGCTTGCGAGACAGTAGCGTGTTGACGCTGAGTCCCGTCTCCGCCGCCAGTTCCTTAAAACTGCGGCCTTCGATCTCGTGCGCGACGAACACCGAACGCTGCTCGTCCGGCAATTCGTCCACGGCGGCATCCAATTGCTCCAGCAAGACTCTGCGCGCGTAAGCCGCCCCCGGGCCCGCTTCCGGCGACGGTAACAGATCTTCGAACGACTCTTCGGATCCAGCGGTATCGGTTGCGTCGGTGAACGTCACCGGCTTTTTCTTGCGAAACAGATCAGTGATTCGATTGCGAGCCACCCGGAAAAGCCAAGCGCCTACGTGCTCCACCGGCTTCATCAGCCGGTAAGCTTCAATCAGCTCGAAGAAGACGTCCTGCAGCAGATCCTCGGCATCACCGGCGTCCGGGACGCGCTTGCGAATGAAGCTCAGCAGCCGCGATTGTTCCCGCTCGACAGCTTCGGAGATTCGCCGGTCTTGCTCGGCTGCGATCCGCTCGATGCTCAGCGCTTCCTCCATCTATTTAGGAAGACGAATCAGGTTCGGAAATATTGTATCGGGTAGAGTCATTTCTACTAGGGGTTTCTAAGGCCCGCTAAGAGGAACTACGGATTGAGCGTCTTGCATAGGCGTGATAGTTTCAGGCAGCGATGAAATTTTCTCCCACCTTCGCCTTCCTTCTCGTGTCCGGCTGCTGCTTTGCCGCCCCCATCAAGACCACGCATCATTGGTTTTCCAAGGTTCCTGTGAATCAAGCTACCCTACACGCCAAGAAGGGCCACAACTACAAGAAGGGCTACAACCAAAAGGGCCATGGAGGTGGCGTGAAGGGTCAATCCAAGCTCCAGGAGCTGTTCGGCAAGGTCAAACCGAAGTAGCTTGGCTACTGCGGAAAAGCAGGACGGTTCGCCGCCATTCGTGTCACTTCAATCACGCTGGATTGAACGTCTTCTCGAGCCCCGGAACAGATCCAGTTCCGGCGTTACCTAGATCAGCGCTTCCTCCACTGATTTTCGAGTACAAATCAGGTTCGGCAGTACTGTTTCTGGACGCTACGAAGGATAGAGGAGACAGGTACGCCCCGACCGGATTCGTAAATCAGTTGCAGCTCGCGAGCGCCGTGACCCAGGCAACTCAAAAGCTAGGTCCAGAGGTCGCATACCTTCGGCACAGCATCGGCTCCGATACGAGCGGCGAGCCATCCATATTTTTTCGCATCGTCCTCGCGGACGAGGCCAGCGAAGAAGCCACGCTGGCAGACGTTACCGGTAAAATTGTGAGCATTCTGTTTGACGAAATCCGGCCTTACGAGAACTGGGGGTTGACCCCCTACTTCAGCTTCCGCAGCAAGTCGGAGCTGCAGGCGACGCGGGACGAACCAGAATGGACCTGAATCGCATGGGCTATCGTGATGACCTGCTGCAGCTAGCGATCGACTTAGTTCACAAAAACGCGGGCCACCCAACCCAGGCCGATCTCAGGCGTGCCGTCTCAACGGTTTACTGCGCGGCAAGACTTCCAGAGCTCGTTTACGCTATGAACTTTGCGTCCTTACGGCAGCACAAATAACGACCCGCGAGGGAATGCGAACTTCCCGCCCAAATCGTCCACGATGTTAACCTGCGCTGTATAGGCACCGGCTCCCAGCTTAGCCAGGGGAACCTGGAATTGCATCGGCAGCACATTGGGCCGATTAGCAGCCATGTGGGTTACTTCAATCGGGCTGGATTGAAACGCCTTCTTCGCCCCCTGGAACAGATCCAACTCCGCCGTCACCTTGGCGTTCTTACTCTCCGGATCGGTAGCCGGATCGTACACTTCCAGATACACATACAAGTTCTGATCCTTACGAAAAACGTGCGTGACGCTGGGGACCAGCTTTTCGCCATTCTGAATCAGCGGGTGATTGGCGATCTCTTTCTTATTCGAATCGGCTGAACCGACTGCCGCCGACAAATGTTCCCGCTGGCTGGACCAGATCACGGAACTCAAGCGGAGCGTCTTCGTGTCTAAATGCAGATCGGGGATGGTGAAGTTGGTTTCAAAGGTGCCCATCTTCCCCGACAGGTTCTCCCGAGCCAGGAAACGCAGATTGTAGTCGCCGGGTGCGAGTGTAAGGCCGGTATCGTATTGAAACGACCGCCGGCCTAACTGCGATGCGGAGGCTTCATCCAGCTTGGCGGTGATACCGTCGCGTACCGCGGTGACGAGATGGCCCGCCTTATCGCGGATCTGGCCGATGAAGTCCAGTTCAACTGATTCGCGCGAACCTTTCTTAGCCAAGTTAATAGCCGATCCGGGAATCTTGACGGAAATAGGCACGAAATAGCGATCCTTCCCAATCCGGAAGTGATCGATCTCGATCGCTAGAGGTAACTCACTCACGGGATCGCCGAGCATCAAGGCGTCCTGTAACTGGCGCTCTTTATCGGACGCGTTGAACTTAGCGAAAACCTTGTCGGCATAGTAACCGCGCCGATTTTCCAGCTTTACATCAAGCTGCTTCGATTTCAACTTCACGTCCACGCGCCGGAACTTGCCATCCAGAGCGGCGTTTGCGCTGTAGTATCCAACGATGTAGTAGCTGTTGATGTCCTTCTGCGCCTGCTGGATCCCGAGACTCAAATCGTTATTGTCGAGCAGCGCCTTCCCGCCGGTGTCGGCCGCCAACGTTACCAGCGTCTCCTGCTGGTTGTTGCGCGAATCGGTCCGGCCGAACTGGTTGGTTCCGGTGAAGTTTCCGGTGCCTTTGACGGAGGCCACGCTGGCGTCGCCTCCGGGCGCCTCCGCCACCAGGCCGGTTACGTCCACCGGATAGAAAGCGACATTGGCCCGTACCGCCGCATTGACGGTGGATCGAAGCTGGCTTTGATTCTCCACGCCCGTTTTCGGAATGCCCGCGGAGAAATAGATCAGCGCCTTTTTCTCTGGGAAGGCCGTGAGGCGGTGCGCGGCCGATTCCAGTGCGGCCAGTTTTTGATCGGTATTAAAGATGTTGAACTCGGTTTCGTCGGCTACGAACGAGCCCGTGTCGTCGCCTTCCGCCGCGGTGCCGGTGTCGCCAAGCCCGTTCATTTCGCTGGCTGCGCCGATCTGGAATTTACGGATGTCGCTGATCAGCAGTTCGCGATTATCGGTAAAGTCTTCCACGGTCTTAATCGCCGCGCCATAGGTCATGATGGAAACCAGATCGGACGCGGTCATCTGCTTTTGAAGGAACTGAATCGCGCCATCCTGCGCTCGAATTTGATCCTCCGGCGCCATGGAAGAAAAGTCGAAGAACAACGTGATCAGGCGGCGGTCTTGAAACTTGATGGCGCCGGTGGCGGGACGTACCGTGTTCTTCGGCGGCGCGGGCGCATTGCGCTGGATCAGAGTCTTGGGTTCGTCCGGCACGGGCGGCAGTAACTCGCCCTTCAGCTTTTGTAGCTCGAAGACTGAGATTGTCTGTGGTTTGCCGTCTTCGAGCACGACAAAATCGTCCTTGGTAAGATTCGTGATCGCGTTGCCCTTCTTGTCGTGGGCATAAACATCCACGATCACGAGGTTGGTGTTGGTGGTGAAGGTCGCATTCTGAGCCGCCAGTCCGATCCACCCAAGCAGCAGGGCTACACCCACGCATCCCAACACGATTGCGTTTCTAGTTCGTATCGCCATTAGAACCTGAACCTCAACGTCAACGATATGGTGCGCATCGCGCCAACTGCTAACGGCAAGCCGTAGTTGGAGGCGTTCACCGTAGTGCCGACGCTATTGATGTTCACCTGGTTCAACACGTTTGTCCCGTCGAATCGGAATTCCAACGATTTCCGCTCGCCGAAAGTGAACGGTCGCCCGAACGAAGCATTCAGCGAGACGAGACCCGGGCCTGGGATGGAGTTGCGTCCCGCATTTCCGAATTGTCCCGAAGCCGGAAGAGCGAAGGCCGCCGTGTTGAAGTAGCCGCTTCCCGATTCAACCGAAAGACCGGTAGCGTCCGGCCGCAATACGCCCAGCACTCCGGTTCCAGCCGAATTCGAGAGATTGCCGCCCACCATCGGATTCAACGGTAAGCCGGTCTCCGCAGTCAAACTTCCACTCAAGGTCCAGTCCTCTAGAATCTTGTTGATGCGATCGTGTCCCGGCAGCAGTTTGCTGTCGTGGCCGAAGGGAGATGTCGCCACCCACGCGGCGGTCAAAACGTGCCGCCGGTCGAAATTCGAAAGGCTGCGCTCGGCTTCGATATCCATACCGTTTTGGGCCACGCCGCCACCGAAAGTGGAAGCATCGTCGATCGCCTTCGAGAAAACATAATTGATGTTGAACGAGACTCCGCGGCTGAAGCGCCGGATCAAGTTGGTGCGCAACGCTTGATAGTTGGAGTTCGCGTCCGACGATTCGTAGACGAAAGCCACGGCGTCGGCGATTTGGCGATTCACTTCAGAACTGAGCGGTGACGATCCAGGAAGCGCGCGGTTGGGGATTTGTTGATCGTCGAGATGCGTTCCCTTGTTTCCCAGATAGCTGACCTGCAGGACTAAGCGGCCGGGCAGATCTTGCTGGATTAGGAAGTTCCAGGTCTGGGCGTAGGGCAGGCGATAGAATCGATTGATCGCCCAAGTATTTAAGATCGTCTGGCCGGGAACATTGGTTATGAAACCATTACCCAGGGTCAGCACGCTGGCTGTACTGGTAAGTTCGGTGTTGGTGATGGCAAACGGCGGCTGTCCCGACAGGTTGCGCATAAACGAGTTATAGACGCCCGAGTTGTAATAGATGCCATAGCCGGATCGAATCACGGTTTTGCCCTTAGCCCAGGGCCGCCACGCGATCCCGAGCCGCGGCGCCCAACCGTTGTGATCCGCGTTCACCAAGCCGGAAGGAAAGGCCCCGCTATAAGGTCCCGATGCGCCTGGCACCACCGCTGCCACGGCGGTGAAATCCGGGGCGACATCGAGGTTCGCTTCGTGCCCGTACTTCTCGTAAGGCACGCCGAAGAATTCGTAACGCAAGCCAAAGTTGATGGTGAAATTGGAGCGCATGCGCCAGTCGTCGACGCCGAAAAACGAATAGTTATTCGCGCGGAAGTAGGTACTGGTGTCGCCGTAACGGATGGTGCTCTCGTTGGGCAGCCCTAACAGGAAGTCGGCAAAATCGTTGCCGGTATTTTGAACCGGTTGCCCGTTCGATAGCTGACTGGTGGCCAGACCGGTGAAGACGAACGTGCCGCGAGCGTTCGAATCGGTTTCCGTGTTGTTGTCCGCTCGCGAATACAGGCCGCCGAAGTTGATCCGGTGGTGGCCATGCATAATCGTGAAGGCATCGTTCGCGGTGGTACTCTGCACCGCTACCCGCGATGCGGCTCCGTCGGTCAGGCTGGCATAGTTGGTAAAGCTCAGATTCGGCGGACCGTAATTCAGAGGATTCGCGCTAGTGCCTTCAATGCCGAGTTCCGTTTCGATATCGGTGGTGTTCGCGAAGTAAGGCAATAGATCGGTCCGGTTGCGGTTGAATGTGACACTGGCTACGTTGAACATGCGCGCAACAAAGCTGTGCGTCCAACTCAGCGTGGTTCCGGTCCCCAGCCCGTTGGTATTGTCCAGAAATCCGTAAATGTAGGGCGATAAGCTGTTACGGTCCTGGAATTGAAAATTCAAAGCCAAACGGTCGTGCTGTCCCACGCTTTGGCCTAACCGCAATCCGAGGTTCTGGTTGTTATTCGGCACGGTTCGGGAATATTGATAATTTTGAGCGATACAGTCGTTGCTAACGGCGGCTGAGCACGATCCGGTCTGGTTCGGCAGCGGGAAGTACTTAAGCAGGCCGAGCGCGATAGGACTGAGGTTCGAAGCGGGAATCACGTTCCCTGGGAAAGGCGCGCCGGTAGCCGGATTGTAAATCGTCTGGCCCAAGCCACTGAAATCGCCGGAACGTTCCGCCAGCGTGGGCACGGTGCCGAACTGACTGACCAGATTGTTGGCGCGGTTGAGGGTGTAGTTCAAGGCGAACGTGGTGTTGGATAGCCGGAACAACTTCGGGATTATCAGCGGACCGCCAATCTGGAAGCTATATCGTTCCTGGGCGTAGCTTGGCTTGGGAACGTCCTGACCATTCAGTGAGAACGGTTTCGCATTGAAGATAGCGTTGTGCAGAACCACGTTCACCAGGCCGTGAATGCTTTGCTGTCCGCGATTGCGGCGATTGCCGATCGGACCGCCGTCGTATCCGCGCCGGCCCTGGTACCCACCTTGACCGCCGCGTCCGCCGAAGCCTCCTCCGCCACCGCCAAAACCCCCTCCTCCGCGTCCGCCACCGAAGCCTCCGCCTCCACCGAACCCGCCACCTGCGCCGCCAGGTCCGCCGAAGCCGCCGGGTCCACCTTGGCCGCCAAAGCCTCCTTGTTGATTAAAGCCCGGACCGCCCGCTTCCAGGCCGTCACCGGGACCGCCAAAGCCCGGTCCCATGCCCGCGTTCGGATCGCCGCCGACTTGCTGCAGGTTGCGGCTCAACGTGCCGTTCAAGAGGAACGCTTCATTGGCGCCGTCGCTGCTAGCCGCTACGGAAGCATCGCCCGGTGTATTGGTCTGGCTACCTTCCAACTGATTCAGTTCCAGCACTTGCGAACTTTGGGCAACAGCTGAGTTGGCGGTCCGGTTCTGTTGCTGCTGGGGCCTCCGCGCGAATCCGCCGGGGGTAGAACCGGCAGCAGGGGGACTTGCTTGTGCGGAGCGGGCTCCCGGCGCCGGGGTCGCAGGATTGCGCGCGGGTGCACTGGTCTTCGCTTCACTCTTCGCCTCCGTTAGAGGCTTCAGGGTTAGCGCCCATTCCGTGTTGAAAGGGCCCCCGACTTGCACCTGCTTATCGACCGTGGAGAATCGAAACATTTGGACTTCGATCTTGCACG
>Ga0302319_10014428_pt1 | contig 14740 bp, 5 predicted proteins | sample Bog_T0_2_FD_203319 | JGI IMG/M metagenome (GOLD analysis project Ga0302319, IMG submission 203319) | Peat permafrost microbial communities from Stordalen Mire near Abisko, Sweden - Bog_T0_2 | ecosystem: Environmental > Terrestrial > Soil > Wetlands > Peat | place: Sweden: Abisko, Stordalen Mire... | reverse complement strand
CCCACCGCCCTGCGCTCGAACCCCACGTATCACAAGGTGAACCCCGCCGATTCGCCGATCATGATCCTGGCGCTCACCTCGCCAACCCTGACGCCAGGCCAGCTTTACGACAGCGCCGCCACCGTGTTGGAACAAAAACTCTCGCAACTGCCCGGCGTGGGCGAAGTGGACGTCAATGGCTCCGCCCTGCCGGCCGTGCGCGTGGAGCTGAACCCCGGCGCGCTATTCCATTACGGCATCGGCCTGGAGGATGTCCGCGCCGCCCTGGCCTCGGCCAACGCCAATGCGCCGAAAGGCAATATCGAACAATCCGGCCACAGCTTCCAGCTCTACACGAACGATCAGGCCAACCACGCATCGGATTACCGCCCGCTGATTGTCGCCTACCGCAACGGCGCCGCGGTGAAACTCACCGATGTCGCCGAAGTGCTCGATAGCGTGGAGGATTTGCGCAACGCCGGCTTGTTCAACGGCCAGCCCACCGTATCGCTGCAAATCTACCGCCAGCCCGGCGCGAACATCATCGCCACCACGGACGGCATCCGTGCCGTGCTGCCGCAATTGCAAGCCTCGCTGCCCGGCGCCGCGCTGATCCAAATTGCCGTGGACCGCACGCCGACAATTCGCGCCTCGCTCACCGGCACACAGCGCACGCTGATCATATCGATTTGTCTCGTTGTGCTCGTGGTGTTCGCCTTCCTGCGCAACTGGCGCGCCACGCTGATCCCAGCCGTCGCCGTGCCCGTCTCGATCGTCGGCACGTTTGGCGCCATGTATATGCTGGGCTATAGCCTGGACAACCTCTCGCTCATGGCGCTCACGATCGCCACCGGCTTTGTGGTGGATGACGCTATCGTGGTGCTCGAAAACATCACGCGCCACGTCGAAGCCGGTATGACACGCCGCGAAGCAGCCCTGCTCGGCGCGCGGGAAGTGGGTTTCACCGTGCTCTCGATTAGCGTCTCGCTGATCGCGGTGTTTTTGCCCATCTTGCTGATGGGTGGCATCGTCGGCCGCCTGTTCCGCGAATTCGCGATCACGCTGTCACTGGCCATCGCCGTGTCGCTGATTATATCACTGACCACCACGCCCATGCTCTGTGCGATATTCCTGCGCGTGGCCGATTCCGCCCGCCCGCCCGGCCGCATATCGCGCGGTTTCGAAGCCGGTTTCAACGCCATGCTGGGCGCCTACCGCCGCACGCTGCGCGTCGCCTTGCGCCACCCGGCGCTTGTCATGGCCGTTCTCGCCAGCACGATCGTGTTGAACGTCATACTTTTTGTCTATGTGCCAAAAGGCTTTTTCCCGCAGCAGGACACCGGCGCCCTGATCGGCGGCGTGCAAGGCGACCAAAGCATCAGCTTCCAGGCCATGCAGCAGAAATTGCGTCAACTGCAACAAATCGTCGGCGCCGACCCCGATGTCGCCAACGTCGTCGGCTTCACCGGCGGCCGCCAAACCAACGCCGCCTTCGTTTTCGTTGCACTAAAACCACTCACACAGCGCCACGCCACCGCCGACCAGATCATCGCCCGCCTGCGCAAACCACTGGGCCAGGTGGCCGGCGCGCGGCTGTTCTTTCAGGCCGTGCAGGATATCCGCATCGGCGGCCGCCAAAGCAACGCGCAATACCAGTACACGTTGCAGGCCGACGATCCCGATACGCTCTACAAATGGTCGCCGAAATTGGCCGAGGCCATGGGCCACGATCCGATGTTCACCGATATCAACACCGATACGCAGGTGCACGGCCTGGAAATCGATCTGACGATCGACCGGTCCACCGCGGCGCGGCTGAATATAACACCACAACAGATCGACAACACGCTCTACGACGCCTTCGGCCAGCGCCAGGTCAGCACCATTTACAGCGCGTTGAATCAATATCATGTCGTCATGGAAATCGCGCCGCGCTACTGGCAGTCGCCGCGCACGCTACAGGATATCTGGGTCAGCACATCGGGCGGCAGCGCCAGCGGCACACAAAGCAGCAATTTCGCCGCCGGCACAGCGGGCAGCAGCCAAACCGCGGCAAGTGTCGCCTCCGATTCCGCCCGCAACGCGGCGCTGAATTCGCTGGCCGCCAGCGGCAGCTCCTCGGCCTCCAGCGGCGCCGCAGTCAGCACCGCGCTCGAAACCATGGTGCCGCTGGCAGCGTTTTCCCATTACGCGCCCGGCCTCACGCCACTCTCCGTCAACCACCAGGGCCCGTTCGTTGCCGCTACAGTCTCATTCAATCTCGCCCCCGGTTATTCGCTCGGCAATGCCACCAGCGGCGTGGCGCGCGCCGCCGCCTCGATAAACCTTCCCACATCGATCCACGGCTCCTTCGCCGGCACCGCCGCCACGTTCCAGGCATCGCTCGCCAACGAACCCGTGCTGATCGCCGGCGCCTTGGCCGCGGTCTATATCGTGCTCGGCATACTCTACGAAAGCTACGTGCACCCGTGGACCATACTTTCCACGCTGCCATCCGCCGGCGTCGGCGCCGTACTCGCATTGCTGGTCACCGGCACCGAATTCTCGCTGATCGCCCTCATCGGCGTCATTTTACTCATAGGTATCGTCAAGAAAAACGCCATCCTGATGATCGATTTCGCCCTCGAAGCCGAACGCGTCCGCGGTCTCGCCACGCGCGAAGCCATTACCGAAGCCTGCCTGATGCGATTCCGCCCCATCATGATGACCACCGCGGCCGCCCTGCTCGGCGCCGTGCCGCTCGTGCTCGACACGAGTGAAGGCGCCGAATTACGCCGCCCCCTCGGCATCGCCATCGTCGGCGGCCTGATCGTCAGCCAGGCACTCACCCTTTACACGACACCGATCGTTTACCTGCTGCTCGACGAGCTGCGCCTGCGCAGCCAGACCTGGCGCGCACAGTTTCCGCGTACGCGTCTCGCGGGGGGGCCGCCACAATGAATAACAAAAAGAGCTGGGGGGAGCGCGCCGCTCCCCCCAGACCCCCCGTCTTTATAACGCTCGTCCTCAGCATCACTCTCACAAGTTGCATGGTGGGGCCGGACTATCACCGGCCGCCCGCGCCAATGCCGGCCAACTTCAAAGAGCTCAAGGGCTGGACACAAGCAAAACCCGCCGATGCCGCGCCGAAAGGCGATTGGTGGGCCGTTTTCAACGACCCGACGCTCGATCGCCTCGAGCGCCGCATGCTCACTGAAAACCAGACCGTCGCCGCCCAGGCCGCCACCTACGACCAGGCCCGCGCCCTGGTGGATGAAGCGCGCGCCGCCCTGTTCCCCGTACTCGGCGCCACCCTCGGCGCCAGCCGCAGCGGCACCGGCCACAAGGCCATCAGCGCGGTGACCGCCGAGGCCACGGCGAGTTGGGAAATCGACGTCTGGGGCCAGATCCGCCGCCAAGTCGAAAGCGCCAACGCAACCGCGCAACAGGACGCAGCGCTGCTCGCCAACGCACGCCTCTCCGCCGGCGCCGCGCTGGCCACCGCCTATATGGAATTAGCGGTATCCGACGCACTGCAGCGCGTGCTGAACGACACCGTGACGAACGACGCAAAAACGCTCGATATTACCCGCAACCAATACGCCGCCGGCTTCGCCGCCCGTTCCGATGTGATAACGGCACAAACCCAGCTTGAATCAGCCCAATCCAGCGCCATCGCGGTCGGCGTCGCACGCGGCCAATACGAACACGCCATCGCAGTGCTCGCCGGCATGGCCCCAGCGGAGCTGAATATCCCCCCGCTCGCGCAACTGCCACCTGTTCCGGTCATTCCGGTATCGGTGCCATCCACCCTGCTGGAACGCCGCCCCGATATCGCGGCGGCCGAGCGCGCGATGGCGTCCAGCAATGCGCTGATCGGTGTTGCCATCGCCGCCTATTACCCAACCATCAGCCTGTCTGGCCTGTTCGGTTTCGCGGGCGGTGGTTTCGGCTCCCTGGTTTCCGTCGGCAACGAAGTCTGGTCCGCCGGCGGCACAGTCGCGGAAACTATCTTCAACGGCGGCGCCCGCAGCGCCGCTGTCGCCGCGGCGCGCGCCCAATACAACGAAACCGTCGCCACCTATCGGCAAACCGTCTTAACAGCACTACAGCAAGTCGAAGACCAATTGGTGGCGCTGCGCCTGCTGCAACAGCAAGCCGTGGTGCAGGATGCGGCGGTGCGTGATGCGACGCAGGCCGTCGCGATCACGCTGAATGAATACCGCGCCGGCACCCAGGCCTATACCGCCGTCGCCACGGCGCAAAACACGCTGCTTTCAGCGCAGCAAAACTTACTCTCGATCGAGCAGTCGCGGCTAACCGCGGCGGTCACCTTGATTACGGCGCTCGGAGGCGGCTGGGAAGCAAGCAAGTAGTTCTTTTTTGGAAAAAAGAACCAAAAAACGTCTGCGTGGCTGTCGCGGACTAGCTGGCGACAGCCGCGCAAAAGTTTTTGCTTCTTTTTTCAAAAAGAAGCCTTTCCTTCCTTAAACACTTCCGCAATCGCGTCCTTGGCATCCTGTTGAATCTGCCGTAAATGCGCCTCGCTCTGAAAACTCTCCGCATAAATCTTATAAACATCCTCGGTGCCAGAGGGCCGCGCGGCAAACCAGCCATTATCGGCGATGACTTTCAGCCCCCCGAATGCCGCGCCATTACCAGGCGCCGTGGTCAGCTTGGCCCTGATCGGCTCGCCAGCCAGCTCGGTGATTTTCAGCGTGTCAGGTGACATCGCCTTCAGCAGTTTGCGCTGTTCCGCCGAAGCCGGCGCATCGATGCGTGCATAATGCGGCTCGCCGAGTTCGTCGGTCAGCGTCTTATAAAGCGCACCCGGGTCCTTCCCCGTACGCGCCGTAATCTCCGCCGCCAGCAAGCCCAGGATGATACCGTCCTTGTCGGTGGTCCATACCTGGCCATCAAGTCGCAGGAACGAAGCCCCAGCGCTCTCCTCGCCGCCAAACCCCAGCGTGCTATTGACCAGCCCATCGACAAACCATTTGAACCCGACAGGTACTTCCACAAGCTTTCGGCCGAGCTTACGGGTCACCCGGTCAATAATGCCGCTGCTGACCATGGTTTTACCCACGCCGCAATTCGCGCTCCAGCCCGGGCGGTTGGCAAACAGATAGGCAATCGCCGCGGCCAGATAATGGTTCGGGTTCATCAATCCGCTGGACCGCGTTACGATGCCATGCCGGTCGGCATCGGTATCGTTCGCGAACGCCACATCGAAGCTATCGCGCATCGCCACGAGTTTTTCCATGGCGTAGGGCGACGAGCAATCCATACGGATCTTGCCGTCCCAATCCACCGTCATGAAACCGAACGCCGGGTCGATCACCGGATTCACCACCGTTGCGTCGATACCGTATTTCTCAATGACAGGCTGCCAATACTGCACGGCCGCCCCGCCCAGCGGATCGATACCGATTTTCACGCCCGAATCGCGGATCGAAGCCATGTCAACAACACTAGCCAAATCGGTGACGTAAGGCGTGATGTAATCGTGCTTGTGAACAAGCGCCGAAGCACGCGCCGCCGCCAAGGCAATACGCTTCACGCCGGCGAGTTTAGCTTCCAAAAACCCGTTCGCCGTCCGTTCAATCCAGCTGGTAATATCGGTATCGGCCGGCCCGCCATTCGGCGGATTATACTTGAACCCGCCATCCTCCGGCGGATTATGCGACGGCGTAATAACCACGCCATCCGCCAACCCCGCCGTGCGGCCGCGGTTATACGCCAGAATGGCATGCGAGATCACCGGCGTGGGCGTGAATCCGTCATGCTCGTCCACCATCACATTCACACCGTTCGCCGCGAATACCTCCAACGCCGACACCAAAGCAGGCTCGGATAATGCGTGCGTATCGATACCGATAAACAACGGCCCATCGATACCACCACGCTGCCGATGCTGGCAGATCGCCTGGCTGATCGCCAGAATATGCGCCTCGTTGAATGACCGGCTGAACGCCGATCCACGATGCCCCGACGTGCCGAACGAAACCCGCTGCGCCGCCACCGCCGGGTCCGGCGTCAGTGCAAAATATGCCGTCACCAGCCGCGGTACGTTTACCAGCAGCGCGGCCGGTGCGCGCCTGCCAGCGAGCAAACTGATTTCACCTGACATTTCCATAATCCTTCGGGCCGATTTCATTCCACGCCGCAAGCATGGTGCGCTCTCATTCTGGCCAGATACCGCTTGCCCAGCAACCGCCCTGTATCAACCAAGGGCTGAGCAGCACACATGGTTCCCGCGCCGCCCAGGCACACGCACCGCCGGTTTGCCGCCGCCGCGCCGCAACCCATATCCAACCACATGCACGCGATGGTTCTCAAATCCCTCCGAACACCGCTCGAATGGACCGAGTTGCCCGACCGGCAGCCGGGCCCAGGCGAAATTCGCGTCAAAATCGCCGCCTGCGGCGTCTGCCGAACCGATTTACACGTCTACGATGGCGACCTGCCCAACCCGGTGCTGCCAATCATACCCGGCCACGAAATCGTTGGTCACGTGGACGCGATCGGCGCAGGCGTGCAAGACCTGCGCATCGGCCAACGCGTCGGCATTCCCTGGCTCGGCCACACCTGCGGCGTTTGCACCTATTGCCGCGCCCACACCGAAAACCTGTGCGATAACCCGCTTTTCACCGGCTATACCCGCGATGGCGGCTTCGCCACCGCCGTCGTCGCCGATGCCCGCTTCGCATTTCCGCTTGCCGAAGCCGGCAGCGATGTCTCCATCGCGCCCTTGCTTTGCGCCGGCCTGATCGGCTGGCGATCGCTCTGCATGGCCGGCGAAGGCAAGAACCTCGGTATTTTCGGCTTCGGCGCCGCCGGCCATATCGTTGCCCAGATCGCGCACTGGCAGGGCAAATCCATCTTCGCCTTCACCAGCCCCGGCGATACAACAACCCAAGCGTTTGCCCGCTCGCTCGGCGCCAGATGGGCCGGCGGCTCAAACGAACCTCCGCCACAACCGCTCGATGCCGCCATCATCTACGCCCCCGTCGGCGCCCTGGTTCCGCTGGCGCTGCAATCCGTTCGCAAAGGCGGCCGCGTCGTTTGCGCCGGCATTCACATGAGCGATATTCCCAGCTTCCCCTACAGCCAACTCTGGGAAGAACGCCAACTCGTTTCGGTTGCAAACCTCACGCGTCAGGACGGCCTGGATTTCCTAAGTCAAATCCCCAAAATCAACATCAATGTCAAAACCACAACCTATCCCCTGCACAAAGCCAACGAAGCCCTCGCCGACCTCCGCGCCGGCCGTTTCGACGGCGCGGCGGTGTTGGTGCCGTAGAGGAGGAAGGCCAGGGGCGTTGCCCCCTTGACCCCCGTTGGGGCCGGAAGGCCCCAAACCCCGATTGTTTCGTCAGGGTTCAAGCATGGGTCCGCACGCGTTGAACGCTCAGCACGTATGGCCTCTGCTTGAACCCTGACTAAGCATGGGGGGATCTGGGGCCTCGAGGCGGGGGTCCAGGGGCAGAGCCCCGGCCTTCCTGTCCTACGCCCCCGAAGCCGGCCGCTCCGCACGGATTGCTGCCAGCACCGGGCTGTTGCGGAATGCTGCCGCCGTGCAGGCGATGCGGCGGCGCCAGTTGGGTCGTTCCATGTCCGTGCCGGGAAGATTCAGGCCGATGCGTTCGTGCGCCAAATCGTCGGCTTGCGCCAGTGCCAGTGCTGCGGGCGTGCGCGCGATCAGGGCGTGGATCGCGGCGATAGGCGCTGCGTCGGACGCGTCCTCGCCGATCAATCCCTCGGCGCGCAGCATGGCCAGCAATTGCGTCTTCGCAATGCTGCGCTGGGTTTGCTGCGTTGCCGCGTCTTTCGCGTCCAACCGGCCGAGTCCCGTTTCCTCAACGATATCGTCGCCGTTCCACCAGCCTTCCAGCGTCGGCAGGTCGTGCGTGGAAACGCAGGCGGCCGCGCGTTCCGGCCAGCCCGCTGGCGGCCGGAATGCATCACCCTCGCGCTCGAACCACAGTACGCGATAGGACAGCACAGCGGCATCCGACAAAGCGGTGCGGATATCCGGCGGCACGGTGCCAAGATCCTCGCCCACAACAAGGCATTTGGCGCGTGTGCTTTCCAGCGTCACCTGGCCCAGCAAATCATGCAGCGGATATTTTAAATACGCGCCGTCCCGTGCATCGCCGCCATCCGGTACCACGAACAGCCGAGTCAGACCCATAACGTGATCAATACGAAGTGCCCCGGCATGGCGCATATTCACGGCCAGCAATGCGGCAAAGCTACGGTAGCCGTCTTCGGCCATGGCCAATGGATCGGGCGGCGGCAAATGCCAAACCTGGCCTAGCGGCCCGATCGGATCGGGCGGCGCGCCAACCGATGCGCCGCGTAGCAAACGGGCCTGCTCCGCCCATGCTTCCGCGCCATCCGGCGCGCAGCCCACAGCCAGATCTCGGTATAGTCCGATGTCCAATCCGGCAGTCCGCGCCGCATGGGCGGTAGCAGCCAGCCCGCGTTCGGCGATAAGTTGCAAAAAAGCGCTGAATCGCAGCGCTGGCGCGTTTGCCGCCGCGAATGCCGCAATGCCGGGCGCATCGATCGCGCGTAGTGCCGCGGGCCAATCGCGCCATTGCGCTCCCTGGGCGTCCACCAGCGCTTCCCACAGCACGAAACCCCGCAGCGCCTGGCCGCCCTGCTCAATGAATTGATCCAGCGCCGCGCTTTCCGCGGCATTATTCGCCAGCGCATCGAACGCCGCGCGCAAAACACCGAGCTTTGCCTGCCATACGCCAGAATAATCCACGCTGGTCCCGGCACGCAATTGTGCGAAACTCCCGCCTGAAGCGGCCAGCGCGGCGCGCACGCCAGGGGCCTCACCCAATGCGCCCAGCGCCGCTACATCGATATAGATCGGATCGAGAAAACGCCGGTCCGCCGGATGATATGGGCTGGCGCGGTCGCGGTTCCGCCGGAACAACGCATGCACGGGATTCAACCCCACCAGCGCCGCGCCTTCCGCGGCCGCCACCACCGCCAATTCCGTCAATGCCGTAAAATCGCCGATTCCCTGATCGTTATCGCGCCGCAACGCATAGAGATGCGCCGCAATGCCCCAGCTGCGGCCACCGGACTCCAGCAACGAAGGCAAGTAGCACCGTGCCGGCGCCACGGTCAGTTCCGTTTGTCCTGCTTCGCCCTCCAGCGTAACCCAATAGCGCCCGGCCGGCAGCACCGGCAAAGCCACGCGGCGCGTCATAAAGCGCCGCCCATCCGCCGCTTGCGCCGCCGCCGATCTGCCGTCCTCGGCGGCAATTTTTACCTGTATCGGCGTGCCATCCGTTGGTGTTACGGTCAGCCAACGGTCGCGGCCGCCGGTACCCGGCCCCAAACGCAATTCCGGTGTGTCGCCCTCTACCGCTACCAGCGCCGCCGGCAACGGCCGCACATCGCGCCGTTGCGCCAAAGCAGCCAGACTATCGCGCGCCTCGGCCTCGCTACCCGCCGGCAACCGCAAAGAAGCCAGCAGCGCCTGCAACGTTGCATCCGATACGATATGCCGGTCGCCCCCTACATCCCACCAATCCGCGGCGATCCCGGCCTGCCCCGCTAGAACCCGCAAAGTGCCGGTGCTAACGCCTGTGGCGCGCGTAACCCCCGCAGGCACAGTTTCCACCAACACCGCCACGCTGCGCGCGCCAAACGCAAAGTCCCCATCAACCTTGCCGCCCCGCTCTACCGACTTGCTGTCGAAACCCACGGTCCATTCATAGCCATCCTGCGGCGCCGGCACGGCCACGCTGCCGTCGGCGCCGGCATTCAGCACCAGCAGCGCGCGCGCCGGCGGCGCGTAAAGCAGCGCGATCAGCGTTGCGCATTGCGGATTTTCCCAATCGTGCGGCTCCATCGCCGCGCCATCGGCCCGCAGCCAGGCTACATCGGGAACTCCCGAATCGTCGAACGCCGTTCCGCGTAGCATCGTATCCGCATGCAGCGCCGGCGTGGCAAGCCGTAACGCAATCAGTTCGCGCGCCGTCTGCAGCAGCCATGCATCCATCGCGTCCCAATGCAGCCAGGACAGCGCGTTATCCTGCGCATACGCGTTATTGTTGCCACCCTGGGTACGCCCACTTTCGTCGCCCATGGTCAACATCGGCGTGCCGCGCGCCAGTAGCAGCGTCGCCAGCAGCGCCCGCGATTCCGCGCGCCGCGCCGCCAGCACCGCCGCATCCTGTGTGGCACCCTCCACGCCCGTGTTCCATGAATAATTATTATCGGTGCCGTCGCGATTCTGCTCGCCGTTCGCGGCATTATCCTTATGCGTGTAGGAAACCAGATCGCGCAGGGTAAACCCGTCATGCGCGGTTATAAAATTGATGCTGCGCGAAGGCGGCCGGTGCGAGGCCGCGAACAAATCCGCCGATCCCGCGAGCCGGGTCGCCATATCGCCAATCATGCCGGAATCGCCACGCCAAAACCGCCGCGTGGTATCGCGGAACCGGTCGTTCCATTCGCCCCAAGGCCCACCAAACGCGCCAAGCTGGTAGCCGCCGGCACCAATATCCCACGGCTCGGCAATCAGAAACCGGTCGCGCAGCAAAGGATCCTGCGCAATCGCCGTCAGCAGCGGCGCCGCCGCATCGAACCCGCTCTCATACCTGCCCAGCGTTGGCGCCAGATCGAAACGGAATCCATCGCAGCCAGTGGCGCGAACCCACAGCCGCAACGCGTCCATCACCAGTTGCACCACACCGGGCCGGTCGGCGGCCAGGATATTGCCGCAGCCCGCGTCGTTTACATACAGCGCGGCGTTATCTGGCCGCAGCCGGTAGTAGTACGCGTTATCCAACCCGCGCAAACTCAGTGTCGGCCCATTCTCATCGCTCTCGCCGCTATGGTTGAACACCACGTCGATAATCGTGGCGATACCCGCCTGCCGCAGCGCCGCAACGCAAGCGGCAATATCGGCAAACCCGCCGGGCGCCAAACGCGGATCGGGCGCGCAATACCCGATCGGATTATAGCCCCAATAATTGCTTAGCCCCAGCGGCGCCAAATGCCGCTCATCCACCCAGGCGGCGCATGGCAATAACTCCACCGCCGTCACGCCCAGCTGGCGCAAATAATCGATGCTGGACGGATGCGCCAGGCCCGCGAACGTGCCGCGATCCGGCGCCGGCACCGCCGGATTCAACTTCGAAAACCCGCGCACGTGCAGCTCGTAAATCACCGCCCGGCCCCAATCCGCTGGCGCCGGCGCCGCGGCCGACTCTACGCGCCCAATAATCCCCTTCGGCATGAATGCCGCACTATCGGTGTCCGACGCCTGGCAGCCCGTATCGAACAAGGCCGCATGCAACTGGAACGGCCGGTCAAGCCGCGTCGCGTAAGGATCAAGCAGCAACTTATTCGGATTAAACCGATGCCCCCGCCCCGGATCGAAAGCCCCATGCGCCCGCAACCCATACCGCGTGCCCGCCGCGATCCCGCCAATAAAGTCGTGAAACACATTCCCGGTGCGCTGCCCAAGAGCAAAACACCCGGTTTCAGCGTCCTCAGCATCGAACGTGCAAAATTCAATTGCCTGAGCGGCTTGCGAAAAAACCGCAACCTCCACGCCGCCGTCGCGTGGCGTGACGCCCAGTGTCGTCATGCAGCAAGGCCAGGGGCTCTGCCCCTGGACCCCGTTGGGGCCGTGGGGCCCCAAACCCCATTTGTTTGGTCAGTGTTAATAAAGGGGGCCACACATGTGGTTGGTTCAGTACGCGCGGCGCCCTCCTTTAACGCTGACCAAGTAGTGGAGGTCTGGGGCCTCGAGGCCCCAGCTTGGGTCCAGGGGACACAGCCCGCTGGCCTTGCTTGCCGCCTCACCCGCGCACCCCACGAAACAGCGCGGCATACTGCGCCGCCGGCTTGCGCCACGAAACATCCATCGTCATGCCATTCCGTTGCATTTTCCGCCACGCCGCCTGGTCCCGCCAAAGTCCCGCCACGCGCAGCAGCGCCTGATCCAACCCGGCCCGCGACACCGGTGCAAACTGCACGCCGGTGGCCACGCCTTGCGCAAGTGCGGCCGCATTGGCATCGATCACCGTATCTGCCAGGCCGCCGATGCGCGAAACTACCGGCACGGCGCCGTAACGGAGGGCGCAAAGCTGCGTCAGCCCGCACGGCTCGAAGCGCGATGGCACCAGCAACACATCCGCGCCGGCCTGTACCAGATGCGCCAGGCCCTCGTCGTAGCCGATCACGCACCCTACCTGGCCGGCATTGGCCGAAGCGGCCACGCCAAACCCTGCCTCCATGCCCGGTTCGCCGCTGCCCAGCACAGCCAGTTGCATGCCATGCGCGCGCACCACCGGCAGCGCATCCAGCAACACATCCAGCCCCTTTTGCCAGCTCAAACGGCTCACCACGCCACACAGCAACCGCCGCGGATCGGCCTGCAACCCAAAGCGCTGCTGCAACGCGGCCTTATTCGCCGCGCGCCGCGCCAATTGCATGCGCGAGAACGGCATCTGAATCAGCGCGTCCGTCTCCGGATTCCAGATTTTCGTATCGATACCATTCAGAATTCCCACCACATCGCCGCCACGCGCGCGCAGCACGCCATCCAGCCCCATGCCGCTATCTGGCGTGCGGATTTCATCGGCATAGGTCGGCGAAACCGTCGTCACACGATCGGCATAAATCAATCCCGCCTTCAAAAACCCGATGGCGCCATGAAATTCCAGGCCGTTCACACCGAACATGTCCGGCGCCAGCCATAGCGCCGACAGCAGCCCGGCCGGAAACAATCCCTGAAACGCCAGATTATGCACGGTCATCACAACGCCGGGCGCGCGGCCGCCAAGCTGCCGCACATACGCCGCCGCCAGGCCGGCTTGCCAGTCGTGCAAATGCAAAACATCCGGCGCGTATCCCGCCAGCGCACCGCTGCCCAGCGTCGCCGCCACGCGCCCCAGGGCGGCAAAACGCTGCGCATTATCCGGCCAGTCCGAACCGCCAGGCGACTGGTAAGGATTGCCGGGCCGCGCGTAAAGATGCGGCGCATCGATAGCGAGTATATCAAGCCCCGCGGCAGATCCACGCACAACTCGCGCCGGCGCGCCGAACAAATCCGCCAGCTCCAGCACAATCTCCGCGCCCGCCAGCCCCGCCAGCACGGCAGGGTACCCGGGCACCAGCGTCGCTACCTCCATCCCTTCGGCGGCCAGCGCCAGCGGCAGCGCGCCCGCCACATCGGCCAACCCCCCCGTCTTGATCAGCGGAAACAGTTCGGAGGCTACACTCAGTACTTGCATCAATCCGGCTCACCCGCCCATTGCAGAAACAGCGTGGCCAGCGGTGGCAACGTCAACCAGCCACTCGCCTGCATGCCGAACGCGGCTTCCGCCACGGCGCGCACCTCGCCCGCATTGCCCATATTCGATCCACCGTAAACCGCCGCGTCGGAATTCAAAATCTCCCGCCACAGCCCGGCACGCGGCAGACCCAGCAGATAGCCATGCCGGGGCACCGGCGTGAAATTGCACACCACCACCACGGGCGGCGCATCCGGCGCGAACCGCGCCCAGGCAAACACCGAATTCTCCGCGTCGTCGGCGACGATCCAGCGGAATCCCTCCGGTTCGCAATCGCCGGCGTGCAGCGCGGTGTGATCGCGGTACAGATGGTTCAAATCCCGCACCAGCAAGCGCACGCCTTCATGCGCGCTTTCGTGCAGTAAATGCCAATCCAGGCTCCGTGAAAAATTCCACTCCGCGGCCTGGGCGAACTCGCCGCCCATGAACAGCAATTTCTTGCCCGGATACCCCCACATCATGCCGAAATAGGCGCGCAGATTGGCGAATTTTTGCCACCGGTCGCCCGGCATGCGGCCCAGCAACGACCCCTTGCCGTGCACCACCTCGTCATGCGACAGCGGCAGCACGAAATTCTCTGAATACGCGTACATCATGCCGAACGTCATCAGATTATGGTGCCATTTCCGGTGCACCGGTTCCTGCGCCATATAATCCAGCGTGTCGTGCATCCAGCCCAGATCCCATTTGAACCCGAACCCCAGCCCACCCTGATCAACCGGCCGCGAAACCCCAGCCCAGGCAGTCGATTCCTCGGCAATCGTTATGATACCGCCAGCCGCGCCATAGGCCAGGGCGTTCATGGTGCGCAGAAACGCCGCGGCATCACGATTATCGTTGCTGCCATCCTCGTTCGGCAGCCACGTCCCGGCCGGCCGGGAATAGTCCCAGTATAACATCGAAGCCACAGCATCCACGCGCAGCCCGTCCAGGTGATATTCACGCAGCCAATATAATGCGTTGGCATACAAATAGTTCTGCACTTCGGGCCGGCCGAAATTGTAAATGGCGGTATTCCAGTCCGGATGGAACCCGCGCCGCGGATCGGCATGCTCGTAAAGATGCGTGCCATCGAACCGCGCCAGCCCGTGCTGGTCGGTGGGAAAATGCGCCGGCACCCAATCCAGGATCACACTCAGCCCGGCCTGATGCGCACGGTCCACGAAGCGCGCGAAACCCGCCGGATCGCCAAACCGCCGCGTCGGCGCGAACAGCCCGATCGGCTGGTAGCCCCACGAATCGTCCAGCGGATGCTCGGTTACCGGCATCAACTCCAGATGCGTAAAACCCATATCGGCGGCGTAGGGAATCAACCGGTCCGACAACTCGTCATAGGTCAGAAACCGGTTATCCGGCCCGCGCTGCCACGATCCCAGATGCACCTCGTAGCACGAAATCGGCTGCCGCCACGCCTCACCTCCGGCCCGGGCGGCAAGGTGCGCCGCATC
>Ga0302319_10014426_pt1 | contig 14743 bp, 19 predicted proteins | sample Bog_T0_2_FD_203319 | JGI IMG/M metagenome (GOLD analysis project Ga0302319, IMG submission 203319) | Peat permafrost microbial communities from Stordalen Mire near Abisko, Sweden - Bog_T0_2 | ecosystem: Environmental > Terrestrial > Soil > Wetlands > Peat | place: Sweden: Abisko, Stordalen Mire... | reverse complement strand
GCGAAAGCCATATAAGGGTCAGCTTGAAAAAGGTAGCGAGCCGCATTAATACAATAAACTCCGACATCATAGAGCGTTCCGCCGCCCTTTTCACTCCGCGTTCGCACCCCTTCCTTCACCTGCATGCTGAATGTGGAATTGAAATACCGTGGCTCGCCAATTTGGCCGGATTTGACGATCTGAATGGCTTCGAGGTTGCACCGTTCAAAGTGGAGGCGGTAGGCCGCCATCAGTTTGACATTATTTCGGTCGCAGGCCTGGATCATTTCTTCGCATTCAATTTCGTCCACTGCCAGCGGTTTTTCACAAAGGACATGGACGCCCGCTTCAGCTGCCCGAACGGTGAATTCGTGGTGCATGCTGTTCGGAAGCGCAATATAAACAGCATCCACTTCTCCGCTTTCTAGGCATTCGCGGTACTGGCTATAGTTATAAGTGTGCGGAACCTTGTATTTACGGGATAACTGCTTGGCCTTTTTCGGATCGTCGGTTACAAAAGCGACGAGCTCCGAATTGGATTTTGCGTTTAAAAAGCCGGGAAGGACGGCAACCTGCGCAATATTGCCAAGTCCCACCAGAGCGTAGCGGATGGGACCATCCCGCCTGTTGCTAAGGGGGTTCATTCCGGCCTTGTATCCGTTCCGCAGTTTGGTAATTCGGTTCATAATTGTTAATTCTCGCCGCGCTCGGCTCTTTGATGCTCGTCTAGATTATCCTCCTCCCCCCTTCGCAACCTCGGCGACCGAGGAAGCGAAGTTTCGGATGATATGGGGTTTTGATACAACAATGACCCATGGCAGTAAACGTGCCACGACGATTGATGTTCGAATCGCTGGGTTCCAATGGGTTCAGGCGGGATTTAAGAATCACCGCCGCATGCAAATTGCGCGTTGGCCATTTTATTTAATGCAGCTCGCAACCCGGGAACGGGCACTGGCTGTCCTGAATCAGGGATCTTCTTTTGCCAAATCTATTGCTAAATGCAACCGGGGGTTGCGTTTTGCAAGATCGCTGCAAACGTGAATTCTGACGCCGTAAAGGCGGATTTCAATCAGCTCCTTTCAAAAACTGTCCAAAAGGCGAATTCGCATTTAAAAATTGCTTCGGGCAGATTGCTTTCTTTAGGTCTGAGCGGCGCGCAAAGAAGAACTTCCGGTGGTGGCATGGCTATAGCTAACCGGCTTCAGGATTTATGGCGCAAATTTTCCGCCGCCGTGTTAATTCGATTGCCCGGGTAAGCTTACTGGCGCTGATCATGGTTTTGTTGGGAGGCGGTTGGGTTTTGCATGCGGTTTATTGATCACCCTATACCACCCGTGAAACGGATCCCTTGGAACAACCGGTGCCCTTCAGCCACAAACATCATGTTTATGGAATCGGGATTGATTGCCGATTTTGTCATACCTCGGTGGAAAAATCGGCGTTTGCCGGGATGCCGACAACCGAGATCTGCATGACATGTCATTCGCAAATCTGGAAAGATGCGCCCATGCTGGCGCCGGTTCGTGAGAGCCTGGCGGCGGGCGTTCCTTTGCGTTGGAACCGGGTGACCGACACGCCCGACTTCGTGTTTTTCAATCACAGCATACATATCAACAAGGGGATCGGGTGCGCGACGTGCCACGGGCAACTGGACCGCATGCCATTGACTTGGCAGGCCCATAATCTCTACATGAAATGGTGTCTGGACTGCCATCGGGCGCCGGAAAAATACATCCGGCCGCGGAGCGAGATTTTCAACTTGAATTGGACGGCAACAAATCAGTTGTCGTTGGGGAAGAAACTGGTGGCGGAATACCAGGTCCACACGGAGCAGCTCACGGACTGCAGCATGTGCCACCGATGAACGACGCGCCTTCATCCCGGAAACTCTGGCGCAGCTTCGAGGAACGAGCGAATCCCAGCGGCTTTCGAACATCACAGCACGACGAGTTTAAGGCCGACGATTCGGAACCGCCGAATTTCAACCGGCGTGATTTTCTGAAGTTGATGGGCGCCTCGCTGGCGCTGGCCGGTCTGCCGGCTTGCACGCGGCAGCCGCTCGAAAGAATTGTTCCTTATGTGAAACAGCCGGAAGAACTGGTCCCCGGCAATCCACTCTTCTATGCCACCGCCGTGACTCTCGGCGGTTTCGCCACGGGACTGGTGGTGGAGAGCCATGAGGGGCGCCCGACCAAGATCGAGGGCAATCCCGATCACCCCGCGAGCCGGGGAGCCACGAACGTTTTTCATCAGGCAAGCCTGCTTGATCTCTACGACCCTGACCGGTCCCAAGGAATTACCGGCAACGGTGAACCAGAAACATGGGAAACCTGCGTTTCCGTGCTCAGCGAATACCTCGGCTCGCAACGGGCAAAGAACGGGGCCGGTTTGCGGATTTTGTTCTGAATATTGCGGCACGGACCATTCAAAGATGGCGGGCCGCATAGTGGTTATGTCCGCGGCGGAATATCGCAACTGGCTGGCTGCGGTAGCCCCGCGAAATACGCTGGCGCAGGCTGGCGAAAATCTATTTCGTGAGCTCGGTTGCAGCGGTTGCCATTCCGGCAGCGCGGCGGTCCACGCGCCGACGCTGGAGGGGCTTTACGGGAAAATGGCGCCGCTCAGCGACGGAACGTTTGTCCTGGCGGATGACAAATATCTTCGCGACTCAATTTTGCTGCCATCATCACAGATTGTTGCAGGCTACCAGCCGATCATGCCGACCTACGAAGGCCATGTCACCGAGTCGGAGCTGCTGGAGCTCATCGCCTAATTGAAAAGCATCGGCAACTCCCCGCCGCCCAAGAATCCATGAACGAAGAGGCCCAAAATTATTTAAGCGCTGGCGACACGCTCAGGTCGTGGTTGCTGGCCACCGATCACAAGCGGATCGGGCTTTTGTATCTTTTTTCGATTCTGTTTTTCTTTTTCGTCGCCGCCTGTGCCGCCGCGCTGATGCGCCTCGAACTGTTTTCCCCCCACGGCGACCTCGTGTTTTCGGAAACGTACAACAAGCTGTTCACGATGCACGGCGTGTTGATGGTCTGGTTTTTTTGATCCCCTCGATCCCGTCAGTATTGGGAAATTTCCTCGTGCCGCTGATGCTGGGCGCGCGGGATCTCGCGTTCCCTAAATTGAATCTGCTGAGCTGGTATCTTTTCGTCATCGGCGGCTTCTTTGTGATGCATGCCATTGTTATTGGGGGCGTGGACACAGGTTGGACGTTTTACACGCCCTATAGCAGCGCCTATTCGAATTCGCATGTGATCCAGATGGCGCTGGGTATTTTTATTGCGGGATTTAGCTCCATACTCACCGGTCTCAATTTCATCATTACGATCCAAAAAATGCGTGCGCCCGGTTTGACCTGGTTTCGACTGCCGTTGTTTATCTGGTCCATGTTTGCAACGAGCATCATTTTGGTGCTGGCAACACCAGTGCTCGCAATTACGCTGCTATTGCTTTCGATTGAACGTATCTGGGGGATTGGAATCTTTGACCCGAAACTGGGAGGCGACCCGGTTTCATTTCAGCACCTGTTTTGGTTTTATTCGCATCCCGCGGTCTACATCATGATCCTGCCCGGCATGGGGGTCGTTAGTGAAATAATCCCATGCTTCGCCCGCAAAAAGATCTTCGGCTACCATTTTGTGGCGTTTTCCAGCATGGCGATCGCGTTGATCGGTTTTTTGGTTTGGGGGCACCATAAAAAATAAGCTTCTCTTTATGCCAGATCGGAAAACAGTGCGGCTGATGGATTATTGAAACTGGCGGGGCTTTTCTTGGGTTCGAGTAATTGGGACGTCCCGGGATGCCGTTCAAGGTTCCATTTGGTCCCGGCATTTTGCGGGATTGCAAAAGTCCGTTTTTTCTTAATGCCACTTTGCAAAAAACAAAGAGCGTTATCCTTCTTAGTTGAAAAGTGGGGGCACGGTTGTGGCACTAAGTTTGCTGGTCGGAACTCAATTTGCAATGCGAGCGAAGAGGGATCAAAATCCGGCTCCTGCGTCCGGCTAACATGGCACGGCGGTTCGGTTGGCCGCGGGGAAGCGTGATGAAGCCCGCGGTTGCGTTGCAGAGGTATTCGGATCGAAGCAACAATGGAGGAATTATATGACCAAAAAATCTCGTGTAAAAAAATCGGATCTTTCCCAGCAAAAATGCGCGCCCTGCGCCAAAGGGACGCCACGTTTGAGCGGGAAAGCGCTCAACGAAATCACGCGGCGGCTGACGGGCAAATGGCAGGTTAAAGGGAAGAAGCAATTGGAAAAGGCTTTCAAGTTTCCCGATTTTTTGAAGGCGCTGCAATTCACCAACCAAGTCGGCAAGATTGCTGAAAAGGAAGGGCATCACCCGGATGTTTATCTCAGCTATGGAGAAGTTCGGCTCCAGTTGTCGACTCACAGTGTTGGCGGCCTTTCGGAAAATGATTTCATTCTGGCCGCGAAGGTAAACCAGATCAAATAGGACGGCAGGGCGGGCCGCATTCGTGGATGCGCTTGATGCCGAACGCACCTTGCTGATGGCGCACGACGAACTTGAGCAATCGAATCAGGTGATCGCCACCGATCTCGTGGCCCTCTACAAGGCGCTGGGAGGAGGCTGGAAATAGGATCATCCCCGTTTTTCCGCCACGCCTTCCGCGACTTCATCTGGTTTTTGGTCCGAGAGCCGCGCGCCCCGTATCGGGCGGGGTTTGGTTCCCAGCGTGGTTGCATAGACCCGTGTGAACTGTGCGCCGAAGAAGAGTATTTGGGCGGAGTAATATACCCAGAGCAGAACAATGATTAACGATCCAATGGTGCCGTAGACCGAAGCGAGGGTGCTTTTCGCGATATAGAGCCCGATCAGAAATTTTCCCCCTTCAAACAGCAACGCCGTCAAAAACCCTCCGAGCCAGACATCGCGCCAGGCGATCTTTACGTCGGGCAGGAACTTGAAGATTACCGCAAATAAAAGAGTGATAATAGCCACTGAAACGATTGGGTTGATCACCTCCAATACAATTTCCTTTCCCGAGATATTTTGACCGACGAATGCTCCCAAGGCCGATAACCCGGCGCTGAGCACCAGTGAAACCAAAAGCAGGAAGCCGATCCCGAATACCATGGCAAAAGATAGCAGGCGGTGTCGAACGAAACTGCGGAGACCGCGGCCCGGCAAAGGACGGACATTCCAAAGCCGGTTCAGGGAATTCTGCAACTGCACGAACACCCCTGTCGCGGCGATCATCAGAGTGACAACGGCGATACACGTTGCCCAAAAACCGTTGGTGGTGGTTTTATGGGCGGCAGAAACCATAGCCTGAATGGCGGTTCCCCCATCATTGCCGATCAAACTGTTCAGCTGACCGAAAAGCTGCTGTCGGGCAGCCTTCTCGCCAAAGCACAGGCTGGCGATCCATAAGGCAATAACAAACAATGGCGCAATGGCAAAGATCGTGTAATAGGAAAGCGCCGCCCCTTGAGTGACCACATCGCCATTGATGCATGCGCTGATTGTATTGCGAATTAAGTAATAAATCCGCTTGAGCTTGGAATCGGTTTGTTTTTCTTCGTAAGGCATCCGAGACCGTTTACCCGCAGGACTTATGCCAACAGTGACGGCTCCGCCATGGCTTTCGCCATTGCAGATTGCAATTTCAGCCCCGCTAATTGACTGCAAAATGCCTAATCACTCATAGTTTCATGGGCGGAAAAATGGACGGTTAGGCTGGTTTTTATCGAAAACGTTGCCGTTTCCGGACGGCACGCAGGCAGCTAAATGCGGAAAGGTGGGAATGTTCAGGCCGTTACAAATGATAATCGACTATCGATCTTATGGATTTTCTCGTCATTGATGATGATAAGACATTCAGGGATGCGACCTGCTTTCTCATTGAGGAAACGGGCCATTATGCGGAAGGAGTGGAATCGGGGCAGCTGGCCGTGAATTGTATAAGAGAGGATAGGTGGGACGCGGTTCTTCTGGATTTGAATTTAGGAAAGGAAAGTGGATTGGACGTGCTGGTGGAGATCCTAAGAATTCAACCGCAAATGCCCGTTCTCATGCTGACCGCCCAAGGAAGTGTCAAGGTTGCGGTGGAAGCGATGCGGCGGGGAGCCGTTGATTTTCTGGAAAAACCGTTTCAGCGGGAACATTTTATGGCCGTTCTGGGCCGGTTGCAAAGGTTTCGCCACTTGAGCCAGCGAATTGAGCAGTTGGAACAGGAGGTCAGCGAGACCAAGGCGCACAATTTGGAACCAATGTTCGACTTTACGACTCCGTCCATGCGTGACGCCATGGACGTTCTTTTGCGCGCCGCCAGGACGCCCGCCACGGTTTTGCTTCTGGGAGAGAGCGGAACAGGCAAGAGCGTCGCAGCGAGGGCCGTTCATCAGAACAGTCATTTGGCGGACCAGCCGCTGGTCACCATCAGTTGCCCCAGCCTTTCGAAAGAGTTGCTCGAAAGCGAACTTTTCGGGCATGTCAAAGGCTCGTTCACGGGCGCCATAAAAGATCGCTGGGGCAAGGTGAAGGCGGCCGATGGCGGAACACTATTTTTGGATGAAATCGGCGACCTACCGATGGAGATCCAACCGAAGCTGTTGCGTTTGCTTCAAGAACGGGAATACGAGCGGCTCGGCGAAAATGTCACGCGCTGCGCCAACGTGCGGATCATTGCCGCCACCAACCGGGATTTAAAGAAGCGGGTCGCCGAGGGCCTGTTTCGTGAAGACCTGTATTTTCGACTGAATGTGATAGCGGTTGAAATGCCGCCCTTGCGATTGCGGGACGGAGACCTGATCCGGTTTGCGGAACATTATCAAAAATATTTTGCTGATCAATGTCGGCGGGAACTGGACGGGTTATCTCCGGAAGTGATCGAATACATCCGTGCGCACCCGTGGCCGGGGAATTTACGGGAATTACGAAATGCGATCGAGCGGGCGGTCATTCTGGCGAAGCATGACCGGCTTTACCCTGAGGATTTTCCCGTTGAATTGCGGAGCCAAAATTCCGGCGCCGAGGCCAAAACGGAAGATCTGCCTCAGATCGGCTCTCTCATCTCGCTCGAAAAATTGGAAATCGCCCATGTGCGAAACATTCTGACGAAAATTCCACGACTTACGGAAGCGGCGGAGATTCTCGGAATCGACCAGGCGACGCTCTACCGGAAACGCAAACGGATCGGGCTAATGTAGTGAAACGATGACCACAGAGAAAGTGAATCGCATTTTTAACGGCGCCAGCGGATGGGTTTACAAGGAATGGGGCAACGATTTTTATCATTACCTAAAGCCAATGGATCAATTTCGGTTCTACGCCACTCAATTTCCTGCTGTCGAAATCAACGCCACGTTTTACCGCCCAATACTGTGGCAACTCCCGCCAAATTTTAAACCTAACCTGCTGCGCTTACCAAGATGTAAAGGGGGTCGCTCAGGCGCGATAGATTAATTAAAAGGCCGCCCGAGTTTTCCGGCGGCCTCGAATTAAACCTGGCTTAGCGGTGGGTCATCTATTGTAGGCCGAAGGTGAATTTGTCATGTCATTATCCCGCTGCCGCCATAACCCAGCGCAAAGCGGGAACGGGGCCCGGGCTGATTAATTGTCACAGGTTTCCACCCCGGAAAAGAAAGCTTTGATAGCTTCGGCCGGTTTTTCAGAAATCAATTCCAAAGGTGAAGCGTCATACCATTCCCGCGGCAGACGCTGCGCGTAAGCTTCTTCCAGGAAGCGACCACAAATCAAGACAATGATCCCACGGTCCGTTTCCGTCCTGATCAAACGGCCGGCGGCCTGAATCACTCGAGTCATCCCCGGTTGCAGATACGCGTATTCAAATCCATTTCCGCCACAGTCATCAAAATGGCGTCGCAATAATTCCCTTTCGAAACTAAGCTGTGGTAGTCCAGGTGAGACCACCACCACCGTTTCCAACAGCTTGCCCGGATAGTCAACGCCTTCGGCAAAAACACCGCCCAAGACGGCAAATAACAAAATTCCGCCTGCCGGCGGATTCGACAACGTTCTTAACAGCGACCGTCGCTCCTTGTCCGTTGTGTTCGCTGATTGAATTTGCCATCTTTCCGCCAACGGATTCTGGCTTTTGATCGGCGATCGCGGAACGGCAGAAAGCTGTTCCAAAACCTTTCGCAAAAAGTCGTATGAAGGAAAGAGCACCAGTTTATTTCCGTCGTGAGCTTGATCGATTTCCAAAATTAACTCTGCGATCCTCGGCAAAAACCTTTCGCGTTCGGAATAGGTGGTGCGGATCTGGGGTAAAATGAGTATACGGCGATTTTCCCGCGGGAAAGGCGTGGGTACTGCTAGGCTGCTAAGTCGAGATGTTTCCAAGCCCAGCATGCGGGCGAACAGGTCGAATGGTTGAAGGGTCGCTGATAGGAAAATGGCGGAACAGACCTGGCGAAACACCGGCGCAACGGGAACGGCCGGATCAAGGCAGAGAATTGCCACCCGCAAACTGCGTCCGCGGCGTTCGGCGAGCGGCGCGAAACCCGACAATTTGCTCATATTCTCCCCGTCAGGAATGAAACGTAAAACCGCGATAAAGCGGAGCAAAGCAAAATGAAAGTCGGCGATCGGATCGGTCTCGAGGTAGAGCTTTTGATGCTGTTTCCAGCGGATGTAACCAAAAAAGGCGATTTGCCATTTTTCCCACAGCGCAAGAAATTCGGGTTGGGAAAGCTGAATTTCCACGGCGCCATCCTTGTCAGACAATAGTGGTTTGCCAGATTGGCGAATTAGTTGCAGGGCTTGTTTTAGGACGTCTTCAAGCTCGCTCGATGCTTCTCCGAACCGAATCGAAAAATCAAGTTGCTCTCCAGAAACCTCAGAAGGTTTCGCGACGCTACTATACTTTTGCGCGGCATCAAGGGCGGCGATCACGCCCGCCTCATTCAACTCCGGAGAGAAAATGTCGCGAATGCGATCCGGCAGATTATGCGCCTCATCGACCACGAGGACAACTTCGCGCAAACCTTCGTCACGCAAGTGCATCAACGCAGTCCCGGGGTTGAAGACATAATTATAATCGGCGACAATGACATCCGCGTGTCGCGCCAATTCCAGCTCCACTTCGAACGGGCAGACCTCTTCAGCTTTGGCCGCGTCAAAAATGGCATCTGGAGTGGGATGCAGGCTGGTGAGCAGACGATCGAGCAATTGGGATCGCTCCATTTTGGCAGGATAATTCCGGGCAAATCGGCAAACCTCTTCATGACAAAAGACGCGGTCGTTGGCGCACATTTTCTCCTTGGCCCGAAGTTGAACGACGCGAAAGACATTGCCGCGGTTCATGGTTTCCAGCACCTTTACCGCCAGCGTCTGCTGGGTCGTTTTGGAAGTAAGAAAAACCAGTTGGCGTCCGGTTCGTAATGCGAATTTCAGCGCCGGATAAAGGGCGGCGGCAGTCTTGCCGGAGCCGGTGGCAGCTTCGGCCAGAAGATGGCCGCCTGTCTCCAACGAATCACTAATTGCCGAAATGAGCGTCTGCTGGCCCGCGCGCGTGGCTGCATGGGGAAAGGGTAACGCCTCGGCGAACCGCGCTTTTCGCCGGCGGTTCTGATTGTCTATGTTCCATTCGGCAAGCAATTGCCGCAGCCGGCCTTCGGTCCTCTCTGCCTGATGAGTCGCATCGAATTCGACCTCGACGATCTCTTCGCGGCCGGTATCAGGATCCACGTAAACAACCCGGGCGGCAGCGACGGAGTTGCCGAGACGCGTCCACAGGTCGCAATAGAGCATCAACTGCCGCCGATGGCGTTCGAAGCCGGGTAATTGGGAAAGATTCTTGCCCGGTACGAGCGAAGCAGTCTTGAACTCCTCGATCGTCGCGCCCGTAAAGCCGGGGCTGTACCCGTCCATCCGCCCGGTGATCACAGCCGTCCAGCCATTTATCGGAATATTTGCCTCCAAATAAACTTCCTTGCGGTATTGCGGATTTACCATCAAGCGTGCGGCCAAGACTTTTTCATGCACCCGCGTTCCCAAGCCGAAGGAGATCCAGCCATCCCGCTCCATTCCTATGCGACTGAACCCGGTATTAGCCGCCAGATCCCGGACACTCGCCAAGATTGTTTTTGCTTCCGGGTCAATCAATACAGGCATTTGTTACGCCTTTAAAATATTATCGGTTTGCCGGTCTTCACCTTCGAGAGCCCGGCTTTCAAGATTTCTTCGAGCACTGGTCCGACGCTATGGGCTTGAATGTGAATTTCGGCGGCCATTGATTCAACACTTTCGCGTTTGTTTTCGTCTCTTGCCGGATTCACGGTCTGGTCGGCAACAGTACCATTGGGACTTGGATTCGTGGTTTTCATAATAAAACCTTTACCCGGATCAGCCAAATGTCAAAAAAGAGTTTATAAAGGTTTCCGTCACTAGTCTCAATTTAAAAGATTCGCTGACCAACATTAGGAAACATTCGTACTTTAATATCATGCAAAACGACCGTTCGATATGCATCTTGCAATGCATTTGGAAATGCTGGCGCCCCATCTGGCGCCCGATTTGGTGGCAGGGTTAAAGCTGCTTCTTGCTCGCAGAGGATTTAGGCTGGATCAATACCTTGTCTTTAAATTAATCTCAGGATTGCTATCGCCTAATAATTCCGATTCAAGCATAATGTAAAAATGGAAAAAATTGAACTTATAAATCGTTGGCGCGCTCTCGAACTCGAAATGCCCGAGCCAGCGGGATCCAATGCGGATTTATCGCGAAGTCTGTTGGAAGAGCGACTGGCGATTTTACATCGCCTGAATGAGCTTGGGGCGACCGAAATAGAAGGCCACAGGATCATCGAAGCCTTGGAGCAAACGAATTTTGGCCTTCGACAGATAAACAAGGAAACGGTAGCGAAAGCCTGAACTTGATTCTCTCAGTCGCCCTGGAGAGGATACCAGATGAAGGGGACGCCTTTGGTGCTTTTCCCGACGATAAAGCCCAACTTGGCGAACCAGGTTTCCAACTCCTCCTGTGACAAGAGGGATCCAGCCGGGAAGACCTTGGCGGTTGGGTAGACGATGGGGTTGCCGTAGAGCAGGAATTCATGTTTTAGCGCCAGCGATTTCAGGAACAGCAATAACGACGTGGCACCCCCGCTCCGAGGACTCAAGGTCTCAATTTTGCCGATGGTGCAGAGATCGTCCCAGTCCAGGCACGCAACTGCATCCCCGTAACGTCGAAATGGATCTTCGATTCTCTCCCCGTAGCTTTGTTGATTGGGCATGGGGTAGGGAATGGTAACGTCTTCCCACTCGGCCTTGGCGGCGAGAATTGAGCTCATAAATGATGAGCCATGAGAACAAATCCGTAATTTAGCATGAACTTAATGTGTTATCGGTGATCAACGGAAGTAACTTTGGTGAAGCCAGCCGCAGGTTTTCTGGGCAAACTCCACAGAAAATGGCAGGCTTCACAGTAGCATTGATGTTCAATAATCCGGAAAATGATTTCCAGATGCAAAAAAACAGTGGGCGTGAAGAATTTTCGCGTCATCCGTGGATAATTGACCTGAAGCGATCCGCACGAGGGACAATGAATGGCCTTGGCCAGATCATCCGGCGGGTTGGCGTTCAAAAGGTCGGTGACGGCTTTGAAGCTCCCTTTACGGACTTGAAGACGATAAGTGAGTCGGGGAGGACATAAGAACAGCAAAAGTTGAAGTATTTTATCATTGTACGTGCGGGACGCGAATCGCTTCGGCTCTAAAAACGAGCCTGCCGCCCTGCTGTCTGCGGGGTTTTCGAATAGCGCCACGTTTACCCAAGTTTCATGTTTCACAATATTCTCTCCTCCTTTCTTGGTTATCCGTTTCCATTGGCCGACTCGGCGAGGGCTGCATCGGTGTTTCGCGCCATCTGCAAATGCTCTTGCCATACCGGCAGGGTTTGATTAGCCCAAGCAAGCAGATCCCCATCTTTTGACGCGGCGGAGACGGCTTCAAGGTCCTTGATCGCGCTTTGATACTCTTGAACCATGGCATCCATGTAGCTCTTATCGAAGGCTGGGCCGGCCAAGGTGTTAAGCTGCGCCAAAAGCCGAGTGTCCTTGATATAAACGGATTCAGGTGACGTGGCGTCCTTCTGCTTGATCAGCTGGTTCAAGGAATCGTTCGTTTTTTGATGGTCTTCCAAGATATGGCGCGTGAACGTTTTTACCGACGGATCGTTGGATTTTTCATTTCCGATTTGGCCGAAAATGAACTCCATCTGATTTCCGTGTACGGCCTTGGCAAGCAGTTTATAATCCTGGGAGGAAAACTGGCCAGGCTGCGGCGACGAGGCGACTTGATTTGGCGAATCGGCGCTGGCCACTATGGCGCCGGAAATCATCAGAGCCAGAATGGCGCGTCTTTTAAGTGCACTCATAATATCATGCTTCAATTGGGACAATTCAAGCTTTAGCTGTGCCAAGCAGACGGAACTCCCCAGTTTCCCGGCCCTTCGGTTATCGGACCAGCAGGACCACAATGATTATTAACAACACCAAGCCGGCAGAACCCCCGCCGACCCAGATAAAGCTGCCCAACAAAGGATATAATAAGGTGTGCATAATTTTTATTGATTAAGTTTTTCTGAGGCCAATTAATCGACCGGCACTCGAGTAACGCGCACGTTTCTCAGCCGTTTGAGAGCAAAGTCAGCGCCTAAAACCCCTCCCGCAGCAGAGACCAAGAGCCCGAGGAGGAGCCCGAAGAAAAGCCAAGTGCCTGCGGTTGACAGCTCCTTGGCCGCTTCATCTGCGGCCGCCTTGGCTTGTTGCTCTGCCTTCGCCTTGATATCTCCCAGTTCGGATTGCAACTCCTTGGAGGAAGCGGTCCATTCATCCACCGTCCTGGTGGCATCGGCTTCGCTCACTTGCGCATATTCCACCAAAGCTTGAATCAGCGCTGTGCGGTTGGACGGAGAGGAAACGTCGTTGCCGGGCGCAAACAGCCGGGCGGCGGCAAATCCAATTTCGCGCTGGGCGCGGGTGGCCGCTTTTGGCAGAGAGTTTGTGGGGACCGATTGGACGGCCTCATTGATAAAGCTATTCAACTGCTCCGTCGTCTTTGTGGCGCCGTCCTTGACGACATCCGCCGCTCCGGATGTCACCGCCGAAGCCCCAAATCCTAGGCCTTCTCCGATTACCTTTAATGCTCCGCCCAACGCGATTCCCGTCCCCATCGAAAGTAGCAGTAGAGCGATGATCAGGGTGCAACTCCAAACCATGATGCCGTGAACCAAGCCATGATGAAGGGACGCCGAAAATCGACCCGCGATCACGGCGCCAAAAAACAGCGACACGAGCGCGCAGCCACTCCAGACTGCGGCAGTGCCTTCACTGAAATGCTTCGCGGGATCCGTGTCGGTGATGGGATTGAACATTGCCAATCCGGCGCCCACACCCAGAGCGGATAATAGAATTTGAATCCCGACCGCCGCGATGGCGCCCGCGATAATTGCGCCCCAGGACAAGCGCGGGAAAAGTTGAGCACTTGAATAGGTGGATCCCGTTTCCTCGACTGTTTCAATGGTTGTGGTGTTCATGGTATTTAATTCGGTTTTTTGGGTTAGCGTTTCACATGCCACGAGACGGGTGATCAAGTCCATATTCAAAGCTCAAATTGATCACGGTCTTTGATCGCAGTTTGCCTAGAGATCGATGCATTTTGCAAAGGTCTGGTAAGCGCGTTAGCCGCGCTTATTGGGAGGGCGGCGCCACGGAATTGGTGGGATGGTCGGGAACGGGATGCTTTTTCAACTGTTCCACATTCGTCCGCTTCCACGTGAACCCCACGAGCTTGTAGAGATGAAAGCGGGCATAGCCGGACACGGGACCCACGGAATGAACAAATTCGCCCGTATCGCGGGCGTAGGCAAATAATGCAAATTTCGCTATCCCATTGGCCTTGGTATTTTTGTAGAGCGCCAGTTCTGGTGTCTGCAAAGAACCGGAAAGGGGCACCGGGATCGTCAGTGCCGCCAGCCCAAATAATGTCTCCGACGTGTCCATGCCCAGGCCGCCGCTGCGAATTTCCACGATCAAGTCCGCCTTGTCATCGGTTTTCATCAGCATGCCGCCGGCTTCGTTAAGATGCTGTCGAATCAATCCAATCGCATAGAGCTTGTCGTAACTATCGAAATATTTATCTTCCACATAAATCTTCTTGCCGCGCACCCAAGACAAGTCCACGCCATCCATGGCTAGATCTGATGATTTGCTGAGCACCAGTTGTTCCAGGGCGGTCCGGGGCGGCTCGGACATCTTGGCGGTGTAACAGCCGCAAAGCAGGAGGAGTGGAAGCGCGCTGGCAAGCAGTGCTAGTGATTTGTTTTTCATCGGTGCAGTCGATTTTTTTTCAAAATTGAAAGGTGCTTAGCCGGAACTGTGCCAACGTGACCTCCTGCAATTGGCTCGGCTCGCCGTCGATTTTCCTTTGCGAAGACTGCGGAGTCTGTGGCGGCCCGGCGGTCTAACGGGGAGAACTGGTTGCGATGGCGCGACGCTTGCTAAGCATCGTCGTCTGGGGGGAAGGATTTCCCCTGTCAGCTCCCGATCTCTCTTTTATATCTTTAAATCTATGAGTGAAACGATCAATAAAATTGGGGCCAAATTTGAAAGCCGTTGGCGCCGGATGGCCCGTGGGGCGAAATGGACCATTATTATTCTCGTCGTTCTCGTGGTGGCGATCCGCCTGGCTCTGCCCGGCGCCGTTAAATATTATGTGAACCGGCAACTCGCCAAGATTCCTGATTATTCCGGGAAAGTGGAT
>Ga0302319_10014425_pt1 | contig 14743 bp, 11 predicted proteins | sample Bog_T0_2_FD_203319 | JGI IMG/M metagenome (GOLD analysis project Ga0302319, IMG submission 203319) | Peat permafrost microbial communities from Stordalen Mire near Abisko, Sweden - Bog_T0_2 | ecosystem: Environmental > Terrestrial > Soil > Wetlands > Peat | place: Sweden: Abisko, Stordalen Mire... | reverse complement strand
CCGGGAAACATGCGGGGTTGGGGCTCACGATCGCGCAGACGATCGTCCAGGCGCACGGAGGCAACATCTCGATCCGGAACCGCGAGTCCGGAGGAGCATCGGTCACCGTGGCGTTTGAACGCCATGGAGCGCCCGGCGATCCGTCAGCCCCGCAAACAGGGAGATAGTATGGCCGAAAATGCACCTGGATTGATCAGCTTCGTGATCCCGGCAAAGGACGAGGAGGAGTCACTCAAGGAGTTGTACGAGCGGATCGCCGTGGAGATGCGGAAATTGGCGCGGCCCTTCGAGGTTATTTTCATCGACGACGGCAGCGTGGACGGCAGTTGGAAAGTGATCAGCGAGCTGGCCGCGGACAATCCCGACGAATTGTTCGCCTGCCGCTTTCGAAAAAACGCGGGCAAGGCCGATGCGCTGGCCGCGGGGTTTCAGGCCGCGCGCGGCGAGATCGTTTTCACCATGGATGCGGACCTTCAGGACGATCCGAAGGAGATTCCACGTTTTATCGACAAGTTGAACGAGGGCTTCGACATTGTGAGCGGGTGGAAGAAGACGCGCCACGATCCCTGGCACAAGGTTCTTCCCAGCCGCGTTTTCAACCGCATGGTGAGTTCGGCTGTCGGAGTGAATCTTCATGATCATAACTGCGGGTTCAAATGTTACCGGGCGGCAGTGATCAAGGACGTCTCAATTTATGGAGAGATGCACCGGATGATTCCCTCGCTGGCCGGCATCAAGGGGTACCGATCCACGGAGATCGAGGTGGAACATCACGCGCGGAAATTTGGGAAGAGCAAATATGGGATCAAGCGGTTCTTCCGTGGGTTCATGGACATGCAGACGGTTTACTTCTTCAAGAATTTCAGGGAGCGCCCCCTGCACTTCTTCGGCGGCACGGCGGTGGCTTGCGCAATCGTTGGCGCCGCGCTTTTTGCGCTCGGATTGCTTCCGTGGATCTCGCCGATGATCGCCAGCCGCATCACCAGCATCGCGGAGATCTTCCTGATCAGCGCCCTGCCGCTTTTGGGCATCGGCTTTCTTGCCGAGATGATCGTGCATCAGCACGTGGAGAAAGATCGGCGTCCGCCGATCGCCGAAGTCATCCCCCGAAAGACCTACCTCCAGAGACCGGAGGAAAAGGTGATCGCCGGCCACGAACTCCCCCCTCCGCAGTTGACGGACGGGCAGAACCCGGGCGATGGGTCGGCCGAGAAGATCCTCCTGGTGGACGACGACCCCGCCACCCGACGGATGACTCGGATGCTCTTGCAGAGAGTGGGTTATGCCGTGGAAGAGGCGGAGGACGTGCCGGAAGGGATCGCGAAAGTCAGCGACAGCACTTCCGTGGTGTTGCTCGATCTGAATCTCGGCAGCGGAGAAAACGATGGGCTGGAGTGCCTGCGGCACATTCGCAAGCGCCACGCTGACGTGAAGATCATCATCGTCTCCGGCCAGGAAGGGATCGATACGGCCGTACAAACGATGAAACTCGGCGCTTTCGACTATGTGATCAAGCCGGCCGCTCCGGATCACTTGTTGAAGCTCGTGGACAAAGCCATCAAGGTCCGAAAAATGGCGCTCGACTAACTTGTGGACACGGCGCCCCCGAATGACTGCGGACAGATCCCCCCCGCGAGAGTCGCCGAGCGGCGCCGCTTAAACATCGCGGTCATGGGATCGACCTATGCCCGATATCACGAGGACTCGCAAGTTCCGTGGCTCCGGGAGGCAGTCAACCGCCTCGCCGCCCTCGGGCATCGTGTGACGGTGATTGTGCCCTCCTTCAAGGGTCTAAAGAATCACCGCATCGATGGCATCGAAGTTCTCCGCTTTCGCTATGCGCCGCGGTGGGTGGAACAACTCACCCACGACGAGGGGGCGCCGAACAAGCTTCGAAATCCCATGTATCAATTCCTCGGCGTGAGCTATATCGCCATGGGCGCCCTCTGCTCGGTGGCCTGGAGCGTGCCGAGAAAGTTCGATGTCATCAATGTGCACTGGCCATTTCCCCACGGGCTTTTTGCGCTCTCCGCGGCGCGAGTCACCGGGGCCAAGGTGGTCGCCACATGCCATGGAGCGGAACTGGCCATGGGCCGCCGCAAGCCCTGGATCCGCAAGATCCTCCGGCAATGCCTCCTCCGTTCCGACCGGCTGGCGTGCAATAGCTCGCACACCCGGCGCGAGATCGAAAACATCTGCGGCAGGACGGCCACCATCATTCCCTACGGGGCCACCATCACCATTCCACCGGCCACCGCGGATCAGCCACACGCGCCGCGCCCGGGGCCGGCGACCATCCTGTTTAGCGGCCGCCACATTCAGCGCAAAGGCGTGCCCTATCTCATCAAGGCGATGCCTCGCCTGCTCGCCAGCCGGCCCGTCAGATTGCTGCTCACCGGCGATGGCGACCGGCGCCGGGAATGGGAGGAACTCACAAGGTCGCTGAACTTGTCCCACGCGGTGGAATTCCTCGGTTTCGTCAGCAATGAGCGTCTCGCCGAACTCTACCGCGAGTGCGACGTGTATGTGCTTCCCGCCATCTTCGACGACCGTGGAGACACGGAGGGGCTCGGCGTCGTCCTCGTGGAGGCGCTCAGCAATGGGAAGCCCGTCGTGGCTTCGGCGGTCGGCGGGATCGTGGATGTCATCCGGCACGAGGAAACCGGCCTGCTGGTGCCTGAAAAAGATGAATCGGCGCTGGCGGCGGCGATTCTTCGGCTGCTCGATGATCCCAGCCTGGCCACCCGGCTGGGCGCGGCCGGGCGAAAGCACGCCCAGGATTACTTTGACTGGGATCGCGCCGTGGGCGCCACGGAGGCGCTCTTTTACGACGCCTTGGGCGAGACGCCCGCGCCCGCCCGCGCCTGATCCATGGAAGGCGCCCGCAAGCCGTGGATTCGCGCTGCCCGCTGGCTGATTTTCGGCGCGGTTCTTTTCCTCATCCTGAGCGCGCTGCGCCACTATTCCGGGGAGGTGAAGAGTCACGTCACCCATATCCACCTGCGCGTGCTGCTCGCCGGCTACGCCCTCTGCGCTCTCTACCGGGTGCTGAACTCCATGGGCTGGGTCATGATCCTCCGCGCCATGCGCCAGCGCATGCCTCTGCTCCGCGGCATGCGCCTGTGGCTCATGGCCGAATCGATGCGCTGGCTGCCCGGGAGCATCTGGGGTTTTGCGTCGCGAGTCTACCAGGCGTCGCAAAATGGAGTGCCGCCCGTGGTGGCCTCGGCCAGTCTGCCTCTCGAACTCCTGCTCACCATCGGGGCCTGGACGCTGGTCGCGGGGGGCGGCATCCTGGCGTCGGGACGCTCCGTGGACTGGCGGGCTCTTCTCACGCCTCGCGTCATCGCCTTCTGCGCGGGGGGCATTCTCGCCGGCGTGGCCGTGCTTCTCATTTCGGTGCGCGCGTTCCCGCAAAGCCGCGTCCGAGGCAAGTTGAAGAGGCTGCTCGCCGAGTTGCACTCTTTGCGCGCCATTCGGCTCCGCTGGCCCGTGCTCGCGGGCGTTCTCGTCTTCGACACGGCGCTCTGTTGTCTGAATGGCATCGCTTTCTTCGTCGTGCTCCGCTCCGTGTCGGACACCGCCGTGAATCCGTTCGCGGTCGTAGGGATTAATGCGTGCGGCTGGCTTCTTGGCTTTCTCGCCGTCGGAGCGCCGGGCGGCATCGGCGTGCGCGAGGCTGGTTCGGCCGTGCTCCTGAGCGCCATGATGCCGCTTCCATCGGCGATCGCAGGTTCGGTGCTTTGGCGTGTCGTCATGATTTTCGACGAATTGACCTGCCTTTCCGCGTGCCTCATGCCCACGCTGATTGCGCACCTCAAAAAGCCGGCAGCCCCACCGGCCCAAGCGCCCGACAAAACGTATGAGTCTGGTCAGAAATAGGGTTATTGCGCCAGGCCGGGCTTGCGAATGGCGACCAGGGCGGTCGAGCGGAAAGGAACGGGATCGCTGAACCGGTAATCGGGGAAATGGGCGGCAATCTCGGCCAGCGTGCGGGTGTGGAAGTAGAACATCTTCTTCCCCGAATCGCCGTGAATCGGTGTGAGCAGAAACAAGCCGCCGGGCTTGAGGCAGCGCTTTACGTTTTCCATGGCGCCGCGAAATCGCTCGTCTCCCACAATGTGTTGGATCACATCGATCATGCAAATGAGGTCGAAGTCACCGTCTAGCTGGGAGTCAGTCACGTCCTGTCGTATAAAGGTATAGCCTGGAAAATCCTCGCGATGCCGGTCGAAGAGAGCATCGGTGATGTCCACGGCGGTATAGGATCGCACGCCCTGCGCCCGCAAAATGCCGGTGTAAAAGCCCGTCCCACAGCCGATTTCCAGCACGCGGACGCGGGGAAAATCCACGCTTTCGCGGCGGCACACCTCCAGAAAGGTCTGACCCGCGCGCTCGTACATGCCGCGGTTTTCCCCCTCCGATAGTCCCTCGTCACCCGCGCCTCGCAGGTCGCTTCCGTATTTTTGGAATCGGTCGGTCCAATAGCGGTGGGCATCGTAGCCCCCGCCCTTGCGATACACAAACGAGCCCACGAAAAGTTTGTAAAAAGCCCGGCGCACAAAGCCCACTGGATCTTTGCGGAATCGATCGATCGTCGAAATGGTCTGTTTCACGGCTGGAGGGATTGCCAGGAATCTCGTTGTTTTGGAGCGTGCCCGTGCGCTCCACTTTGCCAAGCATTTTTTGGCGGCGGCTTTCCGGGCTCGCACCAGGCAGTGATTACTCGCGGCCTCAGGCGGTTTTCCAGGGGTCGGGAATGCGCGTTGATTATTGACGAATTCACTTGCCTGTCCGCTACCCTCGTGTCAACGCTGACCTTCTGAGGAAACCCCCGGTCACGCCGCGCCGCGCGATTCGCGTCGAAGTAATTCGTATGAAGCTGGTCAAAAATAACCGTCCACTGGTGTTGCTCGTGCTGGCCACCGCAGCCTTTGCGGCCTACCTCGTCTTCGGCGTCATCTTGCCCGCATACCAGCGGCCTTTGAATCGGACCTACGAATCAAAATTCGGGTATCCAGCCATTCGCCGGGAACTCGGCTTGTCCTTCCCCGTCCAGACGGCGCCTCCCGAGATGCGGAAGATCGTCACCCAGCAACTCGGCGAAGGACGAGTCACGTCCCTGGAGGTCCGGGTCCCGATCGTGCCGGTCGCGAAAATCGTTTCCGTCCTGGTCAAGGAAGGGGTGCGCGTAACCAAGGGGCAGGTCCTCGCCGAACTGGATACCACCATGGCAAAGCTGCAGCTTGAAGCATCGAAGCTGCTCGTGGAAAACGCCAAGGGCGAACTCGAACGCGTCAAGCTCGGTTCCGTCAGCACGCTGGGCGAGGAGCGCCCCGAACGGGAAGGCATTAACTTCGAGGCCAGCAAGAAGCAGATCGAGATCATCCGCGAGCGCCTCGCGCTCATGCAAAAGCTTTACAAGCAATCCGCGGTTTCGCGCACGCAATTGCTGGAGCTGGAGTCGAAGCTCGCGGAGGCCGAGCAGGTGATGCAAGCCAGCAAGCTCGGCGTGACTGTCTCCACAAAGGGACTTCCCGAGAGCACTGCAATCGCCGAAAATGTTCTTCACCAGCAGGAGAATCTGCTCCAACAACGGACCGTGGAGATGGAATACTACCAGGTGCGCGCTCCCGCCGACGGCATCCTCGAGAGCGTCCTGGTGCATGAGGGGGAATTCAACCAATCGACGGGAGAAGTCGGATTCATTATCGCTTCCGGTGTTTGGTTCGAAGGGCATATCGACCAGACGGGGATCGGCAAAGTCAACATCGGTGACAAGGCGCAAGTCTTTCTCGAGGCCATCCCGCAGAAACCTTTGGAAGGAAGCGTAACCCGGCTGATCCCGATTGTCACCTATAGCAGCAGCGGACCCGAGACGCGCCAGCCCGTGCGAGTATCGGGCACGGGGGCCCCGGAATGGCCAACCACATTCACCGCAATCATCGAGTTTCCGCCACAGGAACTCACCAAACTGTCGCCGGGAATGACCGGCTTTGCGAGGATCGAAGCTCAGCGCGAAGTCTTGTCCGTCCCGCGCGCCGCGGTGACCGCGATTACCGGGCGGAAAGGCGTCGTCTTCGTCATGCGGGATGGCAAGAGCGAGACCCGTGAAGTGGCCATCGGAGATTCCTGGCAGGACTGGACCGAAATCACCGCCGGCATCGACCAGGGCGAGAAGGTGGTGATCTCCGGCCACGAGGATCTCATTCCGAGCGATAAACTCACGGAGGCTTCCGCCGCCCGCCAGTAATCCGCCTGCGCCATGGCCTGGATTCCGAAGCTCTCCGAGGCGGCGCGCACTCTGCAAAGCCTCGCGCGAAACGCATGGCAGCGCGAATACTCTCTCCCGACCTTCCTTTCGCGCCTGGCCGGATTGATCGGTTTTACGGCGGTATTTGCCAGCGCGTTCAAGCCCTGGTTTAGCGTCCCCTCTGCTCTTTCGATCGACGCGCCGATCGTGTCCGTGACGCCCCTCGCAAGCTGGGTCTACCGTGCAGCCAGCCTTGGAGTCAGCGCGGCGGCGCTCTTGATCCTCCTTCGCGGCTCCCGCCGGAGAGCCCGGTTGGGAAAGCTTTATCTATCGTGGTTCCTGGCCGCGCTGTTCTTTCCCTACTTTGTCTCCGTATGGTCGGCGGACGCATCGGGCCGCGCCAGTTGGCTGCAAAATCAGCATGACAGTCTCACCTCGGGCACGGGAGATAACTTCATCTCACAGGAATACCGAGGCTCCCTTCTGCGTCATCGCGTGGATATCAGCAATCAGCCTATCGAAACCCAGGTGTTCGGGCTGCCCGACTGGGGACTCCAGGGCTTTGGCTGGAACCGAATGCTCGATATGGCGCCATGGTTTGGTTTGAGCGATTGGTTTGCTTCCTTCCTAAAGATCGGGTGGCCTCTCGCGCTCGCCGGCGCCGTGGCGGTCCTGCTCGCCCTGGCGCGCGAAGCGGGGCCGGATGCCTTGCGGACCGCGCAAAAGCTCGTCCTCCACGGAGGCGCGGTTTTCCTCGCGCTCTTTATCCTGGCGCTCGCGCCGGTATTCATCGGCCGGACTTGTCTCGTGGCCGCCAAGCGCTGCGCCCAGAGGGGCGAGTATGCGCCGGCGCGCCGGCTCATGGGCTGGGGCGCCCGATGCGTGCCTGCTGTAACCCAGGACGGGGAATACCTCATGCAATCCGGCCTGCTGGCGACCGCGCTCGGATTACCCGGCCCCGAGGCGGCCTACTACCGCGCGCGCCTCGCCGAGGATGCGGGGTTTCATTTCCAGGCGCGAACGATGTATCTCGAAGGACTCTCCGCGAATCGAAGTCAGCCGGCCCTGCTGCGCGAAGACGTGAAAGGCGTGCTCCGCCACGCCGCTTACGCGATGAAAGCCGGCGAACTCGATTCCGCCACCTTTCTCCTCGAGCAGGCGCTGGCCGCCGATCCTGCGGACCTCAAGGCGAATTACTCCCTGCAACTCGCTTACCTTCGGAGCGGGAATATCGATGGCCTTCGTGCATTGCAGCAGCGGATGATCAAGGTCTATGCCTTGTTCAATACACCGGTGAAAGAACCCGTGCTCGCCAACTCGGTCGAAAACCAGGCGGTCGCTGAACTTCTTCGCGGTGATTCGGCTGCGGCGCTAAAGTTATGGATTCAGGCTAAGAGGCACTGAAATGTCGTCGCGCCGATTCATCTATTGTTTTCTCGCCGCGGCCTCGATTCTCAGCCTGCTGCTCGGCTACGTCGCCTGCCTGGCGTTCCTGCCCTTTCAACCCACGATTCGGGAATGGAACATGTCCGGCTCGTGGATCACGACCGCCGGCGACCCGGGCTACGTGGGCTACTTCAGAAAGGAATTTCTCCTGCCAGCCGAAATCCGGACCGCATGGATCGCAGTTTCCGCCTGCGACGCCTATGAAGTGATCGTGAATGGCGAGGAAATCGGCTCGCAGAAGCTGGTGACGCCGAACCTCCCGTTTCAATTCACGACCAGTGAAATAGGGCAGCGCATCAATCAATTCAGGGTCGCCCAATCCGTTTCCTACCCGCGCGATTATCAATGGGAGACCTATGCAAACTACCGGATCCCGATCTTCTTCGATCTAACACGCTTCTTAAAGCGAGGACGCAACTGCGTCTGCGTCCGCGTGAATGCGCGCAAAGCCCCGGTGGCGCTTTGCGCGCAAGGCGAAGTTCTTCTCCAGACGGGAGCCCGCCTCCCATTGGACTCCAGCCTCGATTGGAGGACGGCCATCATTCCCCGATTGGACGTGTCAGCCTCATGGACCGATGCACAATACAGCGACCGCGCCTGGCCAGCCGCCGTGGCCGCGCGGCGTCCGGGGCTGACCTTCCGCAGTTTCTCCCCGGAGATTTTCTCCGAGCCATTTCAAGGAAAGTGGATCACGCCGGCCCACGCGTCGCGCGAGCGCTCGATCTGGTTTGTCTCAAAGTGGAAGATCCATGGGCATCCGGACGAGGCCTGGGTGAAGCTGGTCACCAATCGGCATTACTCCCTCTACATTAACGGGCACAGGGCAGAATCCCCGACGCTTGGACCCAACGAACTCGGCGCGGGAGATTGGATTGTCCATACCCCGGATGCGTCCGGGAAGCAGTGGCAGCCGGACTCCATGGATCCCGATAACGCGGGATCGTTGTTTAGCCAGCAGTTGACCGCGGATGACCTCGCGGCGGACGCCGGCGGAACCGCCACGCCGATTCCATTGCTGCATGACGAGCAGGTGGGCGCCTTCGACGCCTATAGCGTGGGGGCGATGTTGCGGGATGGCGACAACGAAGTCGCAGTCCGGCTCGTTCAGCCCGGGCCGCTCTTGAAGTGGGCGCCAAAGCTGGCGCTTGACGCCAGCGCAGTCTCCGCCAATGGCCGATCGACCCTGCGCACAAATGCCGCGGATTGGACAGCCGAGTTGCCCGGCTCCGGAAATCGCCCTGCGTCGCTGGAAGTCGTCGAATTCGGTGAGGCGATCACGGGCCTTGGCCTCGCCCCAACCATGCGCTATCTAGGCTACTGTTACTCAAGCGGTCAAAAGCTTTGGGGATGGCTGTTCCTCGGCGGCGCGATTTTCCTCTCGCTGACCGGAATCCTCCTTTTGCTCATCTCGCGACGGATTCCACTGCTGGATTGCGTCTTTGGAAAGGGGGAGATCAGCGCCAGTGAAAGCAGATACCTCGCTACTGGAACCGCCGTTATCGTTTCTGCCGCCGCCGTCCTTTTCTGCACGCTGGTTGCGGATGCATGCTTTGCCGCGCGGGACGATGTGCTTGTCTTTATGACTGGCCACCCCTGGATGATCGCCACAGCGGCTTCCGGAATCGTCGCGCTTCTCGCGGGACTGTTGCTTTGGGCTGCTCCGGGCTTTCCGCCGCGCCTTCCCGCGGTCGCGCGAACTTACGGCTTCCCGGCGGCTTTGTCCGCGATTTTGGCGCTGTGCGCCGTCCTCCGCATCTATGGACTGCAATTCCAGTCCACCGACCCGGACGAGTGGGCGTCTCTGCAGCCAATCCTGGCCATCGCTGACAAGGGCGTTCCGATGCTCACCGAGGATGTCTACTACACGCGAAGTCCATTTTATCACTACCTGGTGGGCGGCCTGGTCGCGATCTTCGGCAAGAGCTTTTGGGTATTCAGGCTGCCCAGCGCGATCTTTGCCGTGGCGACGGCTGCCTTGATATATCTCACCGGAAAGACGCTCCTCCGCAGCCGCTGGACGGGACTCGCCGCCGCGGCGCTCTTCTGCCTTCACCCGCTCTTGATCGATATCGGCCACCACATTCGCTTCTACCAGCAACAACAGTTCTTTGCTCTCTTGACCATTTACTGCTTCTGCCGGGGGTTTGTCGAAGGGCAGCAGATGAAGTGGCGTTACATGACGCTGGCTGCTTTTGTCCCGGCGATCTTTAGCCAGGAGATTTCGGTGATCATTGGATTTACCCTCGTGGCCAGCTACTTTCTCTTCGCGGAACGAAAGGCGTGGCCCATGGAAATGCGATTCATGGTGGCTTTGGGTTGTGTCGTGACGCTGGTCGTGCTGGACTTCGCGATGTATCAGACGGTTTGTCTTTCGGTCCATGATCGAATGTCGCCGCGCATCGAGCCGGAGATGAAACTGAACCTCATGTTTCCCAGCATGCTTTATTGGTTCTTCATTCTCTTTTCCCGTTTGCACTTCGGTTCGACGGTATTTTTCTTTCTGGGCTTGCCATTCGCTTTGCGCGACCGCAATCGATCGGCGCTGATGCTCTGCATTACTTTCTTCAGCGGCATCGTCCTGACGATGATCCTGATTACCAGTTCGGGCATCCGCTTCCAGTATTGGCTGATGCCAGTTTATTTCCTCCTCCTGGTCCACGGAATGACGAAATTTGCCGAGTGGGCAATGAAGCCGGCGGCTGCCTGGTTTCAAGAACGCGAGCCCGCCTTGCGAGGCGCTCTCGTGGCCATGTCCGTGGTCACGGTTCTGATCACATGGTCGCCATGGAAGATACCAGGGTCCTACTCCATGAAGATACTCCCGGACGTTGACGGAGCGCTGGCCTTCGTGAGGCACAATATCCTGCCGCGGGATGCGCTTGCCGTGGCGGCGCCGCATACCACCGCGGCGCTCGTCGAGGTCGGGCGGGTGGATTACGACGTCGAACTGCCTCTGCTCTATGATTTCGTCTATCGAAAGAATGGCCGGTTGCTGGATCGCAATGCGGGCGCTGAAGTAATCAGCAGGCTGGACGAATTTCAGGATGCCTGCGCTCGCCACGAGCGGCTCTGGCTCGTCCTGACTCGCGGCACCCGCTTCCGTTCCCCGGGCGAGACGATCACCTGGCAGGAGCCCGGCGCGCGGTTCGATCTCTTTGTCAGGACGAACCTGGAACTGAAGTACCAGACTTATCTTGCCGATGTCTTTCTATGGGACTCCTCAAAAGGGCGCCTGAAGGACTTTCAACGCGCCTGGTGAAGAGACTTACGGGTCTCGGAGGTCGGCGCGAAACCGAAAGCCGAACCGTTCCGGCGACCGCTCGCCTTCAGCCCATCCGCCGCCGAGCGCCTTGTAGAGCTGAACGGTCGCCACCAACTGCGCAAGGCGCGCCCGGGTCAGCGCGATCTCGGCGGGGAAAAGTTCCTGCTGGGGTTCGAGCAATTCAATGTAAGTCGAGACCCCGCCCACGTAACGCTCGCGAACGACGCTCACGGAGGTGCGGAGAGCCGTGACCTGCCGCGCGTCCTGCGCTGCCGCCTCCGCGTACTTGCGCCGGGAGACCAGCGCGTTGGATACATCCGCAAACGCGGAGAGCGCGGTCCGTTGGTATTGAAGCTGCGCTTGATCCCGGAGCGCCTTCATCTCCCGATAAACCCCGACCAGGCGTCCGCCCTGAAACAGCGGTCCGGTAGCCGCGCCGCCGATATTCCAGAAGTTTCCGCGGCCTGAGGTCAGGAGGTAAAGCTGCGGGCTTACCGCGCCGAGCGCCGCGGTAAGATCCACGGTCGGCAAGAATTTGGACACCGCCACCCCGACGTTGGCATTGGCGGCGATCAAGTTCTGTTCCGCCTGCCGGATATCCGGCCTGCGCTCGAGGAGCGCCGACGGAAGCCCCGCGGGGATCGCCGGCGGCGAATACTGCGCGGTCAGCGCGGCGCCGCGCCGAATCGGCCCGGGATTCCGGCCCAGCAAGAAACTCAGCGCATTTTCCGTCAACGCGATTTGCCGCTCCGTTTCCGGTATGGACGCGGCAATCTGCGCTTCCAACGCAGTCGCCCGCGAGATCTCAAGATCGGACGCGATGCCTCCCACCTTCTGTTTTTTGAAGATACCGACGAGGTCGCTGAAAGCATCGCGATCACGCCGGGCGATCTCCAGTTCCATATCCAGATCGCGGAGTTGAAAGTAATCCTGGGCCACGTCCGCGACGAGACTCTGGACAACGCCGCGGCGCGCCTCTTCGGTGGCGAGCAGCGCGGCGGTAGCCGCCTCATTCCCGCGCCGAATGCCTCCCCAGAGATCCAGCTCCCACGAGGCGTTTCCGGCGACGGCAAAGGCATTGGCAGTCTCGCGCGATCCGGAGGCCGTCTGACCTGCCGGAATCTGTATGCCGGCCACCGAAAGCTGCTGCGGCCCGCCCAGCCGCGTCGCCTCGGCCTGATAACCGAGCTGCGGAAAGAAGTTGGCGCGCGCCTGAGTTTGCAGCGCCCTGGCCTGCTCGATCCGGGCGATCGCAATGCGGAGATCGTGATTGTTCGCCAGCGCCTCCCGGACGAGTTGCTGCAGCGCCTCGTCGCGGAAGACCCTCCACCACGGGAGGTCGGCAAGCGTTCGATCCGGACTGGGATGAAGCTGGCCGCGGAAGGCCTGTGGGGAAGCAATCGTGGGGCGCCGATAATTCGGACCCACGGCGCAGGCCGCCACGGCGAATGCGATCATCGCCGCGCCAACACGATATATGAGCTTCCGACACATGGTGTTAGCGTTCCTAACAGCTTCGCGCCTTGTTTCACGCTTTTTCGGATGGATGCGCTTGAGCATCCGGCGTTGCAAGCCGCGCGCACTGGCCAGGCCCAATTCCCCGCCAGCCCGCGCCAAACCCGTTTAACACCCCAACGGCTGCTGCGCGACAGAATGCCGCCCGGTTTCTGGTTGCAAATCCAAATCGGCGCAAACACACTTTATGGCATGGTCATTCACCGGCTGATTTTGGACCATCTGCGGCACAGCCATGGACATGGATCCCAGTTTTACCTTCTTCAGGCCGAGGATGCGATCAAGTTGCTGGAGCGCTGGGCGGTCGCCTTCACAGAGCGGACGAGTGTGCTCGACCTGGGTTGCGGGCACGGGATTTTTGGCGGAGTTCTGGCCAAACGAGGTTGCCAGGTTACTTTCTCCGATCAGTCAACAGGGCTGCAACCCGGCATGTCAGGCGCGCGATTCGTGCCCTTCGACATTGACCGGGGAGATTTCTCCGGGCTGGGAGAATACGATGTGGTCATCTGCTCGAACGTCTATGAGCATCTTTCCAAGCCCGATAATTTCCTCGGCAACGTGCGGCAGATCATGAAACCTGGAGGAAGACTCTTTTTGAGTTGGACGAACTGGCTTTCTCTTTGGGGCGGCCACGAATTTTCCCCGTTCCATTACTTCGGAATCACCCGCGGTCACCTGATCTATGACAAAGTCGTCAAACGCCCGCGCAAACATACCCCTTACAAGAATCTTTTCCCAACCTACATTGGTGAGACTATGGAGAAAATCCGCATGATTCCTGGTCTTCAGGTTCTCCAGACCGCTCCACGCTATTATCCCGAACTCGCGTTCATGATGCATCTTCCCGTCATCCGCGAGTTTCTGGCGTGGAATTGCGCCATGCTGATCGCAAGAACGGACTGACGCTGACAGTCGGACGGGCTGGCGCCGCTGACCGGATGATTACTAACCATGCTTGTTGCCGAGATCGAGATCATCGTCACCAAGGATGGCGCGGAAATCTTTCGCAAGATCGTCCGGCCAGGCGACTGCGTCATTGGGCGTGAGCCGGGGTGCGACGCGCAGTTCGACGCGGATCTGGTCGCCTGCGGGCATAGCCCAGTTGGTGGAGTGCCGCTCATCGACGCTTGGGAGATGTTCCGTGAAGTGGACCGGGCTCGCCTGCCTGGCTGGTGAACACAGCGTGGCCGTTGGTCCCGCCGGGCGGCTTGCGGCCCGTGGTGAGGAAGGCCGGACAGTGGACGTGCAAGTGCGCATGTCCCTTCGCGTGGCACAGGACAATCGCGGCCCTCTCCCGATCGCGGAGCGTTTGAAACCGGTTCCAGCCAGCTTCGGTGCCTCCGCCGGCCAGGAAGTTCTGTTCCTGCTGCTCCACCAACTGCGAGCCGGCCTGCGGGTAGAACAGCGCCAGTGTCATATACAGCGCGCGGTCGGCGGCTCGGCCATCGGAGCGCGGGGCGACGATCCACGAGGCCGGAACGGCGCGGGTCCGGATGTTTTCCAGACCCGCTTCGTGGAAAAGCCAGTGGATGCGCGAGCCGATTCCCCAATCGCCGGCGCGGCGCCGGCGTCCGCCTTCCATGATGCGAGCCAAGGCGCGCGCCCAGAGGCCGGCTTCCGATGGCGTGCGCGCGAGTCTCGCGTTGCTGTGGGTCACCGTGGCCGTCGTCCAGTCCGGTTCGGTGGCGGCCACGAGGCCGCCGGGTTTCACGATCCGCGCCATTTCTCGCAAGGCCGCGCCCGGGTCCGCAAGATGCATGAGCAGCGTCTGGCACCACGTCACGTCGAATACGTTGCTCGCGGCAGGCAGCCTCGTGGCGTCTGAGCAGTGGAAGCTGACGATTTCGCCATGCGGCACGGCGCCGGCATTTTTGGCGGCGAGGCGAAGGACGTCCACGTCCCGGTCGAAAGCTGTGACCCGGCCTCCCGGCAGGACGTAGGGCGCCAACACCAGCGTACTATCCGCCGAGCCGCAACCCACGTCAGCCAGACTCAGCCCGGGGGAAAGTCCCAAACACTGCCGGGCAATATAGTCGCGATACGCCTGTTCCTGCAGGCCGAAGCGAGGCCCGCCGATGATTTCGTGCATATCCCCGCAATGCCAGGTGAGCGGATCGGCGGTTCTTGTCGGGAGGTTGTCCGTTTTCATGTGAGTGGCGTCTCGGCGGGCGAGCCGTCCCGCCCGGCCCGGCACTGATGGTGCATAACCTGGCGCCTAATGTTGATCGTCTCGAGGATCCCCAGACGCATAGGGGGCAAAGACCCAT
>Ga0302319_10014424_pt1 | contig 14743 bp, 16 predicted proteins | sample Bog_T0_2_FD_203319 | JGI IMG/M metagenome (GOLD analysis project Ga0302319, IMG submission 203319) | Peat permafrost microbial communities from Stordalen Mire near Abisko, Sweden - Bog_T0_2 | ecosystem: Environmental > Terrestrial > Soil > Wetlands > Peat | place: Sweden: Abisko, Stordalen Mire... | reverse complement strand
AATCCAGGGTTGAGCAGACGTCTGGCCCATACGTCAGTGTTGGACACGGCACGGCACGCAGCAGGAATTCCGCCGTCGACCCCAGCGTCTTGCGATCGCGCTGACGATACCCGTACGCGCCAAGCAGAAGAAGATCCGCATCCTCATCGCAGCAGACATTGAACAACGTATCCCCCACAATCCCGTTGCGCACGATGCTCCGGCTACGCAAGCCCTGGTTGGCGAGCCCCTGTCTGAGCGACTGCAAATCGTGAAACTGCTGCGTCGTTTCCCCACGCGCGGCCTCAAAGCTGCTTGCAAGATAATCGTCCGGCGAATTTACCTGGACTAATACGATCTCCGACTGAAATTGCTTTCCGATCGTGATCGCATCGTGCAGGGCCCGCTCAGACGAAGGAGAAGCATCGTAACCGACGACGATCTTCTTGAGGCTAAGTGCCGCTGGATGTTCCGTTTGATAGGCAAGAACTGAGGTTTCCATAGGATCTCCTCTCGCTTTTTCGCTTTCAAGATAAAGCGTAACTTTGAAACTTGCGGTGATATAAATCACACCCGATCCGAGGTGCATGGATCGAGAGGTCCATGGCCGGACGAATTCAACCGGCTGCGTTCGCATCTGAAATTGCGGCAAAGAAGGAGTCGACCGCTGCAAGGAGGGCCCCCACCGTCCGTCCTTTCGGCGTGATCGCATCCACGGATGCAATCGTGGATGCAGGAATATTCGTGCATCCGGTATATAGAAGCACTGGAATAGGGTGCGAGCTCAATTTCACATAGGCGGCGAGTTGACCACCATTCATGCCCGGCATCTGGTAATCGGTGACGATCGCATCAATGGCGTTGTCCTCAAATGTCTGCAGCGCTTGTTCCGCGTTGTCGCTCGCGATCACCTCATACCCGTGCAATGACAACACTTGAGAGCACACGAGCATCGCCGGCTCGGAATCATCCACGCACAACAGAACTCTTGCCTTCGCTAACTTTCCGGGGCTGACTGGAGCGTGTCGATGAAGGATCATGGGGTCACTTCGGCACCAATAGCTCGGTGTGCGGTATCCGCAAGTTGCCCCGCTTGCTGCGAGCGAATCTCAAGAAAACCAACCGTGAGTCGCTCGATGTCCAACTCTCGGACCTTCGCAACGCCAAGGCCTAATTTCCGTATCTGCACCACTGCGATCACGATGGATCCGATCGCCACCGCACCGACGGCCAACGCTCCGATCGCTGCGCATCCAACGGCCAGTGCTCCTACCGCTGTCCTGCCTGCCGTAACGCTAAGGTGATTCTCACACTTGCACATCGTCCACCCCTTTCAAAGAAGAAGCGCCTGCCCACGCTCAGCGTTCACGAGGCAAACAACTGGAGGGAACTTCTCACGGAATACTGGCCCTGAGCCTATCGCATGGCGGTGATGCGCATCACTGCGAGTCGTGACGGAGAAGCTCGCATATCGCGAAAGATTGGCAGAGGATGGCCGGCATGGGCGGTATCCTCAAACTCGCCTACAAGCTCTTGGTAAATGACCGGGCGAAGTTTGTGACCTTGCTCGTCGGCATCAGTTTCTCAGTTTTCCTGATGATCATGATGCTTTCAATGTTTGCCGGCGTGTTGAACCGCGCTTCCTCGACGGTCATCAATATCGGAGCAAAGATGTGGGTCATGGACCCGGCCGTCAACAACGTTGCAAACTCCATTGGTCTACCTGACTACACGCTGGACGCAGTTCGCAGCATGCGCGGCGTCAAGTATGCGGTACCGCTCTTTTCTGGCGGTGCCTTGGTCAAGCTGGAAAGTGGTTTTTATCAGCCCGTCACAGTGATTGGTCTCGACGACTTAAGCCTCTTCGGCAGACCTCGCATGTGCTGACCGCTCAAGTAAATCTCCTTCTCTACCAGGAGACCTATGTCGGTTTCCAAACCCAGCAATACCTTGCGAGCGTGCAGTTGATTGAGGCACTCGGTGGAGGCTGGGGAGTCAGCCAACTGCCCACCTCCAAGCAGGTCGCTCAGCTGCCCGCTCAGGTTGAGAACGTCACAGCATCTTCAGTAAGTCACAAGTAGCGTCACGAAGCACCTGACGAATGGAGGACGCATGCAAAGAATCGATCTGCGAACCAAAATCAAATGCGAGCGTATCCTTCTGGCAACGGATTTTTCCCCAGCCGCCGAGATCTCCATCGCGTTCGGAAAGGTGATGGAAGGCTATCAGTCGGCAGCCCTCATCGCCGAACTGCTCGCAGCCGCAACCTGTCGGGTCTTAACCGTCTGCTGAATCGAACGGGCCCAGTGACGAGCAAAACAGCAATACCTACGAGGTGATAGCGATGAGAAATGACGAGCACTTCTGGTGGACCACCCTGATCCGCGGCTTTGTTGCACTCCTTGCGGGGAGTGCCATCATGGTCATACCCGATTTGGCGAAAACTTCGCTCCTATTCCCCATTGCCCTCTCTGTGGCTACTCTCGGTCTTGCAGTATTTGGGATATTCGACAGCGTCCTCGTCTTCATAACCAGCTACATGGCAGCATCGCGTCCAACACGACTTGCGCTTCGGGTGCAGGGAGCCATTGGAGTACTGATAGGAATCTCCCTGGTGTGGATCGCATCGGACTATATCCCGCTGTCCTGGTTCCTTATCTTGATCGTGATCCAGACACTCTCGACCGCGATCTCGGAGTACCTCGTGGCGCGCCGCTCGATCAGCGCCTCTGCCTCTCACTGGAACGTAGCCGCCGCCGGTGTCGCCTTGACCTTCTGTCTCGCATACACCTACATCCTGCTCTTCGAGACACCGCGCATGACGGCACGTGACATCTCCTGGCTAGTCTTCGGATATCTTCTGGCACTTGGAATCGCCGAGTGTCTCACGGCCGCCCGGATGCTATACAGCGACTACCGATTGGAAGCGTCACCCGCGCACGTCTTCCCGACCCAACCCGGGGATGTCAAGCAAGCTTGACTCCCTACCAGCTCCCTGTAAAGCAAGCTTGACTTCTCGCGTCCTTTTTCTCTTTTTCTGCCCCTCAAAAACGACGCCAGAGATGCCCTTTCGCTACTGAAAACCACGCCTGCGCTGCACGAAAACGCACCATATTTCACCAATCTATATTCGTATCTGCTAATATACTTACATGCAAGAAGCCCTCCGCCGCTTCAAGGCCGACATCTTCCAGGCCCTCGCCCACCCCACACGCATCGCCATCCTCGAGCTCCTCGCCGACGGCGAACTCTCCGCTGGCACCCTCATCGACAAGCTCAACATGGAGCAGGCCAACGTCTCACAACACCTCGCCGTCCTCCGCGCCAAGCACCTCGTCATCACCCGTAAGTCTGGCAACCAGGTGTTTTACGCCGTCCGTGACCCCCTCATCAACGATGTCCTCGCCCTCATGCGCACCTACTTCCACGCCCATCTCAAAGAGTCCCTCGGCATGCTCGACGAGATGGAGAGCACCAAGTGACCCCCTCCCGCCAATGGCTTCCACGCTCCATCACCTGCCTGCGTGGCTACACCGTCCATGACCTCACCCGCGACGCCATCGCCGGACTAACCGTCGGCCTCGTAGCCCTTCCCCTCGCCATGGCCTTCGCCATAGCCTCCGGGGTTCCCCCGCAAGTTGGTGTTTACACAGCAGTTATCGCCGGATTCCTCATCTCCGCCCTCGGCGGATCCCGCACCCAGATCGGCGGCCCCACAGGCGCCTTCGTCATCATCGTCGCGGGAATCGTCGTTAAATTCGGAATCGACGGCCTCGCCCTCGTAGGCCTCATGGCCGGGGTTCTCCTTCTAATCATGGGACTTACGGGCCTCGGCTCCGCCGTAAAGTACATCCCCCGCCCCGTCACCATCGGCTTCACCAACGGCATTGCGTTGCTCATCGCCTCCACCCAGATTAAAGACTTCCTCGGCCTCAAAACCCCTGCTATTCCTGGCGATTTCCTCTCCCGGATAGAAATTCTCGCCCGCTACGCAGCCACTACGCACTGGCAAACCGTAGCCGTCGGCTCGGTATCGCTGGCCGTCATTCTCCTTTGGCCGCGGATCACGCGTCGCGTCCCCGGATCCATCGTCGCCCTGGTCCTCGCCACCGCCGCTGTCACTATCTTCCATCTCCACATTGAGACCATAGGTTCCAAATTCGGAGGCATCCCGCGTGGCTTCCCACACTTCGCCATACCCCGTTTCCACGGCGAACACATCCTCGCGCTGCTTCCCTCGGCCTTCACCGTCGCCATGCTCGCCGCCGTAGAAAGTCTTCTTTCTGCAGTAGTTGCGGACGGAATGAGCGGAGATCATCACGACTCCAATATGGAGCTCATCGCCCAGGGAATCGCCAACATCGTCTCTCCTCTCTTCGGAGGAATGCCCGCCACGGGAGCCATCGCCCGCACCGCCACCAACATTCGCAGCGGTGGAAAGACCCCCGTTGCCGGCATGGTCCACGCCCTTACCCTCCTCCTGATCCTCCTCGTCGCCGCACCGCTCGCCAGCTACGTCCCGCTCGCAACCCTTGCTGCTGTCCTCTTCGTCGTCGCCTACAACATGGGTGAGTGGCGCGAGATCGCCACCATCTTTCGCCTCTCCAAGACCGAAATCGCCGTATGGTTCACCACTTTCTCGCTCACCGTCTTCGCCGACCTCACCGTAGCCGTGGGAGTCGGCATGTCCCTCGCCGCACTGCTGTACATCTATCGAGTCGCCGCCACCACCACCGTGGCCCCAGTCACCGCCGAATACCTCCTCGACGGACAGGCGCATATTCTTCAGGACAAAGAGATTCCAGCCAACGTCAGTATCCTCCGCATACATGGCCCCTTCCTTTTCGGCACCACCGAAAAGCTAGCCGAAGCCACGCGCGATCTCAACCAACTCGGAGACATCGTTATCCTCCGCCTGCGCAATATGACCGCACTGGACGGCACAGGCGTCCACGCCTTCGAGCAGCTTCACGAGCGCCTGCAGAAAACCGGCCGAACCCTGCTTCTCTGCGGTGCCCGCGACCAGCCCCAGCACATCATCGCCGGCTCGGACTTCCTCATGCACGTAGGTCCAAAAAACGTTCTCCCCAACGTCCAGGCCGCTCTCACCCGCGCTCGCCAACTCCAAGCCAACTTCGAAGGCGTCGCCCCCGAACTCTCCCTCAAACTGGCCAAGCAGCCAATCTAGCCACAGATCTTACCGCCACTCCACTTCGCGGTAGCATCACATCTAACATGCCGCTCCAGACCGCCAACATCATCGGTTCCGGCCCCAACGGTCTCGCCGCCGCCATCACCCTCGCGCAGCGCGGAGTGGCCGTCACCGTCTACGAGCGCAATACCACTCTCGGAGGAGCTTGCTCCACCGGCGAAGTCACCCTCCCAGGCTTCCACCACGATCTCGGCTCCTCCTGCTACCCCCTCGGCATTGCCAGCCCATTCTTCCGCAGCCTACCTCTCGCCGCTCACGGCCTTCACTGGATTGAGCCGCCCACCCCCGTAGCGCATCCGCTCGACGATGGCACGGCTGTCACCCTGGAGCACGCACTCGAAGCCACCGTCGCCCAGCTTGGGCAGCACGACGGAAGCGCCTGGCGCTCGCTCCTTGCCCCCACCGTCCGCAACTGGCAAGCCCTCGTAGAAGACTTCACCCAGCCGCTTCTCCGCTTCCCCGACCATCCCATCGCCACGGCCTCCTTCGGCCCGGCCGCGCTCATGCCCGCGCAGCTGCTCGCCACCATGCTCTTTCAGGACGAGCGCGCCCGCGCCCTCTTCGCCGGAATCGCCGCACACTCCGTTCTCCCGCTCACACGCGTAGCCAGCTCGGCCACAGGACTCGTGCTCGCCGCCGCTGGCCACACCACCGGCTGGCCCGTAGCCGCCGGAGGAGCGCAATCCATCACCAATGCTCTCGCGAGCTATCTGCAATCCCTTGGCGGACACATCGTCCTGAATGCCAACATTCAAAACCTCGCCGACCTTCCCACCACCAACGCCACTCTATTCGACACCAGCGTCCCCGCGCTCATCCACATCGCCAACACGGCCCTCGCACCCGCCTACGTTCAGGAGCTCAAGAAATTCCGCCCCGGTCCGGGCATCTTCAAGCTTGACTTCGCCCTCAGCCAGCCCATCCCCTGGCGTTCCCCCCAGTGCTCCCGAGCCGCCACGGTCCATCTTGGCGGCACGCTCTCCGAGATCTCCCACTCCGAGCACGACGCCTTCAACGGCCGCCTCAACGACCGCCCGTACGTCCTCCTCGTCCAGCCCAGCCTCTTCGATCCGTCTCGCGCCCCCGAAGGAAAACATACCGCATGGGCCTATTGTCACGTCCCGACCGGCTCCATCGTCGACCGCACCGCCGTCGTCGAAGCGCAGATCGAGCGCTTTGCCCCCGGCTTCCGCGACACCATTCTCGCCCGCCGTGCCAGCAACGCCGTCGCCCTCGCAGACTGGAACCCCAACCTTATAGGCGGCGACATCTCGGGAGGAGCCATGACCCTCTTGCAGCTCCTCTTCCGCCCCACCGCTCGCGGCTATCGCACCAGCAACCCCAGTGTTTATCTTTGCAGCTCCTCCACGCCTCCCGGCGGAGGAGTCCACGGCATGTGCGGCCATCTCGCCGCCCTCGCCGCCTATCGCGAGATCGGGCCACGCACTTAGTCGTTGACGGTTTCCCCGCCACAAGCAACAATCGATCCACCCCCTACTTCCCCGATACAGGAAAGGCAGACCCTTGTCCGAGTCGACCTCCCCAATTCTGTCCTCAGATTGCCTGCACGACCCAATCCCAGATCCTTCCTTCCAGGCCTTCCCCGGCTCCGCCATGCCGATCGTGCCCACCCCGCGCAGCTGGTCCTTTGGCACCCGCCTGGCCTTCCGCTTCTCCTTCTGCTACCTCATCATTTACGCGCTCGGCTGCGGCAACGCGACCCTCTGGGAGGTCATCCCCTTCCACATCGGCGAACATCTCAACGACTGGACCTCCTGGCCCTTCTTCCACGCCGCACAGTGGCTCGGTCAGCATCTCTTTCATCTCACCGGCGTAGGCGCCAAACTCCACGGTACTGGTTCCGGCGACACAATCCTCAACTGGATCGCCGTCGGCATCATGCTGGCCGTCTCGATCCTTGCCACCCTGATCTGGACTGCGCTCGCTGAGCTTCGCAGCCCCGCCCGCCGCAGCCTTGCCTACCCGAAACTCTTCTTCTGGTTCCGCCTCACCCTTCGCCTCACCCTCGGCGTCGCCATGCTTGGCTATGGCCTCGCGAAGCTCTTTCCACTCCAGATGGCCCCTCCCTCGCTCGCTGTCCTCAACGAGCCCCTTGGCAACACCTCACCGATGACGATGCTCTGGACCCTGATTGGCCTCAACCCCATCTACGAGATGATCTGCGGAGCCGCCGAAGTCGCTGCCGGCATCCTCATCCTCTTCCGGCGCACCGGCCTGCTCGGCGAGCTCCTCACCGCCTTCCTCGCCACCAACATCGTGCTCTACAACTTCTGCTACGACGTTCCCGTCAAGCTCTACGCCGCGCACCTCCTCCTCATGTCGATCGCGCTTATCGTTCCAGACATGCCCAGCTTGCTCAACTTCTTCTTCCTACATCGCCCCTGCAAGCCGATCGACGGCTGGGTAAAGCCCGCTCGCCGCTGCGGCCTCCGCATCGAAACCATCTGCGTCGTCGCGGTGCTGCTCCTCGCCGTTCTTCCCCAGGCCTTTCAGATGCGGAAGGGCTATGCGCAGGAACTCATCAACCAGCGCAATCCGCCCCCACTCACGGGCCAGTGGCACCTTACCTCTGCCACCAAGCCCTTCCTCACTGGCGATGGCGTCGCATTAGCCGACATCTTCTTCGAACCAACCGGCCGCGTCATGTTCCGCTCCTCCGATGGGGTCCTTTGGCGAGGAGGAGTCAATCGCGACGACAAGAAGCACACGATGCAACTCTTCTGCCTCGGCCACAACGGGGACCCGCCCCTCTACGCCATGACTCAGCCCGATTCGACCCACATCGTCCTTACGCCCACGGGCAAGGACGCGAAGGACGACGGAACCCTTACCCTCGCCCGTGTCTCTCTCCCACCGCACTACCCCCTCGAAGATCGCGGCTTCCACTTCGTCAACGAATGGGGCCTCGAACGCTAAATGTGTCAGGCCGCTTTCGAACCGGTTGGCACACGTCTCGCTTTTCGGACATGGTTTGCCACTAAACCCGATCCATACCCGCAAACAGAAACGCCCGCGAGAAAGATCTCGCGGGCGTTTCTGTTTGCTTCGATAAATCTTATGCGGTAGGAGCTTCAACCGGCACCGGCGCAGCGACAGCCGCCGGCTTCGGCTTCGGTGCCGCAGGAGGCTGCTGCACCTCAGCCTTCTTCGTCGGAGCAAGGATGGCATGCAGCGTCGTTCCCTCCATGCGCGGCATGAACTCCACCGTGCCTGCGTCGCCTATGTCCATAATCAGCCGATTGATAATCTTGTAGCCAAGATCGCGATGCGCCATCTGCCGGCCCTTGAATCGCAGGCTGGCCTTCACCTTGTCGCCATCGCCAAGAAACCGCACTGCCTGGTTCTTCTTGGTCTGGTAGTCATGCTCATCGACGGTAACCGAGAACTTGACCTCTTTAATGACGATCACCTTCTGCTTCTTGCGTGCAGCGCGATCGCTCTTGTCCTTCTCATAAAGATACTTGCCGTAATCCTGGATCTTGCACACCGGAGGAACAGCGTTGGGCGAGATCTCAACGAGGTCCAGTGACTTCTCGCGGGCCATCTTCAGGGCCTCGAACGGAGCCATCACGCCGAGTTGTTCGCCGTTTTCGTCGATCACGCGGACTTCGCGCGCGCGAATACGTTCGTTGGTACGGATAAAGGATTTGGCGGAGCGTTTATCTAATGGCGGAATATTTAGCCTCCACGGCACACAGTCTCTGCGGCCATGTTCTTGAAAGTTGGTTTGGATTCAGCGCAAATACGGCGGAAACCGGAGCACTCGCGAGTATAACATCCGCATAAGTCGGAGAGGTGTGCACGACCGCACACCAGACACTGGCGGATCGTCCCGCCCCTCGACCTTCTCGCGAAGTCTCTGGTCGCTAAAGCCAGGACCTGTCTTCATTATAAGGCCAGTATTAGACGTTCCTTCCCGCGAAGAGGCAAAGGGGCTTGGTCTACCAGGTCGGCGGAGTAGGCCGGTTAGACTCAAACTGTAAGTTTCGCCGTTACAGCCCGATGACCACACTGCACATCCTCGGTACCCTCATTGCGATCGCAGCTATCTTCGGCTGGATCAGCTCGCGCTGGCTCAAGCTCCCCCTTACCGTGGGATCGGTCCTCCTGACCGTGGTCTTCTCACTCCTCCTCGAAGCCATCAGCGCCAGCGCCCCCAGCCTGCATGGCTGGGCCGTCGACCTGGTGCAGCAAATCAACTTTGAATCCCTCGTCCTTCACGGCATGCTGCCTATGCTGCTCTTCGCCGGGGCCTTTCTCCTCGACCTCGAGTACGTGGTCAAAGAGCGCCTCGTGATCGCTCTTCTCTCGGTCGTAGGCACGCTGCTCTCCACTGGAGCCGTCGCCGGCCTCATGTGGGTCGCCCTCTACGCCCTTGGCATGCACCCCCATTGGCTCGCCTGCTTCTTCTTTGGCGCCCTCATCTCCCCCACCGACCCCATCGCCGTCCTCGAAATGCTCAAGCGAGTCGGAGCACCCAAACACCTCCAGGCCCAGCTTGCCGGCGAATCCCTCTTCAACGACGGCATCGGCGCCGTAGTCTTTCTGACACTCCTCTCGGCCTCCCGAGGTATGGCGCCCACCGCTCTCCACATCGGCTGGATCCTCATCCTCCAGGTTGGCGGCGGAGTCCTCCTCGGCATCCTTGGGGCCATCATCACCTCGTACCTCATGCGCCTCGTACCCTCCTACCAAGTCGAGATCCTCCTTACCCTTTCGCTCGCCCTCGGCGGTTACGCCCTCGCGGAAGCGCTTCACCTCTCTGCTCCCCTCGAAGCCGTCGTCGCCGGCATCACCCTCCGCCAGCTAAACCGCAAACACGCCCGGCACTCCATCTCTCACGAAAGCATCGACCGCTTCTGGGAGGTCATCGACGAGCTCCAGAACGCGCTGCTCTTCGTTCTCCTTGGACTGGAAGTGCTCTCTATCGCCTTCAATCGCCAAGACTTCGCCTCCGGTCTCCTCGCCATCGTCATCGTCCTCGCCGTCCGCGCGGGAGTGGTCGCTCTGGTTCTCGGCACCATCCAGGTCCTGCGCCAGCAGCACCGAAGCTCCATCTCTGCCCTCAGCTGGGGAGGTCTCCGTGGCGGCCTCGGCCTGGCTCTCGCCTTCGCTGTGCCCTCCTCCCCATCCACCCGCTGGATCCTTCCCACTACCTACATCGTCGTGGTGTTTTCCATCGTCGTGCAGGGCTGGTCCATGGACCTTTTCCTACGCAAGGTGCGCGACAATGCCGCCAATGCAACTCTAGCTCGGCCGTGATCCGCCAGACTTGGGACGGCTGCAGTGCCGAGGAGAACTACCTCGCCTATTCCTGGCTTCACCTTCGCTTCAACGTTCGTAAGGCCAAGCCAAAAACTGCATCCTATGGCTTGCCCTTGCATGCCCACCGCCAAGCTGCGACCATAGCTGGTGCAGTCTTTAGCTTTTTTCTTCAGATAGCACTACCCAAGCGCAGCAGGCGGCAGCTCGTATAACGCTCGCCGGCCGCGCAGTACCCCAGGAGATATCCCTTTGGCGAAACGCCGCGTTCTGCTCGTCGATGATGAAGTAACTGTTCTGCTGACCTTGAAAGCCGTTCTCGAAATCAGCGGATTTGATGTGGATACAGCCGCCAGCGCACGCGAAGCTCGGTCCAAGATCAAGCTGCGCGAGTATCAGATGGTCATCACCGACATGCGCATGGAGAGTGACGCTGCCGGCCGTGAGGTCATCCAGGCCGCGCGGACCGCAGCCTACCATCCCGCCGTCGCCCTGCTCACCGCCTTCCCCGACGACGACTGGGCTGACATGGGAGCCGACAAGATGCTCGTCAAGCCCATGCAGACCAACATCCTCCTTCGCCAGATTGAGAAGATGCTGGACACCCATTCCGCCAAGTTGCAGCGCCTCGCGAACAGCGCCGCTGCACCCCCAGCCAGCAACGCGCCCACCCGCACCGCAGCTCCGGCAAAGAAGAAGTCTGCGGCCAAACGGATGGCGTCCAAGAAGCTGGCCGCCAAGAGCCCCGTCGCCCGGAAAAAGGTAGCGACTAAGAAGCGCAAGCGCTAAAACGAGTGCGCTATCCGGTACTCACCCGAGCGCCGGATAGTGAACACCCGTCAACTCCTCAGACACCGTCCACAGCCGCTTACCCACCGCTACATCCAGTGCCTGGGGTTTCGGCTGGACCACAACTGGGGCTCCCTTGAGCTCCTGGAACCCATCCGGGCCAATGTACTCGCCCCCATGCGCACCCGGCGAGGTTGCCGCATATAGCGTCGGCAGCGCTCCTGCGTCGTCCTTCTGCATCAATACGGGCGCCAGCACCTTCACCATAATCGCCTTCAGGTTCATCGTTCCCGGCCCGTTGGCAAAGATGCTCGTCATCGAAACCCCGGGATGCACCGCCAGGCTCAATAACCGACTATGCGCCTCCCGTGCCCGTCGATCCAGCTCCTTCGCGAACAGTATGTTCGCCAACTTTGACGCGTTGTACGCATCCCACCCTTTACCTCCATAGCTTCGCTCGCTCTGCAGGTTATCGAACTCGATCTTGCCCGTGCGATGTGCCAGCGAAGCCACCGTCACCACCCTTGGGGCGGGGGCAGCGAGCAGCGCCGGCAGAAGCAGTCCGGTCAGAGCAAAATGCCCTAGATGATTGGTGCCGAACTGGCGCTCAAAGCCATCGGCTGTCAACTCCCTCGTCGGCAGCGCCATCACGCCTGCGTTGTTGATGAGGAGGTCCAGCGGAATTCTTCGCGCGATAAACGCCGCTGCGAAGGAACGGATCGAAGCCAGCGAAGCCATGTCCAACTCAACCACCTCCGCCTTCGCTCCCGGAGCCTCGCGCTGTAGGCGCTCCAGTGCGGTGCGACCCTTTTCCGCGTTCCGGCATCCCAGCAATACATGAGCTCCATGCCGCGCGAGCTCCAACGCCGCCTGGTAGCCAATCCCACTGTTTGCGCCCGTTATCAGCGCAGTTTTGCCTGCCTGGGACGGAATCTGCTTCGCTGTCCACTTCCCTGATGCCATGGGTCCTGCCTCCATTACATCCGGCGCTCGCCGGCATTCCCACGATCCTATCAGTTCGCAACCGCAGCATCTCACCATTGTGAGGACAGCATCCAACCACATCGAAGGCGGCTGGCGATACCAATTGCAAGCCGCTGGTAAAACCTGCTTGAATGCCTTTACAATCAAAGGGGCTGTTGCCGCGTAGTATCTTGCTTGCTGAGCCCTTTCGTGGGCCAAGGGCGATATCGTCAACTAAAATTGGGAAGGGTTCACTGATGAAACTTAGTGCACGGATGACCGCAAGTGCAGCGCTGCTCTTAACGCTGGCAGGCACAGTGGGATGTACCAAACTCAAAGCGCGCGACCAGCTTGTCAAGGGAGTGCAGGCCTTCAAGGCCGGTAAGTACGAAGAGGCGGTCGATTACTTCCAGAAGTCGGTTGCACTGGACCCGTCCAGCTCTGAGAGTCATCTCTATCTCGCCACGGCCTACAGTTACCAGGTGGTTCCCGATCTCACCACTCCAGAGAACCTTGCCATTGCGCAGAAGGCTCTCAATGGCTTCAACGAGGTGCTGGCGCAAAACCCGAACGATCTCGATGCCCTACGCCAGGTCGCCTCCATTCATCGCAATATCAAGCAATATGACAAGGCGAAGCAGGATGAGTTGAAGATCATCCAGCTCGATCCCAAGGATGCCGAGGCCAATTACACCATTGGCGTCATTGACTGGACCGAGGCATATAAGAATGCCACCGATGCCCTCGGAGCCGCTGGCCTACAGGATGATGGCGAAGGCAACGTCAAGAAGTCTAAGCCCGTCTGCCAGAAGCTGGTTGCGGAGAATACTGAACTCGTGAACAGCGCTCTCCAGTATCTTCAGCAGGCAGTCAACATCAACCCTAACTACGACGACGCAATGCAGTATCTGAACCTCACCTACCGCCGTAAGGCGGACCTCGAGTGCGGCGACGATGCTGCCCGCAAGGCGGACCTCGCGCAAGCCGATACATGGGTGCAGCGTGCTATGGGCGCTCGCCGGGCCAACGAAGCTGCCAAGGAAAAGGTGGCGGCGCACGGTGGTATCACACCGCAGTAGCTCTCCCGCACCGGCCACTCGCTTCACACAACTTGCTTAACACGAAGGCCTCCCGCAGCAAGGGAGGCCTTCCGATTTAAGCTGATGGCGAGCGTTGGTCTTACTCTTTCACGAAATATTAACCTTGGCCTGGCTTGGGACTTCCTATGCTTGGTTGCATGCCTCAGGACCTGCTTGACTACACCTTTCACACCACGGCGAATCCGCGCCACACCGTCCTTACCCTGCAGGGTGCGCTCACTTTGGGCCATATCTTCAGCCTTCAGCCTGAACTGCAGGCCGTGGACGCCGACGTTCTCATTGTGGATTGCGCGGCGCTAGAATATATGGACTCGGCCGGACTAGGAGTGCTCGTAAACTTCTATGTCTCCCAATCCAATAAGGGCGGTAAGGTGGCGCTCGTCGGCGTGTCGGACCGAGTCTGGGCACTCTTTACTTCCACGCGTGTCGATCAGTTCTTTCCCCGCTTCCCATCCATAGAAGCCGCTGAGAGCAGCCTTTAGCTGCCGGCCGACGTGTTGCTTACCGGCGTCTGCCTCATACCTCGACCCTCCCGCGCAATGATGTGGGTCCGCATTCCTGGTCTGCCCAAGTACCTCCGCCCTGATACTAAAGCTGTGGGCACCCATTGAACCGGAGGTCGCAAGCTTCCGACATTCCTGTCGCGCAAGGTAAAAGCGCCCCAATTCCGGGCCAACAATGGCCGCGAGACTGGAGCGCTTGGTTCTATAACCGTCTGGGGGTAATACCGCTAGCGATTAGCCGCCGTTTTCAACGCCCGGCGTAATAATCGCAATGTTCGTCACATCCGCCTGCTTACCAAAACCAACCGCATCCGCTACAGCGCCGAAGTTCAGGTCACGGTCACCCTTGATGAACATGATCTTCTCATTGCGTGTCTCGAAGATCTTGGTCAGCTCAGTCGCGACCTGGTCCTTGGGGAACGTCTGATCATTGATCTTGTACGTGGGGATGGACCCCGTGTTCAGAACCTGGAGGACGATCGTCCGGGTATCCGTCTGCGTCTGGTTTTTGTCCTTTGGAGGCTGCGGCACTACTGTGTCCAGGCCCTTCGGCGTCGTCGGCTGGATGACCATGAAGATGATCAGAAGCACCAAGAGAACGTCGATCAACGGCGTGACGTTCATATCCGAAACTGCACCACCTGTTGAACCACCACCCATTGCCATAGTGAGACTCCTTGTGTTCTTTTACTTTTTCTTGCCGCGTCATTTGCGTGGGCGCGGCAAGCCAAATGCACTGATAAACTGCGCAGCTCGATTACTGGGCGTTGTTGTACGTCTTATCGGTCATCAGGTTCAGCGTATTCACACTGGCAGCGCGCAATGCATCAATCGCGTCCTCAACCTTGCCGAAGTTTGCCCGCTGATCGGCACTCAGATAAACCGACTTATCGTCGCCCGGGTTCGTCTTCAAC
>Ga0302319_10014423_pt1 | contig 14744 bp, 10 predicted proteins | sample Bog_T0_2_FD_203319 | JGI IMG/M metagenome (GOLD analysis project Ga0302319, IMG submission 203319) | Peat permafrost microbial communities from Stordalen Mire near Abisko, Sweden - Bog_T0_2 | ecosystem: Environmental > Terrestrial > Soil > Wetlands > Peat | place: Sweden: Abisko, Stordalen Mire... | reverse complement strand
GTAAGCCGGATACGGGGGAAATAGCCGGGGTAATGAAATCAACGACTTACCTCTAAGCTATTGATAACATTAGCTATATTTCGCTGACAGAGGAACCTTTGGAATCAACGACTTAGCCGTAAGTTATTGATTCTAAACGAACCCGAATTCGGGCTTGGGATCGAACATCTCATCCTGATCGTTGCGTAGGATGCCCTCCAGAGCGCACAGGAAGCCCGCAGATCGACGCGGACGCTCCGAGGCGGCCTGGAGGTCATCCGGAGATTTCCACAGGCCCAGAACGCGTTTAAACGCGATATTTGCTCTGGGCTAAGAATGTGAGGCGAGCATATGTAAGCTATTGGCAGGAAAAGAGATCGGCCAGCTTTGGGGGCTTCTATGGAATTCGGCGGCGCTGAAAACAAAACACTTAGCGCGCGCGATACGAGGGTGCGGTGCTCGGGGGATCGATCGGCTGAGAGCACCTAACCATTCGCCCGCGCCACCAGCGCTATCGCTAAGGCGTAGAAGACGAACATCAGCGCGAGATACATTTTAGAGCGAGGTCCGGAGTTGGCAAATTCCTTCCACGCGAGAATTCCCCACAGCGCAGCCACCATGGGAGCGGACTGGCCAATCGCATAAGAAATGGCGACGCCGGTAAAGCTTGCGGCCACCAGATTGAACACCGTGCCAATGCCCCAGATGCAGCCTCCGAGCAGCCCCAGCAGATGTCCCGATGCCGGCCCGCTGAAAAATCCGCTAAAACTGACAGGCTCTCCGACCAGCGGATGTTTCATGAAATAAATATTCCAGATAAAGCAGGAGAGCAGCGCTCCCAGGGTGAGAAACACGGCAGCACTATACGGGCCGAGGGGATTGCCGCGCGCCGTCGTATGGGTGATGGCAGTATGGGTCATGGCATGGGTCATAAACGGCGCCCAAAGTCCCATCAGAATTCCCGACACGACGCAGACCATCAGGCTCTTTTTCGATACGGCGCGCCCCGCCGCGGCGAGACTTCCATACGCTTTGCCATCGAGCAGCACGGCGATAAAGGCGCAGGCTACACCGAGCGCCAGGAACAATGCGTTTCCTCGGGGCTGAAGCGCGTAGCTTAAAACCGTGCCCACCACCAGCGCGATTCCGATGGAAACGGGAAACGCGACCGCGAGCCCGGCCATGTCGATCGCCGCCACCAGCAAGAGATTCGCCAGGTTGAACAACGCTCCGCCGAGCAGCGCGTTGCCAATGTTGGCGGGGTCGGCGGCGCGAACGTTGTTTAAAAAACTGGAGGCATCGTGCCCCGCGCTGCCCATGGTGAAGGCGAGCGCCAGCGAAACCAGGAAGATGCCGGCGGCATAGTCCCAGTAGAACAATTCGAAGCGATAGTGCTTCACGCCTTTGTAGGTATTGGCCCACGAGCCCCAGCAAACGGCGCTCGTAATCATCATCAGCAATGCAACGGTGAGGCTCGATGGGGTGAACAATCGTTCTCCTTCCCGCGTACTCAGACATGGCGAGCGCGGAAAGTGTGTAACTGTACTCTTCTTTTATTCGCCCCACAAGCATTCGCGCCCGAAGCAAACCATCTACCACGAAGGCACACGAAGGAAAGACCACAGAAACCTTCGTGTTACTTCGTGCGCTTCGTGGTCCAGAGTTTTGCAGGCTGCATCGTCTATCCGAGTTGGGAACTCGCGCCGGTCCGTTGACACAGCCGCGCACGTCAAATAGACTCGGCCTTCCGCATTTCTGAAGAAACTTATGGTCCGACGCCCACGCATTGCGGTGGTTGGCAGCGCCAACATTGATCTGACCACCTTCACCGAGCGCTTCCCTAAGCCGGGGGAGACGATCTTCGGGCAGAAATTCGATCTCGGATTCGGGGGCAAGGGCGCAAATCAAGCGGTGGCGGCGCGGCTTTGTGGGGCAGACGTCTTCATGGTGGCGCGCGTGGGCAGCGACTTGTTTGGTCCGGCCACCATCGAAAACTTTAAGAAGCTGGGCATCGATACCACACATGTTAAGCAAGTTGAAGGATTATCCAGCGGCGTGGCGCCGATTTTTGTCGAACCCAGCGGGCAGAATCGTATTCTCGTCGTGAAAGGCGCCAACGATGCGCTGCGGCCGGCTGATGTTGACGCCGCGGGTGAGACCTTGAAATCTGCCGATTGCATCGTGCTGCAGTTTGAGATTCCGCTTGAAACGGTTTACTACACGGTCGCATTTGCGCGGAAGCACGGGGTTCGTTGCATCTTGAATCCCGCGCCGGGGCAAGCGGTCGAGATGAATGCGCTGGTGGACCTGGATTACTTTGTCCCGAACGAGAGCGAGGCCGAGACCATTAGCGGGATCGCGGTGCGCAGCGTGGAAGATGCCAGAGAATGCGCCGGGAAACTGGTGGCGGGAGGAATGCGCCGCGTAATCGTCACGCTGGGCGCGAACGGATCGTTGCTGGCGGGGCGCGACCTGGGCGAGCACGTGCCTGCGTTCGCGGTGAAAAGTGTCGACAGCACCGGGGCGGGCGACGCCTTTATCGGGAGCTTCGCCGTCTTTCTCGCAGAAGGTGTGCCCGAGCAAGAGGCAGTGCGGCGCGCCAATCTGTATGCGGGACTTTCCACCACCGGCATTGGAACGCAAAAATCTTTTTATGATCGGGCGCGCTTCGATGCGGAGTGGGAACTGCGCGGCCGCGATTAACCGAAGGGATCGGCGAGAATTCTTAGCCAGCGATTCTTGGCGGAACTTTGGCGAAACGGAAAAATCCTGGCCGTAATTATTTTTCTGCCGCCGAATAGTCTTGACTTGGGAAGTAGCGGCCATTTATAAGGCCGTTCGACGGTCCAAAGACCTTCCCAGTGCAACGCCATCGTAAATCACTCACTCCCGGTGTGGGGCCGCCGAAAGGGGTAGTAATGTTGAATCGGAGCGCGCTGTTCGTCGTCATCGTTTTCTCGCTGGTATTTTCACTGTGTCCCTTGCTTTCTGGCCAGGCGACCGCCAGTTTTTCGGGCACGGTTGCAGACAAAGCAGGCGCCGTAATTTCGGGCGCAACAGTGAGGGCCACGTCGCAGGGCACCGGCATCATTCGTGAGATCAAGACCGACGATTCCGGCCATTACTTGATTCCACTGCTGCCGGTCGCGTTCTACACCATTCGCGTCGAGTCGCAGGGCTTTCAAACCACGGAGCAGAAGGACATTCGGCTGCAGGTGGATGAGCACCGCGAAGTGGATTTCACGCTTTTACCGGCGTCGGTTTCCTCGACCGTGGAAGTCAGCGCCACGGAAGTAGCGGTGGAGACGGCGAATCCCACGCTCGGCCAGGTCATCACGGCCGAGGAGGTTGCCGACCTGCCCCTGAACGGCCGCAACTTCGTACAACTGGCAACACTCACGCCGGGCACGGCCGCCTCCACCAGCCCGATCAGCTTTTTCAATAGCTCGCCCAGCAGCGAGGCGGCTACACGCGGCTCGTTCTCGCTTTCCGTCGGCGGCTCGCGGGAACAGAACACCGACTGGCTGCTCGACGGCAACGACAACAATCAGCTGGATGAAGGCGGCATCGCGATTTTTTCTTCCATCGACGATATCCAGGAATTTAAAGTTCTCACCTATAACTACTCCGCCGAATATGGGGAGCGGGCGGGACCGACGGTATTGGTTACGACGAAATCAGGATCGAATCAGTTGCACGGCTCTCTGTTTGAATTCTTCCGGAATACCGCGCTCGATGCCGACCAATACTTCACTCACAGCCAGGCGAAATTCAATCTGAATCAGTTCGGGGGATCGCTGGGCGGGGCGATTCGAAAAGACAAAACCTTTTTCTTTGCGGATTATCAGGCAAAGATTCAGCGGCAGGGCGTGCCGTTCGAGGGGTACGTCCCGACCACTGCGATGACTACGCCGGACGCGAATGGAAACTACGATTACAGCAACAATCCATTGGGAATCGCACAGCTGAACGACCCTTACACTTTCTCTCCGCTGCAATGCAACAGCGTCGGCGGCACGCTCGTCCCTGTGCCCGTCAACCCCGATGGATCCCAAGCCCCTGGCACGACCAACTGCAACATCATTCCGGCAGCATTAGTCAATCCGGTTGGCGCGAAAGTGGTTCAGCTCTATCCCACGCCCAATGCGAGCGGCTCCCAGGGCTTTAACTACGTCGACCAGCCGACGCGGAAACTCAACGAAGGCACGTGGGACATCCGTTTCGATCACAATTTCTCCAGCAAGGATTCCATGTTCGCCCGCTTCAGTTACGATCAGGCCACCAACTTCGTTCCCGGCGGCTCGCCCACATGGTCGGAGGCCACGGCGTTCGGCAGCAATCAGTTCATCAACAATCACGGTCGCAATCTGGCGCTTTCCGAGACCCACTTGTTTTCCGCGAACACCATCAACCAGTTCAATGCCGGCTTCAGCCGGATTTTCAACCACATTCTTTCCTACGGTACGGGAACCTGTGAAGCGGCGATCCTGGGAATTCCGGGCGCCGATATTGGCAGCAAGTGCGACAGCATCACAGGCTACCCCGCCAGCCTGAACCAGGCGACGAATGACTGCGAAGGTTGCGGCATGACGTCGTTTTCCATGTCGGCCTACTATTCGGTGGGTGACCGCGGCTATGCTCCTTACCAGGGTGGAACCAACGTCTACTCGGTTTCAGACACGCTGGACCTGATTCGCGGAAAGCACGAGGTCCGCTTCGGCGCGGTCTATCGCGCCAACGAGATGAACGTGCGCAACAACGCTTCGCAGGACGGCTTCATCACGGAGACCGGTCTGTTCACGGGCGACGACATTGCGGATGTGCTGGTTGGCGCCATGGGAGCGTTTGCCGCTCACGACCAGACTTTCCTGGGCGCCACCGTTGGGCGGCGCTGGAAACTGTTTCGTCCCTTCGTGCAGGACAACTGGCGCGTCACCAGTAATTTGACGCTAAACCTCGGGTTGGCTTGGGCCGGGGTGACCCCTGAAACCGAGGTGGAGAATCGGCAATCGAACTTTGATGTAGCTTCCCAGACGTGGTTCGTTCCCAAGGGCAGCCCCGGAGGCTGCGCGCCCGCTCTGCTATCTTTCCCGTGCATATCTTCCGGCGGGCGGGTCGGCATTGAATTCGACAAAACGGCATTTGAACCGCGCATCGGACTGGCTTGGAAACCCTTGGGAAGCGCGAACACCGCGGTCCGCGCCGGTTATGCGATATACCACGACTCGGCCTGGAACCAGGGCGGGCAGGGACTGTGGCAGAACCCGCCCTACTACGCAGAAATCGATCCCAATCCGTTCGCTCTCAGTTACGGCAGCACAGTGGGATCGCTCTCAGGAGGCTTCCTGTTGCCCACGCCCCAAGCGCCGTCTACGCTGGCGGTGCCCGGCGGCTACATCTACAACGCGCCGGTGAACCCCGACAATTACACGGGCACGATCCAATCGATGAACCGCAATTTCAAACAGGGCATCGTGCAGCAGTTCAACTTGAACATCGAACGCCAGTTGCCCGGCAACGTCGTGCTGACTGCGGGTTACGCGGGTTCGCGCAGCGCCCACATTCTAGTCAGCTTTGTGAACGAAAATGTTGGGTCGCCCCTGGCCTGCCCCGGCACGGGATTTACCGTGCCCGGTTATACGCTGGGTTGCGGCGCCAACCTCATCATTCCTTCCAATGCATTTCAGCTAATCAACAGCAACAACAGCGTAGGCGCGGCCCGATACGACTCCCTGCAAATCAAGGCGGAGACCAAGAGCGCGCGGCACGGCATCTACGCGCTTTTGGGTTATACCTGGGCGCGCAACTTTGATTCTGGCTTAACCGATGGGCTGGGCACCAACGTCGGCGCGATTTTTTGGCCGCTGCCCGGCACGCAGAAGTTGGACTGGGGATTGTCGCAGCTCAACCTGAACGATACCTTTACCGCCAGCATCCTCTACGAGCTGCCCTTCGGCAAGGGCAAACGCTACGGCGCCCACATGGGAGGAGTGGCAAACGCGATTCTTGGAAATTGGCAAGTCAATCTGATCCAGCGAGCTGAGTCTGGATTCCCGTTGTTTGTCGTCGACAGCGCCAATACCGGCCCAACCTTCGGTGCGGCCCCGGCGCCCGGCAACACCGGGCAGTATCTAAACTACAATTTCTTCAGCTTTAACCGTCCAGACCTGATCGGGGATCCCAACGGGCCACACTGCCTGCCCAACACCGTGTTCAACACATGTGCATTCGGACACGCTCCCCCGGGAGAACTCGGAACCGCGCCGCGCGCTCCCGTCTACGGCCCGCGTTTCGTGAACACGGATTTTTCCGTGATGAAGGACCTGCCGCTGTCCTTGCGCGAGGGCATGAAGGTGCAATTCCGGGCAGAGTTTTTCAATCTGTTCAATCACCCGCAGTTCTACATGGGCGGCATCGAAGATACCGGGGCGCAGGACATAAACACTCCTTCCAGTTTCGGCATAATCAATCAGACCTTGAACAATCCCCGGCTGATTCAGTTCGCGCTGAGGTTAAATTTCTAGGCTGAGTTGCGTGAGTTGCATGGGCAGACTGGGCGACTCGGTCTGCCTTTCATTTTGTTCTAATTTGGGTGATCGAATCGGGTGATCGAACCTGGCACCGTCATGCGCGCCGTCGCGAGATCGCGAGATCGCGAGATTAAGATGAAGAAATTATCCCGGATTTGTTTGTTGGCAGCGGGCGTACTGCTGACGTTATGCCTCGCATCCTGGGGCCAGGAAAAACGGAAAATCATCATCGATCAGGATGCCGCAGGGCCGGCGGGAACGGACCAGCAGTCGATGCTGTTGCTGATTCAATCGCCGCAGACCGAGGTGCTGGGCATTACGGTGGTGACGGGCGACCAGTGGCTGCATGAGGAAGTGGCGCACACACTGCGCATGCTCGAACTGATTGGACGAACCGATATTCCGGTGGTGCCGGGAGCGGAGTATCCGCTGGTGCGGCAGAAAGAGGAGACGGAACGGTGGGAGCAACAGTATGGATCGGTGGCGTGGCTGGGGGCGTGGACGCCACATTTCTATCATTCGCCGGAACAGTTGGGAGAGATGCCGGAAGGCAAACCTGCGACCAAGCCGTCGGAGGAAGATGCGGCCCACTTTCTGATTCGCATGGTGCGCAAGTTTCCCAACCAGGTCACCATTTACGAAGGCGGGCCGATGACCAATCTGGCGCTGGCGATTTCGATGGATCCCGAATTCGCGGGGCTAGCAAAAGAACTGGTATTCATGGGTGGGAGCCTGAACCCGCGGACCGACGACCCTGAGTTTGCCAACACCCCAACCCACGAATTCAATTTATGGTTCGATCCCGAAGCGGCCCACATTGTGTTGCGCGCGCCCTGGAAGAAGATTGTGTGCACGACGGTGGATATTTCGGTGAAGACGCGGCTGACGCCTGATTTGATCAACCGCATCAAGGCGGCAGACACGCCGGCGGCCCGCCACATCGGCACCTACGCCCGCTTGCGCGGCCATTACAACTATCTGTGGGATGAACTGGCGGCGGCGGCCTGGCTCGATCCCAGCATGATCACAAAGAAAGAAACTCTCTTCCTGGACGTTGACTTAGCCCGGGGCGCGAGCTATGGCAACACGCTGGCTTGGACCAGCCGGGATAAGCCCCCAAACCCGATGCAGCCCGTCGAAGTACAGGACGACGTGGATTTGGAAAAGTTTTACAAGATGTTTGTCGATTTGCTGAGCGCGCCGACGCCGCCGCGGAACTAGCTCCTGACTCAGGTCGGCCCGCGGAAGGCACGCTTAAATCGGCTCATCAGAACGAATTGCTGCCGAATTCTTCTCCGACCTTTTTTGGAAATTCCGCTGATGCAACGATCCCGGTTTGGCCGTCTGGAGTAGGGCGACATAATTCGCTTCGTCGGGTGGGTAATATTGACCAAGATCGTAAGAACGCGTGCCAGTAAATGGCTTCCTTCAGAACTGCACCCTCTCCCTCAGGTGTAAGCAGGACGGCAGAATATAGAGATTGGCGAGTAGTTTCGCGCTAAAGCTTTTTGGGCCCCGTTGGGAACCAATTCAGGAATCGAATCGGACACTCTCCCGCTGTGGGAACCAGGACCCGCAGAAACGAGCTTTCTCCTTGACCCCAGGTTTGCGGGCCAGTTAGCGTTTGAGAGTTGGGATTGAAAACGGGATACCGCGACTAGCTGGGGGAGTTTTCGGCAGGGCGAAGAGGATTCGGCGAGGTTGTCAGGAGATGGGAACGGCAGTTTCAGAACTTCCGGGAGTGGTGGCCGCAGTTTTCCTGCTGGCGGAGAACCGGCTGCTGCGCGAGGCCTTGCTGCGCATATTGTCGAAGAAAGACGACATTCGCGTGGTGGGGGCGGGATCGTACCGTTCCGAGATGTTCGAGCAGATTATTTCGGCGCAGGCCAACGTGGTGGTGCTCGATTCGGTTTCTCCAGTCCTGGCGGAACGTGGGTTGGTGCGCGAACTGCATCGCTTGAACCCGGCGATCCGAGTGGTGATGGTGGGGATGGAGGCCGAAGAGGGAGTTTTTCTTCGCGTGGTGCAGGCGGGCGCGGTGGGCTACGTGCTGAAGGACGCGTCGGCGGCGGAGGTGGCACGCACCATTCGGGCGGTCGCCGCCGGCGAGGCGGTGTGTCCGGCAGCGCTATCAGTGGCGCTGTTTCAGTGGGTGGTGCGGCACAAGCCTGCCGTTCCGGGCATGCACCTCAAGAACAGTCTGGGGCTCAGCCGCCGGGAGCAGCAACTCGTGGGGCTGATCCAGCGCGGACTCACCAACAAGGAAATGGCCAGCCAGTTGAACCTCTCCGAACAAACCGTGAAGAACCACGTGCACCGCATGCTGCGCAAGGTGGGAGCGCCGGACCGGCTGGCGTTCGCGGAAGTGTGCCGCAACGAAGGTGTGAGCGTTTAGCCGCGGGCCGCCGCCTGAGCGCTGATACCGTGATCGCGTCCCGGCAGAATAGATTCCAGGTCATTGGCGGTGAGCGCCTCGAAGTCCGCGACCACGCGGGCCGCGCCGGCGGCGGTAAGATTCTCCGCGCTCTCATGCGAGGCGATTCCCAGACAACGTAAGCCCGCCCCGACCGCCGCGCGAATTCCTGAGAGCGCGTCTTCCACGGCCAACAGATGTTCGGGCCCAATCCCGATGCGGCTGCGGGACAGCCGGTAAATCGCGGCATCGGGCTTGCCCAGGAGAACATCTTCTCCGGTCACGATTTGCTGAAAACAATCGAGCACTCCCAGATCGGCCAGGGTACTGTGGGCGCGGCTGCGGCTGGCGGAGGTAGCCAGGGCGAGGGCGATGCCTTCGGCGTGCAGGGCGCGCACCATGCGCACCGCGCCCGGTATGGGGACAACCTCGAGCCGCATTCGGCGGAAGATGCAATCCTTGCGCCGGCCGAATTCCTCAAGCTCCGGCTCCGGGCAATCTCCCAGGAAATGGCGGAGGATATCCTGCCGCTTGCGGCCATCGAGAATAAAATCCATCTCCGATTCGGACACGTCGCGTCCCAGGGTCTGGAAAAAAGTGCGCCAAGCCTGGCGATGCACGGCATGACTGTCGACGAGGACGCCATCCATGTCAAAAATGACGCCACATAATTGTCCGTGGCTCATGAGTTTTCTCCGGCGGAAATTTCGCCGTGGCCAGGAAAGCTGCCGGCGGGCCGGGGCGGGGCTGACACGTGCGCGTCCTTGCAATCTGGCAGCGCCGTGTTCTCGCCGCTGCCAGGCCAGGTGATCTGCGCCCGTTGGTAATTGGCCAGAGTGCCAATGTCGAGCAGGTAGTCGCTCGTGGGGAAGGCGCGCATTTTGCCCACCAGGCGAGGCAGCACGTGCGTGCCGATATCGACGGGAACGCAGTCTGGGACCAGGTCGAAGATTGCCGGGCGCGCCAGCATTAATCCTGTAAAGACCCAGTTGGTGCGCGGGGTTTGCGGCTTCTCTTCGAAGGCGGTGATGACGCCGCGTTCATCGGTGAGGGCAACGCCGCAGCGCGACGGGTCGGGCACTTGATACAGAGCGAGAGTCGCCACATCTTGGTGGGCGGAGTGAAATTCGCTCATGCGCCGCAAATTCATGTTGGTGAGCACGTCGGAGTAAAGGACCCAGAAGGCGGGATCGGAGCCGATCCAGTCGCGGTTGGCCGCGAGCGTACCCGCCGAGCCGAGCAATTGTTCTTCATGGATTAAACGGACGCGTACTGGAGAACGCTTGTGCTCGAGATGCCCCTCAATCTCCTGCGCGTGGGCATGCAGGTTGATGAGAACTTCGGTGATACCGGAGCGGGCGCAGAGATCGAGCCAGAGATCGAGCAGCGGACGGCCGCGAATGGGCACCAGGCACTTGGGAACGGAGTCGGTGATGGGGCGCAGGCGGGTGCCGTGGCCTCCGGCGAGCAGGAAAGCTTTCAAAGCGGGACCTCGCAGCGCGCCGCGCAGAGAAGATGCCGGAACCAGTTCATAGGGCCGCCCCGGCGGCCACGGGCAAAAAAGTCCAGCGCGTGCCGGCGCGCTCGTCGTGGTCGATGAACGGATCGTTCACGATGACTTGCGCGCCCTGGGTATCGAAGGCGAAGGCCATCTCCTGCACGTCCTCGGATTGCATGGCGGAGCGCAGGGCAGACTGGCAGGCGGGCTCGCAATAGAGCAGCAGGAATCCGCCGCCGCCGGCGCCGGTAATCTTGCCGCCGAGCGCGCCCGCGTCGCGCGCCACGGTGTAGAGGTGGTCGATGCGGGGGCTCGAAATGCGCTGCGAGATGCGTTTCTTGGCTTGCCAGGCATCGTCGAGCAGATGGCCAAAATGTTCGAGGTCGCCGCACTGCAGGGCGTCTTTCATTAGCGCCGCGGCTTCTTTGACTTGATGCAGGGCTTCGACGGCGGGACCGTCGGGCTGCCGCGTGGATTTTTCCTGATCGGCGAGAATGTCCCAGGAGTGGTGGGCCGCTCCGGTAAAAAACAGGAGAAGGTTCGACTGCAAAGCCGAGAGCACGCCGGGATCGAGCTGCAGGGGTTCGACCTGAGCCGCGCCATCGCGGCTGAAGCGGATGTAGTTGAGCCCGCCGAAGGCCGCTGCATACTCATCCTGCTTGCCCACGTGGCGTTTGAGGCCGACGCGCGTGATGTTGTAGGCGCGCTCGGCGAGATCGTATTTCGATAAAGGAGTGCGCAGGTAGGTGGTAAGGACTTTCAGGAGATTCACGCACACGCTGGCGGAGGACCCGAGGCCGGTGCCGGGAGGGATTTCGGAGGCGAGAAATAAATCGGCGGCGAGGTCAGCGCCCAGGTCTTTGAGCACGGCGAGGGGGATTTCGAGGCCGCTGCTTTTATCCGGCAATGCGGGCAGGGCGGCGAGGTCGTTCCAGTTGCCAAACAGGCGGAGATCGGAAGAGATGACCTGGATGCGGCCGTCACCGCGGTGGCCGAGGATGGTGTAGAAGTACTTGTTGATGGCGGTCGAAAGCACGGCGCCGCCGAACTGCTCGTAGTACGAGGGCAGGTCGGTGCCGCCTCCGCCAAAACTAATCCGAACCGGACTGCGTCCGATGAGCATGCTGTAACATCTCCGGAGAAAGCGGGGTGCTCGGGAAATAAGAAATCGGTTGCAGAACCGCGCTGTCGCTGGCGACGGGAGCCCGCGCGCGCCGAGGAAGCCTGATGACGCGCAGCACCAGGGTCCAGATGGTTTCGATCAGCAGCGAGAGGTCCCGCAACAAAGAGGGACGCAACATGTATTGCAGGTCATGCCTGGTTTTGTCTTCCGAAGTGTGTTCCTCGCGCAGGCCGTGCACCTGGGCCAGACCGGTCATTCCGGGCTTCACGATGAGCCGTTGTTTTTGCCAGGCGGAATAACGGTGGGCGCGTTCCGGACCCTCCGGGCGCGGCCCTACCAGACTCATCTCGCCGCGGAAAACGTTCCAGAACTGGGGCAGCTCCGGGATGCTGAGCCGGTCGAGCAGGCGCTCGAAGCGCGAGCCGTTGCGCGGGTTGCGATCCACGTTGAGGCGCAGCATGGCGAACTGGACGCCGCGCCAGCCGATGCGGGTTTCCCAGCGGAAGCCGCGGCCGGTTGAAGCGCGGAGAGCGGCGGCGCAAACCAAAACGATGGGCAAGGTAGCCAGCGCCAGCACCGAGCCCAAGGCCAGATCGAGGACGCGTTTGCCCAGGCCCGCCGAGGGCGTTGGCATCTCCCCGATTTGCAGTAAAGGGAGACCCCCCAGATCGAGCAGGCTGGGCCGCGACAAATACAGTTCGTAGGGTTGGGGGACCAGGCTGACGCGGATGGCCTGCTCGCGGCACAGGGCCACCAGATTCAGGATTTCATTCGACGCGGGGGGGTGCGCCATGACCAGCTCATCGACCTGATGCCGGCGCAACAGGCCAACCACCTCCATGGTGGAAACAGTGGCCGGGCCGGCAGGGGTGGCCGGACTGGGCCGCGCCGCCGGCATCTCCGCCCCGGGGCAAAGAAACCCGATGACGCGGCACAGCAGTTCGGGATGATGCTGGAATTTCGCTGCCAGTTCCGTGGCCAGGCGGTCGGAGCCGAGGATGACGACGCGGCGGGCCTCGCCGTTGTGATAGCGGCGCAACACGCCGCGCACGGCAAACCAGCGGATGCCGAGGAACCCCAGGAGCAGAAACCACGAAAACACGCTCAAGGTGAACCGGCCTACGTAGCGCTCGGAAATATTCTCCACCGCCAGCAGCAGAACCATCAGCAGAGCGACCGCGAGCAGAAGATGCGAGACCAGAGCGGGCAGCCGCCAGCCGCCGCGGAAACCGTCGAGATGCAGGTTTTCCGAAAGCAGCACCCAGGCAAAGACAGTGCAGCCGACATAAACCAAAAAGTTGGACGGCCCCAGCGGAAGCTGGCGCCAATGCAGTCCCAAGCACAGGGCCTGCTCGGCGGCCAGCGCCACTGGGATCCAGGCCAGATCAGCCGCTAAAATCCGGTTGCGAAGCTGCTCGGGTTTCATGCTTGGGTCTGGCCTCGGGCCCATCGTTTGGCCGTCTTCATCTTCATCTTCGTCTTCGTCTTCATCTTCATTTTCATCATCTTTGATCTTCACTTTTATTCACTGGGAGCTTCCCCCGCTTTACCTTCCTCAGTCTGGTTGCGGGAAGGGGATGGGTTAGCGCACACCCGAGGAGGAGTGCGCGGGAACGGAGGCGCCGAGAGCCATGGCCGTGTGGCTGGCAGTGTGCGTCGCGGCGTGGTTCAGCAGCTGAATCTCGTGGCGCAGGGCGCGAAATACGGAGTGGGCCACGGACAAGTGGAGGTCCTCGATGATCTGCATGTTGTCGGAGGGGACCACGACGCAGACGTCGCACAGAAACTTCATCTGCCCTCCCTGAAAGCCGGCAATGCCCGCCGTGGCCGCGCCCACGCGCCGGGCGTAGTGCAGGGCGGCGAGAACGTTGGGCGAGTTGCCGCTGCCGCTGATGGCGAAGGCCACGTCGCCGGGTTCGAGCAGGTTCTCCAACTGCTCGGCAAAAATGTTTTCATAGCGCGTGTCGTTGGCCCAGGCCGTGATCAGGGCGAGATTGTCGGTGAGGGCGACGGCGCGCAGGCGCTTGCCGGCGGCGGGGGCCGTGCCCTTGCCCAGGTCGCAGGTCATATGCGAGGCCAACGAAGCGCTGCCGCCGTTGCCGAAAAGATAGATGGTGCGGCCATTCTCGTAGGCCCGCAGAAACAGGCGGACCACGCCGTCGATGGCTGCGACCGGCAACTGGGGAATGGTGGCGGACAACTCTTCCAGATACGAAGGCACGTCAAATGCGGTTTTCATAATTTTTATTTTTTGGAAGCTGAATTTTTCATGGTTTAGGGTGACGGATCTTCGCTTGCGCAACTAGTCGGCGGCGCTGAGCAGCACTCCAGCAGCCCGCATGGCGGCGGCGGCGTCGGGTACACGCTCGGGCACGCCTCCGGAACTTTCGATCCACTCGAGAAAGTCGTCGAGAATCTGGCCCAGACTGCGTTGCGGCTTCCAGCCCAGGCGCTGCAATTTCTCGATACTGGAAACGCTGTGCCGGTTGTCGCCGCGGCGGTACTCGGCCGAGATGTCGAGGCCGGCGGAGCTGGGAACGCGGTCGAGCACGCGGCGGGCATATTCGAGGACGGTGGTCGAGCGTCCGCTGCCCACGTTGAAGGCCTGGCCGTTGGCTTCTTCTTTTTCGAGCACCAGCATGTTGGCCTCGACCACGTCGTCGACGTGCACGAAGTCGCGCGTCTGGTGGCCGTCTTCGTAGAGCACGAGGGGCAGTTGCTGCAGGGCGCGGGTGCAGAAGATGCGGCAAATGCCGGAGTAATGGTTGTAAAGCGACTGCCGTTTGCCCTGAGTGATCGAATAGCGCAAGGCCACAGTCGGAATGCCGTGCAGCCAGCCCAGGCCAAGCGCGGTTTTCTCCTCGGCCAGTTTGGAGACGGCATACTGGTTGAAGGGATTGTTGGAGCGTTCCTCAAGGGGCAGGGCCTGGGCAGTCTCTCCACAGTCGGGACAGGAGATGTCCCAGTCTCCGCGTTGCAGTTGCCGGGGCGAACGGGGCTGGGGCTGAAAGTCGCCGTGACCGGCGCAGAGGTATTGGCCCTCGCCGTATACCGCCTGGGAAGAGGCGACAATTATTTTTTTCACTGGCAAACGGTGTCCCAACATGAGTTCGAACAATAGCGCCGTGCTCACGGCATTGACTTTGAGGAAGCGGGAAAAATCCGGCATGTAATCCTGATAGGCCGCCTGATGGGAAACGA